>Ga0210408_10005303_pt1 | contig 11348 bp, 15 predicted proteins | sample IncBWH4MmetaG_FD_155471 | JGI IMG/M metagenome (GOLD analysis project Ga0210408, IMG submission 155471) | Forest soil microbial communities from Barre Woods Harvard Forest LTER site, Petersham, Massachusetts, United States - Inc-BW-H-4-M | ecosystem: Environmental > Terrestrial > Soil >... | reverse complement strand
GATCCCATGATGGAAGGGCCCTGGTGCCGATTCCGAAGAGAAGCGCGAGCCCGTGAGCGACATCGACATTGCAGTGGCGGATAGTCTGAAAGTGCTTGACCTCAAACGGCCGATTAGAGAAGCGACCGAAGCGCTGCTCTGCAGCGAAATGACGCGAAGGGCCAACAGCGGTCTTTTGGATTCTGCGGCACTCGGTTTGGGTGTACGATTGGCGCTGGTTGCCCACCACAGGAGGTAAGCCATGAACAGGTTCTATGCTCTCGCGTCAGTTGTGTTCTGCGCAGCTTCGGCAGCCCTCACTACGTCGGCATCGGCTCTTCCAAACGAAGAAATTCCGAAGACCGAACCAGAGTACATCGCCAAGGTGAAGACCGCCGCCCCGGTGTCAGTCGTGAACAACGCGACGATCACCATGCCGCAGCCGGATGGTTCTTCTAAGACCATCCAAACCGGATCGAATGGTTTCACGTGCTTTATCGCCAATGACGGAACGCCCGAATGCGATGACCAGAACGCCATGGAATGGCGTAAAGCTCTGCAGGCCAAGCAGGCCCCGCCAAATAAGATTGGCTTCATTTTCATGCTGGCCGGTGATACCGGCACGAGTAATCATGATTTCGCCGAACGGCACACGCACCAGCATTGGGTCCAGACTGGGCCGCATGTGATGATCGTTGGCGGCGGAGCACACGAGATGCTGAGTCCCTATCCGCGCGATCTGGATGTCAAGGACCCGACGCAGCCCTTCGTTATGTACCCCGACAAACCCAACGAGCACCTGATGATCCCGGTGCAGTCGCAAGAACTTGCCACGGGCAACACGCGGTGACGTGAACTCCGCCGCTAATCATTGTGTCAATCGGAACGCTAGATACCGCTCATCGGGTCATTCGCGACCAGGTCGAACCAACAAACAAGCGGATCATGTCCGCTGTGCTCCGAAAGCGACCGCACTTCGCAGCGCAGGGAAATGTCGCAATGGACCAAAAGGCGACATCACATTACGACGTTTTACCTCTGCGTCGAACAGCTATTTTTTGCCTTCGACGCAGCAGATTGTACCGCGTTCTGATATTCGGCGAGGAGTTTCGCGTCCTCGATCGAACCGTGATGATGCATCTGGCGCCAGCGACCATTGATGAGCTGAAAAACTCGGGTAGTGCGGACGTTGAGGTCTTTCTCGACGCCACCGTCGAAGTAGGTGCCGCGCTCGCGTCCTACCGCCCAAAACACGTCTCCGGCGCGATGGATCGTGTAATCCCAGAAAACAACATGAACGTTGGCTGGACTTTTGAAGACGCCCTCGTACATCTTATGCGGCCCGTCAGCACCTCGGCGAATTCCACCCAGCGGATTATCGATCGCAACGTCGTCGGAAGCAGCGAAGTTGTCGTCGATCATCTTGAGATCGCGTGAATTGAACGCGTGATAGAATTGAGCCAAGGCTTGTTCTGGCTGGCTCATGTCCCCGAGTTCCTCGTTACCGGTAATAGGCTCTTGTGTTGGCTTCGTCCCTTGCGCTTTGGCTGTGCCAATCGACATTGAAATCAGCACAACCCCGGTCAAACGGTCAAACGCAGCGCTGCCGTTATGAGAGCGTTTTGATGGGCTCGTGGTGCAGTTATGGGCTCCCTCCATTGATCTTGGCGATGACCGCTGCCCCGGAAGTCGCAGAATTTATTCGATCACCTCGTCGGTGCGGGCGAGCAACGTGGGCGGAATGGTCAGTCCGAGCGCCTTGGCAGTCTTGAGATTGATGACAAGTTCGAATTTTGTTGGCTGCTCGACCGGTATATCGCCGGGCTTTGTCCCCCGGAGGATTTTATCGACCAAATCGGCGGCACGCCGGTACATCACGAGGATATCTGGTCCATACGATATCAGACCTCCGGCTTCGACATTGTCTCGAAAGCTGTGCATCACTGGCAGCAGCGCCTTCAGCGCCAGCGCGTTAATACGCACTCTATTGCTATTCACCACCGGGTCGACACACACATAGAGCGCTTCGGCGCCGCCACCTAGCGAGGCAATCGCGGCCGGAATATCCTCGCCACGCCGAATTTCCAGCGTAATGGTATCGAGGTTGAGCTTGTGAGCGGCCTCTTGCACTACCTTCAACTCGGCGGCTGCGCCTGCATTCGTTACATTGCCTAAGATTCCCACCTGGCGCAGATTTGGAAGAATTTCGCGCAACATTTCAAGCCGCTTACCCGCCGTCTCGGGTTGCAGCATTGATAGGCCGGTAACGTTCCCGCCAGGCCGCGCCAGACTTGTTACCAGCCCGTCGCCTACTGGTCGCCCACTATCGCGATCACAATCGGAATCCCGGATGTTGCCCGTTTCACCGCAAGACCCTGCGCGTCACCGCTTGTCAGAATGACATTGACTTTAAGACCAACGAACTCGGACGCAATCTCGCTTGCGCGTTCGATGAGGCCATCCGCTGGACGATATTCAATGATCACGCTGCGGCCTTCGATCCAGCCAAGGTCATTGAGCCGCTGCCTAAACGCCGCGAGCCGCGGACGGTCGACGGACTCCACATTTGGGCCCAGGTACCCGACTATTGGCAGCTGACTAGGCTGCTGCGCGCCTGCCTCGTGCAGCCAAGCTGCCGCCGAACCGGCGAGCAGCGTGATAAAGTCGCGCCGCCTAAGGGAAACGAATTGCATGAGATTCCCGACAGCCAGACTGAACTATAGGATATCGAATTATCCGCGATCAGTCAGCATATATCGGGGCGGCCCTCGGCTGGCCGGCAGGACCGCTTTGGGTCAATCACAACCAATTCAGCCAGCACAGCTCCCCATTGATGTCCGCTTCGCCCCCAAAAGCGACCGGGCAGTTTAGCGTGTGCAAAATGTCGCGAAGGGCCACAAACGGACTCATGCACCGCAACAAACAGCGTTAGGTCTCGGCATAGTCGTCGAATTCGCCGGTCTCGGCACGCAGCGCCAAGGGCCGGCGAAATCAGATCGAGCCGCCGGGCGCGGTGCTGATCCGCCGCTTTCAAGATCACTCCACGCACTGCTAGGATGAATGAATCCGCTGTCCGGCTCGCGACCTAGTTTGGCGACCGCCAATTCGACATCAGCAACACTCCGCACATGCGCTGCTTCGACCTCGACCGAGGTTTGCTGCGGTAACGCTTTGAATGATCGAAGATAGACGTCGTAATAGGGCACGAAGTCCGGGTTAAACATCAATGCGACCCGCGACAGATTTGGCTTAACGTCGTTGAGCAGGCTAATCCATTTACCGACTATGTTCGACTCTAAGAATGAGAACCCCGTGATATTGGCGCCCGGGTGCGCAAGGTTCGAAACGAATCCCTGATTGACTGGATCATTCACCATCACGAATACGATTGGAATGGCGCTCGTCGCGGGTTGCAGCGCAGCCATGATCCGAGTGGTATTTGCCACAATGACGTCTGGCGCCAGCTGGACCAGTTCCGTCACATTCTTATTTATCAACTCTACGTTGGTCCCGGGAAATCGATAGTCGATCTGAACGTTGCGCCCTTCGATCCATCCCAAATCGCGCATACCCAACCGGAATGCCTTGACGCGGTTTATCGCTTCGGGGTCGTTTTCGGCGAGGCCAAGCAGCATGCCGACCCTCCGCGCCCGGTCGGCGTGCTGCGCCCGCGCCGCAAGCGGCCATGTTGCTGCTGTACCGCCGATGAGCGTGATGAAATCGCGCCGTCGCATTTCGCCGTCCCCAGAGCCTCAGGGCCACGCCTTGCGCAATGGCTTATGCTACCATTTTGCGTCCGAGCTGGGAGCCGAAAATGGCACTCAATCGTCTCAAACGATGATCAGGCCTATGTCCGGTCCGGGTCTTGGCCGTTCTCTAATTCCGGGCCTGCGGTCAAGACTCTCCAAAAATGTCCTTGCCGGGTTCATGGTTCTCTCCGCGGTAGGAGCCTGCCCTCCGCATGATGGCGTAGGATGACGCTGGCGGATCAATGTGTAAAGCGCGCTTGCTTTTTTGAGCATCGCAAGGCCAAGAACGATCGCACCAACGCCAGCGTCCCGGCAGGGACGTTGGTTCCCGCCGGTGGTCGGCGGGAATTCGATTGCCTATGCTGTTTGGCCGGCAGTCTCCTTTGACCATCTGAAGTCGGTACCATCAATCCACATTCGGTGCAGGATGACCGCAAGTTTTCGGGCAACCGCAACCTTGGCTTTGCGTAACCCGCTTCGTTTCGCAAGCCGAATGCCCCAGGCTTTGAGCGCTGACCATTTTGCTACGCGCGTGAGCAGCACATTGGCTGCTTCATAGAGATAGCTGCGCAACATCTTGTCACCGCACTTCGAGATTCGACCTGTCCAGTCGATCTCGCCCGATGCGAACCGTCGGGTCGTCAATCCGACATAAGCTCCGACGCTTCTTGACCTTCTAAAGCGCCCGGGGTCATCGACCGTTGCAAGAAAGCAAAGGGCCGTGATGGGACCGATTCCAGGTGCTGTCATGAACTGTCGCACTTGAGCATTGTTACGCGCAGACTTCATGACCTTGCGGTCGAGCTCCGCAATCTGCTGCTCGATGGCCATTCGGGCTTTAAGTAGCGGCGTTACCGCAGCGGCGAGTTCGGGCCGGTCTTCGGTGAGTCCCGCAGCACGCAACGCGAATGTGTTCATCTTTGCTGGGCCAATAACAAGCCCGAGGTTCTTTAAGAGCCCACGGACTTGATTCTCGAGATCCCGCTTGATCTTGACGAGCAGAGCGCGGCTCACCAGGAGAGCCTTGACCGCGTGGCTGTCGAGGTCTTTGACGCGCACCTCTTTATACCATCCACATTGCATGATGCGTGCGATGCCTACGGCATCGTTGCGGTCGCTCTTGTTGATCTGCATTTTCAAAGCCGCCTTGGCGTGCCTCGCGTCGATGCAGATGACCGGTAGCCCCAACTTTTTCAGCTCGGTCCACAGCCATGTCGACGTTGCTCCAGTTTCGAGCCCGATCCGCACGACATGCGGCGCGTTTGATTTGATGAATGCCGCGATCGCTTCCGGGTCGGAATGAACCACTCCTTCACGCTGAATCTTTCCTGTGCGATCAACAATGCAGATCGCTGTCAGCTTCAACGATACGTCCAGTCCGACATAGTGTTCCATTGCAGCTCTCCTGTCATAAGGCCCGGGAGGTGAGCCTCGTCGATTCGTTGAAGAGCTGATTCCCAGAGCCTCAGTATGGCTCTGGCCCGGAATTACCCCATGTGTAAAAACGCCGTTCCCAGGACAGCTGGACAGAAGCCGCGACCGGCTTGGTCTCAGGCCGCGATCGCAGTGATCAGAGGCTTGATCCCGACGATGTTCATGACCCTTGTCAGATTGTAGGCCAGGACCGAGAGCGCCATCTCGGCGGCTACCTTTGGAAGCGTTTTGGTCAGGAAGTGCGTCGCCCCCATGCGGGCCTTCATGGTGCCGAACGGATGCTCGACTGTCTCTCGACGCTGGCGCATGGCTTGTGGATTTGCATCAAGGCGCCGCTGCACGGCCTCGAGCAGATGTTCATGCTCCCATCGTGGAATCCGCCGCTCTGGCCCGGTCGTGCACTGCGATTTAAGCGCACAATTTTGACAGGCTGTGGTCCAGTAGCGACGCATCCGCTTGCCAACTTCCTCGTTCGTGAAGCGATACGGCAAGCGCTCGCCAGCGGGACAGCGATAAGCGTCCTCCTCGGGCAAATAGACGAAGTCCTGCTTGCAGAAGCGGCCATCCGACTTGGCACCCGACGTTTGCGGCTTGGGCAGAGTTACCGTGATGCCGGCCTCGTGGAGCCAGCCCAAGCCATCGCGCGCCGTTGCTTTCAAAATTGCTGGCGAGAGCACAATCCGACAGGGAGAGAAATATCTGCTGCCGCGCGGGTTTCGCCAATCGCCCATGCTCGCGGCACTCGTCCTAGAACAATCCCATTTTGGTTCATATTTGCGCAAGGGATTTTATCGATCGACGATCACTATGTTTAGCGACGACATCATCCTTTCGTCGAATGACCGGGATGAATTGCAAGACGAGTATCGCCATATCGTCAGTTTGTTGAGACGGTCGAACTTCCCAGTCAATCCGCTTAAATCGCAATCTCCGCGAAGAGAGGTCGTAGTTTTTAACATGCGGGTGTCGCAAGATGGATTGAGCTTCACCGATGAACGAATGTGGAAATTCCTGAACCGTGCAGTCGAGCTGGTCCCGGAAACAGGGCTTGTCTATAAAAAACTTTTTGGGAACTACCTGTCGTCCATAAACTCGGGACAGGCAAAGCGACTTCGCGCATGGGTTCGAGCATGGAGCAGGCGAGCCAGATGAGACGGGCGGACGTTCGGGAGAGTTCTCTACCCGCTGCTTGGAATGTCCATGAGTGCCCCACAGGAGTCCACTGGTTGGCTTGTGGGCTTGTCGGCTAGGTGGGTAGCGGGACATCGCGAGCGGCCTCAGAGGACTCTGCAGAGTCGTACAGGGCCAATGTCAACGGTTTGATGTGGGACTCAGCGAAGACCTGTGACGGTCGCCCACCACAGGAGTTCGGGCGTCCTCTGCACATCCGCTAGTGAGGGACAAGCGGAAGTGGCACAGACCTGAATGACCCATCTCCGACTTCACTACTCCGGTATCTCCTCGCCCGATCCACCGAATTCCGCCGGGAAATCCTTAAACTTCGGGAGACCATCTTTCATGGGAAGTACAGTCTCGGCATAGTTCACATGGACGCCCGGGCTGTATTTTAGCGTGGGCAACGTGGCCGAGAATACGTCCACCAGTCCCAGCGGAGGGTGGTTGGTCATCAAATGGCCGCCGCACTCCTTACAATACTGCCGCTGGCTCACCGCCGTCTTCTGGTAAATGCCAACGTGCTCCGCCCCGCCCGTGATCTTCACCGCTTCTGGTTTCCACAGGGTGAAAGCATTGACCGGTCCACCCGACCACGAACGGCATGATCGGCAATGACAATAACCCATGGCTTCCGGTTCCCCGGAGACTTCCATTCGAACAGCACCGCAAAAACACTCTCCAGAATATTTTGCCATCTCCGTTAGTCTTTCTTGCTTTGGCAATACATGCCCGCTCATGGAAACGTTATACCTGGAAGGAAGCTACACCATTGGCGAGAATGCGGAAAGACGCCTCGCACCGAGAGGTGCGATGTCGCTGATGCACTTTTGCGAAGTGGCGGCCGACACCGAGTACGTCCGGTTAGAGGGGTAGACCCCTTCGCACAGATCATCGTCGTCCACCTCTAAGCTGTTTTCGGAAGCAATGGCTGGAAAAAAGAGCGCTCATAACGGGACTGGGAGCCATCTGCTTTAGGGGCGCGGGCGTTGCTTATTTTCCCTCCGATGCAGAAAACATTGAGTTGCCATTAGCCGAGTCCGAAGCGGGGACTTCTTCCTGCATCACATCCCAATGCTCAGCCACCTTGCCGCCCTCAATCCTGAATATATCGACGACTATCATGGGCTTTGGTCCCCATCCAACATAACGCCCGTGAACCATCACCAAATCACCTTCGGCCACCACCATGCCGGGTTGATAGGAAAAGTCCTTGGGCAATCTGGGGATCAGGTCCTTAATCGCAGCCGGACCATTTGGAATTGTGGGATTGTGCTGAATATAATTAGCCGTGAAATGTTCCACGACATTCGGATCTCTGTTGATGAACGCACCAGTCAATGCACGTAAGGCTATCTGCCTATTGGTTTCCATAGCAAAACTCCTTCCCTTAGATTGCGGTGAAACGGCCTAGTGGTGGAGATATCGGCACGTTTGGAGAAGGCTACTCTCTTGCTGGAGGGGGCATCAAGGTTATTAGCGTCCATCAAGGTTATTAGCGTCCGCCGCGTCGCTACCGAGGTCCGAGTTTGGCAGATTCTGTTGAAGAAGTCCGCGAGCCGAACGAAGCTGGGTTGGCCTTTAAGGTTGCCAGCTTTTTTAGGCCGGCTGCGGGCTCGGGATTGGTATCAATTTGGCCAGCTTCCGGAGGTTCTGGGCAGTTGCTGCGAGGAGGAACTCGTCATGGGCACCATTTGGTCCTCTTAATCGCAGTCGATCCAGTTTGAGAATGCGTTTTAGGTGAGCGAACAGCATTTCGATCTTCTTGCGCAGCCGTCGCGATACTCGACCTTCCCAGGACTTGCCAATCTCACGTGCCATATCACGGGCGTGCTCATGGATCGAGCGCGGCACTTTTCGAGCAGGCGTGTTCGGGCAGCACCGTGATCTCAAGGCACAAGCGTCGCAATCAGCTTTGCTTGCTCGATAGAGGAAGGTATCGCCGTCATTCACGCGCGTGCCTGTCGTGGTCAGGGTCTTGCCGCCAGGGCAGATATAAACGTCATTGGCCTGATCATAGCTGAAGTCCTCGCGCGAGAAGGTACCGTCCTTGCGCGCCGATTTGTCGAACACGGTCACATGCGGCTCGACCCCTCGTTCACCAACCAGCCAGCCAGCATCTCGGCCGAACCATAGGCACTGTCACCAAGTAGCCTGGACGGGTGGAGAGCGAAGTTCTTGGCGGTTCGCTCGATCATACGCTTGGCCGCGAGAACTTCCGCTGCCGGATCGCCGCGGTCGGTTCGACATCGACAATGATCGCATTCTCAACATCGATCAGGTAGTTCGTGGAGTAAGCAAAGAACGCCTGTCCGCCGTGGGCGCCAGTCCAACGAGCTGCTGGATCGGCCGGAGAGATGAACTTGGGAACGACCTCGGTCGCGGCTCCAAACGCTGCATCGTCCAGGACGGCCAGATACTCATCGATGGCACGGCCCGCAGCTTCGGGGGCAATCCCTTCTCGCCTTCGATGCCGTTCTGCCGGTTCGCGTCTGCCTTGATCAGGCTGGCATCGACCGCAAAACTTTCGCCGCCAACCAGTCCTTGGTCGATGCAGCGGCGCAAGATGGTTTCAAACAGCCGCCGCAGCAGATCGCTCTCTCGGAAGCGACCATGACGGTTCTTCGAGAAGGTCGAATGGTCGGGGACCTCGCCATTAAGCCCAAGGCGGCAAAACCAGCGATACGCCAGGTTCAGGTGCACCTCTTCGCACAAGCGCCGCTCGGATCGGATGCCGAAACAGTATCCAACCAGCAGCATTCGGATCATCAATTCGGGAGCGATCGAGGGGCGCCCGATCGCACTATAGAATCCAGCTAATTCCCGTCTCAGCTCGCCCAGCTCTACAAACCGGTCGATCGACCGCAACAGGTGATCAACCGGAACGTGCCGCTCAAGCGAGAACTCATAGAACAAAGCAGCCTGTTCAACCTGCTGATGCCCCATCATGATTCAGTCCCCTCTCGAAACGACTGAATCAGCGAATTTCACCCAGGGCAACCGCAGACTTTTTCAACACAATCGGCCCTTAGCGGACATTCGGGAAATCCGCTCTAATGTTCGCTCTTGGGGGTAGAGCGGACTAAGGCTTAGAAGGAGTTGAACGACCGAGGCTCGCTGAAGGGAGCTATGAAGAAACGGCAATTCCTTTGCATGTCAGGTGCCATGGCCTTGCCAATTGAGGCTCTAGCTCAGGCCCGATCAATGCCGGTAGTCGGCTCTATCAACAGCAAATCCCCACATAGCTAGGTCCGGGGAGACAGTCGCGGCGTAGCTTGGTGCCTCTTTGGTGACTATGGCTTTGCAAGTGAGGTCTCCTCGATGGTGCATCAGCCGATATGTGATAAAGTGCGTCAAGTTCCGATGTCGAGGAGAATCCTCGCGTGCCCATGTACATAGATATCCACGACGCTCCAGGAGCGACCGCCGACGACGCGGCGAAGGCGCACCTGCTTGACCTTCATATTCAGGCGAAACACGGCGTAGAGTACGTCAAGTACTGGTTGAACGAGAAGGAGGGGAAGATTTTTTGCCTGTGTCATGCTCCAAGTGCTGAGGCTGCCGATGCAGTCCATCGTGAAGGCCACGGTCTGGCAGCAGCACGGATCATAGAAGTGACGCCTGAAGTTGCTGAAGCCTTCATGGGCGCCGCTGAGATCAACACGGCAGGCGCTGTTCTACTTCCGGGCAAGAACGAGCGCGATCCAGGTACGCGTACAGTTCTCTTCACGGATATCGTCGGCTCAACGAGCATGACTCAGCAAATGGGTGACGAGACGGCGCTCTCGCTTCTCCAAGTGCACGACCAGATCGTTCGCGCTGCATTAGCCGCGATGAGTGGCCGAGAAGTTAAGCATACTGGCGATGGCATTATGGCAGTTTTTTACTCGGCGGCATCTGCAGTTCGTTGCGCAATGACTATTCAACAGAACGTTGCGCAGCACCGCCAAAAAAATCCCGATCAGCCGCTGAAGCTTCGTATTGGGATAGCGGCAGGAGAACCCATCGAACACCACGACGATCTTTTCGGGTCGACGGTCCAGCTAGCCGCGCGGCTGTGCGCTCATGCTGAACCCGAGCAGACGGTGATGTCCAACGCAGTCGCGGAGCTATGTATCGGCAAGAACTTGCCCCTGAAGGACGCCGGCCACGTTGAGCTAAAGGGGTTCAATCAGCCGATCCGCTTTCATTGCGTTGCAATTGATTGATTGAGGGTTGTGCACGGCACAGGTTTTCGGAAGGCGAGCAATATTGAACCCATTTGTGGCCCATCGCGTCATTTCGCTGCCTTACAGCAATTTGGTTGCTTTCGGTGAAAAGCGGACATCGAATGGCGAGCAATGACGGCGAGCTGGGTCGCAAATGACCCAACTCGGACATCGCCGGGCAACTTTACTGTGACGCACAAGACACTCCCATTCGATGATGTGTTAGAGTGCCTCCTCGACCTAAGGGAAGACCTGAGGCGGCGCGATTTCATTGCGGTCGTTGGCAACGCTGCCATCGAATTGCGGCTCGCGGCTCCTCGACATGGACGCCACGGTCGCACCGCAACCCTATGTCGGAGGAAAATGTGCCCATGCGCAAGGACATCGAATTCAAGACCGAGGACGGCATTAAGTTACGTGGCTGGCACTATCTGCCGGAGAAACGAACCGGCAAGGTGCCTATCATTGTCATGGCTCACGGCTTCTCCGCCGTGAAGGAAATGTATCTTGATCGCTTTGCGGACGCCTTTGCAGCGGCTGGGCTCGGCGCCTTGGTGTTCGACAACCGCAATTTCGGCGCCAGCGACGGCGAGCCCCGACAGGAAATCGACCCCTGGCAGCAGGTTAGAGACTATCGAGACGCCATCACGTTTGCCGAAACGCTGCCGGAGACGGACCTCGCGCGCATCGGTATTTGGGGCTCAAGCTAGCGGTGGTCATGTGATGGTGGTCGGGGCCATCGATCGACGGGTAAAATGTGTAGTGGCGCAAGTCCCGCTCGCCAGCGGTCACGACAATGCACGTC
>Ga0210408_10005301_pt1 | contig 11351 bp, 10 predicted proteins | sample IncBWH4MmetaG_FD_155471 | JGI IMG/M metagenome (GOLD analysis project Ga0210408, IMG submission 155471) | Forest soil microbial communities from Barre Woods Harvard Forest LTER site, Petersham, Massachusetts, United States - Inc-BW-H-4-M | ecosystem: Environmental > Terrestrial > Soil >... | reverse complement strand
AAATCACACCCTTTCACCCGCATCTGACCGAGCAAGACGCGCGCTCGCGAAGACTCTTCGCCTTCTGTGGCATCGGCAACCCCGCTGCATTCATTGCCGACCTGCGCGATTGGGGATTCCAGATTGCCGGGCATCGCTTCTTCCCGGATCACCATCGCTATTCCGCGCGCGACATCGCTGAAATCGAGCGCCAGGCCAGAGCTGCGGGTGCCGAGGGTGTGATTTGCACGGAAAAGGACAGCTTCAACTACCACGGCCTGTGGCGCTCCATGGACTTGTGGGTGTGCACCATCTCCCTGCAGATTGATCGTCCCGAGGTTTTCTGGCGAGCTGTTTTGGCGGCTGTCGACTGGCACCAGAAGGCGCGCGGTCCTGCGACTGTGGGCGATGCTACACCAAGGCGCTAGCCTGCCGTTTGCCGCCTCCATCGCCGCTGTGATACTTTCACGCTCGGCTCGCTAGATTGTGATCGCCTGGGAGATTTTTTGACCGCTTCGCGAACAAGGAAGCGCCGGCTGGCATCCGCCACACGCCCTCAGCTGCCCGACACATCTGTGGACCTTACGCGCCTGCTGGATCTGGTCGCCGCATTTTCCCGCCAGACGGTGTGCGTGCTCGGCGATCTCGTCCTGGATGAGTTTGTTTCCGGTGAAATTTCGCGCGTCTCCCGCGAAGCTCCCGTGCTCATTTTGCGCCACCGCCGCACGGAGCTCTATCCCGGGGGTGCGGCAAATGCCGTCAACAATCTTGCCGACCTGGGCGCGCGCGTCCTGCCCGTCGGGGTTGTTGGCGACGATGAGGGCGGCCGCGCGCTGCTGGACATGTTCCGGCGCAAGCGCGTCGACACCTCAGGAATCGTTCGCGCTTCGGGCTGGACCACCACCGTGAAGACACGTTATCTCGCCGGCTGGACCCACACCACCGAGCAGCAAGTCCTGCGCGTGGACCGCGAGCCGGCCGGTGTCTTGGCCCAAACTGTGCTTCGCGCGATTGAGCGTAAAACTCGCGAACGCGCCGCCCGTGTCGGCACAGTCCTCGTTTCGGACTATGGTCTCGGCGCTGCGACTCCCGCGCTGGTTAAGAAGCTTCGCGCGGATCGCATCCTGCTTGACTCCCGTTACCGCCTTCTTGAATATCGCGGCGCGCGCATCACCGCTGCGACGCCAAACGAAGCGGAGCTCGAAGCTGCATTTCACTCCCGCATCGGCAACGACACACGCAAGCTCGAAGACCTCAGCCGCCGCGCACTCAAAACTCTGCGTCTCCACGCGCTGCTGATCACTCGCGGCAAAGACGGCATGGCCCTATTCGAGCACGGCCGGCCGATTCACCACATTTCCATCTTCGGCTCGGATGCACCCGTTGATGTCACCGGCGCCGGCGACACGGTCATCGCCGTCTTCACTCTGGCTCTCGCCGCGGGCGCTTCCTATCTGGATGCGGCGCACCTGGCGAACTATGCCGGCGGCATCGTTGTGATGAAGCGCCGCACCGCCAGCGTTACGCGCGCCGAGCTCGAAACCGCACTTCGCCGCGAAGCCACGGCGTTGCGGTGAGTGGCATGGACACGCGCGAAAAAATTCTCTCCCGCGAAGGTTTGCGGGCGGTGCTCGACGAGCACCGCCGCGCCGGCCGCACGATAGTGTTTGCCAATGGCGTCTTCGACCTGCTTCACGTCGGCCACATCCGTTACCTCGAGGCCGCTCGCCGCGAAGGCGATCTGCTGGCCGTTGGGATCAATTCCGATGCCAGCACGCGTCATTTGAAAAGGGAAGGCCGCCCAATTCTGACCGAGCGTGCGCGCGCTGCGTTGGTCTCCTCGCTCGCCGCCGTGGACTACGTGGTAATTTTCGACGAGCCGGACGTCAATTCGCTCCTCCGTGAACTTCATCCCGATGTGCACGCCAAAGGGACGGACTACACCGCCGACACCGTGCCCGAGCGCGAGCTCGCCGGCATGCTCGGAATTCGCGTGGCCATCGTCGGCGATCCCAAACGCCACTCGACGCGTGACCTGGTCGCGCGCGTGCGCCAGCGCGCAGATGGCTGACCCGCGCTTTTTGCTGGTCCGGCTTGGTTCGCTGGGCGATATTGTCCACGCCCTTCCGGCGGCTGCCGCGTTGCGCGACACGTTTCCGGGAGCACGGATTGATTGGGTGGTGGACCGCAAGTGGTTGCGTCTGCTGGTAGGAAATCCGGACTTGACGGAAGTGATCGCACTTGATCGTTCGAGCCCGGCAGGAATCGTCGCTGTCGTGGGGCGCCTGCGCGCCAACAAATACAGCTGCGCGCTGGATTTTCAGGCTCTCTACAAATCCGCGTTGATCAGTTTTGGCTCCGGTGCGCCGCGCCGCATCGGTTTTCAGTCCAGCTACGCACGCGAAGGCCTGGCCGCATTCCTGTACACCGAGCGCTACAATCCCAGCGGCCCTCACAAAGTGGACCACAACCTCACACTCGTCCTGGCCGCGGGCGCGAAGAAAACTGCACCGCGCTTTCCTCTAGCCATCTACCCGCAGGATGAACAGGAGGCTGCTGGTGCGCTCTCTGCCGCAGGCCTCACCGAATACTTCGTTCTGAATCCCGGTGGCGGCTGGCACTCGAAATGCTGGCCCGCCGAGCGCTATGGTGAATTACATCAAGAACTCGCCGAGCGTCACGGTTTGCGCGGCGTGGTCACCTTTGGCCCCGGCGAAGAAGCACTGGCACAGGAATTAATCGCCGCCGCGGGCCAACCTGCTCCGATCCCCCTGCTGCTGGGCTTCGGACCTTTGCTCGCAGTCCTTCGCCGCGCCAAATTCATTGTCTCCGCGGATACCGGTCCTCTGCATCTTGCGGCAGCACTCGGCACCCCCACGGTCGGTCTTTACGGGCCTACGGATCCCGCGCGCAACGGTCCGTATTCCACCGGCGACGTCATCGTTCGCAATCCGCGCTTTTCGGAAACGACCTACAACCGCGGCGCGTCATATTCGCCTGCCATGCTTTCGATTACCGTCGAGCAAGTTCTGGGAGTTGTCGAACGCGGTGCGGGATTGCGCCAGTGACGAGACCGCGTTCCTTCTGGATGCGCTGGCGAGTGCGCCTCGGGTATCCGCTGGCGCTGATTTTCTGGCTGCTGGCAAATCCCACACCGCACTCGATTCTTATCGGCACGTTGATCGGTGTCGTGGGCGTGTTCGTTCGCGCCGCGGCGGCAGGCTATCTGCACAAAGATCGCGAGCTGGCCATTTCCGGCCCGTATGCGCGCACCCGCAACCCTCTCTATCTGGGCAGTGCAGTTCTGGCGGCGGGGATCGTCGTGGCGGGACATTCCTTGTGGGCGGGCATGCTGACGGCCCTGTACTTCTGCATCTTTTACTCTGCCGTGATGCGCAACGAAGAGGCCGACCTGCGCGATCGCTTCGGCGCGGCCTTCAATCACTACGCCGCACGTGTCCCGCTGTTCTTCCCGCACCTGGTCGGGGGATCTCACCGCGAGTTGCAGTCCGCCAGTCCGCCCGAAAAATTCTCCTGGGGACAATTCAATCGCAACCGCGAATATCGCGCGCTGCTCGGTGCTGTGGTGGGGTTGGGAGCTCTGTTTCTGCGGTATTGGCTGCGAAAGCGTTTCGGCTACTGAGGAATTTCCCGGCTTACTGCAAGCGGTACACGGCATGCATCACGCGCTGGAATTGCGGCCGATAGATCAGGTCGAAAGCACGCTCTTTCCCAGGAAACATTTCGAGCGCCACACGGCGAGTGGCCGCAACCATTCCGGCAGCCTCTTCGGCGGAGAGATCTCCCCCGGCGATGGATTCCAGTGTGAGATGAACCAGAATGCGCAAACGGCGAATGCGGCGGCTCTCTTCGTCAATTTCCTCTTGCGATGGGAAACGCAATTTGCCGTCGTCCGTCATGGCCTGTGAATGTAGCAGAACAAGTATGAACTTCGGCTATTGGCGGAGCAATAGTACTTAAGGACAGATTCACATGAATCGTCAACATGCCCTCGAGCGCGCTGTGCAAGTGCAAACCGGAGGCATGTCTGCCGAAGCTTGCCGGCTCATCGCCCGCCATTTCAATTCGTCTCAGCACGACGCCCGAGATCGCTCTGCGGGTTAGTCCCGCTGCGTGAACGAATGCACCTCCAAATTCTTGCCGTCCGTCGTCGCCGTGACCGCCCCATCTCGATCTGTGCGCAGCAATCGTACTCCGGCGGCCCTGTAGCGTTCAACCACTGCCTCTGACGGATGTCCGAACGGATTCGACTCACCCACGGAAATCACCGCCACTCGCGGGCTCACGGCGCGCAAAAATCCATCTGTCGAGGACGTCTTGCTGCCATGGTGCGGGACCTTCAGAAAATCCGCTTCTAATGCCGCACCACCCTCTACCAATGCTGTCTCCACGTGTTTTTCGATATCTCCCGCCAGCAGAAATCTGACTCGCCCATATTGCAAATGCACCACGATGGAGTCGTCATTCGCCGCCGCGGGTGCCGCCGAGGAGTCTGCCGGCCACAGCACCTGGCCTTCGACTCCGTCCCAGTTAAATCCGCCACCGCGGTTTTCATGCGCCACCCGAACGCCCAGTCGTTGCGCCTCCGATACGAGAGATTGGAGCGCCACGGTTTGCTCCTCGCGACCAATCCACAATTCCTGCACCCTGAAATTTTCGAGCACGCTGCTCAGCCCATCGAGATGGTCGTGATGCGCATGAGTGAGCGCCACCACGTCAATCCGCTTCAACCCGCGCGACCACAAATATGGCGACACCACCTCTTCGCCGACATCTGGTCCGGTGCGAGACCCGCCGACGCGGTCCATGCGCGGCTGCCCGCCGCCGTCAATCAGCATGGTTCGTCCATGTGGAAAAGCCACGAAGATCGAATCGCCCTGGCCGACGTCGAGCGTCGTCACTTGCAGCTTTCCTCGCTCGATATTCGGTGCGAAGGGATGCGTTGCCACCAGCAGCGTCAAGGCCGCAAGTGTCAACACGGAGATCCATTCCGCCGGACGAACGGGCGGAGCCATTGCTCGTCTGATGCTGCGGATTCTTCGCCCCGCAGCGGCTCTCCTCGCCGCCGAGCTGAGCGTCACAAAGGCTGCGAGAAACGCCACCATCAACCACAAAGGCGGCCCGGGGATCCTGTAAGCCATTCGCGGCAAGTGACCGAACCACTGCACGATTTCGAGCAAAAGGCCGGCGCAGAATCCCAGAGCGTTAGCCATCACCCAGGCCAGCCTTGCCCACACGAACGACGCCGCCAGCGTGAAGAAACCAAGCGGCACGATCAGTCCAGTCAAAAGCACTGCGGGAATGTTGCTCAACGGCCCCGCCAGCGTCACGCGGTGAAAGTCCTGGGCCATCAGCGGCATCATGCCCCATTGGATTACAGCGGAAAGCAAGGCCACCTCCCACAGCCTCAGCCCCATTCGAACTGGTAGAGTGAGCATTGTTCCCACTCGAGCCGCCATCCATTTCGGCGCGCGCGTGGCCAGCCAATGCTCCGCGGCACGCATCTCGATGCGAAACTGGATAACTTTTGGCGGATGCACCACGTCTCTGGTCACGTCCCCGAGATGCGCCAGTCCTGCGAGATAGGGCTCGCTAGTCCGTTCCATCCACGGAATCGCCAGCCCCGCAATCACTCCCGCGGCAAGAAACGAAAGTTGGAAACTGGAATCCGCCAGTGACGACGGCTTCCATACCAGGATCGCCAGCGCCGCCAGTGCGATGGTGTTCAACACCTCGATCCGGCGGAACAGCGGGCGGGCACACAGATACAAAGCGATCATCAGCGCCGCGCGCAGAATGGGAGGCCGATCCTGCACAATTCCCACATAGGCCCCGAGGGCCAGCATGGCCAGCAAGCTTACGGCGCCAACCGATAAGTGCAGCCGCCGCCCCATCCAGAAGAAAAATGCAGCCAGGGCGCCCACGTGCAGCCCGGCAACTACCAGCACGTGATACACGCCGGTCTTCTGAAACGCTGCTACCGCATCCGAATCCACGAAGCTACGATCTCCCAGCAGCATGGCCCGCAGGACGGCCAGGCGCTCCGGTTGCCGGGCGTACAGTTTGTCGAGACGTTCGAGCAGATTTCCGCGCGCGCGCGCCAACCGCTCCGGCACCGTCGGCGCCGGATGATCCACCAATTGCAGCAATTCGTCACTGCGCAGCGAACCGACCAGGTCAACTTTTTGCCGGGCGAGATACCCGGTAATGTCAAAGGCGCCGGGGTCGAGAAAATTTCGCGGCGACCGCGCGCGCAGGAGCGCCTCAACGCGGTCTCCGGCGCGTAAATTCGGCGCTGCGGCATCCAGCTCACCGCCGGACTCACCTCGACCGTACAGACTTGCGCGCAGCCCGCCGCGAATGGCCACGGCCCGGCCAGCAATATCAACTTCTTCCAGTGAAATCTCATACCGGCGGCCCCACGGCAATCGCTGCGGGTCTTCACGAAGCCGCCCACGCCACCGCAGGGGCTCGCTGGTGTCCAGCCGCCCCGCCGCGATCAGCCGCGTCACGTGATTCAGCGGCAGCGCATGTTGCTCCACACTCAGTGAGAGCGCACCCAGTCCAACCCACGCGAGCAGTGTCGCGCCCCAGGCAAATGCCGGACGATTCCGCCACGCAAGTATTCCTCCGCTGACAATCGCCACAGCCGCCGCGGTAGTCCACACTCCCAGCGACTCCGGCCATCGGCCGGCCAGTCCGATGCCCGCCGCGAATGCCGCGACAATCCACAGCGCCGGGAGCCTCATTTCTGCCGCCGAAGCCGCACAACGGTCTCCATGTGGAACGTCTGCGGAAATAAATCGAACAGTTGAACCTCGGAAATTTCGTAACCCGCGCCGGTTAATGCCGCCAGATCGCGCGCAAGTGTCGGCGGCTCGCACGACACATAGGTGATCCGCTCAGCTCCCATCCGTGCGAGCTTTGGAAGCGCACCAGGCTCCACTCCCGCTCGCGGGGGATCGAGCACGATTAACTCGGGCTTTTCCTTATTTGATTCGATAAAGCGCTCGACCTCTGCCGTGCGCACTTGCACCGCAGCCTTGCCTGCAACATTTGTTCCCAGGTCGCGCACAGCGGCGGGATTCGATTCCACGGCGATGACGCGGTCAAATTGTTTGGCAAGCAGCGCGGAAAACAATCCCACGCCCGCGAACAAATCAATTGCAAGCCCGCCTGGTTCTTCCCGCTCCGCCACTGCATGAGCCAACTCTTCCACCAGAAAGCGGTTCACCTGGAAAAATGAGAAATGACCGACGCGATATGCCGCTCCCGCCGTGTTGTAGTTGAAGAATCCCGGCCCGGACAATTCCATGCGCTCGCGTCCGGGATCGTGCAGCAGGAGGCTTTCTGTCTCCGGGACCAGCGTACGAATCTTTTCCGCCACCTCGGCGATGCGGGAAGGGAAGCCAGCAAACGTTGCCGTCAGGAGTAACTTGGTGTCCTCCGCATCCGTAAACGCTTCGACTTCGCGCAACTCTTTCGGCAGCGAGCCCGTTGCCAGCGCCTCGCGCAGCGCCAGCAGCGACTTCAGAAGCAATGGCGACAGAACCGCGCACTCTTCCACCGCGCACAGGGCTGTGGACCCGGCCCGAAAGTATCCAATGCTCAAAGTCGACTTCGCCGCCCCGCCATCCGCCGATTCCAGCGGACGCACCTTCCACTGCGCACGGTTGCGATACGCCCACGGCGGCGAGGCATGAGTCGAGATCGCGCCGGTCCACTCGATGCGGCCAAGTCGCCGCAGCGTTTCGCGCAGTATTTCCTCTTTGTATTTGAGCTGTGCCTCGTAGGGGATGTGCTGGTAATCGCAGCCGCCGCACACGCCGAAGTGCGGGCAACGCGCCTGGATGCGTTCCGAGGAGGGCTCGAGAAGTTTTTCGAGACGGGCGCGAACAAATTTCTTTTTCTTCTCGACCGGTGCGGCAGTGACTCGTTCGGCAGGCAGAACGAATGGCACGAAGACTGTCGCGCCGTCGTGGTGCGCCAGGCCCTCGCCGCCGTAGATCAACTTCTCGATCTTGACTTCAAATGGAGCCATAAACCGTTTTGTGAACCTCACTCTCGGCGTCAAGTGCGCCCGCCGCGCGAGGCCCGGCACCTTACTACATTAGATAAAACAGGCTCAGGCGCGGGACATCGAACTGCTCGAACAAGCGCTTGTGCAAATATTGGCGCTCGAGTTGCGCCAGTTGCTCGGCGGACATTTTCCGCCGATAGGGCGCGAGCGAGCGGTCCATCTCACGCCGAATCGTGAGCATGGCCTCTTCGTTGGCGTCGGCGGCGAGAGCGGCGGCCAATTTTTCTTCCAGCACGGTCAGCCGCCGCTCCAGATCTTCCAGGTCGAGGGTTCCCGGCGCATCGATCAACGCCAGCGATTCACGCAGCCGCTTCGCTGATTCCTCCAGCCGCGCCGCCAACTCCGCGTGCATAGCGCGCTGCTTTTCGGCGGTCGCGCCGAGTTTCACCGCGTTGCGCTCGAAATATTTTCGCAGTTCATCGCGCGAAAACGGCTCGCTTGCGGCCGCGCTCCTTTTCACCTCCGGCCCTGTTCCGGCGGCGGCTTCCTGCGCTTCCGCGGCGGCATCGAGTACCGCGTCCACGCAGTACGCCAGGCTCTTCAATTGCCGGCCGCCGGCGGCGCGACGGGAACGCTGCCAGCTCTCAAACGCTCGGTCGATTCCTTTCAACACGGCATCGAGCGGCACGCCTGCTTTCTGCCAGGTCTCGACGATGGCCCAATCGAGGGGCGAAACCAGCAGGTGCGCGCCGCGTTTGCGCCAGAAATATTCCTCTATTTCCGTGAAATAGTTGAAATAGTTGAAGGCCTCCATAGCGCGCGCGGGAATCATCAGGCCCTCGGCTTTCCCGACGCGGTGGATTTATTCTGCGTGTTCTTGTCTTGCGCGCCCGTTTGATTCCGCTCCCAGATGATGCGCAGCCCTTCGAGCGTGAGGAAGTCGTCAATGGTTTCGATGTGCCGCGAGGCGTTGCCGATCAGCCGCGCCTGCCCGCCCGTGGCGATCACCTTGGTCTTTAGGCCCATCACGTTTTTCATTCGCTCCAGTATTCCGTCCACCAGGTCGGTGTAGCCGTAGAAAAGCCCGGCCTGCATGGAAGCCGCGGTATTCGTGCCGATAATTTTTCCCGGGTCCTTGATCTCCACGCGAAACAGGCGGGCGGCGCGGGCGAACAATGCTTCGGAGGAAATGCCGATGCCCGGGGCTAGGACTCCTCCCAGGTATTCGCCGCGCGCCGACACGGCGTCGAAATTGATGGCTGTGCCGAAATCCACGACGATGCACGGGCCGCCGTATTTTTCGAAGGCCGCCACGCTGTTGACGATGCGGTCCGCCCCCACCTCCTGCGGATTGTCGTACTGAATGGGCATTCCGGTCTTCACGCCCGGCTCGACGAACAGCGCGCGCTGATTGAAATAGCGCTCCGCCATGCCCGCGAGCGTCGAATTCAGCGGCGGCACGACCGAGCTGATGATCACTCCATTGATTTCCTGGGGCTCAAGGCTCGCCAGGGTGAACAAATTACGCGTCAGGATTCCGTACTCATCGATGGTTTGGTCGCGCGCGGTCGAAAGCCGCCAGTTGGCCAACAGTTCCGCGCCGCGGAAGACGCCCAGCACCGTGTTGGTGTTGCCGACATCGAGCGTCAATAGCATCAGGAGGCCTCCGCCACGTCGCCGGAGAGGACCGGCTCGATGCCGCGGCCGTCATCGCGCTTCACGCGCAGCACGCCGCTGGGCTCGAGGCCCGCGGTGGTTCCGGTAAAAATTTCTCCCGCCGTGGTGATGCGCACGCGCTTGCCCTGGTAGTAGCTGGAAACCTCGGCAAACCGCCGCAAGATCGGCCCGCAGCCTTCAGCGATGAATTGATTGTAGTAGCGGTCGAGGTAACGCAGCAACCGAATCAGCAGCTCCAGGCGTGAGTGAACCCGGCCCGTCTCCATGCGAAGCGAGGTGGCATTGTCCTCCAGTTCCGCGGGCATTTTTGTCTGGTTCACGTTGATGCCAATGCCAATCACCGCGTAGTGCATGAGGTCGGGTTCGGCGTGCATCTCCGTGAGGATGCCGGAAAATTTTCTTCCGCCGACGAGCAGGTCATTGGGCCAGCGAATGTCCGGCACCGAGTCGAGTTCCTCGGCGAGGGCATCGCGTGCGGCCAATCCGGCGACCAGTGTGAGCAGCGGCGCATGTGCGGGAGGAATCTGCGGGCGCAGCAGTACGGTGCAATGAATCCCGGCTGATTTTTCGGAGACCCAGGAGCGCCCGGCGCGGCCTCGGCCGGCGGTTTGCTCTTCGGCAAGAACTACGGCGCCGTGCGGCTCGCCCTGCTCGCCGAGGTGCATGGCCATTGTGTTAGTGGAGTCGACTTTGAAGAAATGGTAGATGCGGCGGGCGAAGGGGGTGCCCTGCAGCCGCCTGCTCAGAAGTTGAGGTACCAGGATGTCGGCGGTCCGCTCAATGTGATAGCCGGAACTGGGGTGTCCCTTGACGCGCACGCCCAGCTCGCGGAGCTTTTCGATCCAGCGCCAGACCTGCTGGCGGGTGACCCCGATTTCCTTGGCGATCTTCGCGCCGCTGATGACGATGGTGGAATTCTCCGCCAGCAGGGTGAGCAGGGCGTCAATGCGCCGGTCGGTGGCGCCAGGGAGAGCAGGCTGTCGTTTGGTGGTCATTCCAGAACGGGAAGAATACTCGACGGCGGGGCGGGTAACAAGGAGGGCGGGGGAGGAGGGAATTGGGACGGGAAGGAGGCGAAGGCAAGGAGAAGCGCAAAGTGCCGATGTGTGACGATTAGAAAAACTTAAGCCTTGTGTTCTCATAAAGTTACGCAAGATTCTGATTCCAGGATGTGACGAGTAGAAATTGGGGCGCACTGTGGGCAGGGGGAAGGGGAGGAGAGCGCCTATGGCGCCTCCGGGGCGGGTGTGGAGTCGATATGGCGAGTTTGAATCATGACAGTGGGGGGAGGTTACCACAAGGTAACCATACGGTCAACAGATATTTTATGGCAGACAGCAAGTGATGGAAGAGCGGAAGCGAATTTCAAATTGGGAATTTGAAATCAAGGTATCTGGCTTTGTTGACATCCCCCAAGTGACGGAAGACCAAGAAGGAACTCGGAGCAGCGGAAGGCGCTGCTCCTCGCTGGCGAGTCGAGCCTCGCCGTAACAAAGCGCTGTCCCCTCGACTGCGCTCAGGACCCTTGAGGCGCGCAAGCCAGCGCACTCCATAAAGTCGGGGCTGGCCCGGCGGCGTGGTCGTGATCCTCCCTATGACGACATCAGCAAAGCCCGATGGCTTCATGACACTCTGCGCCGAGGACGAGTTTTTT
>Ga0210408_10005300_pt1 | contig 11354 bp, 8 predicted proteins | sample IncBWH4MmetaG_FD_155471 | JGI IMG/M metagenome (GOLD analysis project Ga0210408, IMG submission 155471) | Forest soil microbial communities from Barre Woods Harvard Forest LTER site, Petersham, Massachusetts, United States - Inc-BW-H-4-M | ecosystem: Environmental > Terrestrial > Soil >... | reverse complement strand
CAAGTACGGGATCGACGAGCTGCGCCGCCAGGTGGAGGAGGAGTTGCAGGGGGAGTGGGTCTCCGAACGGGACTTCTCGGTGGAGGGCCGGCTGTTCCTGGACGACGAGCGCGAGAGCGCGCCGGCGCCGCCGGCCGCATCCGGGAGTCCCAACGGGGATGTCTCTGAGTTCGAGCGCTTCCGGGCAGCGAATGTGCGGTCCCAGCGCCAGGAGGGCTTCGTGACGGTGGAGGCAAAGGTCACCCGGGGGGACCTCACCCCGGAGCAGTTCCGCGGGCTGGCGGCAATCGTGCGGGAGTACTCGGGGGGCTACGCGCGCACGACGGTGCAGCAGAACCTGGTGCTGCGGTGGGTGCGGGAGGAGAGCGTGTACGACGTGTGGCGCGCGCTGAGCGAGCTGGGCCTGGGCGACGCGGGCTCACGGGAAGTCAACGACGTGGTCTCCTGCCCGGGGACGGACTCGTGCAAGCTGGGGATCACAAGCTCGATGGGCCTCAACCAGGCGGTGCAGGAGCGAATCGAAGCGATGAACATCTCCGACCCGCTGACGCGTGCGATCCACATCAAGATGAGCGGCTGCCCCAACGGATGCGGCCAGCACCACGTGGGCGCGATCGGGTTCTACGGGGCGTCGATCAAAGTGGGGGAGCACACGATCCCGGCGTACATCCCCCACGTGGGTGGAGTCTTCGAAGGCGGGGACGTGCAGTTCGGCCAGCGCCTCAAGCTGCGCCTGCCGGCCAAGCGGATACCCGATGCGATCGAGCGGTGGTTGCGCCACTACGAGTCCACGCGCGAGCAGGACGAGGCGTGGGGGGCGTTCGTGGAGCGGGTGGGCACGCCGGAGTTGGAGGGGCTCGTGAAGGACCTCTCGCTCCCGGTGGAGTTCGGCATCGAGACGATGGGCCAGTTCATCGACTGGAACCGCGACGTCCCGTTCCAGGTGATCCGGGGAGAGGGCGAGTGCGCGGTCTAACAAAGAGCGAGGGGCCCAGCTCGCCGGCCTCCGGCCGGCTGCGCCACCCTCTTGGCGACACCACGACCGCCCCGGCCACCCGTGCGCCTGCCGACCCCAACCCGGCGCAGAGTCCGACGGGTCCCGACCCGGCGGGGAGCCTGACGGCAACATTGCGCGAGGCGGCGACCCGCCACGGTGGCGGGGCGGTGCTGCTGTGCTCCTTCCAGAAGGAGGAGTCGGTGCTGATCGACGAGCTGCTGCGAATCGAAGGCCCACCCACGCAGGTGAGGATCGTGACGATCGACACCGGGGTGCTGTTCGAGGAGACGCTGAAAACCTGGCGGGCGTTCGAGGAGCGCTTCGAGATCGCGGTGGAGGTGTTCGACGCCAGCGCCCCGGAAGGCGAGGAGTGGACTGGCCCGGAGCACTGCTGTTCGGTGGCGAAGGTGGCGGCGCTGGAGCGCTCCCTGGAGGGTGCGGAGGGCTGGATCACGGGCATCCGCCGCGAGCAGGGCCCAACGCGCGAGCAGACGGAGCCGATCGAACGCGACGAGGGACGGGGCCTGTGGAAGTACAACCCGCTGGCGTTCTGGACGGAGAAGGATCTGTGGCGCCGGATACACGAGCGCAACCTGCCGTACAACCCGCTGCACGATCATGGATACGCATCGATCGGGTGCGAGCCATGCACCCAGCCGGGGAGCGGCCGCGAGGGCCGCTGGGTGGGAACGGAAAAGACCGAGTGCGGACTGCACGTAGAGGCCGTGCGATGAACGAGGAGGAAGCATGTACGGTGGGGCTGGAGCGACGATGAGCGTGGCGGCACGTCCGCAGCTGAGCCATCTGCGGGCGCTGGAGAGCGAGGCGATCCACGTGATGCGCGAGGTGGCGGCGGAACTGGAGCGCCCGGTGCTGCTGTTCAGCGGGGGCAAGGACTCGATCGTGCTGCTGCGCCTCGCGGAGAAGGCGTTCCGCCCGGCGCCGTTCCCGTTCCCGCTGATGCACGTGGACACGGGCCACAACTTCCCGGAGGTGATCGAGTTCCGCGACCGGCGGGTGGGGGAACTGGGGGAGCGGCTGATCGTGGCGAGCGTGCAGGAGTCGATCGACAGCGGGCGGGCGGTGGAGGAGACGGGCCCAAGGGCCTCGCGCAACCGCCTGCAGACGGTGACGCTGCTGGATGCGATCGCGGAGCACGGCTTCGACGCGGCGTTCGGGGGAGCACGGCGCGACGAGGAGCGGGCGCGGGCGAAGGAGCGCATCATGTCCTTCCGCGACGACTTCGGCCAGTGGGACCCCAAGAACCAGCGCCCGGAGCTGTGGAACCTCTACAACGGGCGGATCCGCAAGGGGGAGAACGTAAGGGTGTTCCCGCTGTCGAACTGGACGGAGCTGGACGTGTGGGAGTACATCGCCCAAGAGCAGCTGGAGGTGCCATCGATCTACTTCGCGCACGAGCGCGAGGTGTTCAGCCGGGACGGGATGCTGTACGCGTGGCGCGAGGGGGTGGAGCTGATCGACGGGGAGCGGGTGTTCTCGGAGACGGTGCGCTACCGCACGGTGGGGGACATGAGCTGCACGGGGGGGGTGCGCTCGCTGGCGGAGACGCTCGAGGAAGTGGTCACGGAGATCGCGGCGACGCGGATCACCGAGCGGGGGGAGACCCGCGCGGACGACCGGGTGTCGGAGGCGGCGATGGAGGACCGCAAGAAGGCGGGGTACTTCTAGTGGCGCTTGTTTTTTGGATGAGCGGGTGGGTGGGATCTCATCATGGGGGCCGGGATGGGCCGCGCAGTGATGCGACGGGTGCGCCGGGCGATCTCCGCTCACTCGACGGCGACGGGGCGCTGAGCGCTCTGCTCGGGGTTGACGGGGCGTCGGACGTGCTCCAGGCGGGGGCGAAAGGGGCGCTCGCATGACCCTCGACCTGCTGCGCTTCACGACGGCGGGCTCGGTGGACGACGGCAAGAGCACGCTGATTGGGAGGCTGTTGTACGACACCAAGCAGGTGTTCGAGGATCAGCTCGAGCATGTGGCGCAGGCGAGCGCGCGCCGCGGCGGGTCGGGGGCGCTGGACCTGGCGCTGCTGACGGACGGGCTGCGGGCGGAGCGGGAGCAGGGGATCACGATCGACGTGGCGTACCGCTACTTCGCGACGATGCGCCGGCGGTTCATCATCGCGGATTGCCCGGGCCATCAGCAGTACACGCGCAACATGGTGACGGGGGCCTCGACGGCGGACCTGGCGGTGATTCTGCTGGATGCGCGCAAGGGGGTGCTGGAGCAGTCCAAGCGCCATGCGTTCATCAGCGCGCTGCTGGGGATCCCCCACCTGGTGGTGGCGGTGAACAAGATGGACCTGGTGGACTACTCACAGGAGCGCTTCGAGGAGCTGGTGGGGGACTTCGAGGTGTTCGCGCAGAAGTTGGTGGCCCGCCGGCCCGCGCGGTCGCCGGACGCGCCGGAGGAGGAGGCGGGGGAGGGACCGAACGTGGTGTACATCCCGATCTCGGCGTTGGAGGGCGACAACGTGGTGGAGCGCTCGGGGCGGATGGAGTGGTATGAGGATGGCTCCCGCTACCCCTGCAACTCCACGCTGCTGGAGCTGCTGGAGGAGGTGGAGGTGGCGTACGACCACCCCTACGAGACGCGGGCGCGGTTCCCGGTGCAGTGGGTGATCCGCCCGTCGAACGGGGTCCCCGCCGGACCGGATGGGAATTCGGATCACGGTGACTACCGGGGCTACGCGGGCCAGCTGGCGAGTGGGGCGCTGCGGGTGGGCGAGGAGGTGGTGGTGGTGCCGAGCGGCCTACGCACGCGAATCGCGGGGATCGACACGTACGAGGGGGAGCTGGATGAGGCGCTGGCGCCGATGTCGGTGACGTTGCGCCTGGAGGACGAGCTCGACGTCTCGCGGGGCGATCTGATCTGCCGCGCGGAGGAGGCCCCGGCGGTGGCGAGGGACCTTGTGGCGGATGTGTGCTGGCTAAACGAACGGCCCCTACGGGCGGGGGGGAGGTATGCGATCAAGCACACGACGCGCAGCGCGACGGCGATCGTGGAGGGGCTGGAGGACCGGGTGGACGTGCACACGCTGGAGCGCACGGGAGCCCCGGGGGAGCTGGCCCTGAACGACATCGGCAGGGTGCGGCTGCGCACGAACGCCGCGCTGGTATTCGATCCCTACGCCACGAACCGCCGCACGGGCAGCTTCATCCTGATCGACGAGACCACCAACGAGACGGTGGGCGCGGGGATGGTGGCCGCGGCGGAGAGCTGAGGAGACGGAGGGGAGACCCCTCCGGCGAGGCCGAGGACGGGGGTGGATCCTCCGGGAAAGCAGAGGACGGCAAGAGCGAGGAGTTGATCCCCACGGGGAGACTGGTGCGACGCGGACGCAACCCGCGCTGCGGGATGTTTCCAACTTTTCACAACGCCTTGGGGCGCCCTCGCACGGGCGAACTTCCCCACGGTTAAGCGCCAAACAGAGGGCGCTGGCGATTGGCTGAAAAGCCAGTCGCAGACATCGAAAAGCCCGCTTCCGGTTGACCGTTGACGTGGCCCGAGCATCGTGCAATAGTCACGGGCGTTCCAGAGTGCAGAACGGGCCAACGGGCTCCGCGGCACCGCCAAAAGTGTTTGGGAGCACGGCGGAAGGGTTATGCGCCGAAGCACTGCCCCGGAATGCGAGACAGCGCTCCGGCGCCCAATCACACCCAACGATTAGCTGGGTACGAAAGGAGATCGACATACATTCTACCAGAATTGAACAAAGAGATCGCTTTAGCCTAAGCCGCCGATAGGCAAAGCTGGTGCGGCGACCCTCGGGCCGCCCACCCAGGCAGGCGGGCATCGAGTGCGAGAGCACGCCAGGGCGGTGCCCTACGCTCGCGCCCGGGGTCTGTGGAGCGCTTACCCCGGGCGCGGGCGCCTGCCAGACGCAGACTCGGTACTCTGCGAGCCCTCAATGTTCGACAAGGTTCTGGTGGCAAACCGCGGCGAGATCGCCGTGCGCATCATGCGGGCCCTGGAGGAGCTCGGGATCGCCTCGGTGGCGGTCTACTCCGAGCTCGATCGCGACGCCCTGCATGTGGGACGGGCGGGGGAGGCGTACAACCTCGGGGAGGGCCCGGCGGCGGAGAACTACCTGAGCATCGAGAAGATCCTCGACGTGGCGGCCCGCGCGGGCGCGCAGGCGATCCACCCGGGGTACGGCTTCCTGGCGGAGAACGCGGCCTTCGCGCAGGCGTGCGCGGACGCGGGGATCGTGTTCATCGGCCCTCCGGCGAGCGCGATCGAGGCGATGGGCTCGAAGACGCGGGCGCGGGAGCTGATGCAGGCGGCGGGGGTGCCGATCGTGCCGGGCACGACGGAGCCGGTGGCGAGCGTGGCGGACGCGCTGGAGATCGCCAAGGGCGAGATCGGCTTCCCGGTGGCGGTCAAGGCGGCGGGCGGGGGCGGGGGCAAGGGCTTCCGGGTGGCGCTGTCGGAGGAGGACCTGGAGGGCGCGTTCGAGGGGGCGAGCAGGGAGGGGGAGAAGTTCTTCTCCGATCCCACGGTGTACCTGGAGCGCTACCTGCCGGACCCGCGCCACGTGGAGGTGCAGATCCTGGCGGACGGGCACGGCAACGTGATCCACCTGGGCGAGCGGGACTGCTCGATCCAGCGCCGCCACCAGAAGGTGATCGAGGAGTCCCCGGCGCCGGGGTGGGTGGTGGACGCAGAGTTGCGCGAGCGGATCGGCCGGATCGGGGTGGAGGCGGCGCGCGCGGTGAACTACGTGGGGGCGGGCACGATCGAGGGGCTGCTGGCCGGTGGCAGCCCACCCACTCCCGGTGACGGTGGGCGAGCGGGCTCCCACGGGTCGAGCGGGGACGGGGGGACGGAGTACTTCTTCCTGGAGATGAACACGCGGGTGCAGGTGGAGCACTGCGTGACGGAGATGACCACGGGCATCGACATCGTCAAGGAGGGGATTCGCGCGGCGGCGGGGGAGCGGCTCTCGTACGGCCAGGAGGACGTGGTGCTGAGGGGCCACGCGATCGAGTGCCGCATCAACGCGGAGGATGCCTCCAAGAACTTCGCGCCCGCGCCGGGGCGGATCGGCCGCTACCGCGAGCCCACGGGTCCGGGGGTGAGGGTGGACTCGGGGGTGGGGGAAGGCGGGGAGGTGTCGCCGATGTACGACCCGATGGTGGCGAAGCTGATCGTGTGGGACGCCGACCGCGAGCAGGCGACACGGCGGATGCTGAGGGCGCTCGGGGAATACGAGATCGAGGGGCTGAAGACGCTGATTCCGTTCCACAAAACGCTGCTCGCCACGGAGCAGTGGGCCAACGGGGGGACGTGCAGGGACCTGCTGGAGGACAAGGCGTGGCTGAAGACGCTCGCGCTTGGAGCGCCGCAGAAGGCCGCGGAGCCGCCGGAGACGGAGGAGGGGGAGCCGGTGGAGCAGTCCTACACGGTGGAGGTGTCGGGCAGGCGCTTCGACGTGCGGGTGGTCGGTCCCCCCGCCGCCCAGGGCGCGGTGGGAGCGGGCGCGAACGGGTCGGCGGGGGAGGCGCGCCGGGCGCCGCGCCGGGGGGAGCGGAAGTCGGCGGCGGCGGGCGGCCCGGACACGCTTCCGTCGCCCCTGCAAGGGAACATGTGGAAGGTGCTGGTCAAGCAGGGGGACACGGTGGCGGAGGGCCAGCTGCTGTGCATCATCGAGGCGATGAAGATGGAGAACGAGATCACCGCCCACAAGGCGGGGGTGATCGCGGAGCTGCCGATCGAGGAGGGCGCCCCGATCGCGGCGGGGGCGCCGATCGCGACGATCAAGAGCGATGCAGCAGTTAGCTGAGCGCGGCCAGGCGATCGAGAGCGAGACAGCCCGCGCCAGCCGAGCCCGGCGCCCCGCTTTCCCGACCACCCCAAAACGCCCGCCCCGCGGACGCGATCAACCACGCCACTTGACAAATCACACGACATATCAGCTGAGCGCGGCCAGACTTCGTTCGATAACCGCGAGCGCCTGCTCGGAGCCGATCGCGGGGCCGTGGCCGGGAATGATTTGCTCGGCGGCCGCCGCCAGCGGGCGCAAGCGCTCCAGCGTGGCCCTGTAGGCGTCAGCCGCCCCGCCCGCTTCGATTTTGGGCGGCTCGACGTTGGAGAGGTAGTCGCCCGCCACCAGCACGCCCGCCCAGGGGATGGCGATGGCCATGCCGTCCGCGGTGTGGCCATCGGCCGCATGCAGCTCCAGCTCGCGGTCCCCGAGGGCGCAGTGCCCGGGGACCGGCAGCGCCTGGATCGATCCCAGCATCAGCGGGCTGGGCCGCTCGACGTAGAACGCCCGGTCGAACGCCCGCAGCTCCCGCTGGGTTTCCCCGGGCGCGGCCTGCAGCCGCGCCACGGTGCTCTCGGCACAGCCCAGCGCCACCCCCGGGAAGGCGAGGCGGCCGAGCAGGTGGTCCCAATCGGCGTGCGTGGCCAGCAAGCCGCTGGGCGCTGGGAAGCGCGCCTGCTCGAGCAACGCCGGCAGCGCCTCCAACTCCTCGGGGAGCACGGGCGAGTCGATCACAAACGTCTCATACCCGTCACCCGTCGCCTCCGATGCTCGGGGCCCCGATGCCAGCGCCAACTTCGAGGCCGCCGCCAAATCCGCGCCTGCAGCCCGACCCACCTCGCCGCGCACGACCACGCAGTTGGTCTGCCAGATCGCGCTGGTGGCGACGAGCACGTCGGGGTGCAGGGCGAGCACCCGCACGGACGGGGCTCAGGCGACGCCCAGGAGCTTGGCGGCCTCGCGTAGGGTGGGGACCTCGGCGGTGGGCTTCTTCTGGGAGGCGTCGAGGGTCTGCTTGCTGCGGTTGACCCAGATCACGGGGATGCGCTGCTTGAGGCAGGGTTCGACGTCGTGGTGGTGGCTGGCGGCGACGTGCACCCACCCCTTCTTGCCGCCGATCCGCCGGGCGCACTCGGTGAAGTGGGCGAGGTCGGGCTTGTAGGAGCGGACCTGCTGGGCGGTGACGACGAGGTCGAAGTCGATCGGGATGTGGCGGCGGGTCTGGCCGAGCAGCTTGTCGTCTACGTTGGAGAGCAGGCCAAGCTGGTACTTCTTGGCGAGCTTCTGAAGCTGGGTGGGGGTTTCCTTGAAGGGGAGCCAGCGCTGGACGGAGTCGGGCAGGAAGCCAGAGCGGGAGGTTTCCAGGGGCCATTCGAGGCGTTTGGCGATCTCCAGGGCGGTGCGCCGCAGGACCTCGGCGTAGAGCTCGTAGGAGCCGGCCTCGATCTCGCGGGAGACCTCGTGGAAGAGGGCGAGCAGCTCGGCGCGGTCGAGCGTGACCCCGTCGCGGGCGGCCTCTTTGGCGAACGCCTCGTAGATGCCGGTCTCCCAGTCGATCAGGGTGCCGTACACATCGAATGTGACGAAGGTGACGTTCTTGGGAAGGGGCATCGCGCGGGCATTATGCCCTGCGGCGGGCTCACGGCGCGGTCACGCCTTGATCGCCGAGAGGGTGGCGCAGTCGGCAGGAGGCTGACAAGCCGGGCCTCTCTCGCTTTCAGTAGAGTCCCGCGCCGCCATGGACCTACTCGAGTATCAGGGCAAGCAGTTGCAGCCAGAGCTGGGGGAGGGCAGGCCCTCCCCCAGTGCCCCCTCCCATAAAGTTCCGCGCTACTGATGGACCTGCTCGAGTATCAGGGCAAGCAGCTGTTCGCCCGCCACGGGCTGGAGGTCTCGCCGGGGAGGGCGGTGGACACCGTGGCGGACGCGGTGGCGGCGGCGAACGAGGTGGGCTACCCGGTGGTGGTCAAGGCTCAGGTGCTGATCGGGGGCCGGGGCAAGGCGGGCGGGGTGAAGCTGGCGGCGGATGAGGCCGAGGCCACCAAGCACGCAACGAACATCCTGGGCATGGACATCCACGGCCACACGGTGCGCAGGCTGTGGATCGAGCACGCGAGCGACATCGCCGCGGAGTACTACGCGTCGGTGCTGCTGGACCGCTCGGCCAAGCAGCCGCTGGTGATGTTCAGCACGGAGGGCGGGGTGGACATCGAAGAGGTCGCGGAGCAGACCCCGGAGAAGCTGGTGCGCCACCACGTGGACGCCCTGGAGGGCCTCTCGCGGGCGGAGGCGGTGCAGATCGCCACCGAGGGGGGCGCGGAGGCGGACGTGATCGAGGGGGTGGCGGACGCGCTCACGGCGCTGTACGAGGTGTGGATGCAGGAGGACGCCACGCTGGCGGAGATCAACCCCCTGATCGTCACCCCGGAGCGGCAGGTCAAGGCGCTCGACGCGAAGGTCTCCCTGGACGGCAACGCGCTTTACCGCCACCCCGAGAACCAGGGGCTCTCGGACGCGGAGAACGAGGACCCGATCGAGCGGCGGGCCAAAGAACAGGGGGTGCAGTACGTGGCGCTGGACGGGGACATCGGGATCCTTGGTAACGGGGCGGGCCTGGTGATGTCGACGCTCGACGTGGTCGCCCAGGCGGGGGGCAGGCCCGCCAACTTCCTCGACGCGGGCGGGGGCTCGGATGCGGCGAAGATCAAGCAGGCGGTCGAGCTGATCCTCTCCAATGAGCGGGTCAAGGCGGTGCTGTTCAACATCTTCGGGGGGATCACCCGCTGTGACGAGGTGGCGAAGGGGCTGATCGCGGCGTTCGCGGAGATCAAGCCTGAAGTCCCATTCGTGGTGCGCCTCGACGGGACCAACGACGTGGCCGGCCGCGAGCTGCTCGCGGAGGCGGCGCTGCCCAACGTGCACCCGGCGGCCACTATGAACGAGGCCGCCGAGAAGGTCGTCGCACTAGCCGCGGGGGGCAGCGCCTGATGGCGGTCCCGGTCGACATGAACATACGGCCGGTCGTCGCGGGCCGCGTGGCTCGGGATGCGGAGAGGGCAACCTGATGGCGGTCCTGGTGGACATGAACACACGGCCGGTCGTCGCGGGCCTAGTGGCTCGGGATGCGGAGAGGGCAACCTGATGGCGGTCCTGGTCGACAAGAGCACCCGCCTGGCGGTGGCGGGGATCACGGGCAAGGAGGGCTCTTTCCACACCCTCAACAACCGCCGCTACGGCACCGAGGTGGTGGGGGGAGTGACACCGGGCAAGGGGGGCCAGGATGTGGAAGGCATCCCGGTGTTCGACAGCTGGGCGGAGGTCGCGGCGGCGGCACGGCCGAACACGGCGATGATCTTCGTGCCCCCGCGGTTCGCGGCGGACGCGATCCTGGAGGCGGCGGCGGCGGGGGTGGAGCTGGTGATTGCGATCACCGAGGGCATCCCGGCGCACGACGAGCTGCGGGTCTACAACACGCTCAAGCGCGAAATGAAGAATGCCCACCCACCCACGCGCCTGATCGGCCCGAACTGCCCGGGCATCCTCTCCCCGGGGAAGGCCAACGTGGGGATCATCCCGGCGTCGTTCTTCAAGGAGGGCAACGTGGGGGTGGTGTCGCGCTCGGGCACGCTGACCTACCAGATCGGCAACGAGATCGCCCAGGCGGGATTCGGGAACAGCTCGATCGTGGGGATCGGCGGGGACCCGGTCCCGGGCTCGTCGTTCGTGGACGTGATCGAGCTCTTCCAGGCGGACCCGGAGACGGAGCTGATCGTGCTGGCGGGCGAGATCGGCGGCTCGGCGGAGGAGGAGGCGGCGCAGTACATCGCCGAGCACGTGTCAAAGCCGGTGGTGGCCTACATCGCGGGCTTCACGGCGCCGGCGGGCAAGCAGATGGGCCACGCGGGGGCGATCGTGTCGGGGAGCTCGGGCACGGCGGCCGCCAAGGCACAGGCGCTGGAGGAGCGGGGCGTGCGGGTGGGCCGCACCCCCACCGAGGTGGCCGAGCTCGCCGTGCAGATCCTACGCGGCTGAAGCCCGCAAAATATGGCCCAGGGCTCGCGCGGCGGGGGCGGCGGGCCGAGTAGCATGGGTGCGAAGTCCTTTCCCCCGAGCCGATGACCGATACGTTCGCCAGCGAACCAACCAACCCGAGCGGCCCCTCTCCCGACGCCGCCGAGCAGGCCGGTGACGTGACGGGCGCGCTGGCGGAGCTGGAGCGCAAGCTGCGAGAGCTGGAGCAGGAGCTGACCTCGATCGGCAGGCGCCGGGCGCTTGCGAGCGACACGCCAGGCACGGCGTCGTCGCAGACGAGCGGACGGCTGGTGGACGAGGCGATCGAGCCACCGAGTGCGGTCGCGTCTCAGGGACCGGGCGAACCACCGCGTGCGGTCGCGCCCCGAGGACCGATCGCGCCGGTCGAGCCCCCACCGTCGGCCGAGCTCCCCCGTCCTGTCGCGTCTCAGGGACCGGGCGAACCACCGCGTGCGGTCGCGCCCCGAGGACCGATCGCGCCGGTCGAGCCCCCACCGTCGGCCGAGCCCCCCCGTCCTCGCGCGGCGCAAGGACCGGGCG
>Ga0210408_10005299_pt1 | contig 11354 bp, 10 predicted proteins | sample IncBWH4MmetaG_FD_155471 | JGI IMG/M metagenome (GOLD analysis project Ga0210408, IMG submission 155471) | Forest soil microbial communities from Barre Woods Harvard Forest LTER site, Petersham, Massachusetts, United States - Inc-BW-H-4-M | ecosystem: Environmental > Terrestrial > Soil >... | reverse complement strand
CGTCATCCCAGCGCCAGTGCCCGCAGAGACGCCTGCGCAGCCCCTGGCGATCCCGCCCGTCGCCGCCCCCGCAGACGCTCCTGCGACCACCTCAACCGCGCAGATCTCCTCTCCGCCGCCCGCGGCGACTCTTGCGACGGAAGCTCCCCCACCTGCAGCTCCCGCGGTCGCTGCCATTGGCGCTCCCGCCTCGACTGAGGCCGCGCCCGAGGCTGGGTCCGACGTAGCGCCGGCGGCTGCCGAGGCGGCCGCGCCCGAGACGCCCGCCGCCTCACCGGGTAAGTACGCCGACCTCTTTGAGCGCATGCGCGCGGGCTTCAGGCTCGACGACGGGAGCGATCACCGCGCCATCGACCAGCAGCTGCGCTGGTACGCGAATAATCCCGACTACCTGCAGCGGGCCTTCGGGCGAGCGGATCTTTATCTCTACCACATCGTGACCGAGCTCGAGGCGCGCGGCATGCCGCTCGAGCTCGCGCTGCTGCCGGTCGTCGAGAGCGCTTTCGAGCCGTACGCGTTCTCACGGGCGAGCGCGTCGGGCCTGTGGCAGTTCATACCGGGAACCGGATCGCGCTACGGCCTGCGGCAGGACTGGTGGTACGACGGGCGGCGCGACATCGTGGAATCGACCCGCGCTGCGCTCGATTACCTGCAATCGCTGCACGATGAGTTCAACGGCGACTGGCTGCTCGCGATCGCCGCCTACAACTGCGGCGAGCTCATCATCGAACGCTCTGTGGCGATCAACCGCGCCGCCGGCCGCCCGATCGACTTCTGGAGCCTGCGGCTGCCGCGCGAGACGCGCGCCTACGTGCCAAAGCTCCTCGCCATGAGGCGCCTGGTGCTCGACCCCGGCGCCTACGGCCTCGAGATCACACCGGTCGCGAACCAGCCCTACTTCGCACGCGTCGCGACCAGTGGCCAGGTGAGCCTCAAGGTCGCCGCCGAGATCGCCGGCATCACGCCCGATGAGCTCTACGAGCTCAACCCCGCGTTTCATCGCTGGGCCACCGACCCGGTCGGGCCTTACTACCTGCTCCTGCCGGTGGACGCGGCGGAGGTCTTCACCCAGAACATCGCGCAGCTCTCGGCCGACCAGCTGCTCGGCGTGACTCAGTACACGGTGAAGCGCGGCGATTCCGTAGCGTCCGTCGCGCAGCACTTCCACACCACGGCGAACGTCATTCGCGAGCTCAACGACCTCCCCGAAGGGCGCCTCACGGTGGGCGATGAGCTGCGGGTGCCTGCGGACTCGGAGCTGCCGGCGAAAGTGGTGCTCGCGGCAGCGCGTGTCGATGGGCGCGTCCGCGGCCACCGCCCGCATGTTTTCGTCGTGCGACGCGGGGATACTCTCTACTCCATCGCGCGCCGCAATCGCATGGACGTCAACACCCTCGCCGTGCTGAACGGCATGCAGCCGGGGGATCCGCTGCGGGCCGGGCAGAAGATCCAAGTGTCGAGCTCATCGGGACGCTCCTCGCATCACTCGCGCGCGCATCGGCATGTGGTCTACACCGTGCGCAGCGGCGACACCGTGGCCGGGATCGCCCAGCTCTTCCAGTGCAGCGTGCCGCAGATTCTTGCGTGGAACGGCTTAAGCCCCCAGACTCACATTCACGCAGGACAGAAGCTGCGCATCCACGTGGTGCGGCACAGCTGATCGAGGCCCCGCCCTGGCTTAGGTTCGGGCGCGCGCAACTTCCGGCATAATCTTAGCCGGGAGGACTCAACATGGGATTTCTCGCCGGCAAGCGCGCCTTCATCGTCGGCGTCGCGACCGATCGCTCGATCGCCTGGGGCATCGCGCAGGCCATGCACCGCGAAGGTGCCGAGCTCGCCTTCTCCTACGTGAACGACAAGATGAAGGAGCGGGTCGAGCCGCTCGCCGCCTCTCTCGGCTCGCGCCTCACGATGCCACTCGACGTGACAGTCGACGGACAGATCGATGCCGCATTCGAGCTCGTGAAGCGCGAGTGGGGTGCGCTCGACATCGTCGTGCATGCGGTGGCTTTCGCGCCGCGTGAGGCGCTGACGGGCACCTTCGTCGCCGCGACCAGCCGCGAGGGCTTTCGCGTCGCGCACGATGTATCGAGTTACAGCCTGACGGCGCTGGCCCGCGGCGCCCAGCCGCTGATGACCGGCCGCGCCGGCGCGCTGCTGACGCTCACCTACCTCGGCGCGATGCGCTCGATCCCCGGCTACAACGTCATGGGATTGGCCAAGGCAAGCCTCGAGGCCAACGTGCGCTTCCTGGCGGCGGACTTGGGCCCGCTCGGCATCCGCGTCAACGGCATCTCCGCAGGTCCCATCAAGACACTCGCCGCCGCCGGCATTCCGGGCTTTCGCAAGATGCTCGCCCGGGTGGCCGAGATCGCCCCGCTCCGCCGTAACGTCACGCTCGAGGACGTGGGGAACACCGCCGCGTTCCTCTGCTCGGACCTCGCCGCCGGCATCACCGGGGAGATCCTCTACGTCGACAGCGGCTTCAGCACCGTCGGCATGAGTTTCCCGCTCGAAGCCGAGGGCTGAGGGAACGGCGCGCGGCGGTTGCGCCGAGGGAAAGCGGCGCGTTAGTCGAAGGCCTTGGGGTTCTTGCGCACATCGGCGGTGCGCCGCATCTCGCCGACATACGCCAGCACGTCGCCTACGCCTTCGCGCCCGGCTTCCTGCAGCATGCGGTCGGCCTGCTGCTGCGGGCTCGGCGCCGCCGCGGCGGTGCGCACAGCCGTGATGGCGACGAGGGCAGCTCCACCGTCGGTCATCGCGAGGGCACGGTAGACCGGGCCCTTGGCCGGCCGCGGCGCGGCAAAGACCGCCGTGCGGATCGGTGCCGGAATCGAGGGATCGTTGCGGCCTACGAAGTGGGCGGCTTCCGCGGCGAGCCCCAGGGACTGAGCCACGGCGTCGAACGATGTCCCGCTCGTAAGGCGCAGCCGCGCGCCCTCGGCCGCCTTCAACGCAGCCTCAGTGCTGCGTTGCTTCGCGATCGCGGCCACGATCTCGGCGCGCACCTCGGCGAGGGGCTTCGGCGCGGGCTTTGTGTGCTCGAGCACTTTCACGATGACGAGCGCATTGTTCCCGAGCAGCACCGGACCGCCCAGGCGCCCCGCGCCAAGCGGCGGATCGCCGAAGAGGAGGTCCTGAAGCTGCGGGGTGGCGCCTAAGGGCGCGGCGCCCGCACCCTTCAGATACTGCGCGATATCGCCCGACTGGAGCTTGAACTCCTGCGCGAGCGCGCTGAGATCTGCATTGGGTTCCGAGAGCCTGGTGTGCAGCTGCTCCTGGATCTCCCCGAAGCGGTCGGTGGCGCGGTTGCGGCGCAGCTCTGACTCGAGCTGCGCGCGCGCCTCATCGAAGGATTTGCCCTTACCGGACTGAATCTCTTCCAGCCGGATGATGTGATAGCCGAACTGCGTCTTCACCGGTCCACGGATCTCCCCGCGCTGCATGCCGAAGAGCGCATCGGCAAAGGGCGCGACGAAGGTGCTCTTATCCGCCCAACCCAGGTCGCCGCCGTTACGCGCGGACCCGGGATCCTTGGAATACTGCTTGGCGAGCTCGCCGAAATCCTTGCCGGCCTTGGCCTGCGCCAGCACGTCCTGCGCCTCCTTGAGAGCCGCGGCGTCGTCCTGGCCGGAGATGAGAATGTGCCGCGCGTGGCGCTTCTCGGGAACCGTGAGCCGGCTCCGCTCCTTCTCGTACTGCGCGTGAAGGTCGGCGTCGCTCAACGTCACCTGGGCTTCGAGCGCATCGAGACGCAGCTCGCCGTACTGAATGCGCGCGGACTCGGGCGTGAGGTACTGCACCTCGTGGGCCTTGTAGTAGACCGCAACCGCAGCATCGTCGGCGGGTGCGCCCGGGAACTTGTCCGCGGGCAGCACGAGGTAGCGCACCTCGCGCTCCTGGTCCTCGAGCTCCCTGACGTGCGTGAATTCCGTGGGGGTGAGGAAATCCGAAGCGCGGACCGCATTCTCGAGCTGCGAGCGCTGCAGCTCCCTGCGCAGCTCCTCCTGGAACGCCGCCGGCGTCATCCCGGCGCGTGCCAGCGCGTCCCGTGCGGCTTCGGGCGAGTACTGACCTGCGATCTGGAAGGCAGGCTCGCCGTGGACCGCCGCGATCAGCTCATCGTGGCCGACCCGGTAGCCGAGATCATGGGTGCGCTTGGCAAGGAGCGCGCTGCGGATCATGCCCTCGAGCACCTGGTCCTGGATCCGCGCGCGCAGCTCCGCCGGAAGCTCCGCGCCCCCTAAGCGCTGCTGCCACTGGGTCTGCTCGCGCAGCCAGGCATTGCGGGCTTCCTCGATGGTAATCTTGCTGCCGGCCGCCTCGGCGGCGTAGTTCGTGACCCCGGCGTTCAGGTTCACGATGCCGTAGGCGCCCCAGGCCGCAAAGATCAGCACCAGGGGGCCGAGTACCAGGTACGCGAGCCATCTATGGCTCTTGAGGCGATCGCCGATACTCTGAAGCATGTGTGGACTGGCTGGCTCTCGTAAGGATCGGGTGGCGGAGCGGACGGGACTCGAACCCGCGACCCCCGGCGTGACAGGCCGGTATTCTAACCAGCTGAACTACCGCTCCGAATTTGGGGGGCGAATCCTAGCGGATTGAGGAATCCGGCCACAAGCGGTTTCGCGGAACGGAGCCTTGACACCCGCCTGAACCCTTCGCCCCCCGAACGGTCAACCAATCCCGGTTCCGCGCGCTATGCACGGGCGGGCCGAGCCTCCCGGGGGGTACGGTTTGCGCGTCGCCAGGCCCCGACAGGGGGCGCCCTGCGCCGCGTGTGGGCACAATCGGACCCAACATCGATTGAGGACGTCGCCGTGAAGTCATTCAACACTGCTTCATTGCTGGCCGCCCTGGGGACGGCCTTACTTCTCTCAGCCTCGCCCGCGATGGCTGCGCTCGGGGGCGATGTCTCCTCCGTCGAAGCGGACCGCGTGTCGCTCAAGGGGGCGCTCACGGGCTTCAGCGCGGTGCACGGCTACGGGGTCCATGAGCTCACGACCGCCTCAGGCGTCCACGTCCGCGAGTATCTGGCCGACGGCAAGGTGTTTGCGGTGAGCTGGCATGGGCCGGTGATCCCCGACCTGCGCCAGATGCTCGGAGCCTACTACGCAAGCTTCGCGCAGGCCGCCTCCGCGCCGCACGTGGGCAGCCACCGGCACCTCAAGATCGAGCAGCCGGGACTCGTCGTCGAGTCGAACGGTCGGATGCGGGCTTTCTACGGCAGGGCGTGGGATCCGGCGCTGCTGCCGGCGAGCTTTTCCGTCGCTGACATTCGCTGACGCGCCGCTGGAGTACCCAATGCGCAAGTACCTTGCCTTTGCACTGAGCTCGCTGCTCGTCCTGGCCGCCTGCGGCGGGGGCGGCGGTTACAACGCCAGCGGCGGGGGCGGTGGAGGCGGTGGCGGCGGCGGCGGAATCGCGGGCCCCGGCCCCAACGTCACGACGCTCACGGTCGAAGTCGGACCTGCGGGGCCGACTTTCGTCAACATTCCGTTCATCACCATCACCGTCTGTGCGCCGGCCACTAACAACTGTCAGACCATCAGCGGCATCGAGGTCGACACGGGCTCAACGGGGTTGCGCCTCGTCGCCTCGGTCCTGAACCCGGCACTGCTCTCGGCGCTGCCGCCGCAGCTGCTCGGAGGCACGACGACTCCGGTCGTCGAATGCGCGCAGTTCGCGGACGGCTTCAGCTGGGGGCCGGTCGTGTCCGCCGATGTCATGATCTCGAGCGAGAAGGCGAGCGGCATTCCGATCCACGTGATCGGCGATCCCTCATTCACGCAGATTCCGTCAAACTGCTCGAGTGCCGGACCGGAGGAGGACACCGTCGCCACCTTCGGCGCCAACGGCTTGATCGGCGTCGGCGTCTTTCAGCAGGATTGCGGCAGCGCCTGCGCCACCGGCGTGATTGCCGGGACCTATTATGGATGCCCGACCAACGGCGCGACCTGCACCGGCATCATGGAGCCGGTCAATCTTCAGGTGTCGAACCCGGTCGCATCCTTCGCGGCGGACAACAACGGCATCATCATCGAGTTGCCGGGCGTCGCGGCCGGCGGCGCGGCGACTGCCACGGGTGCGCTGGTCTTCGGCATCGGCACGCAAAGCAACAACGCCCTCGGCAGCGCCACCATTCTCGCCACCGATCCCGGGAGCGGCACCCTCAACGTGACTTTCGGCGGCACCGCCTACCCGCTGAGCGCCCTCGACAGCGGCTCGAACGCGTTCTACTTCTCCGACAGTGCCTTGAGCGTCTGTGCGCAGGGAACGGCGGGCGCGGGCTTTTTCTGCACGGCCGCGAACATCTCCACCACCATCACGACGCAGAGCAACACTCAGCTCGCCGCGAACTTCACCATCGCGGACGCGACCGCGACGGTCCAGGCGAACCCCATGGCGACCGCATTCCCGCAGCTCGCCGGGCCGATCGGGGCAATGCAGTCGCAGACGTTCGACTTTGGTCTCCCGTACTTCTACAGCCGTAACGTATTTACGGCCATCGAGAACACGACGGCCGCGGGCGTCCAGGGGCCGTGGGTCGCCTACGTCTCCAATTGAGCGGCGCGTGACCGTTCGGGACGCGCCTCGCGGCGGGCGAAGCGCGCCCGGTAACGCGCCGGCGTCGTTCCCATGCGGCGCCGGAAGTGATGGCGCAACGACTCCGCGCTCCCCATCCCGACGCGCTCGGCGATCGTCTCCTGCGCAAGAGCGGTGCTCTCGAGGAGCTCCCGGGCGCGCTCGATGCGCTCACGCACGATCCATTCATAGGGCGCCTGTCCAGTCGCGGCGCGGAACTCTCGCTGTAGCGTTCGGGTGCTCATCGCGGCGCGCGTCGCGAGTGACTTGAGCGTGTGCCGCGCGTTGGGATGCGCGCGGATGAAGTCGAGCAGCCGCGCAAGGCGCCCGCGCTCGTCACTCGCCACCGGCCGCGGAACGAACTGCGCCTGGCCGCCCTCGCGGTGCGGGGCGATTACGAGGCGCTGTGCCACATGGTTGGCAATCCGCGCGCCGAAGTCCCGGCGCACCAGGTGCAGCAGCATGTCGAGCCCGGCCGCGGAGCCGGCCGAGGTGATCACCTGCCCCTCATCGACGTACAGCGCATTTGGCTCTACGCGGATGCGCGGGTAGCGCGCCGCGAGCGCTTGCGCGTACTTCCAGTGGGTCGTGGCGCGCTTGCCGTCGAGTACCCCGGCCGCCGCCAGCACGAACACGCCCGAGCAGATCGAGCAGAGGCGCGCCCCGCGCCGGTACGCCCGTGTGAGACGTTCGAGGAGCTTGGGCGACGGCTGCTCCTCGATCGAGCGCCATCCCGGCAGGACGATGGTGTCGGCGTGGTCTAAGAGCTTGAGGCCGTGCGTCACTGAGAGCTCGACGCCGCCCTGCGCGCGGATCGGACCGCGCTCCGCGGCGCACACGGCGAACTCGTACCAGGGCACCGTGAGCTCCGGCCGCGGCAGGGCGAAGACCTCTACCGTGCAGCCGAACTCGAAGGTGCAGAGGTTATCGTAGGCGAGCGCGACGACCCGGTGGCTCATGGCGTGATCTTAACGTATGTCGTCGTTTGCGCCAGTGCCGAATTCGGGCCGGTCGCCGCACAATGCTCCCGTCGCTTTGGTCACCCCTCGGAGCACTCATGCCAAGCCTTGTCACTCAGGTCGCGTGCGCCGCGAGCGCCGACGCCGTGCGTCATTTTGCCGCCTCCTTCGCCTTCGAGACCGACTGCTGGGATGTGCACGAGGCGCTCGCCCAAGGGCCCGACTTCGTGCTGCTCGACGTGCGCTCGGCCGATAGCTACGCCCGTGGTCACGTGCCGGGCGCGGTGCACTTGCCGCACCGGAAGATCATTGAGTCGCGTCTCGCTCAATATCCCGCCGGCACTGTGTTCGTCGCCTATTGCGATGGCCCACACTGCAACGGCGCGCAGCGCGCCGCGCTGCGCCTGGCGCAGCTCGGGCGCCCGGTGAAGCTCATGATCGGTGGGATGACCGGATGGCTCGACGAGGGGTTGGGAGTGGAGCGCTCTGCGGTGGAGCCGGTGCGCGCCACGGGTTAGCGTTCGCGCCCCTCGGGCGGCGCGGGGGGCGCTGCGCGCGTCGTGGCATCATAGGGGCCCGTCCTGCGACGAGCGCCCGATGAGTTCATTGCAGAAAACCCTCGCCGCCCTGCTCCTCGTTCTCCTCGCCGTCACCGGCTACGGACTGTGGGCTACCCGCCCGGCGCCATCCTCGATGCCGGTGGGGGCACTGGGCGCCACTCACCAGTCCGAGAGTGCCCCGTCCGGCACCATGCCCGTAATCGATGAGAGTACGCTCCTCACTGCGCAGCGCCTGGCAAGGCTCGCGACGACGCCCGAGGAGGTGCCGCTCGCGCAGACCGCCGTGCAGCTCGCCGATCACGAGCTCGACCTCGCCTTCGCCGGGGCGCTGCGTCATGTCGAAGCGCATCCACCGGTCTTGGGTCCCGCAGCGCTCGAGATCCAGGATCAACTCGCCAAGGCGCAGCGTCAGCTAGCGAGCGACAGCGAGCGGGTCAAGCATCTCACCGAGGCGCTCGCCAAAGCCCCCGATGCCGCGAAGCCCTCCATCCAGGATCAACTCGATCTCGCACAGGCGCAGCAGGAGCTCGACCAGGACGAGGTCACGCAGGCCAACGACGATCTGATGCGAGCCGGCGGCAACGAGCACCAGCGCATCCAGAAGATGCAGCAGGAGCACGAGGCGGCTGCGCAGCGCCGCTTGGCGGCGCCCGCTCCCGAGGCCAACCCGCTCGGGAGTCTCAAGGGCCTCGTGGGCAAGGTGCGTGAATGGACAGCGCAGCGCCGCAAGGAGCGCTGGCTCAGCAGGGCCCAGGCGCATGCGGCCGAGAGCGCGGCGGAGCTCGAAACCGGGAACCTGCAGATCGCCACCGATCTTGCGGCGCGCAAGGCGCAGGCGCGGACCGCGAGCCCCGTTCCACCGACCGGCGGCATTACGAGCATCGGCGCAACACATGCTGCAACGGGCGCCAGTGCGGGCGGCGCCACGCCGGGCGCGGGTACTCCCGATGCCGCGCCGAGCGCTTCGGGCAGTGCGCTCGCGGCCGCCACGCGCGAGATCGCCGCGGAGCAGAGCCGCCTCACCCTCCGCGCACAGCGGATCGCGGCGCGCAAGCGACTTGCCGAGACCTACGGTCAGTGGGGCAAGGTGGTCGCAGGCCAGGCGAGCGCACTCCTGCACGCGTGCCTCGCCGACGTCGCCATCGTGCTCGGAGCGCTCATGCTGCTCCTCTTCATCGACCGCTGGCTGGAAAGACTCCTGGGGCGCACCCCCATCGATCGCCGCCAGGTCGCGACGCTCAGGAGCGTGGTCGGGGTCTCGTGCCAGCTCGTCGGCATCGTGGTGATCGTCCTCGTGCTGATCGGACTTCCGGGGCAGCTCGGCACGATGATCGGGCTCGCGGGTGCAGGACTTACCGTGGCGCTCAAGGACTTCATCATCGGATTCCTCGGCTGGTTCGTCCTCATGGGCAAGCACGGGATGCGGGTCGGGGACTGGGTCGAGATCAACGGCGTGAGCGGTGAGGTGGTCGAGCTCGGCATCTTTCATACCGTGCTCCTCGAGACCGGCAACTGGGCGGACGCCGGGCACCCCACCGGGCGGCGCGTGACCTTCACCAACGCCTTCTCGATCGAGGGCCACTACTTTAATTTCTCGACCACAGGTCAATGGCTGTGGGATGAGCTGCTCCTCATGGTGCCTTACGACCGCGATGCGCACGCAATCGCGGCTGCGATCCAGAAGGAGGTGACCGAGGCCACCGCGGAGAGCACCCGTCAGGCGGAGGCCGAGTGGCAGCGCGCCGCACGCGGGCGCAAGCCCGGCTTCACCGCGCAGCCGGGCATCGCCGTCCGTCCAGCTCCGGGAGGCGGAGGTGTCGAGATCGCGGTCCGCTACGTCACGCGCGCCGCTGAGCGCTACGCGCTGCGCTCTAAGCTCTACCAGTCGGCCGTGCAGCTGTTGGCGCAGCCGAAGCCCGCAGCGTAGAAGCCATGAGCGCGCGACTCCCGGCGCTTTTTCTCGGACACGGCAATCCGATGAACGCGCTGCGCGAGAATTCCTGGACGCGCGCCTGGGGTGTGCTCGGCGCCACCCTCGTACCACGCCCACGCGCGGTACTCGCAGTCTCCGCGCACTGGTACATCGCGGGCAGCGCCGTCACGGCGATGCCCGCGCCGCGCACCATCCACGACTTCGGCGGCTTCCCGCGCGAGCTCTTCGCGGTGCGGTATCCCGCTCCCGGTGACCCGGCGCTCGCGGCCCGCGTGCGTGAGCTCCTCGCCCCGCTGCCGGTCGCGAGCGATTATTCGTGGGGACTCGATCACGGCACCTGGTCGGTGCTGCGCCACGTGTTTCCGGAGGCGGATGTCCCGGTCGTGCAACTCAGCATCGACGAGGCCCGGTCCGCCTCGTTCCACCACGAGCTCGGCAAGCGCCTGCGCCCGCTGCGCGATGAAGGGGTACTGATCGTCGGCAGCGGCGACGTCGTGCACAACCTCCACACCTACGCCTGGGGCGGACACCCGGCGAAGCCCTACGACTGGGCGCTGCGCTTTGAGACCGCGGCGCGCGAGCGACTCGCCTCGGGCGACCATGCGGCGCTCATCGACTACGCGGCCTTAGGGAACGATGCCCTGCTGTCGGTGCCGACGCCCGAGCACTATCTGCCGCTGCTCTACGTACTCGGCGCGAGCTTCCCTGAAGAGTTGGTTACATTTCCGGCGGAAGGAATCGACGGCGGCTCGGTGTCGATGCTCGCGGTGCGCTTCGGTTAGACTCGCGCCCCCACTTGGTCACAGAGGCGACTTGTCGTTCGCCTTTTCGGTCTGCTTCGCCTGCCAGAGGCGCAGGCGGTATACGGTCAGCACGATACCGACCATCGCAAACACGCCGGCGAGCAGCAGATCGCCTCGCTCGTACTCACGGTACGCGATCGCCATCCAGAAGACGAACAGCACCGCGCTGATGGCAAACGGCATAATCCCCCCAGACCGGATACTCCACGACTTGAGCGCGCCAGCTGCTCAAGGCCGGCACCCGACAAAATGTTACAACGTGCCGGTACTGCTCGCACGTCAACTAATGTAGCGTACGTCCGTTCTTGAAAAGCACTTAAGGAGCTAGAGCTCCGCGGTAGCGAGGCTCAGCACTTGTATGTGAACGGAGCCGGTAGGGAACGTGAGGCGTACCGAGAAAAACGGGCTGTGCGTCGCGGTGATTCCGGCCCGCGGTGGTTCCAAGCGCATACCAGGTAAGAACATCCGGAATTTCCTTGGAAAGCCGGCAATCTCTTACTCTATTGAGGCC
>Ga0210408_10005298_pt1 | contig 11354 bp, 9 predicted proteins | sample IncBWH4MmetaG_FD_155471 | JGI IMG/M metagenome (GOLD analysis project Ga0210408, IMG submission 155471) | Forest soil microbial communities from Barre Woods Harvard Forest LTER site, Petersham, Massachusetts, United States - Inc-BW-H-4-M | ecosystem: Environmental > Terrestrial > Soil >... | reverse complement strand
ATCCGGCAGCTCGACCGCTAGTTCCTCGGCCAGCAGCAGTTCCGCCGGGAGCACCGCGTCCGCGGGCCTGGCCAAGGCCCAGCAGATGGTGACGCAACTCGAATCCACCACGGCCAAGTACCCGCTGCCCGCCGCGAGCGTGTCCGGGGTATCCAAGCTGAGCGGCCGCACGGTCTACTATGTCCCGCTCGACGCGCACATCCCGGGCTTCGTCGTCACCGCGCAGACCATGAAGGTGGCGCTGGCCAAGGCCGGCCTGAAGTTCCAGGAGTGCGACGGCCAGGGCACGCCGAGCACCATCGCCTCGTGCGTCAGCCAGGCCACGGGCGCGGGCGCCGCGGGCATCGTCCTGGACGCCATCCCCTACGGCATGGCGCAGAACGCGCTCGACGGAGCCAAGGGCAAGGCCGTCCCGATCATCATCGCGGACCAGTACCCGCCGTCCGGCACCACGAACAGCAACCAGGTGGCCTACGTGCCGGGCGTGGTCGACCAGCCCAGCCAGATCGCCTGGTGGCTGATCGCCAACTCCGGCGGCAAGGCCAACGCCATCATCGCGGAGGAAACCGACTCGCCCTCCGCAGTGGCCTACGTGCAGAACTCGCTGGCCATCTACCGGCAGTACTGCCCGGGCTGCACCATCGCGGTCAAGCAGATCACCGCGACGCAGACCAACCAGCAGCTGCAGGCGGCGGTGAGCTCCAACATCCAGGCCACTCCCGGGGTGGAGTACTACTACACCGAGTTCGAGGACAGCCTCCAGCCCACGATGTCCGGTATCCAGCAGTCCGGCAAGTCCTCCAGCGTCGGCCTGGCCGTCGCGGGCGGTTCGGTGAACGGCCTGGGCCTGCTCAAGGGCGACCAGGTCGTCAGGGCCGTAGTGGCCGTGGACCAGGCTTATGCCGGCTGGGCGCTTACGGATGAGATCCTCCGGATGGCGACCAAGTCCGGCCCGGCCACCGAGACCTTCCCGTCCCGGCTGTTCACCGCGCAGAACATCGGCAGCATCCAGGTGACGCCGGCCGCGCAGGCCTCCGGAGCCTGGTTCGGCGACAACTCCTACCAGAGCCAGTTCGCCCAGCTGTGGGGCGTCGGATAAGCGGTGGTCGCTAGCGTGACCATTGTGGGAAGCGATGGAACCGACGTGACGCAGCACCGGCTCGAGGTCGCGCAGCTGTCGAAGACCTTCGGGTCGGCCCGGGTGCTGCGCCGCGTCCAGCTGAGCGTCGCCCCCGGCGAGCTGCACGGCCTGGTCGGGCAGAACGGATGCGGGAAGTCCACCCTGGTGAAGATCCTGACCGGGGTGTACACGCCCGATCCGGGCGGTTCCATCGCGGTGGACGGCCGCCGCCTGCGGATGCCCGTCCAGCCCGCCGAACAGCGCGAAGTCGGCGTGTCGGTCGTCCACCAGCACCTCGGTCTGGTGGACGACCGCACCGTCTGGGAGAACGTCCGGCTCGGCCGCTACCAGGCCCGCGGGCCGTTCCGCAGGATCGACCGCCGGGCCGAACAGGAGGCGGTGGCCGAGGTGCTGGCCCGGCTGGGCCGCCGCATCGACACCAATGAGCTCGCCGGAACGCTCTCGGCCGAGGACCGCGCCACGATCGCGATCGCCCGGGCTATGCAGGATCACCGCCCGGGCGGCGGCCTGATCATCTTCGACGAGTCCACCCGGGCGCTCGGCCGCCAGGCCCGCGGCCGGTTCTTCGAGCTGGTCCGGTCGCTCATCGCCAACGGCGCCTCGGTCCTGCTGATCTCGCACCGGCTCGAGGAGATCGTCGAGGCGACCGACCGGGTCACGGTGCTGCGGGACGGCGAGGTCGTCGAGGCCGGCCTGGACACCAGGGACGTGGACGAGGCCGCGCTGACCCGGCTGATGCTCGGCCGCCACCTGGTCACCCACGGCCGGGTGGACAGCCACGCCCGGGATGACCTGGCCGCCTCGGTCCGGTCGCTTTCTGTAGGCCAGGTCACCGGCCTGGATCTGGACATCAGGCACGGCGAGATCGTCGGCCTTACCGGGCTGATGGGCTCCGGCTTCGAGGAGGTGGCCGAGGCGGTCGGCGGCGCGCGGCGGGCGGACGCCGGCGAGCTGACCGTGGGCGGCCACCGGATCTTGCTGAGCGGGCGCCGCGCCTCCACCGAGGAGTTCGTCCGGGCGCGCGTCGGCTACGTGCCGGAACGGCGGCTCGACGAGGGCCTGGCCGCCGAGATGTCGGTGGCCGAGAACCTCACCCTGCCCCGGGTCCGCAGCCGCGGCCACCGGTTCCGCACCGGCCGGGCGTGGCAGGCCGAGGAGACCGCCGCCATGATCGCCAAGCTGGACATCAAGCCGCCCGACCCGTCCGCGCCGGCGGGCACGCTCAGCGGCGGCAACCAGCAGAAGGTCGTGCTGGCCAAGTGGCTGGCCGGCCAGCCGGAGCTCCTGATGCTGCGCGAGCCGGCCCAGGCGGTCGACGTCGGCGCCAGGCACGACATCATCGACGCGATACGCGCGGCCGCCCGCGCGGGGTGCGGCGTGCTCATCGCCTCCATCGACGCCGCCGACCTGGCCGTGCTGTGCGACCGGGTGCTCGTCTTCCGCGGCGGCATGGTGACCGAAGAACTGGCCGGGGATCTCGGCCAGGACGACATCATCCACGCCACGTTCGGCATCGGGCCGGCGCTGAGGGAAGCGGCGCCCGAGGATCAGGTTTCGCAGCAGAAGAGGGGGGTCGGATGAACGCCGCCCAGGACCACGTCGACGCCGCGCCCCCGCCCGGGGGCCCGGCCGGGGGATCCGCCGACGGCACCGCCGGGTCCGCCCCGGCAGCCCGGTCCGGGCCGGGTCTGCGGCATTTCGCGTCGCGGTACGCGGTGCTCGGCGTCTGGGCCCTGCTGATCGTGGTGTACACGATCGCCAAGCCCGGCGTGTTCATGACCCGCTCGTCCTTCGAGTCGATCTTCAACGGCCAGTACGCGCTGGTGTTCATGACCATGGCGCTGCTGTGCACGATCATCGTCGGCGAGTTCGTGGACCTGTCGGTCCCGTCCGTGTTCGGCTTTGCCGCGACGATCCTGCCCGTGCTGGTGGTGAACCATCACTGGGGCGTGTGGCCCGCCGCGGTCGTGGCCGTGCTGGGCGCGCTGGCCTGCGGCGTGGTCAACGGCCTGCTCGTCGTCGTGGCCCGGGTGAACACCATCGTGGTCACGCTGGGCATCGGCACCCTGCTGACCGGGATCGCGCTGTGGATGTCGAACCTGAACACGATCGTCCTGCCGCCGTCCGGGTTCGCGAAGATCGCCATCCTCCCGGTGGGCGGCCTGTACATCTCGTTCTTCTACGGCGCGGCCGTGGCGCTCGCGTTCGCGTACGTGCTCGGGTTCACCCCGCTCGGCCGCCACATGCGCTTCGTCGGGGCCAGCCGGGAGGTCAGCCGGCTGTCCGGGGTCCGGGTCAACCGGATCCGGTTCGGCTCGTTCGTCGCGGCCAGCGCGTTCAGCGGCGTCGGCGCCGTGGTCACGGTGGCCGCGATCGGCAGCTACAACGCCACGACCTCCGACTCCTACCTGCTCCCGGTCTTCGCCTCGGTCTTCCTCGGCACCGCCGTCATCCAGCCCGGCCGGTTCAACCCCATCGGTACCTGGATCGGCATCTACTTCCTCACCACCGGAATCACCGGCCTGGAGCAGCTAGGCCTGCAGACCTGGGTCTCCAACGTCTTCTACGGCGGCGTCCTCGTCGTCGCCGTCACGATCGCCACCCTCCTCCGGCGCCGCACCACCTGACGATCGTTGACAACGGAGATGACAAGCTCCGGCAGCGCTCGTCGGTTTCAGCTGCTCTAGCGCAATGCCGCTCAGCTTGCTGGCGCCGCGAAGCGGCGCCTCAGCCGTCCCGCCCGCCCCGCCGGAACAGGCCGCGGCGGCCGGGCCGGTCACTAAGTGCCGGAGACACTGGGCGTCGAAGATCTCTCGCCATCTTAATCCCCAAGCTTAGTTGCTATTCCTGTAACAAATGTTTCCGGCGCCGCCGCTCGTAACACCGTCCCTACCTGGGAATCCGGAAACCTTAGCCTTCGCCCGTTAGCAGCCGTAACGCGTTAGAAACAAGCATTCACAACGGCCTGCTCGGCGGACGGAGCGTTCTCATGCAATTCGCAAGCAGACGAAGACTCTATTTCTGGGCGACGCTTGTGGCGGCATCGGCCCTGGCCACAGGATGCTCCTCCAGCACCGCGACGTCCGGTGGAGGCAGCCAGTCCAGCACCAGCGGCAACTATTCCGTAACCGCCGCGGTGCTGCACGCATTCACCGGCCAGAATGCCTTTTTCGGCCTCAACGCGGCGAACGCGTGCAAGGCGGCCGCCCATCAGGTCAACGCGGCCGGCGGCGTCATGGGTCACCAGCTGACCTGCCAGGTATTCGACACCAAGGGCGACCCGGCGGACGCCGTTCCGGTCACCAACCGGATGCTGGTGTCAGCGTCCCACCTGGTCATGGTCGTCGGCCCGGACGGCAACGACATCCCGTCGGTCCTCCCGCTGCTCGAGCAGGCGAAGGTGCCGGAGATGAACACCGTCGGCGACCCGCGCTACGACAAGCAGACCTCCCCGGACTTCTGGCGGCTCACCCCGAGCGACAGCACCCAGGCCCCCGCGCTCGCCTACTACGCCATCCACAAGGGCTTCACCAAGATTGTCGAGGTCTACACCAGCGACCTGTCGGCGCAGACCACGACCGGTCCGTTCCGCACCACGTTCAGCCGGCTGGGCGGGACGATCGTCAAGAGCCTGACGATCTCCCCGGACCAGGCCTCCTACCAGACCGAAGTCGCGAACGCGCTCGCTGCCCACCCGCAGGCCATCGTCGGGGAGATGGATGCCCGCACGGCGGCCACGTTCCTGTCCGAGATGAAGCAGCAGAAGGGCTCGCTCATCCCGTTCGTGGTGACGCAGCGCGCCACCCAGGGCGACTGGGCGCCCGCGGTGCTTCCGGCCATCGGCGCGGCCAGCATGGGCAGCGACATCTTCGCGGTCGCCCCGGCGCTCAGCTCCACCGGGCCGGCCATCGCCGGCTTCCAGCAGGCGATGACCGCTGTCAAGGCCAACCCGTTCCAGCTGAAGAACCCCATCGTGGCCGCCACTTATGACGGCGTGATCGCCTTCGCGCTCGCCATGGACGCGGCCAAGTCCACCGCCCCGTCCGCGTATGTCGAGGACATCGCGAAGGTGGCCAGACCGTCCAGCGGCGCCACCGTGGTGCACACCTACGCCGAGGGCGTCGCGGCCCTGGCGGCGGGCAAGGCCATCCAGTACGTGGGGGCCAGCGGCCTGATGGCCTTCGACCCCTACAACACCGCGAACCGGCCGTACGCGGTGTGGACCTTCAACCCGGATGCGCACTCCTGGGTGATGGGCACCGCGCTGCCGCCGGACGCGGGCCAGTAGGGACAGCCCCTCACATGAGCCAGATCGTCCTCAGCCTCGGGTTCGGGCTGGTCACCGCGTCCATCCTGGCGATGGGCGCGGTGGGGTTCACCCTGCAGTTCGGGGTGACCAACCTGTTCAACCTGGCCTTCGGCGAGTCCATGACGGTCTCCGCCTTCGCCGCGTACATCGCGCACAACGACCTGCACTCGAACATGTGGCTGGCAATGGCGGCCGGCGGCCTGGCCGGGATGGTGCTCTCCCTGATGATCAGCCGCCTGATCTACCTGCCTTTCCTGCGCCGCGGCACGGCGCAGTTCGCGATGGTGATGGTCACCGTGGCGGTCTCGATCATCGGAAAGAACGTGCTCTCGGCCATGTCCGGCTCGGGCTTTTACAGCTACCAGCTCCCGCCGGAACGGCCGGTGCACGTCCTCGGCATGGTCTTCTCGCCGCGGCAGCTGGTCATCATCGGGCTGGCGGCGGCCAGCCTGCTCGGCCTGCATGCCCTGTTCCGGTACAGCCGGCTGGGCAAGGCCATGCGCGCGACCTCGGACGACGCCGGGCTGGCGCGCAGCGTCGGGATCCCCACCACGCACCTCATCAGCGCCGCGTGGCTGCTGTCCGGGCTGCTCGCCGGGCTCGCCGGGGTCGCGCTGGCGATGGACCTGGGCACCTTCGACTTCAACATGGGCGGGAACTTCCTGCTGATCATCGTGGCTGCCGCCGTCTTCGGCAGCGTCGGCGAGCCGTACGGCGCGATCGCCGGCGCCCTGGTCATCGGGATCGCCAGCGAGCTGGCCGCCATCGTGAACCCGGAGCTGAAGAACGTGGTGGCGTTCGGCATCCTGGTCCTGGTGCTGCTGCTCCGCCCGGAGGGCCTGATCTCCGGCCGCGTCCAGATGCGTGCCGAGGTCGCAGCGTGAGCCCGGCGCTGCAGAGCTACGTCGCCACCCTGCTGGTCTACCTGGCCGTCAACTCGATCGCCTGCTGGGGCCTGAACCTGCAGTTCGGTGTGGGCGGCGTGATGAACTTCGCGTTCATCTTGTACCAGTCCATCGGCGCGTACATCACCGCGGTGCTGACCCTGCCCCGGGCTGCGCCGGGCGTGCCGGAGACGTACATCCTGGGCTGGCATCTGCCCTGGCCGTTGCCGCTGGCAGGCGCGGCCGTGTCGGGTGCGCTGCTGGCCCTGGCCGTCGGGTCCTTCGCGCTGCGGCCGCGCCGCCGGGACTTCCAGGCCACGGTCATGCTGGTCGTCTCGATCATCGCCGCCACCCTGGTCACCTCCGAGCAGGGCTGGTTCAACGGCGGCCAGGGCCTGTTCGCGATCCCGCAGCCGTTCAGCGGCCGCCTGAACCTCGGCATCTCCGGGTACGACTGGTTCTTCCTCGGCCTGGTCGCGGTCTTCGCGGCCGTAGTCCTGTTCTTCACCGACCGGCTGACCGGCTCACCGTGGGGACGGCGGCTGCGGGCGATGCGGGACAACGCCGAGGCGGCCGAATCGCTCGGCACCGGCGTCCGGACCGAGAGCCTGAAGGTCTACGTGATCGGCGGCGCCATCGCCGCCGTCAGCGGGGGCCTGCTGGTCGAGTTCATCGGCGCGTGGTCGCCGGCCGCCTGGGGCACCGGCGAGACGTTCATCTTCTTCGTCGCGATCATCGTCGGCGGCCTCGGCAACAACTTCGGCGCCTTCTTCGGCGCGCTCCTGGTGCTCGGCGTGTTCCTGGAGCTGCCGACCTTCCTGCCTACCATCGGCAGCTCCAACACCGAGGAGTCGGTGCAGGCCGCCGCCATCGGCGTGCTGATCCTGATCTTCTTGTGGTGGCGCCCCCAGGGCGTCTTCCCGGAACGCAAGCACGCGCTGTCCCGCTTCATGCCCGCGGCCGCACCCGAGCCTGCCCCCGGCCCATCCCAGCCTGGCACGACGCTTTCAGTCAGCGACCTCAGCCGGGATTTCGGCGGGGTTCGGGCGGTGGACAAGGTCAGCTTCGAGCTGCTGCCCGGGACCGCTACCGGCCTGATAGGACCGAACGGGGCGGGTAAATCCACTGCCCTCAAGCTCATCGCCGGGGCCCTGAAGCCGGCCGCCGGGCAGGTCGTCGTGGGCGCGGTCAACGTGGCCGGATGGGCGCCGCACAAGGTGTCCAGGCTTGGCGTGATCCGCACCTTCCAGCACACCAGCGAGTTCGCCCGGCTGACCGTGCTGGAGAACCTGCTCGCGGCGGCGCCGGGGCAGCCCGGTGACTCGTTCGGCGGATCTTTGCTCGGCCGTCGCCACTGGCGGCCCCGGCAGCGGGAGCTGCTCGCGCAGGCGGCGGCGCTGCTGGCGGATTTCCAGCTCACCGAGCTGGCCGACGAGTACGCAGGCCGGCTCAGCGGCGGCCAGCGGCGGCTGGTCGAGATCATGCGCGCGCTCATGGCGCAGCCGAAGATCCTGCTCCTGGACGAGCCGATGGCCGGGGTGAACCCGACCCTGCGGCTGACCATCGAGGAGCACCTGCGGCGGCTGCGGGACGGCGGCCTGACGATGCTGATGGTGGAGCACGAGCTCAGCTCGGTGGAGCGGGTGTGTGACTCGGTGATCGTGATGGCCCAGGGCAGGGTGCTGGCGACCGGGACGATGGCCGAGCTCCGCAGCAACAAGGAGGTCGTCGATGCCTACCTCGTTGGCTGAGGAGGGGATCCGCGCCACGCTCACGGTCGAGGGCCTGGCCGCCGGGTACGGCGACACCCCGACGATCACCGACGTCGACCTGACCGTCCACCGGGGCGAGATCGTCACCGTCCTCGGGCCGAACGGAGCCGGCAAGAGCACCCTCCTCAAGGCCGTGCTCGGCGTGATCAGGCCGATGGCGGGGTCGGTGCTGCTGGGGGACCGGGACCTCGCCGCGCTGCGCAGCGACCAGATCTGCCGGCTGTCCGTCGGGTACGTGCCCCAGGTGCGGGACACCTTCCCGCGGCTGACCGTGCTCGAGAACCTCGAGATGGGCGGCTACACGCTCCCGCGCAAGGCGGTGAAGGCGCGGGTGGAGGCGGTAATGGAGCTGTACCCGCAGCTCAAGCGGCTGGCCGCCCGCCAGGGCGGCCACCTGAGCGGCGGCGAGCGCAAGATGGTGGCGCTCGCTCGCGCCATGATGATCTCACCGGCCCTGCTGGTCCTGGACGAGCCGACCGCCGGGCTGGCGCCCCAGCCCGCGGCCACGCTGCTGAACGACTACATCGCGACGCTGGCGGGCACCGGGGTGTCCCTGCTGATGGTGGAGCAGCGGGCCAAGGAGGCGATGTCGATCTCCGACCGGGCCTATGTGATGGCCGGCGGGCGCGTCGTGCTGCACGACCGGGCCGACGCGGTGCTGGCCCGGCCCGACCTGGGCGAGGTTTTCCTCGGGAGGACCGGGCCAGGCTAGTCGCGGCCGCGGGCGCCGGGCGGGATCTCTACGAACGTGCTCGCGTAGTCCCAGTGCATGTCGTGGGTGCGCGGGGACAGGACGCGGGCGTACAGGTCACTGCGGTCGACGTCCTTGGGCACCGGGGCGAGCGGCCGCCCGTGCGACAGCGCGGTCACCAGCTGGCCGGCGTGCTCCTCGGCCAGGATGGCGCGGAACACCGCCTCGTGCAGGGTCGTGCCCACGATCACCGCGCCGTGCCAGCGCATCAGCGCGATCGCCGCGTCGCCGAGGATCCCGGTCAGCCGCTGCGCGGCGGGCCGGTCCCGGACCAGCTCGGCCTCTTCCCAGACCGGCATGACCTCCGGCCAGAAGCTGCCATGCAGCATGAGCAGCTGCGTCGGCACGTCGGCCATCGCGCTGAGCGCGACCAGGGCCGGGGAGTGGACGTGGACCAGCGACTTCAGCTGCGGCTTGAACCGGTGCAGCTCGGCGTGCATGTACAGTTCGAGCGGGCGCCCCGGCTCGAACTCCTCGTCCAGGTCGAGCTCGAGCACGTCGGCGGCGCGGCAGCGGTCCTTGCGGGCGCCGGCGCCCGGGCATACCAGGTATCTGCGCGGGTCGTCGGTCAGCACGCTGACGTGCCCGAACATCCCGATGAGCTGATGCGAGGCCAGGATCCGCGTGGCGGTGGCCAGTTCGGAGCGCAGTTCGGCGGACATGACCAGGCTCTCAGATCTCGTTGCCCCAGTAGTACCGCGCCACGGTCTCCACCAGCCGGAGCTTGGCGTTCTGGGCGTCTTCGGTCGTCAGCGGACGGTCGGCGGACTGGGCGAAGCCGCCGTTCGTCGCGATGGCCACGTCGTCCTCGGTGCGCTCGTCGACCACCGGGTCCGTCCGGGCCAGCAGGTCGTCGACCGCTTCCAGCGCCGCGACAGACACGTCCACCACGCCGAGGCTGAGCACCAGGCCGGGCTTGACCCGCTCCAGCGGCAGCCGCGTGGCCGGGTCGGCCGGGAAGTCCACGCACAGCCGGTGGAAGGGGATCGCGTCGAGCAGTGCGTCCACGGCGGCCGGGTCGTAGCCGCGTTCGGTTGTCGGCAGCGGTCCGGAGTCGGTCAGGTCGAGCCCGAGCCGGAACGTCTCCGGCGCGGTGAGCCCGGCCACGGCGGCCCGGTCGGCCTCGAGCAGGGCGGTCAGCACCGCGTCCACGTCCAGCCCCGCGGCCGTCAGCCGCTCCCGCCCGGCCACCGTGAGCAGCGGCGGGTAAAGCGGGTTCTCCAGGGCCACGTAGGCGACCCCCTCGGCGGCCAGCGTCTCGATCTCGGCGCGTAGCAGCGCGGCCAGCGCCGCGCCGCGGGCCAGGGCCGCGTCGACGGTGCCCGGGTCGTCCAGCGCCGAGCCGACGGCGGCGAGGTAGCCGGGCGAGGGAAGCTGGACGAACACCGGCCGGTCCACGGTGGCGAGCACCGGCGCCACCTCGGCCCGGGCCAGGCGACCGGACAGCCGTGGCTCATCCCGCAAAACCCGGCGCCGCGCCGGAGGAATGCCCGCCGCGTCGGCCAGCGGCTGGGTTCCGCTGACCGGCCCGAACCCGTCCACGTGGTCGTACACCACGGACTCGAAGTGCTCGCGGCGGAACTGCCCGTCCCCGACGGCGGACAGGGTCAGCCGCCGCAGCGCGTGCGAGACCGCGGCCACCGCCTCGGTCTCCGCGGCCGCCAGGGCCGCGGGGTCATCGCCGGTACGCGCGGCCAGCAGCCCGGACGGCCGGACCAGGCTGCCGTGATGATCGATGTGGTACTTGTAATCGTCAGCCACGGTCGCCTCCGCCCTGCTGCGCGCCCGCCCACTGCGGGAAGTCGAGCTCGAACCCGGCCGCCGTGAGCGCGTCCTCGCAGACCCGCTGGTCCTCATCCGGGCTGCCGCCGGAGATGCCCAGGCCGCCGAGGATGGCGCCGTCGCGCTTGATCGTGACGCCGCCCTTGGTGGCCACGATGGGGCGGTGGCCCATCCGGCCGACCTGGGTGAAGAACACCGGGTCGGCGTTGCGCCAGTTCTCCAGCATCTCCGTGGGCCGCTGCATGACGGCCGCGGAGTACGCCTTGGCCAGCGCGATGTCCGCGGTCATCGGCCGGGCGCCGTCCATCCGCTCGATCAGCACGATGAACCCGCCGTAGTCGACCACGGCGACGCTCAGCGCCTTGCCGAGTGCCAGCGCGCGAGCGCGCGCGTCCTCGGCCAGAGCGCGGGCTTCGGAAAAGGGCAGGGTCATGCCGCGAGCGTATGGCAGCCCCGAAACCCGGACAATGCCCGCACCGTGCGCCCACCGAACTCTAATCATGCATACCCTGGCGGCTGCTCAACGAAATCCCGCGAGGTGTCGTCTATGGGGATGACGGCGACAACCGAGAGGATCACGTGGACAGGAAGCAGGCGCGTGCTTTCGAAGGCTTCGTCACCGAGTCCGGTGACGCGTTGCTGCGGATGGCGACGCTGCTCACCGCCGACCCGGACGCGGCCGAGGACGTCTACCGGGAGACGCTGCACCGGCTGG
>Ga0210408_10005297_pt1 | contig 11356 bp, 11 predicted proteins | sample IncBWH4MmetaG_FD_155471 | JGI IMG/M metagenome (GOLD analysis project Ga0210408, IMG submission 155471) | Forest soil microbial communities from Barre Woods Harvard Forest LTER site, Petersham, Massachusetts, United States - Inc-BW-H-4-M | ecosystem: Environmental > Terrestrial > Soil >... | reverse complement strand
CGTGCAACGCTGCTCGTTGGTCGAAGGCGGCAATTTTCCGGGCTCGACAAAGGCGCCGACTGTGCCGCCCTCGAATAGGATGGTGAGGCCGGTAGCGTGTAGCCTCTGCGCTAAGGTCGCCGCCAACAGCGGGATGCCGACCCCGGCGAACACAACCTGACCGTCGCGCAACAGCCGCGCGCTGACGACCGCGAGAAGCTCACTTGCCGTGTAGCCAACGGCGCTAGTCGTCATAGATGCTTCTCCCGCGCCGGCTCGCGTCGAGCAATTCCTCCAGCCCGATGAGATCGAGGTACTCGGTCCACGACTTTGGACCATAAAAATAGCGTTCGAGGTATTCGCCGACACCCCGCTCGGGATCCTGCCTCAGCTGGGCGGCGTAGAAATCAAGGTGTTTGAAGAGCGGTTCGTAAAGTCCATAGCACTCGTGCGGCGCCGACCCGAACGGAACCTCGACGACGGCGTCGACGGCGAGGAACGGGATCTTGGTCTGGTCGGGCGCGCGGCGGATCTGATCGTTGGAGACGATGCGCTCGGTGGTCAGGATCACCCGGTTCGCCGCCATGGCGAGATCGATGTCCATAAACGGCAGCCCGTCGATTTGCGCATTGCCGTAAGCATCGCAGCGCTGGACGTGGATCAGGGCGAAATCCGGGTTCAGCGCCGGCACCAGCACCAACTTCTCACCGGTGAACGGACAATCGATCACCCGGGCATCGGGCTGCCCGATCAGACCCGAACCCAACATCGAGCGCATCGGGAGAAACGGCACGCCCATGGCACCGGCCCGAAAGCGCAGCCCCACCCCCATATGGCTCCATTCTTCGAACCGCGCACGCCCGGTCTCGGTATAGAGGCGCATGATCCGCGAGACGCCCCAGACGATGCCTTGGCTGAACCAGCTGGTCAGGATGTGTCGGCTGGCTCCCGATGCGAACAGAAGCTCGCCTTCGCTAGAGGTGATGCTGCGCATGCAGCTCAGGCCCGTGCGGCCGGCTCGGATCAATGCCCAGATCATTGCCATCGGCGTGCGCGACATCGTGCTGCCGCCGATGCCGACCGAAGCGCCGTTGGGGATGAGTGCGGCGGCCTCTTCGAGCGACATCGCCTTCTCGCGCAGGCTGCGGTCGCGCTCGCGGGTACGACGACGGAGTTCGCTATAGGGGGGCGTCAACAAACTCCCTCAAATCCGGGCGGCGTTGAACTCGGCGATCAGCGCGTCCCAGGCCGGCGCCGCTCGGCGAAGCTCCGCCCAGAACGCTTGAGCGCGGCGCCGTTCGAACGCCTCGAGCGGCACGCCCTGCTGCTCGACCCAGGTGTAGTAGCCGAGGTTAAAGATGCGCGACCGCTCGTTGTGCGTCAACTCGAGCACTTCGTTGTCCACAGCGCCAAGGATATGCTGACCGAAGACCTCGCCGGCGCTGACCAGATCAAAGCCATCAGGGTAGCGGAGTTGCAGGAACCTCCGGCGCTCGCTGCCATAGAGCGCGGCACTGTCGGTCGCGACGGTGACGATCGCGTCGTCCTCGCCAAGCTCCAAGCGCTTTGCGGTCTTGATCGCGGCGACCAGATTGGCGATGCCGGAAAGGCCGATGAATTTCAGTTCGGCCAGCAGCTGCGGCTCGATATGGTGGCGATCCGCCAGATAGGCCAGCCCGGTATCGCTGTTGAACAGGAGATCGAGCGCCCCGGTGCAGCGGTCGGACACGCCGACGACGATGTCGGTGTTCATGACATTATGAATATAGGGCACGTGCTTGTCGCCGATGCCCTGGATATTGTGCTCGCCAAAACCGTTGCGCAGCAAGGTCGGGCATTCGCTCGCCTCGGCCACGACGATGCGGGCACCGTACTCGTTCTTGAGGTAGTCGCCGGCCGCAAGCGTGCCGGCCGATCCGGAGGCCGCGACAAACGCCGCCAGCCGCAAATCCGGCCGCGCCGCACGCAGCGCGTCGAAGAGGCATGCGAGCGCCGGACCGGTGCACGCGTAATGGGCGACATAGTTGCCGAATTCGGCAAACTGATTGAGGACGACATTGGCCGGATCACGCGCAAGCTCGGCGCATCTGTCGTAGATTTCCTTGACGTTGCTCTCCGAGCCGGGGGTTCGGACTATATCTTCGGGGTGAGGTACCCAGGCGCGCAGCCACTCGATGCGTTCCTCGCTCATGCCGTCCGGCAATACGGCGATGGCGCGGCAATCAAGGATGCGCGAGATCGCAATCCCGCCTCGGCAATAATTTCCGGTCGACGGCCATACCGCCTTGTGGCGGGCCGGATCGAGCCGGCCCGTCACCAGATACGGAACGAGGCAGCCATAGGCCGCCAAGACCTTGTGAGCGCGGATCATCGGGAAGAAGCAGCCAAGCGCCATGACGATCGGCGATCGCACTCCGGTCAGCGACGGCGGGAAGACGAGATGGCAGGGGCTTGTAGCAAGACCGGCGCGCGAGCGGTCGTTATACCAATGCATGCGAAAGAGGTTTACCGGGTCCGGGCGGTCAGGATCGGCCGACCGAAGGGCGGTGCTGCGCGCGTCGGGAATGATCGAGGGGCTGGTCAGCTCGGCAAAGGTCGGCAGCACTACTCCCGCCCGACCCAGCCTGCGCGCCGCACGGTCGCGAACATCCCGGTCGACAATGGTTGTTATGGCGCCGTCGTAGGTCATCGCGCCAGTGTCCAGCGCACGCCCGCTCTCCTCACCCGCCCACCCAAGCGGAGCGAGCGATGAGCACCTATGCCGTGGATTGGGCCGTCCCTCGAAAGATTATCTCGTCCCCCGCTGGGTCAGCTCGGAAGCACCACAATGAATGCACTTAGCCAGGGTGAATGTGACCTTGCCGGTGTCGTCATCGACCACGAACATCACCGGCACGCCTCGCCCATCGAGCCAAACCGTGTAACGGGTGCTGCCGTCTATCTCGAATTTGACCGCGGGAATCGGCGCCCCGTCAATTTTAACCGTGGTCTCTTGCCCGCTGCCGACACGCACCTGTTCGATCCGACCGGAATCGGGGCGCATCATCGTGTTTGAGCTGAGGAAATTGGCGGACCACGGGTTCGCCGGGTGTACCGACGCCGGTGCGGCGACCGTACCCTGCGACGAGCTGATAAGAAAACTGTTGCCGCGCGCTTCGCCTTTGACCTCGACCGGGCCCTTCCCTTTGTCAGTGACGCCATGAAACGAGACGAGGCGATTGCCTTGCCATTGCTCGGTGCGCTCGGCCTCCTCGCGATACATCCGGACACCGAGCATGCTGACCTCGAAATGCGCCTGCGTCTGAACTGTGATGCCGTCCCGGCTCGGCTGCACCGTGTTGGCATAGGTGCCGATCTCGCCAAACGTCGAATGCGACACGCGGTAGACGAATTGCGCCGGCGACTCCGCAATGCCGGTAGCGGCACCAAGGAACACACCGACAAACGCGGCGAGCGGCAGCGCCTTCAGGAACAGCACACGCACACCGCGGCTCCGATTGCCCCTGGTCATGGTCTTTCCCCCTCGCCAAGTCCGCCCGGGATCGGATAGGCGACCGCAGCATAACGATCTATCCTCGGTGATTCAAAGGAAATATCGAAGCAGGTACTGCGGTCCGGGCGGCGAGCAGATCCTCATTGGAGGGACACTATTGTGACCTGGATGAATCCTCTATCCGGCGGGACCATTAAAGTCTTTCGAGATATCGCGCGATAGTGTTCATATGCTAACGAATACTTTGCTCACTTCGCTCGGGCAGGCGGCTCGCGGATGCGCCTGGCGATTTCCTTTTGCCGGTCGAATTCATCCCGCCGGAGGCGGATCTCTTCCTCCGACAGGCGCGCGATGTTGGAGTAGTCGAGCTTCCATGAGGGGTCTGCGCTCCACCGCAGCGGCGATTGCACCGTGGTGCGCGGCGCCGGTGCGGCTTCGAGGACCCGCAATGCGAGTTCCAAGGTAAAGGCTTGGGATCGCGGATCCTTTGGCCGCCCCGCCGCGTTGCCCAACGGAAAATCGCTGAACAGGAAGCGCGGCACGCCGCAATATTCGACGACGTCCTTGGCGCACCCCATGACGAGGGTGGCGATGCCGTTCTCCTCCAGATGCCGGGCGGCCAGACTCACGGTCTGATGGCACACCGGTCAGTTGGCGACGAGGATGGCGGCGTCGACCCTATCCTCGCGGCAGCGCGCCAGAAGTTCGGGGCAGTCTTTTTCGAGGGTGGTGCGGTGGCTGCGGTTTGTCGGCATGCCGTGGAAGTGCGGCGCAACTTCTCCGATCCGGCCGACCGCGGCGCAGCGCCGCAATTGCGCCAGCGGAAACCAGGTGTTCGCGTCTTCGCCAGTGGTGTGCGCGCGGTCGATGGCGAGATGGGAGATCCGCAAATCATGATCGACCGCACTCTCTCCAGAGTAGACCGCATAGAATTTGGCGGCGGCATTGTAGGGCGCTCCGGGACCCTGGTCGCCCTTGCTCGGCTGGTAGGGTGCCGCGGTGGTGATCAACGCGACGCGACACTGGGCGAGCGGTTTTTCAAGTGGCTGGAACGGCGCTTCGGCGTAATGCGCCCAGCGGTAGGGTGTGGGGTAGCCTAACGCCAGATAATAGTCGCGGATGCGCTGCATATAGGGGATCGGCGCGTCCTCTTTCGGTGCGAACCCCAAATTGTCATGCGCGCTCATCTCCGCCTCCTTAGTGGGTGGTGCGCGTGAACATCCACAATCACGAGCCTGGTCCCCTGTGCGCGCAATTTCGCGCGTCAGCGTACGCTCCACGAGACTTGGAGGACAAGGGGGCGGTCTTCGCTAGCAGATTGCCTTGCGCCATCCGGAGACCGCACTATTGAAGTCGTTTGGCAAATGAGAGGGGAAGAATCGCAATGCCTACCGCAGCTGAAGAAAAGGACGCGATCCGGGAAGTGCTGGCGGAATATTGCTTTCGGCTCGATGATGGCCGGTTCGCCGACATGGCGGCCTTGTTCACCGAAGACGGAACATGGGAAACGGCATTCGGCAAGGCGACCGGGCGTGCGGCAATCGCCGAGCTGGCGCGCAGCTTGCGGGCGGGCGCCCAGCAACCGCGGGCGGTGCATCTGGTGACTAACATCGCGATTGCGCTCGCCGGCGAGCGCGCTGAAATCCGCTCCAACTGGACCCTGGTGCAGAACAGCCCGCAGGGGCCAAAAATCGGCTCCGGCGGCGCCTACTATGACGAGATGGGGAAAGAAGGTGGGAGATGGCTATTCCGCTATCGCAGGATCGACCGCTTCATCGCCGCTTGAGGCTCTGAGGTCGCCCCTACAGCGCGACCATGCCCATCCAGAACATGGTCTTGTCGCCGACGTCGACGTCGTATTTGCGGACGAAATCGAGCCGGCCGTCCTCGCCGATCCGGAACAGGGCGAGGCTCGCGGGCACGGTGCGCAGGGCGGCGCCCTCCCGCACCGGAAGCGGCATAATGTGCGCTGCGACCAAGAGGCGCCCGCTCGGGTCGATGTGGAAGGTTCGGCAGTGGACGCCGCGCGTATCGACGTGCTGGATCGCGCTCGGCTCGCCGGTCGCCGCGTCGACCTCATAGACCGAGATGGTGTTTTCGCCGCCGGCGAAAACGGCCTTGCCTTCGAAATCCACGGTGCTCGAGGCGCGATTGACGGCGTAGACGAAGCGCCCGCTCGGATGCACGTGAACGGTGCCCGCGGCCTGCCGCCCGCGAATGTTCCCCGGTTCGGCGAGCGTGTCTTTGCGATATGCCGGCGCTGGGGCCAGCGCGTCGCCGGCAAACGCGAACATGTCGAGACGGTTCTGCCGTTCCAACGAAACGTAGACCCAGGGTTTGGCCGGATGGAAGTCGAGATGGCGCGGCCCGAAGCCGTAGCCGCCGTTCGGCGCGACCGAGACTTCCTTCGTCAGCTCTCCGTGCGCGTAGGCGAAAACCTTCAGCGCACCCGGTTCCTCGGGTCTGCCGGAGGCGGCATCGTGGCCGCGGGTGACGAGGATCACCGCCCGGTTGTCTAGCCTCACCCGCACTTGATGTGCGTAGATGCCGGGGTCGATCGGCTCACTCTGTTCGACCTCTGCACCTGGCGTCGCGTCGGCGTTGATCCGGTAGACCCGAAGGCCACTTGGATTGCTGAACGCGACCAGCAGATGCTCGGAAGGGATGTCGGTGGTCATGTGGATCGGGCGCGTCGGCAGCGCGATTGGATCGCCGTGCGGCGTCAACGCCCCGGAACCGGGATCCACACGAAGCGCGGTCACGTGGTGTTTGTCGCCAGCCGGACCCATCCCCGAGGCGCTGTTGCTCGAGGCGACATAGAGATAGCGCCCGCTAGCGTGCGGCCACGCGTAATGGACGTTCGCCGGTAAAGTTACCGCGCCATGCTTGACCAAAGCGGCGCTGTCGACGTCTACGTCGTATTGCGTGAGTACCGGCCCGACGCTGGCGTAGAGCACTATGCGACTGGGGCGACTGGGGCCCGATCCGGATGCAGGCATGACGGCACTCCCCCAAGAAGTGGCTGACCTGTCCACCATCCGACATGCCGGTCGCCGCGTCCAGGGCGGAAAGAGAACCGAGGAAACCCAATGCGCCGTCGACTGCTGTCGCTCTTCACCTTTGTTACGCTGGGGATGACGCCTGAGAGCTGGAGAACCGAAAGAGAGGTTGTGCCGATCATCAGTTTCGCAAACCCGGCCGATGCCGCGCGCATCTGGGTCACGAACGCGCGTCTCTCCCGGGTCACAGGGACGCGGGTCAATGCCGGCGGTGTCGCCGCACGGATCGATTTCGAGTCGGGTGAATGGCCACAGCTGATGATAGCGCCGAGCGAAGGGCCGGCCGATTGGTCGGGGGTGACGGCACTGACGATACCCGTCGAGAACCCGACGGCCGAACCGATCGACTTGATCGTTCGCGTCGACGATGACGCGCAAGCCGACGGAGAACATCATTCGTTGAGCAGTCGGGCCCGGGTTCGTCCCAGTGAGACCGTGGTGCTGATCCTGCCCTTGCCAACCAACGATGCCCTACCGATGGGCATGGTCGCGGGGCCACCCCGGGAGGCTCCGGGGCTTGACGGGTTCGTGCGAATGATCGGCGGAGCGCGGGGTGCGGTCGACCGGCGTCACGTGACGGCAATCCGTTTGATCCTACCTCGGCACTCGCGAGGACGGTCCTTGGTCTTTGGAGATCCCGGCATCATCGGCGGAGCCGATCCCGGGCCGGAAGTCTACCGGTCGATCGTCGACGGCTTTGGGCAATACACCCGCGCGTGGTGGGATGGCAAAATCGGCTCGACCGAAGACCTGGAACGCGCACGGCTGCGGGAGGAGCAGGAGCTGCGGGAATGGCTTCCAACCGCTCTAAGGTTGGATCGCTACGGTGGGCTGCTCGATGGTCCCGTTTTTGGCGCGACCGGGTTCTTTCGCACGGAGCACCGGGATGATCGTTGGTGGCTGGTCACGCCCGATGGCCACGGTTTCTTCTCCCTCGGCATCGATGTCGTCAGCCCGGATGTCGGGGCGACTTTTGTCGAGGGACGGGAACCAATGTTCGCCGAGCTTCCGGATCCAGGGAGCCCGCTGGGCGCGCATTACGGCTACGCGGATGAGCGCGGCAGGCTGCCCGAAGAGCGCGGCCGGCAATTCGACCACGGGCGGAGTTTCGATTTTTACGCCGCCAATCTGCAGCGCAAATACGGACCGGACTATCCACCGCTCTGGCGCCGGGCGGCGGTCGAGCGGCTACGCGCCTGGGGCTTCAACACCATCGGTAATTGGAGCGAACCGGCATTGCTCGCACGGGGCGAGATGGCCTATGTCGTCCCGATCTACATATACGGGAATTTTGCCGGAGTAGGCAGCGGGTGGAGCAGGATGGCGGACCCGTTCGATCCGGCGTTTGCCGCTGCCGTCGACGGCAGCGTCATAAAGGCGGTGTCGGCCCACCGGGACGACGCCTATTTGATTGGTTACTTCGTGGACAACGAGCTGGACTGGGGCATCGGCAACGCCACGGACGCGCAGCTCCGCTACCGCCTCGCGGTGGAGACGTTGCGGCTCGGACCGGACAGCCCCGGAAAGCGCGCCTTCGTCGCGCAGCTTATCGACAAATATCGGGACGTCGAACATCTTGCCGCGGCCTGGGGTGTAGCCGTGCATTCATGGGACGAGTTGCGCGAGGCGAACCCGCCGCTGTCGGCGACGAGCCTCGCGAAAGCGGCTATCATCGACGATCTTCGGGCATTCAACGCCCTTTTCGCCGAAGCCTATTTCCACATCGTCGGCCAGACCATCCGACGCCACGACCCGCACCACCTCTACCTCGGGAGCCGCTTCCAGGCACGCACGCCCGAGGCGATCGCGGCATGCGGAAAATATTGTGACGTTGTGAGTTTCAATATCTACCGCGAGGAACTCGGCGGTGAAGAATGGGGGCAGTTTCACGCCCTGGGCAAGCCAGCAATAATCGGTGAGTTCCAGTTCGGCTCGACGGATACCGGATTGTTCTGGCCGGGGCTATTCGATGTTGCTGCCGAGGATCAACGTGGTCCTGCTTACGCGACCTACCTGCGCTCGGCATTGGCAAACCCGGACATCGTCGGCTGCCACTGGTTTCAGTATGCCGACGAGCCGCTTACTGGCCGCCTCCTCGACGGCGAGAACGGCAATATGGGGTTTGTCGCAGTGACCGACATCCCCTATGCCGATTTGGTGTCAGCAGCGCGCGAGGCCAATCTGGCGTTGCTCAAATCGCTGCAGTAAGTCGCCGCTGGCCGGCCGCGATCACTCGATCGCGGGCAACGATCGTAGATAGGCGATCAATGCCACCATGTCATCGTCCGCGATCTGCTGATAGGCGGCAAACGGCATCGGCGGGAGGAGGTTGTGTCCGTCGCGCGCCACGCCGGTGCGGATCGCCCGCTCGATCTCGGCATCGCTCCAAATCCCCAGACCGCTGACTGGGTCGGGGGTCAGGTTGGCCGAAATCGAGGTGCCCCACGGACCGTAGAAATGCTTGCCGCCAGCGCCGATTTCGCTCGCTTCTCCGGTTCGCCGCTCGGTGTGACAGTCCATGCAACGGGCAACCGGGCCGGCGAGATAGGCCCCGTAGGCGATCTGGTCCTCTTTGGGCGGCGGCTCGATGTGCCCGACGGGCGGTCCCCAAGAGGCCGGCAGCGGCTTATCGTATTGCGACTTGGCGGCAATCGGATTGTGGACCGGCGGCGGGGTGCGCAAATAGGCGACGATCGCCTTGACATCCTCGTCGGCGATATTGCGGTAGGACTGGATCGGCATCGCCGGGCCGAGCAGGCTGCCGTCCGGTCGTCGTCCTTCACGGATCGCCAGAAATATCTGATGGTCGGTCCACCTGCCGATGCCAGTCTCAGGGTCCGGTGTGATGTTGGGGACCACGGCGGTGAAATCCGCATGCTTGATGACATCGCCGCCGGCGAATTGCTTGCCCGGCAAGGGACCGCTTGGTCCCTTTGGAGTGTGACAGTTGCCGCAGGCGGCAAGCGTGTCGACGAGATAGCGGCCGCGCTCGAGTTGGTTCTCCGCGCGGCCCGGTGCCGCGAACAGCAGCAAAGAGACCACGATGGCGACGAATATGCGTCCCATTGGGTTCCTCTCGGAATGATCGATGCTGGCAGGCCCGCAGCCGCCGACCGGCGGAAACCGGTTGGCATAACGGGCGACAGCCGCTGAGCTGAGGTCAGCCGGGCTTCACCGGCCTTGGGAGGTCCGCCCTTCGGGGCCTGCCTGGAAATGAGAAAGGCCGCGGGTAGGACCCACGGCCTGGCACGTGCGGCGGCTGCCGCAGCGGATAAACCGCCGTGCCGCCACTCTTGCTATTCTCGAAAATTTATATCACAGTGGTCCGGATTAGTCAAACGGTAATTATGTTGTCAACAACACTACGGACGGAAACGATGCCCTGTCGATCTGCCCGAGCACAGGGCTAGTAGCGATAACGCGGCGGCAGCGGCGTAGTGATCAGGCCGCCCACTGCACCCACCGTACCGCCGATCGCGGCGCCGAGGGCGGCACCGTGTCCACCGGCAGCCGCAGCGCCGATCGCAGCCCCGCTGCCCGCGCCGATGAGCCCGCCGCCAATCGTCCGTTGGACAGGATCATAAGGGTTGGTACAGGCCGATAAGGCTAACACCAGCCCCACGATTAGCACGCGAGGGTAACCCTGTTGTTTGGTCGCGACGCTCATGATCTCTGCTCCGCCTCGGGTCGAGGCCAGTGGCACCGGCTACAATAACGTCGCAAGCGGACGTACATCCCGAAGAGAACGTGTATTACGACGATATTATCGTGTGTCATTTTTATGACGTGAGCGCATAGCGTGCATGATGCGGTCGCCGCGCCCTGGTCCGCTTCGGGGTCACACGGCCCGGGACGCTATCAAAGGCGCGAAAAATAGCCTGACGCATCGAAGTGTGGCGGCCCCGGACGCTCCTCACACATCGGGCTCGGGTGCCTGAGGCTCGGTTGTGGTGCTTAGCGGAACTCTTTTTCCGACGCTATGCGTTCAAAACCTCATTCCGTTTGTGACGCTCTTGCTAAGGGCCGAGCGGACCCTCACAAGTTGGCGGCCACCGTGCTGAAGGTATTTTGGAGGTTGAGATTGAGGCTGACCGAATTGACCGCCACCAAGGAGCCAATGACGATCAGCGCCGCGATCAGACCATATTCGATTGCGGTGACACCAGACTCGTCGTTGATAAGCCTTGTCAGAAAGATCGCCATTGGCAGGTTACCCGCGGGTTCAATCATGGGCATCGTCCGATCAAAAGCTTCATCGAACGTTAAGAAAGCGCTGGGTTTTACCAACCGCCGCGCGATCACGGGTCCCGAAACAGAGCCGGATTGCGGCACCAAACCGCTCGCGGCTGGGTAGCTGCCGGCCTTGCCGCAAAGGCGATTCTGCCCAATCTGAAAACGTGTGACCCGAGCGCGCCTCGCTCGAGTGACAGGGCTGGGCTGAGAGATCTCCGGCGAAGGTTCGTCGATGCACGACCGTTGGGTCCACACCAACCCGCGCAAGATCGACGGCCCAGCGATAATCCGCACTCCGCTCGACGCCGCCTGGTAACGGCACCCCTGCCTGAGCGCAGGGAGAAAAATCGATGCGACGCGACAAATGGCCCGTCCGATCGACCATAAGGCGCCGCAGATCAAATAGTTAGCCGTCCGCAACAGGATTCGGGCAGCAGGGAGGGGGTTGGCGCTCCTGAGGGAGGCTGCTGGGAGAATTTGCGTCGGCATTCGGTGTCGCCTCGTTGTTGCTACGTCCGCACATTATTTGGCGGTAGCGCTCAGCCGGCTCTCAGTGCGCATCTACGGCGAAGCGTCGCCGGCCGGCGAGCGC
>Ga0210408_10005296_pt1 | contig 11356 bp, 10 predicted proteins | sample IncBWH4MmetaG_FD_155471 | JGI IMG/M metagenome (GOLD analysis project Ga0210408, IMG submission 155471) | Forest soil microbial communities from Barre Woods Harvard Forest LTER site, Petersham, Massachusetts, United States - Inc-BW-H-4-M | ecosystem: Environmental > Terrestrial > Soil >... | reverse complement strand
TCCGCTGCACCCACGCTTCAAATGGCGCTATAATCCTTTGGCAATCCCCGCTTTCACCGGATTGCACTACCGCATGCTTCGCGGCCGCTTAAGAATCGGAGGCGCCTGATGGCACAACACGTCGCAGCCGAACAACTCAGCATCGCCGATTGGGTCAAAGGCCTCGCCGCTATCCCCGGGCGCGATTTCACCCTCGAAAACGTCCAGGACTTCATCCTTCGGCACTCGGCGCGCCCGGAGACGCTCGACAAGTACTGCTATTTTTCGAAGGGCAACTACACTCGCAACCTCATCTTCAAGAACGAAGTCTTCGAATGCATGACCATTTGCTGGGAGATCGGCCAGGCCAGCCGCGTTCACAACCATCGCGATCAAAACTGCTGGATGTCCGCGCCCATCGGCCGGCTGAAGGTCCAGAATTTCCGCGTGGACGATCGCGACGCCGCGCGCGGCACCTGCCGCATTGTTCCAACCGACATTTACGAAATGGACGCCGCCCATCCCGCGTACGTCAACCCTCTCGAGCCCGTCCATCAGGTCTTGAATCTCGCCGAATTCAATCAGCGCGCCGTCAGCATACACGTTTACTCCAAGCCTTTCGACACGTGCGAAGTCTACCTTCGCGAGAAAGGCACTTACGGCGACGTCCCACTCCACTACACCAGCGAATACGGCAAGCTGAACCCCGCCGAAAAAATTTTGTAACGCCCCGACCCAGTCGAGCCATGTTTCACTTCAGATGTCGTTTCAGCGCTTGAATTTAGCGACTTGATTACTTCCGTTTCTCGTTTCCACCCGCCTGTGTCACAATAATTAAATGGCCACGGAAACGCGCGACATTCAGAAGCACGTTTTGCCCAACGGCCTCGTGGTCATCACCGAGACCATGCCCCACGTGCGCTCCGTCTCCGTCGGCGTGTGGGTCCGCAACGGCTCCCGCCGCGAAGTTCCCGAAGAGAACGGTCTGGCCCACTTCATGGAACACATGGTTTTCAAGGGCACGGAGCGCCGCTCCGCCGAAGCCATCGCCCGTGAAATGGATTCCGTCGGCGGCATGCTCGACGCCTTCACTTCCAAGGAACAAATTTGCTTTAACGCCAAAGTTCTGGATGAGCACCTGCCCATCGCCTTTGATGTGATCGCCGATCTGGTGCTCCGCCCAAAATTCGATTCCGAAGACGTGAAGAAGGAGCGGCAGGTCGTCCTCGAAGAAATCAAGATGGACCTGGACAATCCGGAATATCTGCTCCACGAGATTTTCACGCGCGGTTTCTGGCCGCAACATTCGCTTGGCCGCCCGATTCTCGGTACTCCCGACACCGTGAAAGCTTTCAATCGCGATTCACTGTTTACGCGGTTTCGTGACTGGTTCGCTCCGGATCATTTGGTCGTGACCGCCGCCGGCAACGTTACTCACGAGCAGGTTCTGGAATTGGTGCAGCGCGAATTCGGCCACATGAACCCGACCGGTCCCGCTGAAAGCGACGGCGCTCCGCGCACGGAAGCGCCCATCCACCTCGAAGCCAAGCGCGACCTCGAGCAGGTGCACCTCTGCATCGGCGTTCCGTCAGTTCCGCTGGGCCACGAAGACCGCTTCGCCGTCGCCGTCCTCAACAATCTTCTGGGAGGCGGCATGTCTTCGCGGCTCTTCCAGAACATTCGCGAAAAGCAGGGTCTGGCTTACGCGGTCTTCAGCGAACTCACACCTTATTCTGACGCCGGAATGATGACCGTTTACGCTGGCACCGCCGCGGAAACCGTTGGCCAGGTCATCGATCTTACCATTCAGGAATTTCGCGCCTTGAAGGAATCACCCGTCCCTGAAGAAGAGTTGCGCCGCTCGAAGAATCACCTGAAGGGTTCGCTGATGCTCTCGCTCGAGTCCACCAGCTCGCGGATGTCCAATCTCGCGCGCCAGGAACTGTATTTCGGCCGCTTCTATTCGCTCGACGAAATCCTCGCCGGGATCGAAGCCGTCACCCACGAAGAACTCCAGTCCCTTGCGCAGCGCTATTTCCAGGCCGGCCTGATCGCCGTCACCGTCCTCGGCCCCCTCAACGGCTTCACCCTCGACCGCTCCCGCCTAGCCTGCTAATCAGGCGCCTGCTCGGTCGCTGTATCTCGATTACACACAAGTCAAATTCAAGATTGTCATCGCACCTTCGTTGCATATATCCTTTTCCCGTCACCATCCGCGAATCACCGGGAAGGAGCGTTTCCTGCTCTGCCCAGCCTGCCAACAGGAGTATTCTTCCGCGACCGTGTGCCCTCGGTGCGGTGTTTCCTTGTTGAATGCGGGCGCTCAGGCCAAACCCGGAGATACTTTCACTGCCACCGCGAATGATTCCGCGACGGATCGCTTGAAATCGATCTTCGTTATCGGAGCTGCCGCCGCGGCGTGGGTACTGGTTGTGTTTCTCGCCTATGTTCGCACAAAGAAATGGTCCGGTGGCGCGTTCAACGCCGAGTCATTCGGTTATTTCATCGGCAGCGTGCTGACTCCTGTTGTGGTTGTGGCATTCGTTGTTTGGCTGGTCGATCGCTCTAGAAAAGACAAGATGTCCGCCGCTCATAAGCAGCTTTGGATGGCGTCTCTGGCGCTGGGTATCTCTCTGGTTTCATTTGCAGGATCCCTGCGACTGACGCCGGATTTCGATAAATCCGCGGCCAAGAAACAGGCAGGCCACCTGATGAAGCAAGCGGCGGGAAAGGAAGCGGTTACCGCGGATTCCGAATGGTACGATGGCCCGACACGGCAGTTCTTCCGCGACATTCTGGCATTCAATCAGGAATACACCAGCGCGGTTCAGTCGATTGACCAGTCTTCGGCCGCGAAGCTTTATACTCCAGAATCGTATGCCACGCGCGCAAGCATGCAAGCCACGATTTCACGGCTTCATGCGCTTTTGGACGTCGATAAGAAGTACGAATCAATGGATCCGGTGCTCAAGAAAATGGAAGTGAACATCTCCGCCGCGTCCGCTTCGGACTTCGAAAAAGAAGAGTTTCTGAAAGGATTTCGCAGCAGCACGGACAAGTCGCTGGCTCCACGACGGGAAACGTTCCGGGCCGAGGAAGAATGGATGCAATCCTCGATTGACCTTTACGAGTTCACACTGGCCCACTTCGGGGACTACAAGGTACAAGGCAAAAAACTCATGTTTCGCGGCAATGGGTTGATCGGACAATTTCAGGAACTACAATCAAAATCGATCGCTTTGCACAAAACTGCGATCGAGTCCAAACACAAGTTTGATGCAGTTCGGCAGGATGCCTTGTCCCAATCAGGAGTGACTCCTGCAGACCTTGCCTCGCCCGGGTCTAAAGAAAAATAGCCGGCCAAACTCGGCGGCGTCACAAGGTAGTCGCAGCTCTCCCTCACAGCCATTGACGCCGCGAGGAAGCATTCCAAGCATTCAGAAAACAGGTTTGTCCGGTCTGTCGGGTCTGCAAGCCCGCGTTTTGAGCGTCTGCTTCACGCAATCGCAAGCTCGAGACCGAAATCCGCTTCAGCAGCGACAGCATATTCAATGTGTAAGACGCGCCTGAGAGACTGCGATTGCGATTTCGACGAGGCATGCACAATCAGAGGCCGCATCGCTAAAACTCCACCATGTGGCACGAGGCAATCGATGGCGGCCACTCGCGTCGAGAGATCGTGGAGTTTCTCATCGCTTAGAACACCGAGAGTATGAGTCCGCGGCAAGACACGCAACGGGCTATTCTCAGCGGTTGAATCGTCCAGGTGCAAGCGGAGTGCCAGCACCCGGCTTAACGCGCTTGCGGGGGCGTGCGCATACGTCACGCCATCCTTTACTGACCAGGGTCCCCATCCGCGCGTCTCCCGGCGCTCCCTCAAAGGCAGCGCGGTATCCTGATGCCAGACCACCAGCCAGTTTGCCGTCGGCGATTTATCGAACAGAGTCGCGCGGAACGGAAAGGCTTCTCGACCCAGAACCGCTTGCGCGATTTCCAAGAGTGGCTCGCTCCGAGCTATCTTGGCAACAGCGGGAAGTCTCATTGCGTGCCGCACGCCGGCTCTGCTGCGGGGCAAATCCCCGCGGCTAAATTCGTCAAGAAGGTCGTCAATATCATTTGGATCGAGGATTGCCGGAAGGATCACGAAACCTTGTTCTTGAATCGACTCCAGCCAGCTCAACGATTTCCTCCGCTGAAGAGAAGGGATTTCCGCTTTTAAGACTGAGACGGTGGAAATCCTAGTCTCCTGTGGCGCGGTCGGCGTTGACGGCGGCGCCGATGATGCCAATCTCGTCCGACGTTGGGACTAGTTCGAAGCGGCTGCCTTGCAGCGGGCTCATCTTGACCATGTCGTGCAGCAGCCTGTCCAGCAACCCGCTATCGATAAACTTTACTTCCGGTCCGGTGACAAAAAATGTTCCCGGACCTTCCATGTGAATGCTGGTGGCCGTGGCGGCAGCCAGTGCGCGATGGCACAAGGTAACAAATTCTTTGCAGCGAGCGTCACCGGCGCGGGCGTTTTCGAAAACTTCCTCTGGTTCGAGATCCATAAAGCGCAAACGCATGGAGCGGCGCCCGAGGATTCCTTCGAGATGCCCCTGGCCGCCGCAGCCGCAGAACTTTTCCTTAGGGTCGAGGCTAACGACCGAATGCCCGCCTTCCCAGATTCCTTCCCGGGAAGGGAAACGGCCGAAGCCGATGCCGTTGCCGATGGTCCACACGCGGAACAGTTTGTTCAGTGTGCCTCGCGTCGCCGCAATTCCCGCCGCCATGACGTCGGCGTCATTGAAAAGATGAACGTGCGCGCCGGAGAGTTTGCCGCTCAGCGCGGAGGACAAGGCGGCTTGGAAGGGAAAGCCTTTGGCCTGCTGGAAGTTCGGCGAGTCCTCGACGACGCCGTTGCGTATGATGCCTGGGAAGCCGATGCCAATCGCGGCGACTTTTTCCCCCTTTGTAACTTTCTCAACTTGCTGCCGGATGCCGTCAACGATACCGTCCGCGGGCATGGATTGCAGCGGGTCGAGCGATTGCGGTTTTTCTGGGAAGAGATTGAGCGCGCCGAGCACCTTGTGGTTCTCCACGAGGCCAACGGCGATATGTTCCATGACCAGTACACCAACTGTCCTGCGCATGACGCTCCTGCCAATCTTAAGTAGTCGAAGATTCGGGCGATCGACTGCTCACTCGGACGCGATTACGTCCTGACCAGTTTGTTCAGACCATTGAAAGCGGCGGCCTTGTAACACTCCGCCAACGTCGGATAATTGAAAACGGTGTCCACGAAATATTCCACCGTGCCTTTCAGCGCGAAAACCGCCTGCCCGATGTGCAGCAGTTCCGAGGCTCCTTCACCAATAATGTGCACGCCCAACAGTGCCTTGGTGGACGGATCGAAAAGGAGTTTCAGGCGGCCGGTGGTGTCGCCGCGAATCTGGCCCCGGGCGATTTCACGGAAAAAAGCCATTCCGACTTCGTACGCGACGCCTTCGTCGGTAAGCTGCTCTTCGGTCTTGCCGATAAACGAGATTTCGGGAATGGTGTAAATCCCATAGGGATAATTCGCGCGATTGGAATTCGTCGGCATACCGAACGCTCTGGCGGCAGCGATGCGTCCCTGTTCCATGGAAACCGAACCGAGGCTGGGGAAGCCGATAACGTCTCCCACGGCATATACATGCGGCTGCTTGGTTTGGTAATTTTCATCGACGGGGATGCGTCCGCGCGCGTCGGCCTCCAGGCCGCCTGCCGCAAGGTTCAGCTCATCCACGTTGCCTTGGCGTCCGACCGCGTAGAGCAGCGCATCGCCGGTCACTTTCTTTTTGCTTTTCAGGTTGGCCACGACCGTGTGATCCGGCGTTTCCTCGACGCTTTCGACTTCCTCGTTCAGTCGCAGCGTGACGCGGCGGTCCCGCAAATGGTAACAAAGCGCCTCGACCATTTCGGCATCGGCGAATTCCAGCAAGCGCGGACGTTTTTCAATCAGCGTCACGCGCACGCCTAGCGTGGCGAACATGCAAACGTACTCGACGCCGATCACTCCGCCGCCCACGACGATCATGGCCTTGGGAATCACCGGCATTTTCAGGATTTGATCGCTGTTGATGATGGTCGTGTCATTGAAAGGGACCAAGGGCGAGACGGCGGGTTTCGTCCCCGTGGCAATAACGACGTTGTCCGCTTCAAACTCGGTTTGTCCGCGTGAACTCGTCACTTGCATGCGGTGAGGATCGAGAAAGCTGGCGGTTCCCGTGATGACTTCGATGCCGTTGCGGGAAAGCTGGGCGCGGGTCACATCGATCTCGGTCTTGATGACGTTGAGCGCGCGGAAGGAGAGATCGGCCATGGTGATCTGTTCCTTGACGCGATAGTTGACGCCGTAGATGCTTTGATATTGGTAGCCGGAAAGATGCAGGACCGCTTCTCGGATGGTCTTGCTGGGAATCGTGCCGGTGTTGATAGCGGTTCCGCCGATCACTTCCAGCTTTTCAATGAGCGCGGCGCGTTTGCCGAATTTCGCCGCTTGGATCGCGGCGCGCTGACCTCCCGGCCCGGAACCAACCACGATGAGATCGTACTTTTCCATGGTTCGCCGCGGGAGTATATCACCGTTGCAATCGCGGAGTCCTTGTTGACGCGCGAGCGGCGCTCTGCCATCATTTTGGAAATTTGTTTGTGTTGCAATTGGGGGAGAAAGCGATCGGCTTGCGGGTATCCATTTTAGCGTCGGGCAGCTCGGGCAACATCACTTTACTCGAGACCGAGCGGACCCGACTCCTCATTGACGCAGGCCTGGGCAAACGCGAAACGCTGGCACGGCTCGCGGCGGTCGAGCGAACCGTCGAGCACATCGACGGCATCCTCATCACCCACGAACACACGGACCATTGCAACGGACTCCCGCAAATGCTCGGCCTGTGGAAGGCGCCGCTTTACGTGACCGAACCGACGATGGAAGCGATGCAGCGGATGCTTCCGCGAACTTTCGGCAAGCGGCTTAAACGCGTGGAAAGCATCCAGCCTGGCCAACATTTTACGGTTGGCGATATTGATGTTCACGCTTTTGCCATTCCGCATGATGCTGCTGATCCCATCGGGTTCACGTTTCGCTCGAACGGCGCGAAGATGGCGATCGTTACCGATCTCGGCTACATGCCGGAATTGGTCAAGGTTCATCTGCGAGGCGCGGACTGCCTGGTCCTGGAATCCAATCACGATCTAGATATGCTCAAGGTCGGGCCGTATCCGTGGCAAGTGAAGCAGCGCGTGCTGAGCCGCACCGGACATCTTTCCAATCACGCGGTAAGCGAATATCTTTGCGATCCTGACGGGTTCGACGCAGTTGCGCGCTATCTAGTGCTCGCCCACGTTTCGCAGGAAAACAACAATCCCGATCTTGTGCGCATCTCCGCCGAAGAAGCGCTGAAGCGCCGGCCCGTCGAGTCGGCATTCACCGGGGAACTGCTGGTGGCTTCCCAGCACGTGCCTCTCAAGCCCTTGGAGTTGTAGAGTTTACCCAGGAGATCCTGCATCATTTTTGGGAATGTAACTCCTTGAGATTTCATTCGCTTTTAGCGCGAAGCTCCGCTAAACTCATATTGTCTTGGTAGAGGTGCGGAGGCCATGAGTAGCCGGGCGGCGGTTCCGAGCAGCTTCGGATGCCCGCGCAAAAGGGGCTCTTCTTTCGACCGGTAAGGTCCGAGGAAGCGTTTTATGTCCGCCGAAATCGCCGCGGTAGCTGAAACCGCGGTGGTTGGGGAACAGGTCCAAGGCCTGTTCACTGTCGTCCGTTGTACGCCGTCCGCTTTGCGGACGGATACGAACCGGATGAAGCGCTATCGAGAGGCGGCAGCCCCGATTTGTATCTTCGCGGTTCCTTCCTTTCGTTGCGTTCATCCAGAAAAACTTGATGCGAATGAATCTTTTCGAGCTGACACGCGCGCTGGTGGACATCGAGTCGACCACCAACCACGAAAAAAACGTTGGGGACTATCTCTTCGCGCATTTGTCCGCGCTGGCCGCGCGCCACAACGGCCAGCTCGAACGCATTCCTGCTGAGCCCAACCGCGACAATATCTTCGTTTTCTGGGGCGAGCCGGTGGTTACGCTCTCCACGCACATGGACACCGTTCCCCCGTTCTTTGGTTCGCGGGAGGATGGCGATTTCATCTGGGGCCGCGGATCGTGCGATGCGAAGGGGATTATCGCGGCAATGATCGCGGCGGCGGAAAAACTGCTGGCCGCGGGCACGCGCAATCTGGGATTACTTTTTGTAGTTGGGGAAGAACGCAACAGCGCTGGAGCAAGAGCAGCCGCGGCAACTCCGCGCGGCTCGCGCTTCCTGATCAACGGCGAGCCTACCGAGAACCGCCTTGCGCTCGGTTCCAAAGGCGCGCTGCGCTACGAAATCACGGCGCACGGAAAACTCGCGCACTCCGCCTATCCCGAACTCGGGCATTCCGCGATTCACACTCTACTGGACGTGCTCCATGACATTCGCCAGATTCCGCTGCCGCATGACGCGTTGCTGGGCGGCAGCACGCTGAATATCGGCACCATCGACGGCGGCCGCGCCCCGAACGTCGTGGCCGATGAGGCCGAAGCGGAAATCATGTTTCGCACGGTTGGCGATCCCACTAAGACACGCGAAGCCGTCTCCGCTGCTATCGCTGGCCGCGCCGAGGCGCGCGAGGTCTTCTACACGCCAGCGCTGCAATTGACTAAGGTCGATGGATTGCCGACAACCGTGGTGGCCTTCACGACGGACATACCCAGTTTTGAAGGGACCTGGGGGCAGCCTTTCCTCATTGGACCGGGCAGCATTCATGTCGCGCACACCGCGGAGGAGCGCGTCTCCAAGAGGGAATTGTCGGATGCGGTCGACATCTATGCGCGCATGGCGGCGCAACTTCTCGCGACCGGACGGAGCGGCGCATGAGCCTCGGCCTCGCCATTGTCGGTTGCGGAAAGATGGGCCGGCTCATCGAGCAGCTTGCGCCTACGCATGGATTTGAGGTGCGCGCGAAATTCGATGGCCGGAACAACGTTCACGCCCAGGCGCTCTCGCACGAAACGCTGCGCGGCGTCGATGTGGCTGTGGATTTCACGGCGCCCCACGCGGCGCCTGAAAATATCCGCCGCCTTGCAGTGCTGGGTATCAACACCGTCGTGGGCACCACCGGCTGGCTCGAGCAACTACCGTCTGCGCGCGAAGCGGTCGAGCAAAGCAAGACAGGTTTGGTCTGGGCGCCGAATTTTTCCGTGGGAGTGAATCTTTTCGTTCAGGCCGTTGCCCATGCGGCGGCGCTGTTTGCCAAACATTCCGAATATGAAGCGTGGGGATGGGAGATTCATCACTTCGAAAAAAAAGACGCGCCTTCGGGGACGCTCAAGAAACTTGCGGAAGAAATGCGCGCGGTGGGTTACGAGCGGCCCGTCAGCCTCAGCGCGAATCGCGCCGGCGCGCATCCCGGCACGCATGAGATTGGTTTTGATTCAGTTGGGGACACGATCACGCTGCGGCATACGGCGCGAAACCGGGAAGGGTTTGCACGCGGCGCGCTGCAAGCCGCGCGGTGGATTGCGGGCAAGAAAGGGTTTTTTGAATTCAAGGAGATCCTCAACGAGTTGGGTTAAGGGATCTCCGGCTAGGCGGCTTGACGGCCGCCGAGTTTGGATTTGGGCAGTAAGACGTTTGGGTAGAAAAGGAGAAACACAATGTTTACGGGCACCGGCACTGCGCTTGTCACTCCGTTTCGTCGCGATGGATCGCTGGACGAAGCAACGCTCGAGGCTTTGATCAAGCGGCAGATTGATGCGGGGATCGACTTTCTCGTGCCGTGCGGCACAACGGGCGAGAGCCCGACGCTGACGCATGAGGAACATCTTCGCGTTGTCCAAATCACTGTTGAGCTTGCTAAAGGAAGGGTCCCAGTCCTTGCTGGAGCCGGAGGCTATAATACGGCCGAGGTTATCGCACTCGCGCGCGAGCTTGCCGAGGTTGGCGCGGATGGCATTCTTTCCGTCACACCTTATTACAACAAGCCGACGCAAGAAGGGCTTTTCCAACACTATCGGGCCATCGCTGAAGCCATTTCGCTGCCTATCATTCTTTACAGCGTGCAGGGCCGCACCGGTGTCAACATCGAGCCGGGCACGGTGAAGCGCCTCGCCGAAATCGAAAACATCGTGGGAATCAAGGAAGCGTCCGGTAACATCTCGCAGATGGGTGCGATTCTCAACGCCGTGCCGGATGAATTTATCGTGCTTTCCGGCGACGACGCCATCACGCTCCCTATCATTTCGCTCGGCGGCCGCGGCGTAATCTCCGTGGTTTCGAACGAAATTCCCGGGGAAATGTCGCAGCTAACGCGGCTCGCGCTTCGCGGTGACTTTGCAGGGGCGCGCGCGATTCACCGGCGCTATCATTCGCTGATGGAAATAAACTTTGTGGAATCCAATCCCATTCCTGTGAAGGCCGCGATGGCGGGAATGGGCTTGCTCGAAGCGGTATGGCGCTTGCCACTGGTGGCGCCGAAAGCGGAAAATCAAGCGCGCATCCGGGCCGTGCTCGAAGCGCTCGAGCTCGTCAGCTGCCCGGCGGCCGCGCCCACGGTCGAGAGGGTTCATGCTGCCTTCGCAAATTGAGCGTCTATTTGACGAGGCTCCGGCTCACTACGAAGAAGCACATCGATGGCTCTTCCGCGATTTCAAGGCCGCGCTGAATCGCGGGGAAATTCGCGCCGCGGAGCCGGATGCCTCCACGAAATCCGGCTGGCGGGCGAACGCCTGGGTGAAAAAGGGAATCCTGTTGGGCTTTCGAATTGGCACCATCGCTGATATGTCGATTGACACGGCGAAGCTGCCGTTCTTCGATAAGTCCACTTATCCCGTTCGTGCGTTCATGGCTTCGGATGGCGTGCGCATCGTTCCCGGCGGTTCCAGCATTCGCGATGGCAGTTACATCGGGCGCGGGGTGATTTGTATGCCGCCGATGTTCGTGAATGTCGGCGCTTATGTCGGTGAAGGGACGATGATCGATTCGCACGCGCTTGTCGGAAGCTGCGCTCAGGTTGGGCGCAATTGTCATATTTCCGCAGGATCGCAGATCGGCGGCGTTCTTGAGCCTGTCGGCGCGCTGCCGGTAATTATTGAAGACGAAGTTCTGGTCGGGGGAAATTCCGGCGTGTATGAAGGAACGGTGGTGAAGCGCCGCGCAGTTCTTGGGACGGGAACGATCCTCAATCGCTCCATCCCAGTTTACGATCTGATGCGGGACAAGGTTTACACAGCTAGCGAGACGGAACCGCTCATCATTCCCGAGGAAGCGATTGTGGTTCCCGGTTCGCGGGCGGTGTCGCATCCCTCGGGCGCAAAATGG
>Ga0210408_10005294_pt1 | contig 11360 bp, 11 predicted proteins | sample IncBWH4MmetaG_FD_155471 | JGI IMG/M metagenome (GOLD analysis project Ga0210408, IMG submission 155471) | Forest soil microbial communities from Barre Woods Harvard Forest LTER site, Petersham, Massachusetts, United States - Inc-BW-H-4-M | ecosystem: Environmental > Terrestrial > Soil >... | reverse complement strand
CTCGTGAAAGACTATGTTTCTTCCCTCAGCATACCCAACAGGCATACTGCATGTCGGAGTTGAAAGAAGGGTAAAGGACGGGGGAAAGATTGGCGAGGGAGAGCTCGTCCGTTTGGACGGGCCCCCAGTCGGGGGCAGCTTGCGCAGCCCCCGGCCGTTCACCACTAGTATCAAGGTGACTAAAGCCCGCGAAATTCTGGTCCGCTTCGGCAATTGCCACTGAGAGCAAAGAAATGGCCAGAATGCACGGGGCCAGATGGTTCACGCTGCGCGACGACTTCATCGATTGGTTCGGCAGTGTCATAGAACCGAGCACGATCGTGACAAACCGTAGTCAACTGTCCATCGCTTAAGGGCGTATCTCCGTACAAAACTTCTTCAGCCAACAACCCATGCCCAGAGATACGCCGCGATCAGGCAGACCAATGGGCTAAGCATCGTCAAGCCGACTGCGATGGTCGAAACTAAAGGTCCGTGGGTCTCCATGGTTTAAGGCGTATCTCCGTATAATTCCTTCAGGCGCGTGTGCGCGAAGGCTAATCCTTTGGGCAGATCCATTCGTCCGCCGATGACTTCGATGTATGCGCCCGATTTACTTTCGCGGGCTGCTTTCAGTGCAGCGTCGAGCTCACCGAGCGTTTCGACGCGCGCGGTAAACCAATCGGTGCATCCGAGCGCGTGCGGTAAATCTGCGTAACGCCATTTTGCCAAATCGTTATAAGACCAGTCCGGATTTGGTTCCAGTGCACGCTCCACCATGTAGCCATCGTTGTTCAGACACAGGATGATGGGATTAGCACCGTAGCGGCCCATATTTCCGATCTCATTAGCGGTCAATTGGTGAGAACCTTCGCCGGTAATGAGAACTGTTTTTCGCTTGGGATCGGCGAGCGCTATCCCGAAGGCCGCTCCCGTAGCCCATCCAATCGATCCCCATAACATTTGTAGGTGCACTTGCACATCATCGGCTAGCAGCATTGGCGGAAGTCCCAGGCTCGAACTCCCGGTTTCCAGTGCGACGCTATCGCCAGGTCGAATAAAGGCCGCGTAACGAGAATAAAGCGCGTCCATCGTAATCTTGTCCGACGACTTTCCATTAACTCCCGGAGCACGCTCCGGTTTTCGGTTGTACCGAGGCGCGGGCGATTTCAGTTTTGCGAGCGCTGCTAGCATGTCGGCCAGGCGAACATTCCCGAAAACCTGTTCTCCGATACGAACATCATTCAGGCCGATCGAGACGAACCGCCCGAAATCAAGTTGCCCAGAGAAGCCCGCAGTGGTTTCGTCGTTGAGGCTGACTCCGCCGAGATCAAGCAGCAATTCGGCATTCTCGACAATTTGCCGCGTCTTTTCTGAGGACAGCGCTCCCGCATACAACCCCGCAAATTGCGGGTGGCTTTCGTCTATGACGCACTTTTCCATCGCTGTGGTAGCAAATGGACACCCGAGCGCCTCTATTGCCTGCAGGGCTTCCTTCTCTAACCCGAGCCGCGAGATCGTGAACGCTGGCAAGACGACAAGTGATTTCGCGCGATTTATCCGCTCAGCTATAACTGCGACCGCTTTCTCGAGGGATGATTCGTTAGACTTAAGCGTCGCAGGGCGCACTTCGGTCGGTGTCACCGGTGCAAGCGCATAGTCCGATGGAACGACAATGTAGGCAGGTTGGTTGTTACGACGCGCCTCTGCAATCACGCGTTCCATTTCAATCATACAATTATCGGGATTAATCACGGCGTGGCAGCAAGCCGCTTGAGCGGAAATTCCTATGAAGTTCCCGAAATCGCCGTCTCCAAAAGTGTGATGCATTGTCTTGCGCAGGCGCTGATTCTGGTAGGACGGCATGCCGACAACATGGAAGACGAGCGAGCGCTCGGCCTTCGCGCCCATAACTCCGTTGATCGCTGACAGCTCACCGACTGCATAAGTCGTCGACAGCATTGCCGCGCCCCGAACGCGCGCATAACCATCCGCAGCGTACGCGGCATTCAATTCATTCGAGCAGCCGACCCATCTGATGTTTGGGTTGCGATCGACTGCATCACCGACTGGAAACGCGTAGTCACCTGGTACGCCGAAACAGTCAGTGATCCCTTCATCAGCAAGTCGCTGAACGATGTAGTCAATTACGCTGGTTGTTTTCATATTATATATAGAGGTGGTCATTTTCCGATCGGAAACCATTCGGGTTTGCTGGAGCCCATTCCCAATTGCATTCTTAGGTGCCGCCGTTTCATAAAGCGTCCCCGAGTCATTCATTTTCGTTTTCGAAGCTAAGTGCAAAGTTTTCATGAGAGAACTATCCAATCGCCGAGGCCACTTTGGGAAAGACCATGTTTCTTGCCTCAGCATAACCGGCAAGTATGCTGGAATTCGCCGCGTCAGAGAGACGCTCCGTTTTGGTTAGACTCAGAAGATCGTCGTAATGCACGTGTGCGTGCGCTCGATGGCTAACGAGCAGCTGCGCGAAAAGCGATTCGTAATAATCACACCTGGGCGATTTGCCATCCGCCTCAATCCATTCCGGATGTTGGGCGCGGAGCGCATCGTGCATCTCGCGCTGAAGCTCAGTGTAACCAGGAACTTCAGGGACGAGGATTGAAGGACCCATCGTATTCATCGCCTAACCCCACACGTTCTCGTGACTCGGAAGCTGATTGAGCATTCGATTCCATCCGCTTCGGGAATTAAAGATTGACATATTCAGCACCAGCATCGCGTCGTGCCAACGTCGTCGTCGTTGAAACCATTTTCGTGGCTTTACCACGCTGGTTTGTTTGAGGTTTGTCGTTTTCATCTTTGTGTCTCCGTTCAATGGTAGAGGAGGAATACTCCGAGGATGCCTAACAAGATGCCGATCACGGGACTAAGCAGCGCAAACCAAAGCGAGAAGTTCAACTGCGCGATCATGACTGTTTCCTTTCGAGGGTTCCGTCTCCGTTGCTGACCCGCAGGACAATTTTTCCGTGAGTGTGACCGGATTGACTAAGCTCGTGGGCACGGCGCGCTTCACTGAGCGGAAGGATACGATTGATTATCGGCGCGAGTTTGCCCGAATCGATGATCTTCGCGATCTCTGCGAGCTGCGCGCCGTTCGATTGCCCGCCGACGAACATTGCCCGGACGCCAAGCTCTTTAGCTTTCTCCTCCGACGGCGGCTGGACTAACGAAACGAGAATTCCTCCCTTTTTCAAAACTGACCAGGAGCGTTCCTGGGTTTCGCCGCCGATGGTGTCGAGCACGATGTCGATGTTGCGCGCGACGTTCTCGAATCGTTGTTGCGTGTAATCGATCGGCTCGTCCACGCTGAGTTCGCGCAGCAAATCCTGATTCTTGGTGGAAGCCGTCGCGAAAACATAGGCGCCTTTCCACTTCGCGAGTTGCACAGCCAAGTGACCGAGTCCGCCGCCGCCGGCGTGAATCAACGCGCGCTGGCCTGGCTGCAATTGCGCGGTGTCGAACAACGATTGCCACGCGGTCAACGCAGCCAAAGGTACAGCCGCCGCGCGGATATGATGAAGCGAGTTTGGTTTGAGCGCGAGTTCTGATTCGCGAACCACGATATAATCAGCGTAGGCGCCGTTGCGGGTCGGATCGGGAATGCTGTAAACCTCGTCGCCGATTTTGAATCGTCCGGCGCCTCTACCGAGTTCCTCCACTACTCCGGACAAGTCCCATCCGAGAATGAGCGGGAATTTATGAGGCCAGAAGTCTTTCATGTGGCCTTCACGAACTTTCCAATCGATCGGGTTCACTCCCGCTGCGTGAACGCGGACGAGAACTTCACCCGCATGTGGCTTCGGACGCGGCGTGTCTTCGTACTTGAGGACTTCCGGTCCGCCGTAATTGTGAATTCGAATCGCTTTCATTTTTCTGTGAACAACGATCCGCCGCGCACCGGGCTCTTGAGAAAGACTATGTTTCTTGCCTCAGCATAACCAACAGGCATACTATTTCTGGGCCGTGGAACTGAGGCATCTGCGCTACTTCGTCGCGGTGGCCGAGATGGAAAACGTCTCTCGCGCGGCGCTGAAGCTGCATGTCTCGCAGCCAGCGCTAAGCCGGCAAATCCGCGATCTCGAAGACGAAATTGGATTTTCCTTGCTCGAACGTACGGCCAAGTCGGTCCGGTTGACCGATGCAGGCCGGGCGTTCCTCGACAATGCGCGCGCGTTATTGCAAAACGCGGACGAAGCCGTCACCAAAGCGCGCGCGGTTGCAAGCGCAGAGCCCACCGAGATCCACGTCGGCTACTCACCGACGCCAGTCGCCGAAATTCTGCCGAAAGCTTTACGGGCATTCCAGCGGGCGATGCCAAACGTGCACGTGAGATTGCACGATTGGAGCAACAACGCCATTCTCAATGGGATACGCGATGGCCAGCTACAACTCGGATTGGTCGTTCCTCCCGCGAAGGCTAGTGCGCTGCACGACGTGCGATATGAGGAGTTGTTTCACGAACGCGTTTGCGTGGCGGTGGCCCCGCAGCATCCGTTTGCCCGACGCCGCGCCATTCCAATTGCCGAGGTTGCGGCCGAACCGTTGATTGGCCTCACCCGCGAGGATTATCCGAATTTCTATGATTATCTCTCGATCATCTTTTCGAAGTTAAAACAGAAACCGCGGGTGGTGGAGGAACATGACAGCATGTCCGGCATTATGTCGGCCGTCGAAGCGGGAGCAGGCGTCGCCATTGCCACGGACTTTGGTTACAGTTTTGGGAACCGCTTGAAATTTTTGCACATCATTCCTGAGCCCAAACCAATCTCGGTTGCGATCGTCGCGCTCAAGGGCCGACTCAGTCCCGCCGCCGAAAAATTCTGGCAGTGCGCCAAAGAAGCGGCGTCAGCAAAATGATCGTGATTGCCTAACGAATCCGGAGTTTTTGTAGCGTCCCAAAAATTCCTTGGCTCAGGGTAGCTTGTCGAAAAAGAGATAAAGGGCGGCAATTCGGCCGTCCCGGGCGATGAGGAAATCAGTCCCGGCGTACGCGGGCGCCTCACCAGGCCGGCCCGCTACCCATAGAACCCGCCCGCTATTGCCCAACTCCTCGGGCTCGGCAATTGGCTGATATTGAAAGTCAGGGTGAGTAGCCCTGACCGCGGCCGCGACGCGATCAATCTCGTCCCGCCCACGTGGACCGCCCGTTTGGGGTCATAGAACACGCCGTCTTCGGTCCAGATCTCGTCGATAGCCGCACGCCGGCGCGCGGGATCGTTTTCACCGAAGACGTCTTGAAGATTGCGGATCAGCAAGGTCGATATGCTATAAGACATGGCGCGTCGCGTGATCGTTAGGCGAAATGCTAACGTGTTTGCTCATGGTTACTCGGGGATGGCCCAACAATCCGTTAACGAATTCTAACCAAGGAGATTAAGCAAGATCGAAGCGATCAAGGTTCATCACTTTGTTCCAAGCCGCAACAAAGTCGTCGACGAACTTTTTCTCGGCGTCCGAACTGGCGTAGACCTCGGCTAATGCACGCAGTTGCGAGTTCGAGCCAAAGACAAGGTCCACTCGGGAAGCGGTCCACTTGCGTTTGCCCGTCTTCCGATCGCGCCCTTCAAAGATGTCCGCCTCATGCGACAGCGGTTTCCACTCCGTGCTCATGTCGAGCAGATTCACAAAGAAGTCGTTGGTCAGCGCCTCTGGTCGTTTGGTAAACATACCGTGCAGCGTATTCCCAGAGTTGGTATTCAGGACACGCAATCCGCCGACGAGCACCGTCATTTCGGGCGCGGTCAACCTTAGCAACTGCGCCTTATCTATTAAGAGTGCCTCGGCCGGGATCGTGTACTTGCCTTTGAGATAGTTGCGGAAGCCGTCTGCGATCGGCTCAAGAACAGCGAACGACTCGATGTCGGTCTGCTCCTGCGACGCGTCCGTGCGTCCCGGTGTAAACGGCACCGTCACGTTGAGGCCGGCGTTTTTCGCCGCCTGCTCGACACCAGCGCATCCACCCAACACGATGAGATCGGATAGCGAGACCTTTTTGCCGCCAGACTGCTCGCGATTGAACGCGCTCTGAATTTCTTGCAACTTTTTGAGCGCGCTGCCCAGTTGAGCAGGCTGATTTACTTCCCAATGCCTTTGCGGTGCCAAACGAACACGAGCGCCGTTGGCGCCGCCGCGTTTATCCGAGCCGCGGAAAGTGGATGCTGACGCCCACGCGGTCGAAACCAACTCGGCGATTGTTAGACCGGACGCGAGGATCTTGGCCTTCAGTGAGGCGATATCCTGCGCGTCGATCAACTTGTGATTCACCGCAGGCACGGGATCCTGCCAGATGAGGTCTTCTTCGGGAACTTCCGGACCGAGATAACGCGCACGCGGGCCCATGTCGCGATGCGTGAGCTTGAACCAAGCTCGGGCGAACGCGTCGGCGAGCTGATCAGGGTCCTCCATGAACCGTCGCGAGATCCGTTCGTAGGCCGGGTCGACTCGTAGCGAGAGATCGGTAGTTAGCATGGTCGGTCGGTGCTTCGTTGATCGATCGTGTGCGTCCGGCACCGTCGCAACGGCTCCCTTGGCCACCCATTGATGGGCACCGGCGGGACTTTTCGTAAGCTCCCATTCGTGGCCGAATAGGTGCTTAAAAAACCCGTTGCCCCACTTCGTCGGCGTGGTCGTCCAGGTGACTTCCAACCCGCTGGTGATCGTGTCCGCACCTTTGCCGGTGCCGAAGCTATTCTTCCAGCCGAAGCCTTGCTCCTCGACGCCGGCAGCTTCCGGTTCAGGCGCGACATGCGATGTCGGGGCGGCACCGTGGGTTTTGCCGAACGAGTGACCACCGGCGATTAAGGCCACGGTTTCCTCGTCGTTCATCGCCATGCGATTGAAGGTTTCACGGATGTCATGGGCCGCCTTCAACGGATCCGGGTTTCCGTCCGGACCTTCGGGATTGACGTAAATCAGACCCATCTGCACGGCGGCGAGCGGTTTCTGGAGATTTCGTCCGTGAATTTTTCCGTCAGCGTCGTCGTCGGAGACGGTCACGCCACCTTCCTTCACCACGCCTTCCGAACCGTGGGCGTAGCGAATGTCGCCGCCGAGCCAGGTTGATTCGGACCCCCAGTACACGTCCTGATCGGGCTCCCATACGTCCTCGCGTCCACCAGCGAAGCCGAAGGTTTTGAAGCCCATGGTTTCGAGAGCGACATTCCCGGCGAGAATCATCAGGTCAGCCCACGAAATCTTTCGGCCGTACTTCTGCTTAATCGGCCAAAGGAGTCGACGGGCCTTGTCCAGGCTGACGTTGTCTGGCCAACTATTAAGAGGCGCGAAGCGTTGCTGCCCTCTGCCGCCGCCGCCGCGGCCGTCCCCGGTGCGATAGGTGCCGGCGCTGTGCCATGCCATGCGAATGAACAACGGGCCATAGTGACCGAAGTCCGCCGGCCACCAATCCTGTGAGTCGGTCATCAGCGCCGCGAGATCGTTTTTAACCGCAGTGAGGTCGAGGCTCTTGAACTCCTTGGCGTAATCGAAGTCTTCGCCCATCGGATTGGACTTGGTCGAGTGCTGGTGAAGGAGTTCAAGCTTCAACTGGTTAGGCCACCAGTCGCGGTTCGAGTTGCCGCCGTTGGCGGCGTGGTGGAAGGGGCATTTTGCTTCGGTTTGCATGGATATTTCTCCTTACGTCGGTTGGACTGAATTCAGTGTGAGTCTCGAGGGCGCACTTCCATCAATTAGCAGCGCCGGACATGATAGTTGAAATACTTGTTTCCTTGGATCACCATAGGACCTGCCTATGGAGATGCACCAGTTGCGATACGTCGTAGCGGTGGCACGTGCCGGCAACTTCTCGCGGGCGGCGGAGCAATGCTATGTCTCCCAGCCGTCCTTAAGTCAGCAAATCCTTAAACTCGAGGAGGAACTCGGCGAGCGATTGTTTGACCGGATGAAACGGGAGGCCAGGCTCACACCACACGGCGAGGGCTTCCTGCCCCGCGCGCTTAAGATTCTTGAGGAAGTGGACCTCGCCAAGCGTGAAGCGTCTGATGCGCAGGGCTTGCTGCGCGGCCGACTGATCGTGGGTGTCTTGCCAACAATTGCGCCGTATCTACTGCCGGCGTTGCTTGTGGCCTTTGCGAAAAAATTCCCCGGCGTAGAAATCGTGGTGCATGAGGACACGACCGCTCAGTTGCTGAAGCTCGCGCAGGCATGCGAAATCGATTTCGCGCTGGCGAGCCGACCGATCCAGGACGAGCGGATGGAGGTAAAGGATTTGTTCACCGAGGAATTGCGCGTGGCCTTGCCCCACGGCCATTGGTTAACACGCAAACGTACCGTGAGGCTTGCTGACCTCGAACATGAACCTTTCATCGTGATGAAGGAAGGGCATTGCCTCGGCGATCAAGTGCTCAAGTTTTGCGAACGGCGCGACTTGAAGCCGACGATGGCGTTTCGCAGTGCTCAGCTGGAAACGCTTCAAGCGCTGGTCTGTTCCGGGATGGGTATCTCGCTCGTTCCTGCGATGGCGGCACGGAGCAAGCGCGCAGACTTGCCTGAGTATCGTTCGGTTCTCGGACCCAAGCCCGAACGGAAGATCGTGGCCGTCTGGCCCAAGCAACGTCCGATCAGTCGAGCGGCGAGCGAGTTCTTGAAACAAGTTTCCGCGAGATCCAAGAAGTTGAAACGTTAGGCCTCGAATACCGTCAAAGATATCCGATTATGTCGGTCCTGCCCGTAACGATGTTTCGGCGGACTCTTGATCCCGTCCCTATTCAAGCGGCGCCAGCGTGACTACTTTTTAAGGAGCGTGCCGAGCACCTCGGGCCACCGCTTCTCGAAGTCGTCGTCCTGTTGGAGTCCGAGCTTTAACACAGCCTGGATTCGCTGCAGTGCTTCAGGCCACGTCAACGCGATCTGAAACGAGTCGAGGGCGTCGAGGAGCCGGTCGGCGGATGGCAAAGAGACCTCGTTAACGAGACTCTTCGCCGCGGCGATGGCGCGCCGGTCGAAGGAGGCGATTCGGCGCGCGAGCGCATCAACGAAGGCATCTAACTCCGCGTCCGGAAGTGCACGGTTAACGTATCCGTATCGTTCCGCAGTATCGCCGTCAAAGTCGTTCGCGCCGAGAATGATTTCGAGCGCGCGGCCACGGCCAACCAGCAGTGGGAGGCGTTCCGCGCCGCCTCCGCCGGGATGCACTCCCACCCCGACTTCGGGCTGGCCGAGTCGCGTGTTCTCGCGCGACGCGAAGCGCATGTCGCAAGCAAGGACAAACTCGCTGCTCACGCCCCGAACGCAGCCCCGGATTTTTGCGATGCTAACCACTGGGGACTTGGTGATACGGACAAACGTATCCATCAGAATCGGGAGGCCGGAAGGCCCGACAGCGGTCATGATGTTCCCTGTCTTGCCGGTCAAATCAAAATGGGAAAGGTAGAATTCAGGATTTGCACTCTCGAATGCTACGACACAAAGGCTCGGGCTGGCGTCCATTCGAGCCAGCAGTTTCTGGAGGCCTTCGAATATCGTGGCGTCCATAATGTTGAAAGGCGGGTAATCGAATAGAACCCTCCAGTAAGCGGACGTTTCCTCAATGACCCGCACCGGCCCCGCAGCCGTGATTTCGGTTTTATTCATTTCTCCAGTGCATGATAGACCAATGATCTGCCAGTGACGAACCGAACATCCGCACGTCCGACTTCGTATGTCGATTCCCTCGATTGTTAAGGGCTGGCGCAACCGTCTGCATTAAATTCACTTGAACTGGAATTTGCTAATTTTTAGAGAACGAATTCTGGATTCGAGGGTTGAAGCCGGTATGCCCAGCTTGGTCGCGGCGCCATGTGCTCCGGAGATTTTCCATTACTTTGCGCGAGCGCCGCTTCGATGCGCGTCCGCTCAGAAGAAGTTTGATCGACTGCGGGCGACCTGGCCGGTTGTGGCTCGCTCGAGAACCAACTTCTATCAATCGAGAACTCGTTCGTTTCACCGATGATGAGTGAGCGTTCGATGACATTCTGCAGTTCGCGCACATTTCCCGGCTACGAATACTCTTGCAAGGCTTCCAAAGCTTTCTTTTGGATGCTCTTTAATTTTCCTTCCGGCCCTTTTCGCGTAACGATCGACAAAATAATTTACGAGCAAGGCAACGTCCTCTTTCCGTTCGCGCAGAGGTGGCAGGGTGATTGGGAAAACGTTGAGCCGGTAAAAAAGATCGCTGCGAAACGTACCGACGGCGATCGCGGAGTGAAGATCGCGATTGGTCGCGGCAATCACGCGCACGTCGCAGCGCAGCGTCTCGGTTCCGCCAACACGTTCAAATTCGCGTTCCTGCAGAACGCGCAGCAACGCGATTTGTGTTTCCATCGGTAGATCTCCTACTTCGTCGAGGAAAAGTGTCCCGCCCTCTGCTAATTCAAACCGGCCGAGTCGCCGCTGAACTGCTCCCGTAAACGCTCCTTTCTCGTGACCAAACAATTCCGACATGATCAGAGAGGAAGGAATCGCGGCGCGATTTACACTGACGAACGAGCGTTCGGCGCGCTTTGATCGCTTGTGAATTGCACGCGCGATTAACTCTTTGCCAGTCCCGGTTTCGCCCATGATCGTTTTTCGAAACGACAAGGAACGCTCCGAAAGCGATGTCCTGTCTTACGACGACCGAGCCAATTGTGTTACCGGATCTATTTCGCCGCTACGCCTCGCGCTGCCCTTTCGATCAAGGCAGCGACATCTTGCGGCCGCGATACGTAGACAGAGTGGCTGGCCTTGACCTCAGTAACAGTTGCGCCAGCGCGCTTAGACATACTTCGCTGCGCATCCGGCGGAATCATTTTGTCCTCACTCGTGAGCAGATACCAGCTTGGCTTTATTTTCCATGCAGGCGCGTTGATCTTCCCGTTGAGCGCTTCGACGCCCCACGGCACCTGAGAATCGGCCATGAATGCGGCAAGATCTGGTTTGACGTCCGCGGCAAATGACGCCGCGAATTTCGCCTTATCGAGACTGAGAAATCCATCTTGTGGCGCCAAAATCGGCGGCTGCGGAGCGCCCGGCGGCGGGTTCGCTATGAGAGTAGACACAGACTCATCTTTGTCGGGAGCGAACGCCGCGATATAAACTAAGCTGCTAACTTTCGGATCATTGCCTGCTTCCGTGATCACGACGCCGCCGTAGGAATGGCCAACGAGCACAACTGGCCCGCTCTGATTGGCGATCACTCGCTTGGTCGCTGCAACATCATCCGCCAGCGAGATGGTCGGATTCTGAACCACCGCCACCGTATAGCCGTCTTTCTTCAAGATTTTGTAAACGCCTTCCCATCCCGATCCGTCCACAAAACCGCCGTGGACCAGAACGATATTCTTCACCGCCACCGATGGACTTGTTTGTGCAACGACGCTTCCTCC
>Ga0210408_10005293_pt1 | contig 11360 bp, 16 predicted proteins | sample IncBWH4MmetaG_FD_155471 | JGI IMG/M metagenome (GOLD analysis project Ga0210408, IMG submission 155471) | Forest soil microbial communities from Barre Woods Harvard Forest LTER site, Petersham, Massachusetts, United States - Inc-BW-H-4-M | ecosystem: Environmental > Terrestrial > Soil >... | reverse complement strand
GGCTCCCTGTCCTACCAATGGAACCTGAACGGCACGCCCATCGGGGGAGCCACGAGCTCGAGCTACACGACCCCTTCGACGGTGCTTTCAGATAGCGGCGGCGTGTTCACGGTGACGGTGACGGACAGCAACGGATCGGTGCTCTCGAACAATGCCATCCTGACCGTGCTCATCGCCGCGTCGCTGTTTTGGATCCGGGCCTAAATCAAGCCCCTTCCCAGACTCCCGCTTTCTTGCTACAACTGGCAGAGTCCATGAAGCCCCAGCTCTTGATGCAGGATTTCGGCGGCTCGAACAACGCCGATCCGGACGGCACCTCGGCGCGGCTGATGAAAGGCGGATCCTGGAAGCACCAGCGGATCGTCGTCGTGCTCCCCGCCGCCGACCTCATCCCCGCCAAAGTCGCGCTCGCTCACTGGAACCTCGCCTTCCCCCCGAACAACGGCGTCGTGCGCATCCTCGCTCAAGGCATGGAGGTGGGGGACGCGTACTCCTCCGCGCTCGAAGGCATCCTCGCGCACCCCGAGCTGAGTCGCTGGGAATACATGCTCACGATCGAGCACGACAACGCGCCTCCGCCCGACGGCGTCATCAAGCTGTGCGAACAGATGGAAGCGCACCCGGAGTACGCGTGCATCGGCGGCCTCTACTTCACCAAGGGCCCCACGGGCGTTGCGCAGATCTGGGGCGATCCCAAAGATCCGCTGCTCAACTTCCGCCCCCAGATGCCCGACCCGAACGGCGGCCTCGTCGAGTGTAACGGCACGGGCATGGGCTTCAACCTCTGGCGCCTCGCCATGTTTAAAGATCCGAAGCTCCGGAAGCCGTGGTTCAAGACGCAGACGCGGGACGGCGTCTCGACCCAAGATCTCTACTTTGCGAGCGACGCCAAGAAGTACGGCTACCGCTTCGCGGTCGACTGCAGCATCAAAGTCGGCCACTACGATCTCCGAGGCGACTTCGGTGTTCCGGACATGATGTATTGAGTGAGCAGCAATGAGCCAAAAGAAAAAAGCGAAGTCCAAGTCGAAGCCGAGGCCTACGGTCACGAAGATCCGCGCAGGGATCACGACCTCAGGCGCGCTCGCGGCGCCGACGCCATCCCCCGCCCCCGCCTTCTCGAACGCCTCCCCCGTCGCCCCGGCTCAGCTCCTGAAGCTCGATCTCGGCTGCGGCCCAAACAAGAAGCCCGGCTTCTTCGGCGTCGATCAGCACCCGATGCCCGGCGTCGATCATTGCATGGATCTCGGCGACACGAGCCTCACCTGGCCCTGGGCGGACAACTCCATCGAAGAAGTGAATTCGTCCCACTTCTACGAGCACCTCGACGGCAAACAGCGCATGCACTTCTTGAACGAGCTGTGCCGCATCCTGATCCCCGGCGGCAAAGCCACCATCACGACGCCCTACTGGGCCTCCTCGCGCGCGTATGGTGACCCCTCGCATATGTGGCCGCCAATCGGCGAGATGACGTTCTTCTACGCCGTGAAGACCTGGCGCTTGAGCAACGCTCCCCACACGGACGCTCAGTGGCTGCCGGGCGGCTTCAACTGCGACTTCGACTTCACCGCGGGCTACTCGCTCCACCCCGAGATCCAGCCGCGCAACGTCGAGCTCCAGCAGAAGGCGGTGACCTTCTTGAAGGAAGCCGCGCAAGACATGATCGCGACGCTCGTGAAGCCGCTCGTGCCGCGCTAGCTCAGCGCTGAGTCCCCGACCACAGGTGATAGAGGTAGGGGTTGCTGTAGATGTCGCCCGGGATGTGACCAGGCGTAACCCCCCGCTGCTTCAGCACGTAGGGGAGCGACAGCTGATCTTGTGAGGTCCAACGCTCGCACTCGTCGTACCAAGCGCGCTCGAGCTCAGCGATCGCTCGGGTGTGCTCCCGCGCGATGACGCCGCCACAGAGCAGCCGCCCGCCCCGAAAGCCTTCCCTGCGGTAATGCTGGACCTGCTCGACGAGCGGCTCACCGTCGTACTTCGGCATCGCGATCGCATACGAGACTTCTTGCTCGAGCGTGCGGTGCTCGGCCGGGTGCGGGTAGAAGGCGATGCCGTCGCGCAGGTGCTTGAGGCAGTGATCGGCGAAGCCCTTGCCGTGGTGCACCCAGAAGGCCGAGTCGATCCAGACCGAGTACTGGTACTTCCGGCAAAACTGCGCCACCGAGTCGAGCTTGTAGTATTTCGCCTGCATGCGCGCCGACACCGCAGGGTTGCCGCCGTTGGCGTAGTCGCTGCGGAGGACGATCTGCCAAGTCTTGCGACGAAGTTTCTCGTTGTCCGTGAACAAGATCAGATCGCAGTCCGCGTCCCAGATCTCCGGCGGCTCATCGTGGCCGCCGAAGGAAGCGCTGTAGAGCACGACACGTTTCAAGCGTCTCGCTCAGCCCGGAGAGCCGCCTGCAGCCGGAACCATCTCAGGCTCATGAAGCGGAAGCTCGGGTAGTACCAGCGATCGATCATGACTTGGTGGAAGGGCTCAGGATCGGTGCGAAGGCGATGCCGTTTGGTAGAGTGCTAGGCGCATAGGGATTCCAAGTGCCGCAGTTGGCACCCAGGGACTGTCCCGCGCGGAGCTGAGCGTTCTCGGCGCGGAGCGCCTTCAGCTCGGCGCATAGCTCAATCAGTGTTTGAGGCTTAAGCTGCGCGTAGCACTCCGCCTTCTTGGCCTGCTGCGCTTCGGCGATGATGGGCTCGAGATCGATCATCGCTTCACGCTGAAAAAGAACAACTGCACGAGGCGTGGCTTGTGGATGTTGAAGCCGCCGTAGCTTGAGGCCGAGTGGATGAGCTTCGCGTCCCAGATCACCAGCCGATTGAAGACTGAGCCCACCTGGTCGACGAGCACCCAGTTCTTGGCATTCGTCAGATTGAATTCGCTGTACAAGTCGGAGTTGACTTCCGGGTCTTTGTCGGGGCGCCGGTTGCCGAGATTCTTGTGCTTCCAAAAGCTCGTGCCCGCGTCTGTCTTCTCGGGATCGGTGAGGTACACGGCCGCGGCGTAGTCTTGTTGGTCGGAGTGCCAGACCAAGGGATCGGCGCTCGTCGTCTGCTGGAAGACGCCGTTGGCCGGCTGATTCATCCAGTCCGTGATCCCCATCTGCAGTAACCTCTCGAACTCCTCCTTCACGTACGGAAAGAGGTAGTTCCGCTTCGTACGGTGCCCCTTGAAGTAGCGATCGTCCGCCACGTACTCGGCGTCCTTCGCTTCGCGCTGCACGCGATCGGGGTAGCGGTAGAAGTCGTCGACCACGATGAGCGTGGGGGCACTCTTGTTGTAAGCAAACTCGGTCTCGGGGATGGTCATGGCGTTTCCTCTTTTGGCTCCGGAGCAACGTGCATTTGAGAGCGCTTGGCGGCTGCCGAGATCTCGGACTTCTGCTCATCCCAGACGCGCATGCCATCGAAGATCTGATCGAGCGTAAGACCCGCTTCGGTCGCCAGTCGATAGCCGATGGTCAGGAGCATGACCCCTCGGGCCATTGGGTCAGGCATCGTGATCTCGGCCACCGCTTCGATCGCGTATTGAGTTTGCCCCATCACCCGCGCCTGATCGTTGTCGAAGGTCCTGACGAACTCGTTCATGAGGTCTTTGATTTCTGTCATGAGGGACTCGCTAGCTCCAGATCTTGGGATTCGTTTTCGATATCGAACGTCTCTTCCACCGCCAGGTGCTCGCAGATCCGCACGATGACGCAGCGGCTCCCGCCCCTGGACTCGGCGTACAGGATCTCTCGCGGCGAATTCCGGGTGATGCCCTGGAGGTGCTCGGCCGCACACTGCTGGCACCGGATCGTCTTCGTCTTGGTGACGACGCTGATCCTGTCGTGGATGGCGCTCATCAACTGCTCACCAAAAAGATCCCGATCAGCACGCACGCGGCGCCGATCGACTGGACCGGCTTCAGCTGCTCAGAGAAGACGAAGCTGCCGACGGCGAGGTTGGCGGCGACGACGAGCGCTTGCCCAAAGACTGTGGAGCGTCCGAGCGGCAAGTGCTGGCGGTACGCGAGCACCCAGCCGAGCGCGCAGACTTCCCAGAGCACGAGGCACAAGACGAGATCCCAGCCCCGCCGCTCGTCCCCGTAGCGCTTGAGGTAGTAGTCCCCCGCGACCGCAAAGGCGACGGCAAAGAGGATGAAGATCTTCCCGAGGTAGCTCAAGAGAAGGTCTTCTTCTCGTGCGCCTGCATCGCGGCGTAGCCATCGACCAGGCCCTTGATGATGTTGTCGCAGTGCTGGCGGAGATCGGCCTCGGTGCCGCCTTGGGACATGATGAGCCCGAGCCCGTAGCCGACGAGGGCTCCCCCGCACCCGGACTTCAGCTCCTCGGCCTGCACCAGCGCGTGCACCTTGGCAGCAAAGCCATTGAGCCGGAGCACCACCTGCTCATCGGTCTCGCCGCCGGGGGCTTCTTCGTCGGAGTAACCCATCGCCCGGCACAATACAGCCCCGCCCAAGGCGCTGGGAAGCCCCGACCACCGCTCCCCTTCAGAATGTTGCAGCCCGAGGGCCCCCCAGGATAGGATCTCCCTCACTAGGCCGAGTTCCGGGAGGAACGTCAGGAGCGGCAGAGCGACGCACGGCTGCGTCCGCCCGCCCCTGATTTCCCGGAGCTCCCCCGCCTATGACCGATCGATCCGCCGTCGCCTATCGCATCATGGGCTCGCGCGCGACCCTGCTCGGCGCGCAAGATTCGCTCGAAAGCATCAACACCTTCGAGCTCGACGACGGCGCCCTTTGCTACGTCACCGCGGCAATTAACCACTACAGCCTCGACAAAACCTCGACGGCTTCCCCCTCCCCCCCGAACACCATCAAACCGGTTGCCGGCCCCGGTCTCTGGGCGATCGCGACCGGCGGCACCCCCGGCGCGCAAGGCTTCCAAGGGTTTCAGGGGAGCCAAGGCTTTCAAGGCACGCAGGGTGCCGGTTTCCAAGGCGCCCAGGGCCCCACCGGCACGCAAGGCGCGCAGGGATCCCAGGGCACGCAAGGCGCAGGCTTCCAGGGAGCGCAAGGCGCGACCGGCAATCAGGGTTTCCAGGGCTTTCAGGGCCAAACCGGCGCGCAAGGCCAGACCGGCGCGCAGGGCCAAACGGGCTCCCAAGGCGCGACCGGCACGCAGGGCGCGCAGGGGTTTCAGGGCACGCAGGGCACGGGCTCGCAAGGCAGCCAAGGCGCTCCCGGTCCGCAAGGGCCCGGCGGCGGCGCGCAGGGCGCTCAAGGTGCGCAGGGCACGACCGGCGTCCAAGGCAGCCAAGGTGCAACGGGCGCGGGTTTCCAGGGGGCTCAAGGCAACCAGGGAAACCAAGGCAATCAGGGGCTCCAGGGCACGACGGGCGCCCAAGGCCTACAAGGCAGCGCCGGCGCCCAAGGCGCGCAGGGCAACCAGGGCTTTCAGGGCGCCAAAGGCGCGCAGGGCTTCCAGGGCCTGCAAGGCCTCCAAGGCACGACCGGCACGCAAGGATCTCAGGGATTTCAAGGCACGACCGGCACCGGCTCGCAAGGCGCGCAGGGCCTCCAGGGCAACCAAGGGACGGCGGGCGCCCAAGGCGCGACCGGCGCGGGCACCCAAGGCGCGCAGGGCGCAACGGGTCTGCAGGGCCTGCAAGGCACCGCCGGCACCGCGGGCGCGCAGGGATCTCAGGGCAACCAGGGTGCCAAAGGTGCACAGGGTTTTCAGGGCGTGCAGGGCCAAACCGGCACGCAAGGCACGACCGGCGCGCAGGGCCTCCAGGGCCTCCAAGGCTCGCAGGGTGCGACCGGCACCCAGGGCACGACCGGCGCCCAAGGTGCGACGGGCGCGGGCGCACAAGGCGCGACGGGCGCTCAGGGTCTGCAGGGCAGCCAGGGTTTCCAGGGCACTCAGGGCGCTGGCGCGCAGGGTGCCACCGGCACGCAAGGCAACCAGGGTTTCCAAGGCGCGACGGGCGCTGGCACGCAAGGCGCGCAGGGCTTTCAGGGAGCCAAGGGCGCGCAGGGGTTTCAGGGCTTCCAGGGTCTGCAGGGGCTTCAAGGCACGACCGGCACGACGGGCGCCCAAGGCAATCAGGGTCTGCAAGGTCTGCAGGGCACGACCGGCGCGCAAGGCACCGCGGGTGCTCAAGGCTCGCAAGGCGCTTCCGCCGCGGCCATCAACCCGCTCACGCAGTGGGTGTACGTCGACTCCGCCAACGCCGGTGCCCAAACCGGATCGATCGCTCAGCCCTACGTGAGCCCGACCGCGGCCTTCGCAGCGCACCCGACTGGCAACATCGCGCTCGCGATCGCGGCAGGCACCTACGCGACCGCGCTGTCGCTCAGCGGCGATCGCGACATCACGATGATCGGTCTTTGCGATCCGCTCACCAAGACGGTCATCCTCGGATCGATCTCGGTCGCATTCGCGACGAACACCGGCCACGTGCTCACGCTGCAGAACATCGCCTGCACGACCATCACCAGCACAAGCGCAGTCCAAGACAACATCTCGCTCATCGACGTGAACGTGAGCGGCACGATCACGGGCTCCGGCGTCGCCAGTACGAACTCGAAACTCTACCTGAGCTCGGTGCTGCCGGGCGATCTCGCCCCCGCCGGCATGGTCTGTAACGCGATCACGCAGTTCTTTCAGATCAGTGCCATGAACGCCTCCATCGCGGGCGTCATCTCGAGCATGGCCGCGGTCGCGACGGAAGCGGCGCAGAAGAATTTCCGAAACTGCATCATCAGCGCGACGCCGACCATCGGCGGCTACAACGCGATCGACACGCAGTTCCAGGCGGGCTTCACGCTGCCCGGCGCGGGCACCCTGAACTTCTTCGAGAACTGCACCGTCACCGGCAACGTCGGCAGCACGACCGACGTGAACGATCTGGTCCAAATAAAGAGCTGCCGGCTCTGCATCAGCCCGACGACGACCGATCTCTTGGGGACCTTCGGGCAGCTCAATCTCTACGATTGCACGTTCGGGCCAAAGACGAGCGGCGTGGTGCAGCTGAAGGCCACCATGAACGCCCTCGGCATGGACTCCGTCTCCGAAAAGAACTTCTGGGTGCAAGGTAAGGGCACGATGCTCGGCGCAGGCACGGGCTCCGCCAACATCTACCAAGCGCTCGACGTCGGCGAAGAAGACGGCCAGCCGCTGCCGAGCGGCTCAAGCTCGCAGACCGGCTCGAACAACAACACGCGCTTCGTGATGGGTGTGGCCCAGATGGCAGCCGACTCGATCGTCGGCTTCGGTCTCACCGGGATGCGGGCCCTCCAATTCTACACGGTCGACATCTACGGCGTGAACACCCACAGCCTGTCCTTGCAGTTTTCGGGGTCGACGATTTACTTCACCTCGAGCGCTGACGCGTTCCCGCAACGCGTGCGCCTGCAGGTCACTCAAGACGCACTCTCAATCGTCTACGTCGGAACGGAGAATCTCTGATGAGCGGTCGCCCATACATCGGCCCTTACCTGTCGCAACCGGTCGGCAGTGCCGCGGCCCTCTCGCTCCACAACCAGAGCGCCGCCATCGCCCCGACAGGCATCATCGGCGCGCACGCCGGCACGGGGCTCTGGCGAGCGAGCTGCTCGATCGTCACCGAAGTCTCGGGCACCGCCGGCACGATTCAGCTCCTGCTCAGCGCTACGCAAGGCGGCCTCGATCCCGTCGCCAACTTCTACCTGCCCCCGATCTTCGTGGTCGGCGGCAACCAGTCTGGATCAGTGGTGTTCGTGAGCGATGGATCGGCCGACATCAACTACTCGACGCTTTTTGTGGGCGTTACCGTCGGCGCTCTAAAATACGGTGTACGGGTGGTCCTGGAGCAGCTATCTAATTTGGCATGAGTCCAAGCCCGACGTCGATCGCGCTCGTCCCCTATTATGGGACGGGCGCTCACTACCACTACGAGTCCATCCGAAACGCGAAGCTCCCCGCCATCGGCCGGGTCGAGAGCTGCGCCTGCATTGACGCCGCTCGAGCGCTCCTCATCGAGATCGCGCTCACGCAGACCACGGCCGAGGTGTTTGTGTTCATTGACTCGGACGTGGAGTTTCAGCGCACCGACTACGACCGAATCGTCCTGTCCGCGCGCGAGGCAGACGGGATCGTGGGCGGCGTGTACTTGACCCGCGGCAGCCTCCGCGGAGATCAGCGCCTGGTCGGTAAACCCATCATGGAGCTCGGCGACACGATGACCTTCTTCGAGGAGGGCAAGCTCTATCCCGCGACCGAGCTCGGCCTCGGCTTCACCGCTGTGACGCGGACAGCGATCGAGCAGATCGTAGCTCACCACCAGATGGAGAAAGCCGATCTCGGCTACGGGCACGCCTACCCGCTCTTCTTGCCCATGATCGATGAGGGGAAATACCTCTTCGAGGACCGGGCGTTCTGTAAGCGCGCTCGCGACGCGGGCGTCCCGGTGCTGCTCGACACGCGTCCGGTGGTCGTGCACCACGGACAACACGGCTTCCGCGTGACCGATCTCGCTCTGCGCTCCCAGCAATGCCCATTCAATATTGAGATCACGAGCTTGCTGCCCGGAATGACGCCGTGGTGACAGAAGACCCCCACGACCGCGCCTTCTTCGAGCAGATGCGCGGCTGCAAAGACAACTACCGAAAGCTCGCGGACTGCATCCACCAGATCATCGGCCCCCAGCCGAGCTGCCTCGATGTCGGCTGCGGCATCGGGCTCCAGACCGCGCGCCTGATGGAGCTCGGCTGGCGCTCGGTCGTCGGCGCCGAGCACTCTCACCTTGCGCTCGAGATGCGAGAGCCGGGCGTCACGATGCTGCTCTTCGATCTGACGAAGGTCTCGCCCTCATTCCCCGGCAAGAGCGCATGCGTGATCTGCACCGAAACCGCCGAGCACATTCCCGCTGAGCACGCGGACGCGATCGTCACAAACGTCTCCCAGAGCGCCTCCGACGTGATCGTCTGGTCCGCCGCCGTCCCCGGCCAAGAGTGGCCCGGCCACATTCACCTGCAGCCCCCGGGCTACTGGCTCGAGAAGTTTTCCGAGCGCGGTTGGGTAGTCGACGAGCCCCGCACTCGGTCGCTTCAGGATCTGATGATCCAGACTCGCGCCCAGCACTGGGCCGCGGCCAGTAACTTCCACGTGCTCATCCCGAAGGAGAAGCTCAAGCCTCTCCATTTCTCAGTCACGAGCACCGTGCTCAACGCCGCCCCCTACGTGGACCGCTGCATGCAGAGCGTGCTCCATCAAACGTACGGCAACTGGGATCACTATGTGGTCGACGCCGCGAGCGGAGACCAGACGCTCAAGGTCGCGAGGGCCTTCGCCAAGCATTGCCCCAAGCAATTCCACGTCACCACGAACAAGATCCTCCGCCGCTCCGCCCTCGAGAACGCCTACCACATCTGGAAAGATCTGCCGGACGACGACGTCATCGTGTGGCTCGACGGCGACGACTGGCTGGCAGGGGATCGGGCGTTCGAGGTGCTGGCGCGCGTGTACGCGTCGCCCCAAGAGCCCTGGGTGACGTATGGACAGTTCATGCAGCCCAATGGGGAGGTCAGCATGGCGGACGCCTACCCGCCCGGGTGCGACGTCCGCAGCGAGCGCTGGCGCGCCACGCACCTGAAGACCTTTCGAGCCGGGCTCGTGAAACAGATCGATCCCAAAGATCTGCTCCGTCCCGACGGCAAGTGGATGGATCTCGCCATCGACCGCCCCGTCATGTATCCCCTCCTCGAGATGGCCGGTCCCCACGCGGTCTTCATCCCGAACATCCTCTACGTCTACAACACCGCCGCCTCCTGGGAATCGAACCACACCCCCGCCGAGCGCGAGCAGGAGATCGCTGAAGCCGAGCGCGTGCGCGCCATGCCGCGCTACCCGAGGCTCACGAAGAGGCCCTGGTGATGGTCCCCGTGCACCTCGTCGTCACCCATCGCAACAAGAGCGACCGGGTCCACTGGAACCTCGCCTCCATCGTCGGCCAGGACTACGAGCCCCTCAGCGTGACCTACGTGGATGACGCTTCAGACGAAGCGCACTTCGATCGCATGCTGCTCACCTTCATGAACCTCCCCGCCGCCGGGTTTCCGATCATTCCGATCTTCAATGAAGAGCGCCAAGGCGTGATCAAAAACATCCTGAGCGCGCTCGAAGACACGCCGGACGATCACGTCGTGGTCCTACTCGATGGCGACGACGCGCTCAGTCGCCCAGATGCCATCACCCGCATCGCCAAAGAGTACGAAGACCCCGACTGCTGGCTCACCTACGGCCACTTCCTTGCCTGGCCCGAATACCAGGTCGTGTACGACGGCGCCTACGATCCCGAGTGCATCAAGAACAACTTCTTCCGCAAATGGTTTTGGCGCTGCGCGCCGCCGCGCTCCTTTCGCATGGGCCTCCTCCGTGCGGTCCCGCCCGAGTACCACCTGGACGATGACGGCCAGACGCACTGGGAGCTCGCCAACGACCAGGGCTTGATCCTGCCCATGCTCGAGCTCGCCGGTCACCACATCCGCCACATCCCCGACGTGCTCTACCTGTACGACGTCTGGAACTGGCGCGCGCCAACGATCGAGCAGGCCTGTGCCTTGGCCGACTCCGTCGATCGCATCCGCGCTCGATCCGCGCTTCAACCCCTCACCCAAAGGCCCTGGTAATGCTCTTCGTCGACAGCTGTGATCCACTCGCCGTGCAAGAGATCTTTGCGATGGGCATCGCGCGTGGCGTGACGACCAATCCGCTGATCCTTGCTAAGAGATCAAAAGAGCTGGGGCCTGCGGACACGCTCGATGTCCTCCGGCATTTGGTGAGTGTCGTCGAGGCCGCGCCGCAGGCGGAGTTCGTGGCGGTCTTTGCTCAGCTCACGGCCTCGAGTGAATCAGCGATGATCGATCAGGCGGTCTACTACCAAGACAACGTCGGGCACCGCCTCGGGATCAAGGTGCCCTTCTCGGAAGTTGGCCTTCGTGTCGCCACGCGTCTGCGCGCCAAAAGTTTCACGGTCAACCTCACGAGCGTGATGACGGTCTCGCAGGCGTACGTCGCGGCTCAAACCGGCGCGCAGTACGTGAGCTTGTTCTTCGGTCGCATCGCCGACCAGGGCTTCGACGCCACCGAAACGATCCGAGACGCCCGCCAGTTGCTCACCAACGAGCCCGCTCTCCAAACCCAGATCATCGTCGGCTCGATCCGCCAACCTCGCGACGTGATGAGCGCGCTCCATGCGGGCGCCCATATCGTGACGGCGAGCCCGGACATCCTGAAAAAGCTCCTCCAAAACCCCGGCACCGAGGCCGTGAACGCCGAATTCCAGGCCGCTGCGAAGGCAACCTAGGAATGTTGCAGCCTTTCCCCCCTCCGGGATAGGATCTCCCTCACTAGGCCGGTTTCGGGCTCTCCGAACAG
>Ga0210408_10005292_pt1 | contig 11361 bp, 8 predicted proteins | sample IncBWH4MmetaG_FD_155471 | JGI IMG/M metagenome (GOLD analysis project Ga0210408, IMG submission 155471) | Forest soil microbial communities from Barre Woods Harvard Forest LTER site, Petersham, Massachusetts, United States - Inc-BW-H-4-M | ecosystem: Environmental > Terrestrial > Soil >... | reverse complement strand
CCGTACTTCGCCCCCCGCGACAGCAGCGCCAGCAGCACGTGCGGGACGCTCACGACATCACCATGCCCGACATCATGTCCAGCATAATACTCGGCATACTCGCCCTAGGGCAACCCCGGCTTCGCACCGATCGAACCCCTGGAATAGGTCGTCTAGGCCATTCGCAACCGAAGCGTGTGCAGGTCGTCACGCTCGATCTGATCGATCGTGGACAGCACGACATCGAGATCATCGGTGACGCTGAGATGGCGGCCGGACATCCGGTCCGCGCGGCCGCTGGCCAACGCGAGGACCAGGCGGGCCGCCCCCTCCGGGTCGGCGCCGCGGCCGGACGCGAATTGGTCGCGTATCCAGCGGTAGACACGGCCTTCTGGTGTCTGCTGGCCGGCTCTGCTCCTCAACGCGACCTCGGTGAGACCTATGGGCAGCAGGCCGGGGTCCACGCTGAACACCGATACGCCGTGCGGGCGTGTCTCTTCGGCGAGCGTCTCGGTCAGTTTCACCAGCGCCGCCTTCGAGGCTGCGTAGGCAGACATCAGCGGCCATCGGTAGACGCCTGCGTGGCTGGTGATGTTGATGATCCGGCCCCTGCCCGCCGGGATCATGTGGGCCAGCGCCAGCTGGGTCAGGACGAAAGCTCCGCCCAGGTTCACCTCGATCGCCTGCCACCAGTCGGTCGGCTGGACCTGCCAGGCCGGCCCGGCCGGCCCGCTGGTGCCGGCGTTGTTGATGAGAATCTCTGCCGCTCCCAGCCTCTGGCGCAGTTCGGCGGCGGCAACGGCCGTGGCCCGATTGTCGGTGATATCAGCGGAGACGGCAGCGGCGACGCCGCCCGCCCGGTTGATCTCGCCGACCACGGCCGCGAGTTCTGCCGGGGACCGTGCGATAAGCCCGACGGCCGCTCCGGCATCGGCGAGCCGGACGCTCAGCAGCCTGCCGAGGCCTCGGCCTGCGCCGCTCACCAGCGCGACCTTGCCGTCTAGCGGACGGGAACCAGCGCTCTTATGCGCCGGTGCGACCGTCGTCGTGGTGGCTTCAGTTTCCATGATCATGATCGATGAGCAGCCGGCGAAGGATCTTGCCCGCAGGGGACCTGGGGATGCTGTCGGTGAACTCGACCTGACGCACCTGTTTGTAGCCGGCCACGCGCTCGGCCACCCATGCCATTAGCTCCTCTGCCGTTGCCGGTGCCCTCAGCACGACGAAGGCCTTCGGTATCTCCCCGGCTAGCGCGTCGGGCTTGCGGACGACCGCCGCATCCGCCACCGCGGGGTGGGCCAGTAGGACTGCCTCGAGCTCGGCCGGGGCAACTTGATAGCCCTTGTACTTGATCAGTTCCTTGACCCGGTCGGCCACATAGAACCATCCGTCCTGGCCGGCCCGGACGATGTCGCCGGTATGGACCCATCCGGCCGTGTCGATGGTGGCAGCGGTCGCCTCCGGATCACCGAGGTACCCGCGCATCGCGCCCGCCGTGCGCACCAGTAGCTCACCCGGCTGACCGGGGCGCAAATCGGCGCCGGTGCCAGGATCGACGATCCGGCACTCGACGCCGGGCAGGGCGGGGCCGATTGAGTCGGGGCGGTCCGGGCCGTCGTCGGGCGCGATGTGGGTACCGCCGCTCACCTCGGTCATGCCATAGGCCTGCTTGACCCGGCAACCGAGTCGCTGCGCGCACGCGCGCGCGAGGTCGGCGCCGAGCGGCGCCGCGGCCGATGTGAGCAGGCGCAGGCTGGACAGGTCGTAGTCGTCGGCTGCGGCTGCGGTCGCGAGGCCGAGGACCATCGGCGGTACGACCTCGGCCCTGGTGATGCCGTAATCCTGCACGGCACGCAGGAACACGTCCAGCCCGAACCGTGGCACGATGATCACGGTTGCGCCCGCGAGCAGGGCCAGGTTCAGGGTGATCTGCAGCCCGTAGATGTGGAACAGCGGCAGGGCCGCCATCACGACGTCGTTCTCGGCCACCTGGTGGACGAGCCATGTCTGGCACAAGCTGGCCACCAGGTTCCGGTGGGTGAGCTCGACGCCCTTGGGCAGCCCGGTGGTGCCGCTGGACGTCGGCAGGAGCGCCACATCCGACGCGGATACGGGCCCGGCTGGCGGGTGTACGGTCGCGCGAAGCGACCAGAACGGGATCGTCCCGGCGGCGTGATCGCCGGTCACGATCGTCTCCGTGACTGCGGTCTCGGCCGTGACGCCGCGCAGCTTCTGCTCAGTCGGCCCGGTCGTGGTCACCAGCCAGCGCGCGCCGGTCTGCCGGAGCTGACGGACGATCTCATCCCTCGTGCACTGCGGATTCACGGTCGTCACGATCGCGCCGATCGATGCGGCCGCGAACCAGGCCACCGCGAACTCGATGGAGTTCGGCGCACACAAGGCGAGCACGTCGCCGGGATGCAGGCCGCGCGCCGACAACCCAGCGCCGACCTCTCCTACGGCATCGGCGAGCCCGGCGTAGCTGATCTCCTGCCCGGTCGCCGCGTCGACCAGCGCCCGTTTGCTCCCGCGCCGGTACGCGGAGCAAAGCACGAACTGCGGCAGCGTCAGGTCGGGTATGGCGGGCCCGGGCAGAGTCTGCGCCGACCCGTCACGTTCTGTCGTTACGGTGGTCATGTCTCCCCGCTTTCGCCTCTGCTCGTCTCCGCTCCGGTAGCGGTGGTCGGCATGACCGAGTCTGAAAGCCGGCCCGCCAGACGGCATCGGGCAGGCCACCCCAGTCTTTTGCCGCCGGTGCCCTAGGAAATCGGCACGATAGGGGCGGCTTCGTGCCTGTTGTCGGCCGGGGTCTTGCTGATCAGCGCCTCGGCCAGCTGGGTTCGCCGGGTGACATCGAGCTTGCGGTACGCCCGGCTGAGGTGCGCCTCAGCGGTCTTCGTCGTGATGAACAGCTCCTGCGCTATCTCACGGTTGGTCCGGCCTGCCGCCGCCAGCCGGGCCACGCGCAGCTCGCTGGCTGTCAGGGCGTCGCGGCCGGTGATCGCGTCGCGTCGTGGCTTGGCGCCTGCCGCGATGAGTTCGGCCCTGGCCTGGTTCGCGATGCGGCGTGCGCCCCAGTGATGCGCCAGGTCGAGTCCTCGCTCCAGCTGAGCGCGCGCCATAGTCCGCTGGCCGGCCCGGCGCAGGGCCGCACCGTGGTCGGTGAGCGCCCGGGCCAGCTCGACCGGTGCCGGGGAGTGCCCGAGGACCGCGACCGCCTCACCGAGCAGGTCGAGGCCGCGGTCGCCCCCCTCGACCAGGCCCGAGGCACGCAGCGCGACACCCAGCGACCGAGGCCGCCCGAAACCGCGCGCCACCTCGAGCGCCGTCCGGGCCAGCCGCCGGGCCTCACCCTCGTGGCCGAGCACGGCATGCGTGACCGCGGCCTCAGACCGCCAGGCATACAGGCCGTCGACGATCCCGAGCCGCTCGCATCGCTCACCGCAGGCCAGGAAGTCCTGCAGCGCCTCCTCGCCGCGTCCCTGGGCCATGCGGAGTTGCCCGCGCGCCATCAGGTAAGCGGCGACCACGACCGTGTGTGACATCAGCGGTGGCGGCATGCGCCGCAGTTCGGCGGCTGCGTCGTCGAGCGCACCACGTTCGGTGAGCGTCTCGACCAGGTGCGCGAGCGCATCGATCGCCCAGATCCCGGTGGCGTGCTCAACGGCCCAGCGCGCCTGGGCCTCGGCGTCGGCGAGCTCGCCGCGCCGGTACAAGGCCCAGGCCGAGAAGCTCGCGACCCCGATCAGCTCCTGCACCGCCGAGCGCCGCCGCGCGTCCCTGAGCATGTCGTCGCAGAGCCGCTGCAACATCCCGAAGGCCTCGAGCCCGAGCAAGGTCACGATGATCGAGGCGGACGCGTTGGGCCGCGGCGGATATGGCTCGCGCGCCAGGACCCTTTCCACCAGTCGCTGGCTTTCGTCCGGCAGCCGAGCCTGCCTCATCTCCGCGTGCGCGATGGCGACGAGCACGCGACCCGGCGGGTCGGCATACTCGGCCAGGCTGGCCCGCAGCCGGTCCACCGTCTGCAGGGCGGCGGGCGCGGTACGGTCGTCCATCAGGCCCGCCAGCGCGGCCGCGCCGTCCAGCCGCAAGGCCAACCGCGGGTCAGTGGCCCGGATCCGGGTCACGACGCGCTGCAGCTCCACCACTGCGACGTCAGCCTGGTCGGAGATGATGTACGCGTTCGCCAGCGGTCCCGCGGCCGCGGCTATTGCTGTCGCGTCATGCGCCTCGTTCAGCGCCTCTTTCAGATGGCCGATCGCAGCCGGGTCGCCTGCCGCCCATTCGGCCACGCCCAGGCGCCGCAGGAGCACCGGGCGTTCCGCCGGGGTCGCAGGCTCCGCCTGGGCGCGCCGGAGATAGCTCGCCGCGACTTCGGCCGCGCCCCGCTCCCAGGCAGTGTCGGCGGCCGCGCTCAGCCGCTGCACCACCCACGGGTCGCCGGCCGGCCCGGTAGCGAGCAGGTGGGCAGCGACCCGGTCGGCTGTGCCGGCCCGGTCAAGAATCGCAGCAGCCCGCCGGTGCGCGAGCCGCCGGGCACCCAGCGCCTGGTCCGCATAAACGGCCTCGCCGATCAGCGGATGGAAGAAGTCGAGCGGCCGTGTCGGCGCGAGGATCTGGGCCGCCACGAGCCGGTCGGCCGTCAGCTCCGCCGCCGCAGGCTCCAGTCCCGCCAGCTCAGCGGCCACGCCCACCTCGGTCTGTGATCCGAGCACAGCCAGGGCCTGCGCTAGCGAGACCGCGTCAGAACCCAGCCGGGCGAGCCGGCCGAGCACGGAGGCCCCGACCGCGGACGAGGCGAGCGCGCGCAGCGCCGTGACGTCGCCGTCCGCTCCGGACAGTCTCTCGTTGCGCGCCGCGGCCAGCAACTCCCTGACGTACAGAGGGTTGCCGCCGGCCAGTTCCGAGCAGGCCGAACAGAATCCCGCGCTCGCCGTCGGCCCGAGTTCCGCGCGGACCAGCGCGGCAACGCTCGCTACGCTCAGCGCCGACAATCCCATGCGGTGAACCGACGGATCGCCCGCCGCCGCCGCGACCGAGTTCGCCCGCTCGCGCGGATCACCCTCCCGTATGGTCAGGACCACCAGCATCGCTGACTCGGCGCAGCGCGGCCCGAGATACGCCAGCCAGGACAGCGAGGGACCGTCGACCCAGTGCAGGTCGTCCACTGTCAGCAGCACCGGCTTGCGCTCCGCGAGGTTCGCGCACAGCCAGTACAACCCGTGCACCGCCCCGAACTCAGAGGCGGGAGAATCACCGGCGGCTAGGCCCAGCGCGCCCGCGCCGGCCCGGGCCGGGCCGGCCAGCAGCCGCCGCCGCTCGCCCGCGGAGGCCGACAGCACTGGCTGTTCCAGCAGCTGACGAACGACCGAGAACGCCATATCCGCCTCAAGCTCGCGACCGCGGGCGCGCAGCGATCGGAACCCTCGGTCCACGGCGAGGCGGTGCACCGCCGCCAGCAACTGCGTCTTCCCGATCCCGGCTGGACCGCTGACAGTGACCACCGCGCCGCGGCCCGCACGCGCGTGCTCGAGCAGGGCGCTCAGCCGCGCCTGCTCGGCATCCCGCTCCAGCAGCAGCGGGACCGGCTCGGCGACAGTCACCATGCCGCTGATCGTAACCAGGAAGCGCCGAATTCCTAAGGCACGGACGGCAAAAGGCCGCGGCGTACTCACGTGACCCCACATCACCAGGAAGAGGATCAAGGCGGACGACTGAACCGCCGACCGGCTCGATGGAGCGCGGCCTGGAGATCGCCGATCGGCTGAGCACCGGCATCGTGCACGTCAACGACCAGACGCTGAACAACGACGCGTACGCGCCGTTCGGCGGTACCGGTTCCTCCGGCAATGGCAGCCGGTTCGGCTCCCAGAGCAGCTGGGACGAATTCACCCAGTGGCAGTGGGTTACCGCGCGGCCGCAGGCGCACGGCTTCCCGTTCTGACGCAGCGTCCCCGGCCCTGCCCGCGGCACCCGCGTGACAGGGCCGGTGCGGTATGCGATAGTCCCGGTTTGTGACCGAGGCGATGATCGCCGTCGACGGCGGCGAGGTATGGTCTGACGACAGCGGGGGCGACGGCCCCCCGCTCGTCTTGCTGCATCCGGGCGTCGGCGACTCGCGCATCTGGGCGCCGGTGCTGCCCGCGCTGACCGCGTCCTACCGCGTGATCAGGTACGACGCCCGCGGCTTCGGCCGTTCTCCCGCGCCGGCGGTGGAGTTCTCCCTGCTCGCCGACCTGATCTCGGTACTCGGATACTACGGCCTCGACCGCGCCGCGTTCGTGGGATGCAGCCAGGGCGGCGGCTCCGCGCTCGGGCTAGCCCTAGAGCAGCCGGCCCGGGTGTCCGCGCTCGTCCTGCTCTGCCCGGGTATCCCCGGCTTTGCGTGGCCCGAGGAACCGGACGAGCTGGACGCCGAGTACGAGCACGCGCTGGGCGCCGGGGACGTGGAAGCCCTGGCCAGTGTCATGCAGCGCGTCTGGGGCCAGGGCGGCCCCGACCCCGCAGTCATGCAGCAGCTGCGTTCGGCGGCCAGGGCCGAGATCTCCACCGGCGACCTGCAGCGGGAGGATCCGCCGGTCTACGGCCGGCTCGGCGAGATCGCGGTGCCGACGTCGCTGCTGGTCGGCGACGCGGACTATCCGCCCCTCGTACAGTCCAACCGGGAGGCCGCGGCCCGGATCTCCGGTTGCGAGCTGACCGTGGTGCCGGGGATGGATCACCTGCCGCCCCTGCGTGAGCCCGGCCTCGTGCTGCGCACGATCGCGAGCACCCTGACCCGGGCCGGCTGGTAAGGCGGTCGCGTGGCCACGCAGGGCGTAGATCCCGGCGGCCAGCGTGCCTAGGCACAGGGCCACGGCGCTGAGCCCCAGTGACCAGTGGATGCCGATGGCGGCGCCGAGGATGCCGACGGTGAACCCGCTTCCGGCCCGTAGGCCGTTGGCGGACACGCCGTACAGGCCGATGACCCGGCCGCGGTCGGCCGGCGGGGCCAGCAGCTGGACGAGGGTCTGCCCGATCGACATCGAGGCCAGGTTCGCGATCCCGCCGAGCAGGAGCATCGCGAGCGCGACCAGGTAGCTGCTGGTCAGCGCGAAGAACACGGTGGTCACGCCGTAGACTGCGGTGCTGACCACCGCCGCCTTCACGGTAGGCCTGATGCGGCCGGTGACCTCGAGCAGGACACCGCCGATTACGCCGCCCGCGCCGTTGGCGAACAGGAGGACCCCGTAGGCGGTGCCCGCGCTACCCGCCCCGAGGTCGTGGGTGAACAGCGGCATCGCGGTCTGCAGGGACGTTCCGACGAAGAAGGACCCCAGTCCGCCGAGCACGATCATGCTGACCAGGACGTGGTTGGACCGCACGTCCCGCAGTACCTGCAGCGAGCCGAGCAACCCGATCCGCGGCGGCGTTACCCCGCGGCCGCGCACGTGCCCGGTGAACCTGGTCCGGAACAGGAACAGCGTGAGCGGCAGGTAGAACGCGATGTTGGCGAAAATACCGCGGGTCGGACCCAGCCCGAGCAGCAGCACCGATCCCACCACGGGGCCGAACAGGATGCTCAGGCTCCGGAACGTCGCGTTGAGCCGGACCGCGCTGGGCAGTTCCTCCCGGCCGACGAAGTCGTGCAGCATCAGCCGGACCGAACACCCAGATCGTTCGACCACCGCCCGCAGCCCGGCAGTTCCCTCAGGTGCGGGTCACGCTGTGGCCGCGCTAGCGCATGACCAGGCCGCCGTCGGCGCACAGCACCTGGCCGGTGACCACGGCCACGCGCCGAACGGGCCTGGTCATGTCCTGGCCGCCGACGAGATGGCGGCCAGCGCGGCGCGGCGCGCCGCCTCGGTTCCCGCGATCCGGCCGAACACCATGGCGTCGGTGAGCCCGCCGCCGTGCTCGATCAGGTGCCCCCAGACCAGGCTGACCGCACCGGCGGCGTAGAACCCGGGGACGGGCCGGCCGTCCGGCCTGAGCACCCGGGCCCGCTCGTCGTGCCGCGGGCCGCCCGTGGTACCGGCGATGCCCGGCCAGGTCTGGATGGCGTACAGCCTGCCGAGGTCCAGCGGCACGAGCGTGTCCGCCGACCGGCCGAACGCCTCGTCCCGGCCCGCCCGGGCGGACGCGTTGTACTGCTCAAGCGTTCCGGTCAGGACCCCGGGGTCCACGCCCATCCGGTCGGCCAGGTCCGCCGGGCCGTCCGCGGCGAGAATCCAGCCGCGGTCGATCTCCGCGGAGTTGTCCGGGCTCCACGCGTAGTCGTTCGGCGTGCCGAGCAGGCCGTTCAGCGGACCCGCGCGCCGGGCCGCCTCGTCGAACACCGCCCAGCTCGGCAGCCGGGGCCGGTTCGGGTTGCGGGGCAGGTAGGTCAGCAGCGCGCGGAGCCGGTCGTGCACCTCGTTGCCGGTCTCGTCGGCGAACCGGCGGCCGTCGGCGTCAGTGAACACGTGGCTGGCGCCGAAGAAGTCCACCGCGAACGGGGCCGGGAAGTCCGGGGTGCGGAACGCGAACCAGCCGAAACAGCCGTACATGTGCCACAGCGCCGCGCCGGCCTGCTGCGCCATCATCAGTCCGGCACCGGTGTTCCGCGGGTGCCCGACCGGCCAGGACGGGCCGAACGGGAGGTACGCGTCGGCCAGCGCGGGTTCGGCCTCGAACCCTCCGCAGGCCAGGATTACCCCGCCGGTAGCTGGCTGCGCGGCCCGGCCCGCGGTCACCCCGGTGACTGAACCGTCAGGGCCGAGGAGCAGCCGCTCCGCGGCGCACCGGTAGCGAACCTCGATGCCGCGGGCCCGCACGGCGCCCTCCAGCAGGTCCCACAGCGCCTCGCCGCGGCGCCCGGTACCGCCTGCCACCGTCCGGTACCGGATCCGCTGCCCGGCCGGCAGGTGCGGCCAGGACGGGAACGGGGCGGGCAGCCGGGCCGGCGGCGGCTCGAACGGGGCGGTGGTCCCGCCCAGCGAGCGCAGCCAGCCGTCCAGCTCGTGCAGCCCGGCCGCGTAGGCCTCGAGCACCCGGCGGTCGGTGCGGCCGAAGCACAGCGCGTCCAGGTGGGCGATGGCCGCGTTACCGGGCACGTCGAACAGGAAGCCGCCGCTGTAGCGGGCGTTTCCCCCGCCCCGTTCGGCCGATTCCAGGATCAGGACGCTGCGCCCGGCGTCGTGGGCGGCGATGGCTGCGGCGGCCCCGGCCGGGCCGTATCCGGCGATCACCACGTCCGTCATCGGCTCACCTCACCCATACAACTCTCGGTCTATGAAAGTTACTTTCGCCACCGCTCGTTCCGGTGGGTCTTCCCCCCGATGGTCAGCGTTGTCAACAGCAGGAAACCAGCCGCGATCAGAAGGTCACGGACTTGCGGAACTTGCCCGCCAGGTGCGGCCCGGCCAGCACCGGCTCATAACGCGGTTTCTCGCCGGGCGCCAGGCAGGTCGGCAGGCAGGAGATCTCCGCGGACCAGTTGGCGTTCTGAAAGAACGGCATGCTCTGCCTGCGCGCCGCGGCCGCGGCGGGATCGGGCGGATCGACCACCCGGTGCAGGGTCGAACGCCAGCGGTCGTTGGTCCAGCGCGCCATCAGGTCCCCGATGTTGACCACGAACGCGCCGGGGACCGGCTCCACCCCCGCCCACCGGCCGCCGGGGCCGAGCACCTCCAGGCCGCCCACTGCGTCCTGCCGCAGTATCGTCAGCGTGCCGTAGTCGGTGTGGGCGCCCGCCCGCAGTTGCCCGGGGAGCGGGGCGGTGTCCCGGGCCGGGTAGTTGATGGCGCGCAGCGCGTTCGCGGCCCGGCCGGTATAGCCGGCGAAGAACCCGGGCGGCAGCCCCAGGCCGCGCGCGAACAGCGACATCAGCCGGTCGCCGAGATCGCGCATGGCGTCGAAGTAGGCTGTCCAGGCCTCCCGGAGTTCCGGCAGCGCCGCGGGCCACAGGCTAGGGGACCAGGCCCAGGCCTCGCCCGGATCGGCGAACGGGCGCGCCGGCCGGGCGGGCGGGCCGGCGTTGAAGACCTCCTTCAGGTCCGGCGGCGCGGCCCCGGCCATCGACCGGCTCAGCGACTCACCCGCCAGCGGGATGTAGCCGTACGGGTAGTCCGGCCCCGGCCGGCCCACGCTCAGCTTGTCCTCGGGCGGCAGGTCGAAGAACCTCGTCGCCGTCGTCCATGCCCGCTCGGCGACGTCGCCGGGGACGCCGTGCCCGGTTACCTGGAAGAAGCCTGCGGCCCGGCAGATTTCGTCCAGGTCGGCGCCGACCGTCACCGGGTCGGCGGAGATGTCGACAACAGGAACAAACGACACGGCGGCTCCCCTCTCCTGGCCCTTCCGCCGGGATTTGTGTGCAATCCGCGCTGCCAGGACAGCACGGATTGCACACAATCCCATGAGTGTGACGACGCTCGGGGACCTGCTCGATCTCCGCGCCGCTGAGCTGGGCGAGCACCTGGCCCTGGTGTTCCCCGATCACCAGGTTAGCTACGCCGGGCTGGCCGCCGGCCTCCGGCCGGCAGGCTCAAGGACATGCTCAAGGTCGGCGGCGGGAACGTGTCCGCCGCCGAGGTGGAGAGCTACCTGCAGCGCCATCCCGCCATCGCCACCGTGCAGGTGGTCTCCGCGCCCGACGACTACTACGTCGAGGTGCCGGCCGCCTTCGTCCAGCTCAAGCCGGGGCCGTCGTCACCGGGCAAGAGATCATCGACTTCTGCGCGGGCAAGATCGCCACCTTCCGGTGTCGCGCTACGTCCGCTTCGTCACCGAGTGGCCCATGTCCGGCACGAAGCTCAAGAAGGCCACCCTGCGCGAGATGATCGCCGCTGACCTGAAGGAGACAGGATTACCCGCGCCCCCAAGATCACCATCGCGCCTTAGAGGGTCACATTCACAGACGTTCTGATGGCACCACTAATCACATTTTCAATCATGCGTACCGATTTCGTGGCATGGCAGCCGCGCACTGGCCACCGCCGTGAGCGCCCAGCGCATCCGGTTCAGCGCGGTCTCGGGGTGCTCGCCGTAGGCCAGCGCGACCCGGGCCGCGCAGCCCCGCACGCCGTGCACAACGATGGCCGTGGCGATCGCCCGCTGGACCTGCTCAGCGCTGGGTTCATCGGAGCGCTGCAGTGGCGATGCGAACAGGGCGCCGGCTCGGGCGGCGCTGATGCTGAGGTCATAAAGAGCGGACGACATCGCGGGCCTCCTTGCGACGTAGGTGCCGTGACGTCACGACGGGTCTGACAGGGCAGCATTCCCGCTGCGGGCTTGTGATCAGCCAGCACGGGACAGGGATGCCGGTGCCGGCGGGGTCGGGCCGGCGGCGGTGTCGAACAGGATCTGCTGCAGCGGGCGGGGCAGGTCGCCGTCCCAGACCAGGGCCGCCGTCGCGGTCAG
>Ga0210408_10005287_pt1 | contig 11367 bp, 20 predicted proteins | sample IncBWH4MmetaG_FD_155471 | JGI IMG/M metagenome (GOLD analysis project Ga0210408, IMG submission 155471) | Forest soil microbial communities from Barre Woods Harvard Forest LTER site, Petersham, Massachusetts, United States - Inc-BW-H-4-M | ecosystem: Environmental > Terrestrial > Soil >... | reverse complement strand
CTGGCGAGCTGGACGACCACCGCCGCGTAGAACTTCTGGCGTACCTCGGCCCCCCACGGATGGGGCGGGTTCGGCTGCTGTGGCGTCGGGTCTTGGTTGTTGCCGCCGATTAGGTGCCGTCCCTGCATCCAACCCGGGTTGGCGGCTATCACCGCTTCCACCGCTCGCCCGAAGTCACCATCCCACATCGGATTGCCCGGGATCGGAGGCGAGCACGGGCGGCACACCTCGATCACCGAGCACTCCGGGCCAGCGGGACACGGGAAGGTGCAGGGGAGCGGCGGGGGTATCCCACCCATCTTGGTTAGGGTGTCGGCGCACTCGGCAAGCCACGCCGGATCGTCCCACGCCCCTCCGTGCGGGTTGTCGTCGCACCACGAGTGCATGACGGTCCCGGCAGCCCTGGCCCCCTGAAGATGAGCGAGGTATACGGCCTGCGCCTGCGGGAAAAACTCGTTGATCTCCACGGCCCACGCCCGAGAAGGCTGTGGTGTGTCCGTGTGGTAGGAGCCTGCGGTCCCCGCCGGGTACGAGAACTCTGGCCCTTGGGTGCCTACGATTATCAGGCGAGGGGCGTAACCGTTCTTCGCCTCTTCGTCCCGGATCGTGGCGATCACCGTATCCACCCACGCCTTGATCGGGGTGCAGAAGTTGATCTCGTTCCCCGGCGCCTGCCACACGACGTTCGGCCTCGCCCCGATGAGCTTCACCACATGCCGCAGGAGCGCGTCGTCAAACGTGTTCAGCGCGGGAACCTGGGTATCCGAGCAGTAGCCTACGTCAACCCCCTGGATGTTGTTCCCGGCCCGCGTCTCCATCGACAGCTCGGAGTGTTTCTTCCACCACCCGTCGAGCGTGTCCTCCTCGTAGTACACGCCCCTGGACAGAGCGTAGTCCACCGCCTGGACCAGGGCGGCGTCGAACGCCGGGTTGAACTTCGAGAGGTCGTAGACCGGGGCGACCGCAGGGAGTCTCACGCCACGCTTGGCGAGCAGGCTTCGAACCTTGAGGCTCCCCCAGTGAGACTTTGGGTAGACCGTGGCCTTGCCCGCCACCCGCATGTACTTCTCGTAGCCCGGTCGGTCGTCTGGCCCGAACGGCAACCGGCCAGCCACGTAGTTGAGGTGAGCGGCGACCACCGCGTCCACCGTCGCCTTACCCTCGTAGGGCCACCCGTCGTGGGTGGTGGACGTTCCAAGGACCAGTGGCTTGAACTGATTGCCCTGGACCGCGAGCGGCGGCATCTGCGGTGGGGGCGGCGTCGGCGGAGGGGTAGGTGGGGGCTTGGGTGGGGTCACACCACCGCAGGCCCCCAAGAGCAACGCGAACAGCAGTAGCCTTTTCATAGCAATTTTCCGGGGCTCCTGAATGGACCTGCGTCTCCGACTCTGACACTTTCCGGGTCATAGAAGCTCAGGTAGAAATGCTCACCATCCTGTGGTGGAACCAACTCCGCCGTACCATCCGCTGTCGGCAAGTCCATCACGAGAGTCCCCTTGACCGGCTGAGTGTCGGTGTCCCTGTGATGCCCAGCCGTCACCGCCAGCATTGTTATTCGAAGGAACTTGCTGGGCGGAGTCGTCTGTGGACTCTGGTAGAACACCTCGTTAACGTCGAACTCTAACCTCACTTCTGCGGCGGCGGCAACGGACCAGGAGGCGGAACTGGCGGCGCGATCAACTGTTGCCCCTGAGCCCACCGCGTCAGCGCACCGAGAAGCCCGGCGACAATGGGAACGAACGCCGCATAGACTGGATGGCCCTTGATGAACGTCATCACCGCCGGATCACCGTTGAGCATCCCCAAGAGCGCCGCACCGATAGCGGCGACCACAACGAAGCCCGCATGCTTGAACCACTTTACCAGACTGGGATTCATGGGAGTCTCCTAGTTCTCAGGCGGAGGAGGGGCAGCGCCGGGATGATTCGGATGCTCGCGCTTCGCCTGTTCCAGCAGCTCTCGCTGAGCAGCCTTCCTTGCCCGCGCCAGACGGATAGCCTTGGGTGAGGTGAACCCGTAGCCAGCCCCGGCGTAGATCCCGTTGCTCTGAGCGGTGCCGATCAGGTCACGACTGTACCCTCCCTGAACCAGAATCTTGCCGCCCTTGGGGTAGTAGGTCAGGAAAGGCACCGATAGCCCAAGGCCCGTCACCTGGCCGAACGCTTGGTTGACTGTCCGCAGATCTACTCCGACGCCACCGATGTAAAGATTCGTATTCGTACCGATGGCGACTCCGGTGACGTTGCCGGTCAGGAAAAACTGAACACGCTTCAGGCCCGGACCTGGACTGGCCAGCAGGTATGACGCGCCGGCCACCACGTTTCCGTTGAAATCCAGAATCTGGGCCGACGCCAGCGACGGCAACAGCAGAGCAACGGCAATCAGCAGCAACTTCCTCATGACGCCTCCTCAGCGGACGGTTAACCGCGCCTCGAACTGAATTGTGGCCGACAGCTTACCGTCCGGGTCCCGTCCGGTGACGCGGCAGGTGAGCGTGAGAACCAAATCATCCTTAGGTGTCCCGTCCAGGTGGAACGTAACGGGAGTCTTTTCCCAGGCATCATACTCCCCGACTGATTCCTTGTGGAACGACCGCTGGTACAGGGCGAACCCTCCGGCAGAGGTCAGGTCCACCGCGGCCTCCACAATGTCCCCGCGGTCCACCCCGATGAACGTGGCGACCTCGGTGACGTGGGTGAACCCGGAGCAGTCGAGCGGAAACGTCTCGTGGAACACGAAGCCTTCGTTGCCGCCCCGAACCGCTAGTACCGGGAACGGCCACGTGGCGGTGCGCCTTCCATCGGCGTCGGGCTCGGAGAGGGCGGGAGCTACCGGAGTGCTCATGACACCAATTGTAGAACGGTCAGCTCGGAACAGTGCGAACCAAGTAGGTGTTCCTCTGGCATCCAGAAGTCACCGAAGTCGCCCCACGGCGAGCCGTCCGCATTCGTCCAATCATTACGGCACCGACAGTACGGGTTGTTCGGAGCGCCTTGGATGATCCGCCCGTGGCCCATCACATCGACCGCATGCCCGCCGATCATTGACCCGCTAGGCATCGGCATGATTCCATCCCTTCCGATACCCATGAAGTTCTCGTACACGTCGAATCCTATGATGATCGGGAGGCCAGAGGAAAGCGCCCCGCGGACCTGATTCCTCGTCTGGGCCACTGAGTAACGGGCGAGCCCCTTAAATGGTATCGCCGCGTCGAACGCCTCCTGTGGGGGCGGACTGGTATAGAGGCGATCCGAAGGGAACACGCTCTCGGGGCACGCACCGTACTTCATGACCGCGTTCATCACGTCTGCTATGGACGCTCCTGCATCATGGTCAAGCGTGCCTTCCGCCATCCTGGCTAGCGTGTAAGCGAACGCCGCAGAGAGCCGCACGTAAGGCTCACCCTGCTTCTGGCGCATGAACTCCAAAATGCCCCAGACACTCGCACCGCCAGTACACTGACCGATGCTTCCTTGGTCCCCATGCTGAGTCTCAAATGGCCCGAGATCCTCAATCGGTGGCAGGGTCGGATCGTCGGCCTCCGCGAACGTGAGAAGCGGAGCGCGGAGACTTGGGTGTGAAGGCTTCCATCCGAAACGGCGCGTTGTCCTACTCACTGAAGCACGCAGTGACCAGCGGCGTCCACGTCGCACGCTGGGGCCGCTGCCTTAACGTGAAGCCTGATGCAGGCCCCCGGTCTGGTAGCCATGGCCGTGCTCCCGCAGATTGAGACTAGGCCGTCACCCGCCGAAATCTTCTGCGTGTTCCCCTGCGCCGGAACCCCCGGTTGGAGTGCCCCCAGTTTCACCGTCGGGTCAGGAGTCCACCAGGGAATCCCGTAGAGAATCCACGCGCAGTTCTGGTTGCCCTTCTCCGCAGACAACTCGCAGGCGAGCCCTGATCCGGTCGGATGGTTGCAGGGAGCCCTGTTCTTTCCTACGGCTACCACGGTCAGGTCTAACGCTTGGCCGCCGCCATTGGGCTTGATAACAGAACGGAAAGATGCCACGTCGGCCAGCGTGAACCGGCAGGTATCAGGCGGGGGCGGGGTCGCCGTCGGAGTAGGCGACGGCCCCGGTGTGGTTGAGGTGGTAGTGGGCGGGGGGGGGGGGGGGGTCGGAGCGCCACAGTGGATGACGAGCGTGGCGATGGTCACGAAGAGGGCGGTGAACCACAGGATGCGGAGAGCGCGGATCATACGATCCGCCGAGTCTCGTTACAGACAACGCAACTTTGAACCCAAGCCACAAGGCTTTCCGTCAGCCACGGATTGCCCCACCTTGGATGGGTGCATGGCAGCGGAGGTCCAGTGAGGCCACCACCACCGGCACCACCCATGGCGATTCTTTGTTCGAACGCCAGTTGATCCTGGCTCTTGACTGGATTGGTCCCCATCGCAGCACCGCCGCGAGGAAATATGGGGGTGCTTCCCATCGGCGTCCCGCCGTCACTCATAAAGCCTCCTCACTGGAAGAATTCCTCCGCCGCCCGGACCTCACCCTTGCCGGTGATGAGCTGCAAGGTCCGCAGGCGGCTCAGCGGATTCCTGAACGCTCCGCCCTCCGGCGCGTAGTTCGTGTCCACCGCAAGGTTCTGTAGGTGGATCGCGTTGGGCCACGCATCGGCCACTCGTCTCAGAATCTTCCGCTCTGGACCCCCGAGATTGCCCAGCCAGTAGTCGAGCAACGCCCGCCCCTGTGGGAGTGGCGTCCACGTGCCGAGGGCTGCGGTCCCGGCCGATGTCGCGCTAAGTATGTCGCGGCCACTCACGTATCCCTTCGACCGGAGTGAAGAGAGCGGGTTGCGGAACGCACCTCCGCCCACCGCGTAACCAGAGAGCAGGGCGAGCGCCTTGAGCGTCTGCTGCCCGTGCTGCGCGAGAGCCGTCAGGATCTTTCGCTCCGGGCCGGTTAGTGTGGACCCGTTGCCGTTGGGTGCCCCCGCACTCGTTGCGTGGTGAATCTGCGCAGAGTAGTGCGGCAACATGGTCCCACTGATGGCCACGGTGTCGTTGACGACAGACCCCTTGTTCTCCCCAGCCTTCAGCCGGTGAATGGTCGCGTCCAGAATCCCGACCTCGCTCACCACCACCTGCTGCCGCTGACTGAGCGTGTCGATCAACTCGCCGTTGCGCTTCAGGAAGAACGCCATCCCATCCCGTAGGCGCTCCACGCATCGCTCAAGGCGCTTGACCTGGGCGTCCTTCAGCGGTGACGCCTTGACTATCGCCTGAGTCTTGCGGCGGGCTGCGTCCAACTCTTCGGCTAGCTTCTTCTCGGAAGCCTTCAAGCCAGCCACCTGCCGCTTGAGTTCTCGCGGGTCCTCAGCCTTCGCCCGCTCAATGGTCGCCGCCATCTTGTCGCGCAGCCGCTTGAGGTCAGACTCGGCCAGCGCCTTGGGCTCCGCCCGCTTCTCCCCGTGCTTCGGGGTCGCCGCAGAGTCGAACGTCTGCCGCCGAAGGATCTGGACCCGGACGAGTCCGATGGGCTTGTCCTCCGGGAAGTCCGGCGCCCAGAAGAACGCCTCCCCGGCCTTGAGCCCCGCCAACTCCGGCAGGATCTTCTCCTGCTCCGAGTGATACTTGATCCACTGCCTCACGGCCTCCACGTCCTGCGGCCCGATAGTCCGGTGGACCACTAGGATCTCGGCCTGAGTCGTGATGTCCTTGTGGAGCGCAGCGGGTCGCTGGGTGACAGCGGTTCCACCGATCCCAGAGGACCGCCCGAGTTTCCATAGGCGCTTGAACGCCCCGAGCATCTCCTCTTCCCCCGAATACGGGGACTGCGGAGCCAGTTCGTGGGCCTCTTCGAGCACCAGGTGGAGGGGGCCGCCCGTCCACTTCTGGAACAGGGTCCGCGCAAAGTCCGTCATGAACCGAGACCGCTCACGGCCCGACAGGTGCTTGCAGGAGAGGACGACAGAGATCCGATGCTCGCACACCGTTTCCGCGATGAGCGTGCCGCCCCCAGCCTCCAGCGGCAATTCCTGACGGCGCCCACCGAACAGGTAGACCTCAGACAGCCCGGGGCCTCCGTCCTTCCCCGCCTTCAACCCCCACCAGCTATCGACCGGATCAAGGACGATGAACGGGACACTGGCCTTGTGGAACTGCTCGACAAGCCGCGCTGCGGTGTTCGTCTTGCCGCTTCCGCGCTTCCCGATGTTCAGGAAGGTCTGGGTTGCCGCGTCCACCGGCAGGTACAGATCCTTCCCCAAGTGGAGCTGGCTCACATCTCACCAAGCAGAACCCAACGCTGACTGTAGAAGAAACTCGGAGTTGTCCTCTCCTCGATCAGCTTCCCCTCCGAGTTCCAGTGGCCGAGCCGCCAGAGATCGACGTTCATATCGTGTGCCGCCCCGCGGGTGCCTATCAGAATTGGATCTGGCGTCAGCCCGGTAGCCGAGTATGCGATCTTCCCGGCCACGAAGGACATGAAGCACCAGTAGTCGGAGGGGAGGGTGCGGGCTCCTTCAGGTGGACGGTCGGTCATCGGGCCACCTCCTTCTTCTTCCCCCGCCCCTCACCCAACAACTCGGCGGCCACTTCGAGGTCGTCTATCGGGCACCGCTGCATCTCTGCGGCGAGGATTTCCCGGAGCACGCTGCTCATGCTGGCCATCCCGGTTTTCTCCTTCTTCGTCAGGAGCATCTGCCGGGCGGCGCGTGTGAAGAGATAGTTTTCGTGGCTCTCGTCCACGTACAGGGTCAGCGGGCGCGGCGCCTTCATCTGCCGACCGTTGCGGGTGATCGTCTTTCGCTTCACTGGCTGGCCTTTGCGATGATGGAACACGTAGGACAGAACTGGCCCTTGCCGCATGGAAGGATCTCTCCGTACTCCCTGCGCTCCGCATCATGGAGACCCCTGACCGCCGTCAGCAACTCAGGGCCAGCCGCATGTGCGGAGCAGTAAGAGAACGCAACGCTACGCGACCCATCTTGGCGGCGAAGGATGCAACCACAGAGCGCCAACACGCTATCGTCGCCTGACAGGAGGTCCATTCCGGGTCGCCGCGAATCCTTCATCGCCTGGAGCACCGCGCCCAGCCGCTCCTTCAGATCGCCTTGGTCTGAATCCATGGACATATGATACTATTAGGAATGCCCCACGTCAAGCCCTATGCTGAAAATTAATCGCTGGTGCCGCCGCTGCCGTGCCGCCCGTAGCTGGAGCAAGATCCGGCCCCCGGGCGGTAAGGTCTCCCGGCGCATCTGCTCCGTGTGCGGCGGGATCACCACGCGGATCAAGGGACGGCGGAAGCGCGACGTGATGCCCTACGGTCTGTTTGGCTACCGCGAGAAGGTCAAGGTCGCGGATGAACTGTGGCGCCGCTGGGTGTACGCGAAGGCCCCAGATGGAGCGTGTGCCGTTTGTCATCGCGTTCGCGGCCTTCAGGCTATGCACATCTTCTCCCGTGGGGCTCATCCGGCGCTACGCCATGATCCCGACAACGGGGCGCCCGGCTGCCAAGGTTGCCACAATCGTCTCGGTCGAGCCCATGAGGAGCACCGCGATTTCTGCATCCGCTTCCTGGGACCCGAGCGGTACGAACGCCTCCGCCTACGGTCCATCTCGCGGGCAAAGGGTAACGTGGACTTGTCCATTATTGAGCTGACCCAACTCCTCTCTCAGGTTCCGCCCGTGTGGAGTCAGTCGTCTGATGGATCAGCCGAGCGATTTCCAACTTGAGCACATCCCGGTACGCCGAGAAGTCCAACTCGTAAGCCCGAAGTCCGCAGGCCCGCGGAAGGGTCACGTCCACGAATTGATCCGCCATCAGATACTCGCGGTCCGTAGGAACAACCGCCATCACGCTTCCAACGAGGGCATTCGGTGCACCCACAGATCCAGCGGTCGCTCCGACTTGTCGCGGGACACCCAGTAAACCACGGTGCCACCGTTCGGCCCCTCGTCATACGCGGTGAGCACCGAGAGTTTACCGAGCGCATCGCGGTCCTCTAGGCGACCACGTACCCGCCAGACGACCGCTGGCTTGTCCGTCTGATCCCTGAGCGCCCGAGCCCTTTCGATTGCCTCCTTGGGCGTCAGCGGCTTCTCGTCCATCACCTCGCTCCTTTCGCCAACCCGTGCGCCTCGATTGCCTTGTGCAACGACTCCGGTAACCCGCACTGGCGAGTGCATCCGATGTCGCCATGCTTCACACGATGAGCGCAACGGTCGCTAGTTCCGTAGGGTGAGAATTCGTGCCCCAATGGTAGCTTCGTTGCGAGCGGTGCCGAGCCATCAACCTCCTGAACCTCAAACCGAGTGAGGTACCACGTCCCATCTTTCTTTGTGGCGTCAGCCCACATCTTGACCTTAGTGCCATCCTCATGCTGACAGTGCTCGTTGAGAAGGAACAGAAAAGCATTGATCCCGTTGATTAACTCGTCGGCCCGCTTGTCCGCTTCCTCCCCCCACGTAATGCGAATCCGCGGAGGCTTAGAGTCTGGCACCAACTCAACAGTGGTCGTCATCTCCCCCACACCGAGATCATGCGTGAGTGCCCTTTCCGGTGGCTACACTTCCGATACCCGACGATCCGCAGGCCGAGCCCGACGAAGATCGAGCCCATCCAGTTGCCCGACTCAAAGGGAATCCGCCGGGCCACCAGCTCCGCCCGTACCCGATCCACGTCCACCGTCGGCTCCCTCTGCAACAGTTCCTCCACGAGCTGCCGACACATGGCGAGGATCACCGCGTTCTTCCCTGCGGCTACGGAGCGCCCGCGTTCCTTGGCGCGTTCTTCGCGTTGCGCGTCGGTCCTCCCATGCTCCGACTTCGGCCTCCCACAGATACCAAGGCCGCCTGCCGCAGCATCGTGGTTACACCAATCGCCCATATAACTATTCACGGGCGGTTGAAACTCATGACCTAGCGACGGTCCGTCAGTGGTCATAGCCAGCTTCGATTGTGTAGCCCGCTTCTTTTAGGTGCGCCGTATAGAGCGCAATGGCGTGATCCAACTCGTCTGGCGTGGCTACTTTCAATGCTGCTACGGTGTCAATGTGCAGCATCTTCAGGAACTCCTCCAACTCTGGAGGAACGCGCTCGCCCGTCCTTGGGTCTGAGATTTCGGTAATCTCTGATGGGCCGCCATTCTTCACCACAAGGGCCGCACCAAGGCAGATGATGGACGTGAGTTCCCCGATGTGTCCATCCGCAAGCATCTCATCCAAGATGTGGCGTGGAGGGTTCATGCCATCGCCCTTTCAACCCTACCCCTGCCGTCCTTCGTGTGTGGCGCTGGCGGTCCAGCACCCAACGCGGCGGCGCACCCGGGACACTTGGCCCGCTTCAGGATCGCCGCACGGTTAGCAATCACCTCAGCCTTCCACTCGGCGGATGTTGGATCTTCTACCCTCACCGGCTTTTGTTTCGTCGGCCTCACTTTGGATTCTCCAGGTCCGCAAGCCACGCCTCCGCGTCGGCTAGGCTTTTTTCCAGCCGCTCATCACTGAGCAACGCTGGATTCACCCGGCCGTTGACGGTTGCCCCATCCCGATTCTTGTAGGCGGTCACCTGCCGCATGACGACCGGGGGATCTTCGTTCGTCCGCTCCGCGATCTGCTGGACGCATCCCAACAAACGGCGCTCTGAAACAACGCGGGAAGCCCGGATGCTGTTCTCGGCCCGTACGTCGGGGGGAACGTATGCTCGTTCTTCCGTTCCTACGTTCGGCGCTGGCGCTGGTAACGGCGCAGGCGACGGCGCTGGCGCTGGCGGGCTTTCCGGTCCAAAAACGGAGCCCTTTGGATTCTCTAAAGGGTTGCCTTTTTTATCGTTACTGGATGATAGTTTAGGTGGCCTACCACCAAACCGACCAAGCTCCTGTTGCCCTTTCCGGTACGAAAGTTCCTTACGAATCTCTCTCATTACTCGTTTCTGGAACAGCAACCCGTCGGCCTCGACCAGTTTTCCCTGAGCCTTCCAGAATGAGACGGCCCGCTCTACCTGGCCCTCGCTCATCCCGACGACGGCCGCGAGCGCCTCCACGTTGGCTGGCAACGATCCACCCTGAATGAAGCTGTGAAAGAGGAACATGGGGTAAAAGGCGGCGGCCTCAAGGTCACCACGCTTCAAGGCCAACTTGACTGCCGGATCGTTAACGTAGTCGGAGGGGGCGAATCGCATAATGTGGATCGGTGTACGGCCGCCCTTCATGTTGTATACTCCCTACGTCAGGTGCGTCAACACCTGGCCCCCGCCTTTGAGCGCCTCGGGCACTTGCTCCCGGGGCGTTCGTCTCTCTGGCGTTGGGCCGCTTCTGAGACAAAGGCTACACCTAGCGTGAACCGCGTGTCAAGTAAGTTTTCTCAATAGGTGGTCGTCCCCGACTACCAGGGCGCCACGGCTTGTGGCCATTAGCGGCCCGCAACCTTTTGCGATGTAGCCTGAGGTGACGCAGGCAATACACCCCGCCGCAATAAGCTGGTCGACCGCAGGTCTGGCAGCACCCCTCTGCCATCTTCCGCAACTGCCACCTACGCTGACGGGTCACAGCTTCCCCGCTTCCTTCAGCTTCAGGATGAGGGCGCACACGGCCAGGAGGGGAGTGGCGCCGGTGGCGGCGTCAAAACTGGTACCGTCCAGTGTGAGCCACTGTTCGCGGCGTTCTGGCTCATCATCTCCCGGGAACTCCACGTACTCTCCCTTCGGCCACAGAAAGGCGCACCAGTCATCCTCGGAGTAGACTAGGCCGACGTGGTACTTCTCGATAAGCGGGCCGGTTTCTTCCCAACTGAGTTCGTAGTGCGGAACCTCTGGCCGGGAATTGGGTTCGCGTTCCCATTCCGCCCTGCTCATCCACAGTGGCCAGTGGCCTTCTGATGGACGCCCGTGCCAGATCGGCCAGTGCGTGTCTGGAACCAGCGTAGGGCGCGGGTAGTCAGCGATTCGACATTCAGTCCACCCCAGCGCCTCGGCAACGAGCACATGGATCGGGCGCTCACTCTTCTCCATCTAGCTCCCCAAACATTTCGTCAAGGTCCGCGTCCATCGCCTTGCTGCAATCGTCGCATAGCCCATCGTCCGACTCCCAAAGCGTTTCGAGCAGATGCGGCAGGTCATGTGCGTGGCGGTTGTAGCGTCTCAGGCCACGCGAGCCGGATGCGCGTGCGGTTGTCGTCGTCGGCAACAGTGACGAGCGTAGCCAGCGCCCTGATGAACGACCCGCCGTACTTCTGCATCGCTTGGTGGGTCCAGTAATCCTCGTCGGTCATTTGTCGAACAACGCTTTCTGTTCCTGCTCGGCTATCGCCCTGTCCGCTTCGGCATGGGAAGGAAACGGGGGCGGAGTGGCGACCGTCGCCGGTGAAGCTATGTGAGACACGGGCGACGGCGAAGCCACCACTCCGCCCTTCTCCTCA
>Ga0210408_10005286_pt1 | contig 11368 bp, 7 predicted proteins | sample IncBWH4MmetaG_FD_155471 | JGI IMG/M metagenome (GOLD analysis project Ga0210408, IMG submission 155471) | Forest soil microbial communities from Barre Woods Harvard Forest LTER site, Petersham, Massachusetts, United States - Inc-BW-H-4-M | ecosystem: Environmental > Terrestrial > Soil >... | reverse complement strand
ATAATGTTCGTGCGGTGCTGCTTTCTCGGCTTCGCGGCGCATCCGCGATCCCAAAAAACCCCGCGCCGGGCCGGAATTGAGAATGCTGTTCAAGAGGCCCGGCCGAGCCCGCTTGAGCCGGCCGAAGATCGCGTCTTTCACCGCGTTTGGGACATGGCGCTCTTGCGTGACGGCATCGACCAGCCCGAGCGCCTTGGCCCGCCGCGCGTCGATGGTTCGGCCGGTCAGCATCAAGGTCATCGCCTGCGTCGGATTGATCAGACGGGTGAAGCGCGCGGTGCCGCCGAGGCCCGGATGCAGGCCGAGCATCACTTCCGGAAAACCAAACCGCGCATCGTCGATGGCGATGCGCGACTGGCAGGCGAGCGCGACCTCGAGCCCGCCACCGAGGCAAAAGCCATGGATGATTGCGACGGAGGGCACGCGCAACGCCTCGAGCCGATCGATCACCGCATGCGCCCGGCCGATCGGGGTTTCGACCTCACGGGGATCGCTGGCACCGCGGAATTCGTTGACATCGGCGCCGGCGATGAATCCGGATTTTTTCGCCGAGCGAACGACGAGCCCGGCCGGCCGCTCGCTTTCCAGCGCCGCCAGAACCTTGTCGAGTTCCTCGATCACGTCGGCGGACAGCGTATTGGCGCTGGCGCCTTCGCGATCGAACAGCAGCCAGGCGACGCCGTCGACATCTCTTGTCAGCTTGAAATGGCGATAGGCGCTGGCGGCATCCGGCTTCGGCCCGAGCGTGAGCACGCGGTCGGCGAGGACGTCCATGATCTTTGAATCCATGATCACACCGTCTCTATCAACATCGCCCCGCCCTGCCCGCCGCCGATGCATTCGGTGGCAACGCCACGCCTGGTGCCAAGCCGCTTCATCGCATTGACGAGATGCAGCACGATCCGGTTGCCGCTCGTGCCCACGGGATGGCCGAGGCTGATCGCGCCGCCGTCGACATTGAGTTTGGCCTGATCGATCTCGCCCGCGGCGCCCTCAAGGCCCAAAATCTCGCGGCAGAACTTTTCGTCGTTCCAGGCGGCGAGACAGCCGAGCACTTGCGTCGCAAAGGCCTCGTTCAATTCCCAGGTCTCGACATCCTGCAAGGTCAGATCGTTGCGCTTCAGAAGCGCGGTCGCCGACAGCACGGGGCCGAGCCCCATGATCGAGGGGTCGAGCGCCGACCACTGGCTGTCGAGGATCACGGCCTTCGGCTTCAATCCGTGTTTGGCAACCGCCTCTTCGGAAGCAAGGATCACCCAGGACGCGCCGTCCGTGATCTGCGAAGAATTGCCGGCGGTGACCTGGCCCCAGGGTCGTTCGAACACCGGCTTCAGCTTTGCGAGCGTCTCCGGCGTGGAGTCGGGACGTACGCCGTCATCGTGATCGTAGAATTTGCCGTCGCGCGAAAACGCGGTCTCGACCTCGCCTTTCAAAAAGCCTTGCGACTGGGCATTGGCAAGCCGCTTGTGGCTTTCGGCCGCGTAAGCATCGGACTCGGCGCGGGTAATGCCGAACAGATGCCCGACCACTTCGGCGGTCTGCCCCATGTTCAACTCGGTGATCGGATCGGTCAGCCCGCGCTCGAGCCCGATGATCGGTTTGAAATAGGATGGGCGCGTCTTCAACGCGGCCAGGATTTTCTCGCCCAACCCCTTGGCGCCGGCAAGCCCCGCAAACCAGCGCACGCCCGCCGCCGGCCACACCAGCGGCGCGTAACTCAAGGCTTCAGCACCGCCGGCGAGGATAAGGTCGGAGACGCCTTCGCGGATATAGCGATAGCCGGTGTCGATCGATTGCATGCCGGAGCCGCAATTGATCTGCACCGTGAAGGCGACCATGGACTCGCCCATGCCGAGCCGAAGTGCCGCGACGCGTGCCGGATTCATCTCGTCGGCAATGACATTGACGCAGCCGAGGATCACCCGATCGAAGGCGCTGGGCGCAAAGGGTTGCCGCGCCAATAGCGGCCTGCCGCATTGCACGGCAAGATCGACCGGCGTGAACGGCCCGGGTCCGGAGCGCGCTTTCAGGAACGGCGTCCGGCTGCCGTCGATGATGAAAACCGGTCGCGCCATTAGCTCGCAGCCCTCTGCTCACCAATCTCCTGGAAGAACTGATGCACGTCGGCGGGTTTCTTGTAAATCGGCGACAGCGCCTCGGGCGCGAAATCGTCGACCTCGATCACCTTCGAAACCGCCTCATGCGCGGCCGCAAGCTGCTCGCCTTCGGCCTGGGTGATGACGCCTTTCTTCACCGCCTCGTGCCAATCGTGGAGGTGAGCGGCGCGCATTCTCCGGGCGATATCTTCGCTGCCGGCCACCAGCAGAAACGCCTTCTCCAGCCGCGCCGGGCCGCCGTCGTCATCGACATGCGATATATCCGGCGTCAGCCGATCGCGCACCGCCCCCGGCTCCAGCACCAGCTGCGCACATTGATGCACGACGAGATCGGACGGGCCGAGGCTGCGCGCGCCGAACGGCTGGACCAGGAATTTCAGCACAACTGCGATAAAGCGATTGGGCAAATTCGCCAATATTTCGGCGAAGCGGTTCTCGATGGTCTTGAAGCCCTGCGCCATGCACCATTCGAGCGCGGCAAAGTCAGCGGATTGCCGGCCCTCGTCCTGCCAGCGTTTGAGCGCGGCCGAGAGCAGATAGAGCTCGGAGAGAATATCGCCGAAGCGGGCCGACAGCATCTCTTTCCGCTTCAACGCGCCGCCCAAGGTCAGCAGCGCCATGTCGGCGCACAGCGCGAACGCCGAAGAGTAGCGCGAGAGCTGCCGATAGAACCGCGTGGCATCGCCGGCATCGGGCGCCGGCGCGAACATTCCAAAACTCCAGCTCCGGCCCCAAGCCCGGAACAGAGTGGTGAAGCTATGGCCGACATGCTTCCAGAACGCGGTGTCGAAGGCGTCCAGCCCGCGTGAGCGGTCGTCATCGCCGAGCGCGTTCATCTCTTCGAGCAGATAAGGATGCGCGCGGATCGCGCCCTGCCCGAACACGATCAGGTTTCGGGTCAGGATATTGGCGCCCTCCACCGTGATGCCGACCGGCACCGAACGATAAAGGCTTCCCATGTAGTTCTGCGGGCCGTCGATCACGGCCTTGCCGCCATGAATGTCCATGGCATCGTCGATCGCGATCCGCATCCGCTCGGTCGCTTGCAGCTTCATGATCCCTGAAATGACCGCCGGGTGACGGCCCTGGTTGAGGGCGGCACAAGTCAGCCGGCGCGCGGCGTCGAGCAGGTAGGCCGTGCCTGCTATGCGCGCGAGCGGCTCCTCGATGCCCTCGAATTTGCTGATGGAAATGCCGAACTGCTCGCGGATGCGGGCATAGGCGCCGGTGGTGCGCGCCGCAAAGGCCGCGCCTGCGGCCGACAATGACGGCAACGAAATGCCGCGGCCGGCGGCGAGCGCCGTCATCAGCATCTTCCAGCCCTGGCCGAGGCGCTCTTGTCCGCCGATGATGTAGTCGAGCGGGATGAACACGTCGTGGCCCCAGTTCGGGCCGTTCTGGAACACCTGCATCGCCGGCAAATGGCGATGGCCAATCTCGACGCCGGGCAAATGCGTCGGGATCAGCGCGACGGTGATGCCAAGGTCTTCCTCCTGGCCCACCAGATGATCCGGATCGTAAGCCTTGAAGGCGAGGCCGAGCAGCGTCGCGACCGGTCCGAGCGTGATGTAGCGCTTGTGCCAGTTCAGCTTTAGCCCGAGCACTTCGCGACCTTCAAAATCGCCCTTGCAGATGATACCGCGATCGATCATCGAGGCGGCATCGGAGCCGGCCTCCGGGCTGGTCAGGCCGAAGCAGGGAATGTCGCGCCCGTCGGCAAGCCGCGGCAGCCACCTCTCGCGCTGGTCCTTGGTGCCGAACCGCATCAACAACTCGCCGGGCCCGAGCGAATTCGGCACCATCACGGTGACAGCCGCCGCGAGCGAGCGCGTGGAAAGCTTGCGTACCACCTCGGAATGCGCGTAGGGCGAGAAGCCGAGCCCGCCATATTCCCCAGGGATGATCATGCCGAAGAATTTTTTTTGCTTGATGAAGTCCCAGGCCTCGGGTGGCAGGTCGCGCCATTCCCAATTGATCTTCCAGTCGTCGAGCATCGCGCAGAGTTCGTCGACCGGGCCGTTGAGAAAGGCCTTTTCCTCTTCCGTCAACGTCGCCTGCGGATAGGCCAGCAATTTCAACCAGTCGGGATTGCCGGTGAAGAGATCGGCATCCCACCAGACGTCGCCGGCCTCCAGCGCCTCGCGCTCGGTATCCGACATCGCCGGCAACACGCCGCGTGCCCAGGAGAAGATCGGCTTGGTGATGAAGTCGCGGCGGAAGGAGCTCATGGCGATGTCCTCTTGGGTGGGAGAGAGACTAGCGCGAAGACGACTCACTCTAGCGGAAAGCGTAAAGATTCAGGCGGCATTTCGCATTGAAAATAAAGCGAAATTGATCCGTGACCGATAACGGCAAAATGCCGCGGCAGTTCCGAAAATGCTGGAGTGTACGCAACTTAGAGCAGTGGGTGTGGGATGGGTTGAGCGAAGCGAAACCCATCAATGCTTCCAATGACGTGATGGGTATCGCGGAGTTTATCATCGGGCGCGCGTTCGCGCGACCCGTTGGCTCAACCCATCCTACAGGGCTATGATTAATTCAATCCGGCCGCACCATTTCGAACATGGCTTCGGGGCGGATTTCAAAATAGTCGCCTTTGCGTCCGGCGCGCACGATCGGGCGTGCCAGCCCGGTCTGGTAGACGCCATCCCTGATCATGGCCTTGTCGATATGGACGGCGACGACCTCGCCCAAGGTGAGCCAGGCCTGCGCTTTCGTAGCATCAGCGCCCTGCAACTGAATGATCTGCGTCAGCTTGCATTCGAACGAGACCGGGCTTTCGGCGACCCGCGGCACATTGACGAGCTTGCTAGGAGCCGGCGTTAAGCCCGCGATCTCAAACTCGCTGACGTCGCGCGCGACATGGGCCGCGGTCGCATTCATCTGCTTCGCCAGATCCATGGTCGCGAGATTCCAGACGAATTCCTTCGTCTCCTGGATGTTCTGGACGCTGTCCTTCCAGGATGTCGACGAGAAGCCGATGATCGGCGGAACGTAGCAAAAGCCGTTGAAGAAACTATAGGGCGCGAGATTGACATTGCCCTTGGCGCCGCGTGACGAAATCCAGCCGATCGGGCGAGGCGCGACGATGGCGTTGAACGGGTCGTGCCTGAGGCCGTGGCCGTTCTTCGGTTCGTAATAATGCAGGTCTTTTGGGCTTTTGACGTCCATTCCGATGTCTTCCCTCATTCGTAGGGTGGGCAAAGCCTAGCGTGCCCATCAATTTATTGAAGCAAGAAATGGTGGGCACAGCGCTTGCGCGCCTTTGCCCACCCTACGACCGTCTCGCAAGCGGGTCGACTTTTCCCGGATTACGCTTGCGCGACACCCAGGCTACCGGGGCTACGCTCGCAATGACGAACAACTAACGGGCCTTTGGTGCCGCAAGGCCTGCGAGGACAAAGTCGATCATCTGATCGATCTCGGGTCCCGGCTTGTTGGCGCATTGTGCAATCATTTGCGGATGGAAAAACCGCATCATCCCGGTGCAGACGCACATCGCCGCCAGCGGCACGTCGGGGGCCTCGAACTCGCCCGAGGCGACGCCCTGCGCGATGACGCCGGCGATGCTCTCGGTGATGGTCTGCATGTGGGCGACGCAGACCTCCCAGCTCTCCTCCATCGCGATCTCAACCATCTCGTGCAACTTGGAATCGCCGATGTAGCGTTCCGAGTTCATGCGGTTGATCGTGGTCATGAGTTCGCGCAGGCGCGTGGCCGCCGGGCCGGACCGGTTGGCGATCGCTGCGGTCACGTCCTCGACCTCACCCATCAGGGTGCGCGCGACGCCCTCGTGGATCGCCTTCTTCGAATCGAAGAAGCGATACACGTTGGCCGGGCTCATGCGCAGCTCTTTGGCGATGTCGGCGACCGTGGTCTTTTGATAGCCGATCTGCCGGAACAGGCGCTCCGCTACCACGAGAATCCGCTCCCGCGTGTCGCTTTCGATGTGTTCCGAAATCAGCGTCATGTTGTACTCAATGTTCAATTATTCCGCAGCTTCAGCAAGCGGAAATGCGGGTTCTTGATGTTGCGGCGCAGAAACGGCCTGCTCGCTGGTGCCGCTTTCCTCGAGGCTCTTGCGGAACCAGAGGGCGTAGAGGCCCGGCAAGTACAGCAAGGTCAGGAAGGTTGCAACAAACAATCCGCCCATGATGGTGATCGCCATCGGGCCCCAGAACGCCGAGCGCGACAGCGGGATCATGGCCAGGATCGCGGCAAGCGCGGTCAGCACCACCGGACGGGCGCGCCGGACGGTGGCCTCCACAATCGCTTCCTTGCGGGTCAGGCCATGGGAGACGTCGGTCTCGATCTGGTCCACCAAAATCACCGCATTGCGCATGATCATCCCGGCGAGTGCGATCAGCCCTAGCAGCGCCACGAAGCCGAACGGCTGGCCCGCGACATTCAGGCCCAGCGAGGCCCCGACGATGCCGAGCGGCGCCGTCAGAAACACCAGCAACAGCCGCGAAAAGCTCTGCAACTGGATCATCAACAGCGTCAGCATCACAATGACCATCAGCGGGAATAGCACGAAGATCGAGGCATTGCCCTTGGCGGATTCCTCGAACGCGCCACCCGCTTCGATCCGGTAGGCCGGCTCGAGCTGATCGCGAATCTGCTGCAGCTTGGGCCAGATCTGGTTGGTGACGTCGGGCGCCTGCACGCCGTCGACGACGTCGCCGCGCACCGTGATCGCCATGTCGCGGTTGCGACGCCAGATGATCGGCTCCTCGTGCGAATACTCGATCTTGGCGATCTGCTGTAGCGGCACCACAACGCCGTTGCGGGAGGTGATGGTGAGATCGCCGACGCGAGCGAGATCGAGCCGCTCCGACGGCACGGCGCGGGCGACCACGCCGACCTTCTCGATGCCGTCACGGATGGTCGTGACCGGCGCGCCCGAGATCAGCATGGCGAGCGCCTGCGAGACATCCTGCGGGGTCAGGCCGAGCGCGCGGGCGCGATCCTGATCGACCACAAGCTTGAGATAGGGCGACTGCTCATTCCAGTCGAGCTGCGGGTCCTTGACGTTCGGGTTCTCCTTGACCACGTCGCGCACCTTGTAGGCGATCTCGCGCACGGTCTTGGGATCCGGGCCGATGACGCGGAACTGCACCGGGAAGCCGACCGGCGGACCGAAGTTGAAGCGGTCGACGCGAACCCGCGCCTCGCTCAGCATGCCGTCAGCGGCTGCATTCTCGATTTTCGCCTTGATCCGCTCGCGCGCCTCGACGTCCTTGGCGACGATCACGATTTCGGCGAAGGCTTCGTTCGGCAGCTGCGGATTGAGGCCGAGCCAGAAGCGCGGCGAGCCCTGCCCGACATAGGCCGTGTAGGTCGCGATGTCCTTGTCGTCCTTCAATAGCGTTTCGGCCTGCTTCACGGATTTTTCCGTGACGTTGAAGGCGGTACCTTCGGGCAGCCGAAGCTGCAAGAACAGTTCGGGCCGTTCCGACAGCGGGAAGAACTGCTGCTGCACATGGCCAAAGGCCACGATCGAAGCGACGAACACGCCAACCGTTGCCACCACCACCTTGACGCGGTGGTCGACGCACCACTGGATCATCGCGCGCAAGCCGCGGTACATGCGGGTCTCGTAGATCGCGTGCGGGTCGTGGTTGTGGTGGACCGTGATGTTCGGCAAGAGCTTGACGCCGATATAGGGCGTGAAGATCACCGCCACGAACCAGGAGGCGACCAGCGCGATCGCCACGATCCAGAAAATGCCGCCGGCATATTCGCCGACCGCGGAATTGGCAAAACCAATGGGCAGAAAGCCTGCTGCCGTGACCAGCGTTCCCGTCAGCATCGGAAATGCGGTGGATTCCCAGGCAAAGGACGCCGCGCGGATGCGGTCCCAGCCCTGCTCCATCTTCACCACCATCATCTCGACCGCGATAATGGCGTCATCGACCAATAGGCCGAGCGCGATGATCAGCGCGCCGAGCGTGATGCGATGCAGGTCGAGCGACATCGAATTCATGACGATGAAGACGATCGCGAGCACCAGCGGCACCGAGGCCGCCACCACGATGCCGGTGCGCCAACCGAGCGCAACGAAGGAGACGAACAGCACGATCGCGAGCGCCTCGATGAACGAATGCACGAACTCGCCGACAGCGTGCTCGACCACCTTCGGCTGATCGGCGATCAGATCGACATTGATGCCCTGCGGCACCGCCTTCATGAATTCGGCGGTCGCATTCGAAACTTCCTTGCCGAGCTCGAGGATATTGGCGCCCTTGGCGGTGACGACGCCGATGCCGAGCGCGGGCTTGCCTTCCTGACGCACCGTAAAGCTCGGGGGATCGACAAAACCGTGCGTGATGGTGGCGATATCGCCGAGCCGGAAGGTGCGGCCGTTGCTCTCGACCGGCGACTCCGCTACCGCCTTGACGCCGTCGAGCGCGCCAGTGACGCGCAGCGGCACCCGCTGCGAGGACGTTTCCACCATGCCGGCCGGCACCACGTTGTTCTGCTTGGCGAGCGAGTCGAACAGGGCCTGCGGCGTGATGCCGAGCGTTGCGAGCTTGGCATGCGAGAATTCGACAAAGATGCGCTCGTCCTGGGTGCCGTAGAGGTCGACTTTTGTCACCCCCGGCACTTTCAAGAGCCGTTGGCGCAGGCCTTCGGCGGCCTTCTTTAACTGCGCATAATCGGCGCCGTCGCCGGTCATCATATAGAGGATGGAATCAACATCAGAGAATTCATCGTTGACGACCGGGCCGAGCAGGCCCGCCGGCAACTGGCCCTGCACGTCGACGAGCTTCTTGCGCAGCAGATAAAACAGATAGGGCACGTCCTTTGGCGGGGTCGAATCGCGGAACGTGACCTGCATCGCCGTAAAGCCCGGCTTGGAATAGGTCTGCACCTTCTCGAAGTAGGGCAATTCCTGCAGCTTCTTCTCGATGGGGTCGGCGACCTGCATCTGCATTTCGGCCGCGGTCGCGCCCGGCCATATCGCCGAGACGTTCACCACTTTCACCGTGAAGAACGGATCCTCGGCGCGGCCGAGCTTCTGGTAGGAGAAGTAGCCGGCGATGCCGAGCGCGATCATCAGAAACAGAATGAGCGTGGGGTGGCTCACCGCCCAGCCCGAGAGATTGAAGCGCTTCATGTCACCCTCCAAAATTGCTAGCTGTCAGCGATCACGCGTTAGAATGACAACGACGAGACGACCTTGACCTTCTGGGTCGGGTCGAGCTTCTGCACGCCAAGCGCGACGACCCTGGCGCCCTCGTCGACGCCACCGGTGATGACGACGTCGTTGCTCTCAAAGGCCTTGACCGTGACCGGCTTCAGCGTCACGTCGCCCCTGTCATCGACGACGTAGAACGAGGGATCGCCGCCTTCGTTGAACAGCGCCGACAGCGGCAGCCGCGCAACGCGCTGGGTGGCGGGATCGGCCAAGGTCAGCGTCGCGGTCATGCCGAGCGACACTCGGTCATCAGCGCCGGGCAGCGAGAATTTGGCGAGATAGGTGCGGGTCGCGGGATCGGCCGAGGGCGCGATCTCGCGCAGCTTGGCCGCATATTTCTTGTCGGGCTCCGACCACAAGGTCACCGTCGCGGTACCCTCCTTGGCGCGCCCGACCAGCGTTTCCGGGATCGCGACCACGGCTTCCTTTTCGGCCAAACGCGCGACGCGGATCGCGGTCTGCCCGGACGCCACCACCTGGCCGGGCTCGATCAGGGTCGCGGTGACGACGCCGCGGCTATCGGCGACGAGCGTGGCGTATGACAGCGAGTTCTTGGTGAGATCGACCGAGCGCTCGGCGCGATTGAGCCGGGCCCGCGCCTCGTCGGCGGCGGCCTTGGCCTGGTCGAGCTGCGCGTCCGTGGTCCAGCCCTTGAGGCGCAGATCTTTCGCGCGGGTCTCGGCGGCGGCGGCCTGCGCCAGCACGCCGGTTGCGGCGGTGAACTCGGCTTCCGCCTGCTCGGCCTGTAGCTTCAGATCGACCTCGTCCAGCGTCGCCAGGGGTTCGCCGACATCAACGCTCTGGCCGACCTCGACCAAGCGCTTTGCCACTTTGCCGGGAACCCGAAACCCCATGTCGGCCTCGATCCGGGGCTTGATCGTGCCGACAAAGCTCCGTTCCGGCGATTCCGCTTCATAATGGGCGGTCGCGACCAGGACGGGGCGGGAAGGAACAGCCTTTTGGGCCACGGAGTCGTTGCAGCCGGCCAGGGCAACCGCCATAGCAGCCAACGATATTCCAACTAAGAGTTTGGAATAGTTTGACAAAACAGACCGCACGAACATCGGACACTCCTTCGGCTGAACCTTAGGATAGTGTCGAATATTTAGTGACGAATGTCAACATTCGTCATTGATCATGATTTCGTGAGGGTTACTTTACCGTTGCCCACCTAGCTCGGCGGCGAAATCAGTCTTGATATTGCCCAGCGAGCAAAACGGGGAGGCAGGCGATCAATAGCAACACCCCAGCGCCAACAACGCGGCCGAGATATTGGTGGCGGCCTGCTTGCCCCCTCCGATCAGGTACGGTCCGCCCGAGCCCGCGAGATTGCCGATCGAATTGATCAATGCGATCACGTCAGCGGCCGCCGAGCCGGAAAGCCATGCGCTCGACGGCGCCCAGAATATCGCGAGTGTGCAAAGGGTGCCGGCGCCCCCGATGATGAACAGCCATTGCCAGCCTTTCAGTCCCAACAAGCCGTTGAGACCAACCAAAAACCGCGGCGCGCCGACGGCAATAGAAAGCAATACCGCGATCGCCAACGCGGCAAGATAGCTCGCGCGATCTATCGGGAGCGGACCGGTGCCACGGGTCGTCATGATACGGGCGAGCCGGCCGTCGAGCGGCCGGAATCAGCAGTGCGGAACACGATCACTGCGAACAACACCATGCCGAGCAGCGCCGTGAGCGCGCCCGCCGCCACCACCGGTTCGAAGCGTTCGCGTCCACCGAGGATGACGCATGCGATGCCGATCGGAAATGTGATCGCACCGGCGATACTCGCGGCGGCCTGATAGGGCGCAAGCCGGCTCGCCGCGGCTTGCGGAAAGGCGCGGTAGTACAGCGCCGATGGGAACATGACGACGAAGCCGAGCAGATTGAGATGGGCGTGCGCCGGCATCAGTGCGAAGTCCTGCCGTATCCCCATGAGAATGCCGAGCCCCATGCCGGTCAGCCCGAGGGAAATGCTGATGCAAAAAAGCAATTTGATCATGATCTTTGTCTTTCGATGGCCCGTAATGTGGAGGGAAGCGATTGGTCCCGGCCC
>Ga0210408_10005284_pt1 | contig 11370 bp, 9 predicted proteins | sample IncBWH4MmetaG_FD_155471 | JGI IMG/M metagenome (GOLD analysis project Ga0210408, IMG submission 155471) | Forest soil microbial communities from Barre Woods Harvard Forest LTER site, Petersham, Massachusetts, United States - Inc-BW-H-4-M | ecosystem: Environmental > Terrestrial > Soil >... | reverse complement strand
CGAGCCAGCGAGGCCGCACCCGGCAATTGCGCGGATATGATCACGTAGCCGCGATCCTGCGCCGGAATGTAACCTTGCGACGTGGTCGCAAGCAGCCAGCCGGCACTGCCGATCAGGATCGCATAGACCAGCAGCATCACCACGCGGTGCCGGATCACGAAGCCGGCGAGACTTGCATAGAATTGCGACAGCCAGTCGAAGCCGCGATTGAAGAGACCGGTGAACCAGTTCCAGCCGCGGGCAATCAGATTCCACGCCGCGGGCGGCCGCTTGTCTGCATGCATCTCCAGTATCTGCGAGGCGAGTGCCGGCGACAGCGTCAGCGAGCAGAAGCAGGAGATCGCGGTCGCGACAGCGATGGTGACGGCGAATTGCTGGAAGAATTGGCCGGTGATTCCGCCTAGAAACGCAGTCGGCACGAACACCGCGCACAGCACTAGCGCGATCGACACCAGCGCGCCGCCGACCTCCTCCATGGTCTTCAAGGCCGCGTCGCGCCGATTCATGCCGTGCTCGAGATGCCGCTCGACATTCTCGACCACAACGATGGCATCGTCGACCACGATGCCGACCGCGAGCACGAGCCCGAACAGCGTCAGATTGTTGATGGCGTAGCCAAGCGCCGCCATCGCCGCAAACGTACCGACCAGCGAGACCGGGATCGCAATGATCGGGATGATCGCCGGACGCCAACCCTGCAGGAACACGAGCACCACGATGACGACAAGGGCCATCGCTTCATAGATGGTCTTGATCAGTTCGCTGATGGATTGGCGGATGAACTCGGTCGGGTTGTAGCCGATGTCGTAGTCGAGTCCTTTCGGAAAGCTGGCCTTCAGCTTCACCATCGTGTCGGAGATGCCCTTTGCGGTGGCAAGCGCATTCGATCCGGGACGCTGGGTCACCAGCATCGCGACTGCGGTCTTCCGTAGCTCGAAGCTGTTGGTGGAATAATCAAGCGCGCCGAGCTCGATCCGAGCGATGTCGCGTAGCCGCACGATACGGCCGTCCGCGCTCGCCTTGACGACAATGTCCTCGAACTGGGATAGGTCCTTTAGCCGCCCGGTGAAGGTGAGGTTCGGCTGGAAGGCGCGGTCGGCGATCGGCGGACTGGCGAGCTGGCCACCGGTGATCTGCAGGTTCTGGGCACGGATCGCGGCGATCACGTCGCCCGAGGTCATGCCGAGATGCGAGATCTTGTCCGGATCAAGCCACAGCCGCATCGAGTAATCGCGCGCGCCGAAGATCTGGATGTCGCCGATGCCGTCGAGCCGCAGCAACTGGTCGCGGACCTGCAGCAGCGCATAGTTGGAGATGTAGAGTTGGTCGAGGCTGTCGTCCGGCGACAGCATGAACACGACCATAAGGATGTCGGGCGAGTTCTTCTTGGTGACGACGCCGTTGCGCTGCACTTCATCCGGCAATTGCGGCTGCGCGATCGCGACCCGGTTCTGCACCAGCACCTGCGCCTTGTCGAGGTCGGTGCCGAGCTTGAAGGTGATGGTGATGGTGAGCTGGCCGTTGGAGGTGGCCTGGCTGTACATGTACAGCATATCCTCGACGCCGTTGATCTGCTGCTCGATCGGAGCAGCGACCGTGTCGGAGATGGTCTGCGCCGAGGCGCCCGGATATTGCGCGGTGACGACCACCGTCGGCGGCACCACTTCGGGATATTCGGCGACCGGCAGCGTCCGGTAAGCGAGCGCGCCCACGATCAGGAGCACGATCGACAGCACCATCGCCAGGATGGGCTGGTTGACGGAGAGACGCCCGAGATTCATGATTTGCCACCGGCCGCTGCGGCATGCGGCGCGACCTTCGCTCCGACACGCGCGCGTTGGATGCCGTCGACGATCACGCGGTCTTCGGCCTTGAGGCCCTCGCGGATCACGCGCAAACCGTCGTCGAGCGGGCCGAGCACGACGGCTTTCGCTTCCACGGTGTTGTCGTCCTTGACCACGAAGACGATCTTGCGCGACTGGTCGGTCGCGATCGCCGTGTCCGGGATCAGCAGCGCCTCATAGGGCAAGCTCCCGATCAGCCTGACACGGCCGAACTGTCCGGGCAGGATGGAGAGGTCCTTGTTCGGGATCACCGCCCGGCTGCGCAACGTGCCCGTGGAGACATCCATGCGGTTGTCGACGAAATCCATCTTGCCCTCATGCGAGGGGTTTGTTTCGCCGGTCAGCGCCACCTGCACTGGATTGGGCGTGTCGCGCGAGCTCGGCCGCTTGCCCTCGAACCAGAGCTTGTTGTTCTTCAGATAGGTCTGCTCGTCGACGTCGAAATAGATGTAGATCGGGTCGAGCGAGACGATCGAGGTCAACGACGTGCCACCGCCATTGTCGCTGCCCTGCACGAGATTGCCGATGCTGACGAGATGGCGGCTGACCCGGCCGGTGATCGGCGCGATCACATGGGTGAATTCGATATTGAGCTGGGCGGCCTTCAACGCGCCTTCGGCCTGCATCTCGGCTGCGTGCGCGGCCTGCAGAGCCTGGCGGCGCTGATCGACGACCTGTTCGGAGACTGCACTGGTCTGGACCAGATTCAGCCCGCGATCGAGATCGCGTTTGGCAAGCTCTGCCTTGGCGCGTGCGTCCGAAAGCTGGCCGTTCGCCTGCTCAGCAACGGCTTCGAACGGACGCGGATCGATGATGTAAAGCAGATCGCCGGTATGGACCATGTCGCCGTCTTTGAACTCGACATTGGTGACGAAGCCGCCGACCCGGGCGCGGACCTGGACCTCCTCGACCGCGTCGAAGCGCCCCGTGAACTCGTCCCAGTCGGTGACGGTGCGCTTGGTCGGCTGCGCGACCGTGACCGGCGGTGCAGCCGCGGCGGTTGGCTGCGGCGGCTTGTCGCTACAGCCGGACAGCGCGACGGCGAGGAGAGCGATCAGCGGGCAGATGCCGCGGAGCGAATGGAACGCAACACTTCGATGTAAACGTTCCGATTCTTCAGTCGCGCTCACGTGGCATCTCCTCTGCGCTTGTGCCGCGGTCGGTGAAGGCAGCTGCCCGGCCGCAACAGTACCAGCGCCAGTCTGTTCAAGAACCGGCCGGGATCAAGCGAAATCATTGTGGGCTGGTGATGGCAGGATGTTCCAAAATCTTGTCGAACCGACCGACAGATTTGGCATAGATTGGGAAAAGCGGAATTGACCGGGGCTGGCATAGCCATACTGCGTGTCGTCGCGCGCTGCGTCTAGCTGGCCAATCGGCTGGGGAATGGGTTGAACATGCACGCACCCTCATCGCATAAATCGTTCGGCGATACCGACAGGCAGGGCAAACGCGGCGCCGACCACATCGCACCCGATTGCGCGGGCATGAATTTCTACGCCATCGATCGGGGCCTGCGCGACCTGCTGCCGCTATATCTGGAGCCGGATGATTTTCGCCGGTTGGAACCGCAGTTCGACCGGCTCGGCGCGCTTTCGGGCGGCAGGCTCGATGAGCTCGCACGGATCGCCGACAAGCATCCCCCGGTACTCCATCCCCGCGACCGGTTTGGCCGTGACGAGGACTGGATCGACTACCATTCGTCCTACCGGGAAATGGAGAATGTCGCCTTCGGCGATTTCCAGTTTCACGCCATGAGCCATCGCGCGGGCACGCTCGGCATGGATCGTCCGCTGCCCGCGGTCGCCAAATATGCGCTGCAATATTTGTTCGTGCAGGCCGAGTTCGGGCTGATGTGCCCGATCAGCGTAACCGACACCTCGATCCATCTGATCCGGAGATTCGCCGGCCCCGAGTTGAAGGATTATCTGCTGCCGAAAATGCTGTCCGGCGATGTCGCCACAATGTGGAAGGGCACGCAATTCATGACCGAACGGGCCGGCGGTTCCGACGTCGGCGCGATCGAGACCACGGCGCGCTTTGAGGACGGCGAGTGGCGACTTTATGGCGACAAATGGTTCTGCTCACATGCCGACGCCGACGTCGCGTTGCTGTTGGCGCGGCCGCAAGGCGCGGCCGATGGCACCAAAGGGCTTGCGCTGTTCGCGCTGCCGCGCAGGCTCAAGGACGGCAGCCGCAACACCTATCGCATCGTCCGGCTGAAGGACAAGCTCGGCACCCGCTCGATGGCATCGGGCGAGATCTTGCTGGAAGGTGCGGTTGCCTATCTGGTCGGCGATGCCGGCCAGGGTCTCAAGCAGATGATGGAGCAGGTCAACCTGTCGCGGCTGTCGCACGGTGTGCGCGCTGCCGCGATGATGCGGCGCTGCGTCAACGAGGCCATGGTGTGCGCCCGGTCGCGAACGGCCTTCGGCAAGACCATCATCGAATACCCCCTGCTCCGCCGCCAGCTTCTGAAGATCGCGGTGCCGTCCGAGCAATCGCTGTCGATGTTCCTGTTCGCGGCGCGCGCAATGGATCGCGTCAATGCCGGCGACAAGGACGCCGAGAGCTTGCTCCGCATCCTCACGCCACTCCTGAAATTCCGTGCCTGCCGCGACAATATTCCGGTCGCGACCGGCGCCATGGAGGTACGCGGCGGCAACGGCTATATCGAGGAATGGGTGCAGGCGCGGCTGGTCCGCGATGCCCATATCGGCGCGCTCTGGGAAGGCACCAGCAACATCAACGCGCTCGACATCGTCGCGCGTGCGGTCGGCAAGAGCCGCGCGCACCGAGCCTTGGCGGCTGAGCTCAAAAGATTGCTGGATGAAGCTGCGCCTATTCCGCCTGCGTTCCGCGATCGTCTGCGCCAAACGCTCGACCGCGCGCTGGCCTTCGCCGAACAGGTCGCAGCCGAACCTGCGCTCGAGGACCATGCGCGGCTCGCGGCGAGTGGCCTCTATCATATCGCCAGCGCCATTCTCCTGACATGGGAAGCGGCGCAAGGAGGGACGGACGCGCGCCGCGCGCTCCATGCGCGGTTTGTGCTCGAGCATCGCCTGAGCGTGCGGGTCCCGCTTGAGCCCAACACGGGCGATTGGGAACGTCCAGCCGCCGAACTTGTGTTCTCCGAGCGCAAAGTCTCGATCGCGGAGGTCGTCGAACTGCTGGTGGGCTGATTTCGGCCGCGGTGGGCAAGACTCTCAGCGCTTCGCGGTCGCCAGATCGAACAGCTGCAGCAGCTTGCGCAGAGTCCGCGTGCTTCCCTGAACGCGGACCTTCGTGCTTGCAATCGCCGTGTTGAGCGATAATTGTCGCGCCAAAATTTGCAGGAACACGTCGAATCGCGCCTCAATCGTTGCGCCCTCCGCAAGTTCCCCTTTGGCGATGCGCGTCCCCTCCGGCCCGCCTTCGATGATGAAGGCGGCGACCCCATTCGGGTGCGGTATGCGCAAACCGATGCGGCACGCGGGCGTCGGCTCGCGTCGCGCGATCGCGTCGAGCGCGAGCAGCACCCAGTCCGGCTCGAAAGTATCGTCGGCGCGCATCGGGAACAAGAAGCGTCCGCCCCAGCGGATCAGCTCGCGGATCGCGGGCTGTAGCGCGCGACCGGTTTCGGTCAATTCGTAGACCTGGGCATTGAACGGCGCCGGCAGCGTTGCGCGCTGAATGACGCCGCTCTCCATCAGCGCGTTGAGGCGTCCGGTCAGCAGCGCCGGGCTGACGCCGCCAAGCCGTGAAGCGAGATCGCCGAACCGCGTCGGCCCAAGCAGAAGCTCGCGCACGATAAGCAGCGTCCAGCGCTCGCCAATGATTTCCGCTGCCCGCGCGAGCGCGCAAAATTGCGTGTATCGCGTTCCACTCATTCATGTGACATGGCGGAGGCGCGTGCTGTCGTCAATCGCGTCCACCACCGGCCGAAGCATCCCGCGTCACTTCATTTCCATCATTTCGGCGACTTCGATGGTGCCGTGATCAAGGTGAGGACACCCGCGCGCGAGCGTGAGAGCGGCGTCCATGTTGTCGGCCCTGACGACCGAAAACCCGCTCAGCAGATCGTCCTGCCGCTCCGAGACACCGGCGGAAGTTACCAGCTTGCCCCGTACCAGCGGGGTGCCTGGATTGACCACGGCCTGGCCCAGACCGCCAACCCACACCTTCCATTTTGCCTTGGCCGCAGCACCCTGTTCCGGGGTCTCAAATTCGCCGGCGCCATGATAGGCGATGATGAAGTTCGGCATGACAACTCCCGTGCTTTCGATATCCGGTGGCGGCCTCAGTTGCGATGGGCGAGCGCGATCAACGGCCCGACCACGGCGAATTGCAGCAACGTGAATGCCGTCTCCAACTCGATATAAGTCGGCACCGAACCCATGATGTTCTTGGCCGCCACCGCGAGCGTCGTGAACGACCACGACAGGATGGCAAGACCAGCCCCATAGATCAGCCCCGGCCTCCAGATCGCGCCACCGCGGCGGGGAAACAGCCGCGGATAGGCCCATGAGAAAATAGCGCCCTGGATCAGCATGGACGCGAAGCCGAAGGGAATGATCGGATCGGGCCGATAGATGCCGAGAGCGTCATAGGCCGGCGCGAACACCACGAGGTGCCAAACATAAGCGATCGGAAATGTCGGCAACAGATAGGCGGCAACGCCAAGCCAGAAACCGCGCGTGGAGGTGGTCTCGCCGTGCGCTTGAAGCGTCGTCATGACTGTTCCCCTGGGCGTCCTGCGTCGCTTCGACAAATGCAATGCCGGTACTACAGTTAATATATTGCATACTACAAATTATGAAGTCAACCGCTGTCCCGCAGCACCAGCTCAAAGCCGAGATCGACGCGGCGCGGCCCGTCTCGGGTCAGGATCAGTTTTGCGGCGGTGCGGCCGATGGCATCACCATGAACGCGGATGGTCGAAAGGCTCGGCGCGATCAAGCGGCCCATTTCCAGATCGCCAAGCCCGATCACGGCGACCGGCTGCTCCGCGGCCGGGCCGTTTCGCAATAACCCAGCCGTGCGAAGGCCCGACATGAAGCCGATGGCATGCGCGTCATTGGCCGCAAACACCGCATCGACACCAGGGAGATCCGCCAGCGCCACCACGCTTCCCGAGGCGTTGCGATCGAGCACGAGGCGGCGCGCCGTTTTCAAGCCGGCGGCAAGCGCGGTGTCGTTAAATCCGTTCCAGCGCCGCGTCGCCCGGGGATCGTCGCCGCCAATGAAGGCGAGAGCCTTGCGGCCTTGTGCCGCGAAATGCCGCGCCACCGCGACGCCGGCCTCATAATTGTCAAATCCGGCGACTGCGTCGATCGGCTCGGGCGGAAGCTCCCAGGTCTCGGCGACCGGGATGCCTGCGCGCCGCAACAGCCGCGCGCCATCTTCGGTTGCCGGCGATCCCACCATGATGATCGCCTCAGGCCGCCGCGACAACAACGCCGCCAGCATGTGATCCTCGCGCGCGGCGTCGTAGCGCGACTGCGCCAGGATCACGGCGTAGCCGAGCGGCTCCAGATGGTCGGAGAGGCCCTGCACGGTATCGGCAAAGATCGAATTGGCGATTGTCGGCACCAGCACGCCGACCGAGTTGGTGCGGCTGCTCGCCAGAGCGCCGGCGACAAGGTTAGGGACATAGCCGAGCTGGCGCATCGCCGCCTCGACCTTGGCCCGGGTCTGCGGCGCGACCATTTCGGGCAGCCGCACCACGCGGCTGACGGTGATGGCGGAAACGCCGGCGAGGCCCGCGACAGCGGACAGCGTGGGCGCAGCCTGGAGCTCTGAATCATGTTCTGTCATCGCAACCTACTGTCGGCACGGCCGAATCTGGATACAGCAAAGCACTTGCGGAGCCAGAATGACAGCGCTAACATAGCAAATGACAGCGCTATCAAGTGCGGATGGCGCGATAAACGGAGCTTTGGAATGATTTCGGAGAAGGATGTCGAGACTTACCGCCGCGACGGCGTGATCGTGGTGCCGGAGGTGCTGGATGGCGCAACGCTCGGGAAAGTGCGCCAGGTCATCGCCGAGCTTGTCGCGGGCGCTGCCGAAATCACCGAGCACACCGAAATCTACGATCTGGAGCCCGGCCATACCCGCGAAAATCCGCGGGTGCGGCGGATCAAGACCCCGCACAAGGTCCACCCGATCTTCGACGAGATTGTGCGCAGCGCGCCGATCGTCGACATCCTGAAAAAGCTGATCGGTCCCGGATTGCGGCTGCACGGCTCAAAACTCAACATGAAGTCGGCGCAATATGGCTCGCCGGTCGAGTGGCACCAAGACTGGGCGTTCTATCCGCACACCAATGACGACGTGCTGGCGATCGGCGTGCTGCTCGACGACTGCGATCTTGCCAACGGGCCGATGCTGGTGACGCCGGGCACGCACAAAGCCGAGGTCTGGAATCATCATGGCGACGACGGCTGCTTTGCCGGCCTGATCGATCCCGACCTCGTCAAGGGTGAGATCGAGCGTGCCGTGCCCTGCATGGGCAATGCCGGCAGCATGTCGTTTCATCATGTGCGCGCCCTGCACGGCTCGGCCCAGAACACCTCGGACCGTCCGCGCAACTTGCTGCTCTACGAAGTCGCCGCAAGCGATGCCTGGCCGTTGATGGGGGTGAAGGATTTCGACGAGTTCAACAGCCGCCTCTTGACCGGAGATGTCGTGGTGACGCCGCGACTGACCGATGTGCCGGTGCGGATACCGCTGCCGCCTGCCAAGCGCCAGGGATCGATTTACGAAACCCAGTCGGCGGCGAAGAAGTCGTATTTCACGCGCGCCGCGTGATCGAAGGCGACGTGCCCGCAGACTCTCGCGGGTGCGCTAACTCGCGAACAGTTCAAAATCTCAAATCGACAAAAATGACAACAACACAAAACGGGGGAGACGATGACGGAGATGACAGCCGGTAGCACCGGACAATCGCGCCTGCGCGTGATCCTGGCGGCCTGTATCGGGTCCGCGCTCGAATGGTACGACTTCTTTCTGTACGGCACCGCCGCGGCGCTGGTGTTCGGCGATCTGTTCTTTCCAAAGAGCGATCCCATCGTCGGCACGCTGCTGGCGTTCCTGACCTTCGGCGTCGGCTTTGTGGTGCGGCCGCTCGGCGGCATCCTGTTCGGCATTTTGGGCGACAGGTTCGGCCGCAAGCCGGTGCTGGTGGCAACGCTGTTGATGATCGGCATCGGCACCACCGCGATCGGTCTTTTGCCGACCTATGCCCAGATCGGCTATTGGGCGCCGGTCCTCTTGGTCCTGATGCGCGTGATCCAGGGGCTCGGCGCCGGCGCCGAATATGGCGGCGCGGTGATCTATCTGGTCGAGACCGCTCCGGCACATCATCGCGGTTTCTGGGGCGGCTTTGCGCCGCTTGGCGTGTCGATCGGCAATCTGCTCGCCGCCGGCGCCTTCGCGCTCGTCACCACGCTGCCGCGCGAGGACCTGTTGAATTGGGGCTGGCGCCTGCCGTTCCTGGCGAGTTTTCTGCTGATCCTGGTCGGCATCTTCGTCCGCTTGCGGGTTGCGGAAACCCCGGTGTTCACCGAAGCCGTGGTCGCGCGCGGCAAGGTCGAGCGCAATCCGGCGATGGAAGCGCTGCGCCGGCATCCGCGAAACTTCATGGTCGTGCTGGGCGCGCGAATGGCGGAAAACGGGCTCGGCTATTTCTTCCCGGTGTTTGGTCTGAGTTATGTGATCACCACCGTCGGCGTACCCAAGGCGGATGCGCTCAGCGCCTTGATGCTCGCCTTTGTCATCGAACTGTTCGCGATTCTCGGCTTCGCCGCCCTCTCCGACCGCATCGGCCGGCGGCCGGTCTACATGTTCGGCGCGCTATGCGGCATTGCATTGGCGTTTCCGTTCTTCTGGATGGTCGGGACCAAGCAATGGATATGGATCGCGATCGCCTTCATCCTGGCGCGCGCGGTGGTGACCGCGGCGATGTTCGGCCCGCAGGCCGCCTATTTCGCCGAGCTGTTCCCGCCGCAGCGGCGCTTCGCAGGATTTGCCTTCGCGCGCGAACTGGGTTCGCTGCTCGCCGGGGGTCCAGCGCCGTTCGTCGCGACCTGGCTGGTGGCGATCTCGGGAAGCTGGTGGCCGGTGGCCTGTTACGCCATCTTCCTGTCGGCCTGCACCGTGATCGCGATCTGGGCCGGGCCCGAGACCTATGAGGAGAGCATCACCGTCGACAATACGTCCGACGGCGCGATCCACGCCGCGGCCGTGCCGTTGCACGCGTAAAACCGTGGCGCAGCAGCTCCGCATCCTGCAGTCGCTCTGGGCCATGGAGCGGCGGCTGGCACATCAAGCGGAGTGGCCGCTCGCGACCCAGCTCGCCATGATCCGCGACGCCGGCTACGACGGCGCCGGCGTGCGGTTCATCGATCCCGCCTTTGCCCGCGAAGTCACCGAATTCCTGCGCGGGCATAGCATGATCTGGCAGGCGCAGTGCTATCCAACCAGTGTCGACGATCTGAAGCCGGTGCTGGAACTGGTGGCGCGGCTGGGCGCCGATCATGTCAATCTGCAACCGAACGTCCGGCCGCACCGGATCGAGCAGTGCATTCCGCTGATCGAGGGATGGCGGCGGCTCGCCGATCAGGCCGGCATTGCGGTGCATGTCGAAACCCACCGCGACCGCATGACCACGGATTTGTTCTTCACGCTGCAACTGCTCGATTGCTTTCCCGATTTGCGGCTGACCGCCGACGTCTCGCATTATCTGGTGGGCCGCGAATTCGCCTGGCCGGTCGACGAGGCCAACCACGCCCTGATCCATCGCATCCTCGACAACAGCTGGGGCATTCACGGGCGGATCGCAAGCCGCGAACAAGTGCAGATCTCGCTCGGCTTTCCGCAGCACCAGGGCTGGGTCGAGCTGTTCATGGGCTGGTGGGAATACGCCATCCGCTCCTGGCGCAAGCGCGCCAGCCCCGATGCAGTGCTGACCTTCCTGTGCGAGCTCGGTCCGCCGCCCTACGCCATCACCGGGCGCGACGGCGCAGAGTTATCGGACCGCTGGCAGGACGCGCTCGTCATGAAGGACATGATCCGCGCGCTCTGGCAGCGCATCGCCGACCAGGATGTGCGGGACGCGGCGTAGCGAGAGGCACGTCATTCCGGGGCGCGCCAACGGCGTGAACCCGGAATCTCGAGATTCCGGGTCTGGTGCTAGCGCACCATCCCGGAATGACGGCGCTTCCTTTTCCCCCTCCCCTCCCCGCTCCTACTCCGCTAAGTTGCTTCCAACCGACATCCTTTCGGGGAGGCCAAGTGCATGCACAGAGGGCGTGTCGTTTTCGGCACCATGGATGAGGTCGTGTTCGGCCGTCCGGCCGCAGCCGCGATCGTCGAGCAGACCGACCGGCTGCACGCTTCCAACGCGTTCCTGATGGTGTCCGGCACCCTCAACCGGCAAACCGACGAGATCGACAAGATTCGCAAAGCGCTGGGGCCGCGCTATGCGGGCACCTTCGATGCGATGCCGCCGCATACGCCCCGCGACGCCGTGATCGCGGCTGCC
>Ga0210408_10005283_pt1 | contig 11370 bp, 8 predicted proteins | sample IncBWH4MmetaG_FD_155471 | JGI IMG/M metagenome (GOLD analysis project Ga0210408, IMG submission 155471) | Forest soil microbial communities from Barre Woods Harvard Forest LTER site, Petersham, Massachusetts, United States - Inc-BW-H-4-M | ecosystem: Environmental > Terrestrial > Soil >... | reverse complement strand
AGTCTTTCGTGAATGCGCGGCCGGTCGCGCAAAACATAATGCGGGTAGAGCCACGAGAACTCGCAGCGGCGCCGATTACTCATCGCGCCGAAATCGAACCGGCTCGAACCAGCGTACTTGGAGCAGGAAGACCGGTTGCTGTAAAGCCCCCGGTCGCAGTGATCAGCCGTCCAGTAGTTGCGCAGAGAACCCCGCTACCGCCACCGCGCTCGTTTGATCAGAGACAGGCGCAGGCCGGTGGACACCTGAACCAGCAGTCCCTCGTGCGCCCGGAACCGCCTGCCCGGCCATATCAGCCCAACCAGCCAGCGCGGCCACAACCGCCGCAGCAACCGCAACCCGGCTTCCGTCCGTTCACTCAGCCGCAGGGCGGAAACAACCAGGTGAAGCAGGTACAGCCGCCTCCGCGCACCATGGAACAGCAGGGGACTCCGCCGCCGGAAAATCGGAATCCACCTCCTCCGAACCGGAATCAGCGGCCGCCGGAGAATCGCAACCTGCCGTCACAGCCCGAGAACCGGACGCCGCCAAACTTCCGTCCTCCGCAACGCGAGGAAGTAAAACCGGCGCCCGTGGAGACACATCCGCTGGCCAGGCCCGCGCCTCCGGTACAGGAACGGAGTCCGCAGCAAGAGAAAGAGCAGGAGCAGAAGTTCCACGACTGGCAGCAGCAGCGGCCCACTCCGCCGCCTCCAGCGCAACGGCAGCCGCCGCCAAAGCCGCCCGAGCCCAAACAGGAGAAGCCGCCCAAGAAGGGGCATTGACGCCGGCTTGTCCGCTGCGCTCTGATGGAATTCGCAATGAGCCGAAGCGGACCGCAAGAAAAGCCACAAGCGCCGGGAGGGACTCCATCCTCTTCCGGCGTATTCTTTTCTGGGCTGATGATTTGGGTTTCATCCGATGACTGAAAGCAAGCGCCCCGCGATCAACTGGATGGATATCCTCTGGCTTCTATTTTTGGCCGGACTTGCCGCGCTGCCCCCGGTTCGCGAATTTCACAAGCAGATCATCCTCCTCGCCTTCGGCATCGTCCAGCTCGCCGAGGGCTGGCTGCTTTCGCGCTTGCCCCGGCGTGGCACCGCCTACATCGTTCTGCTCAAGGTCGGTCTGGCCACGCTGCTGGTCGATCACACCGGCGAACTCAGCATCAACAGCAGCTATTGGCCGATTTATTTTTTGCCGGTAGTGACCGCAGCGGAGTATTTCGGTCCCTGGGCCACGCTCCTGTGGACGTTGTTGGCCTCCGCTGCCTATTGCTCCTATCTCTATCCCGCGCTGCAGGAGTACGAAATTACGCAAGAGAACTACGAGCTCCTTGCGATCCGCCTACTTTTTTTCTTTCTTGCGGGGATGGTAGTGAACCGTTTTGTCGTCGAGAACCGGCGAACCACGAAGCGTTATCAGGAACTGGCCGAGACCCTCGCCGAAACCAACCGCCGCCTCGAGCAAGCCCAGGCCGAGGCTCGTCGCTCCGAGCGCCTTGCGGCCCTGGGTCAACTCTCCGCCGGACTCGCTCATGAAATCCGCAATCCGCTCGGCGTGATCAAAGGTTCCGCCGAGATGCTCACCCAGAAGCTAGGAGACGCGAATCCGCTGGCCGCCGAACTCGCCGGTTATATCTCCAGCGAAACCAACCGCCTGAGCGCACTGGTCACTCGCTTTTTAGATTTCGCCCGCCCGCTGCACGCCGAACTGGAGCCGCAGGACATCACCGCCGTGCTCGGTCGCGCGCTGAACAGCGTATCCACATTGTGGAAAGGCCCCGCGATCCGCGTGGAGCGTGAATATGAGCCCAATTTGCCTCAGCTGCCGCTGGACGAGAATCTCTCCGAGCAAGCCTTCGCCAACATCGCACAAAACGCCTACGATGCCATGGGAGAGACCGGCGGCACGCTGCGGATCAAAGTTAGGAAGTCGCGCGCGAACGGCCGCGAGGGAGTAGAAGTGCGCATCGAAGATACGGGCCCGGGGATTCCCGCCGAGTTGCGCGAGCAGATCTTCAACCCGTTCGTGACCACGAAGAAGACGGGCGTGGGACTTGGCCTCTCGATCGTCTCAAAGATTATGGACGGCCATCACGGTTCGATTCGCATCGAGAATACGGCGCAAGGGGCGTGTTTTGTCTTGTTCTTCCCAGCAGCAGTAGAAGCTGTTTCAATAAACGAAGCCCCGCGGTTGGTGCTGTCCGGAACCAAAGAAACGTGAACGTGTTTTTCTTCGCGTCCTTCGCGGCCCTTCTTAGCGATCTTTGCGGTTAAAGGCTTTTCTTGAGTGCGGGATCGAGGAAATGACGACGCCATGCCCATCATCCTGATTGTCGAAGACGAGGCCAAGATGCGCCGCCTGCTCGAGCTCAATCTCGGCGAGGACGGCTTCACCACGCTTTCCGCACCAGACGCCGAAGCCGGCCTCAAGCTGCTGCGCGAGAATCCCGTCGACCTGGTGGTCACTGATTTGAAACTTCCCGGCATGAACGGCCTGGAATTCCTGCAGGCCATCAAGCGCCAGAACGCCGCACTCCCCGTCGTGGTGATGACGGCTTTCGGTACGGTCGAGACCGCGGTAGAAGCCATGAAGGCCGGAGCCAGCGACTACGTGCTCAAGCCATTCTCCCTGGTCGAGATGCGCCTGGTCATCCGCAAGGAACTCGACGTCCGCAACCTGCGCGAGGAAAACCGCTCACTGCGCGAAGCCCTGGGCAAGCGTTACGCCCATCCCAACGTGGTGGCGCGCAGCCCGAAAATGCAGGAAGTGCTGGCCACGCTGGAGAGTGTCGCCCCCACAAATTCGACCGTGCTGCTGGGCGGCGAAAGCGGAGTCGGCAAAGATCTGATCGCGCGCGCTATTCATGAGAAATCACGCCGCGCTTCCGGACCGTTCATAAAAATCAACAGCACCGCCATTCCCGAGAACTTGCTGGAAAGCGAACTCTTCGGCTACGAACGCGGCGCATTTACCGGCGCGATCGCCAGCAAGCCGGGCAAGTTCGAACTGGCCGACAAGGGAACGCTGTTTCTCGACGAAATCGGCGACGTGCCACCCGCCACGCAGGTGAAGCTGCTGCGCGTGCTGCAGGAACGTGAATTCGAGCGCCTCGGTGGAACCCGCACGGTCAAGGTCGACGTGCGCCTGATCGCGGCCACCAACCGCGATCTGCGCGCCGCCCTCGAGCAGGGAACCTTCCGCGAAGATCTCTACTATCGTTTGAACGTCGTTCCCATCGACATTGCTCCGTTGCGCGAGCGCAAAGAAGACATTCCCGACCTGGTGAATCTTTTCATCTCGCGCTTCGCCGCAGATTCGGGCAAGCCGTTGGAGAGCGTTTCCCCTGAGGCGATGCAGATATTGGTGAATCACCACTGGCCCGGCAACGTCCGCGAGCTGCAGAACATCATGGAGCGAGCCTGTGCGCTGGCCAAAGGCCGTGTCCTCGAAGCGGCAGATGTCCATCTCGACACGCGTCCCGCGCGTGCCGCCAACGGCGCAGACCACTTCCTCCCCGAGGGCATGACGCTCGAGCAGTGGGAAGACGAAATGATCCAAGAAGCCCTCCGCCGCGCCAACGGCAACAAGAGCCAAGCCGCGCGCCTGCTGGGCCTGTCGCGGAACGCCTTGCGCTATCGCCTGTCAAAGATCGGGATCGCGGATGAGGGGGAGAAGGAGACGTAGGCGTCGCAGTCCCGATACGGAAACGTTCCAGATTGAAATGCCAGATTCTCTGCTGCGGCCACTGGTACGGTGGCTACAATGATATCGAGAGACAACGTCTGGAGAGTGTTGCCAGTGGGTACTGGACGCTGTCTTTCACACAGTCGAGTGGCTTAGTCAGCCACTAGGGTTCGAGTCCCTCACTCTCCGCCGGTCACTCGACGACCTAGAAATTGCTTGACAACGCCATCGTCGGAGTTATGCTTAAAGTGTGTGAAGGACAGCGTCCAGTACTAAGTCTTAATGCAAGCCCCGACTGACTATCGGGGCTTTCGTGTTTTTTGGGTAGAGGGCTAATGCTGTGTTGCTGATTCTGCAGCCCCATGATTCGCCCCACTTTTTCTGCTTTTTGAATTATGCAGACGCAGGAACCTGAAATCAGTGACACCGTTCAGCAATGACTCTGGATCGCGCATGGTCTACTGCGCATGTTCGATGAGAAGAACTGGTCTATGGTCGTGTTTCGCCAGCCTGTGATTAGAAAACTACTTGTGACCGGAGGTCCCCAATGGGCAAGATGGCTTACGCTCTCCGACTGATCGCGGGTCTGACGATGGCCGTTGCGCTCATCGCCGCCTGCTTTTCATTTTCCGATGCAGTGGACAATCTGGGACGACCCGTGGGACAACAAATGCTAGGTGCGCTTCTGCTCACCGCCTTTGGTTGCTTCATAGTGGCATTCCTATGCGCTGGCATCCTGTGGGTGCTCCGACATTTCACAGCAGCTTGAACGTCCCGCCCAATCCGTTTTGGGCGTAGGAAAAAATTCAAGAGCAGCGTGATAAAAATGTGTTCATGGCGAACACGCGAAGTGCGACGTTGAGCATCCGACTGAAGCCGGAGATCAAGCGGCGGCTGGCCAAGCTGGCCGAGAAGTCCGGGCGCAGCTCGAATTTTCTCATCTCCGATGCCGTCGAGTCTTACGTCGCCGATCAGGAGCGGCTGGTAGCCGAGATTCGCCAGGCGGGTCGCGAGGTGAAGTCCGGCCACTATGTCAGGCACGAGGACATGAAGGCCTGGCTGCTTTCCTGGGGTACGGACCATGAGCTACCCCCACCGAAACGCGCGTGCGGCCAGACTCACAGTGAAGACACGCCGTGAGTGTAGAAATCGTTTGGTCGCTTCGGGCGCGAATGCGTCTTCGGGAGATTCAGCTGTACGTGGCCAAGGATAAGCCTGACGCAGTGCGGCGGTTGGCCGCGCGAATCGTTGCGGTCACCGAAGCTCTCAGGACTCATCCTCGGCTGGGGCGTGCCGGCGACGACTCCGGCATTCGCGAATTGCCCATCGGAGGCACTCCCTACATCGTTTTACTGCTTAAGGGGCCGACGCGTCACAATCAGCACAATCTGGCATGGAGCACAGCTAAGGCGATCCTGAGTTTCAATGTTTCCTAGGGATGTGCAGACGATTTCCGGGGCTGACGCGAATTTGTTTAGGTTCTGCAAGCCGGGTTATTAGCTGGAAGCTAATTAAAACATTAGAGTCTATTCTAGCTTTGGCGGACGTGCGGATGACTTCTACTTCACCCCAGCTTCCTCAACGCGTCCTGCGGGCTTGCAAACGCACGGGCGGGGCATTCCAGGAAATGATCGGAACCAGATTCTGCCGTCCGAGAAGTGCCAAAAACACCTCGCACGTGGAATCAACGACTTAGCCATAAGAGAACCGGAAGACCAGCCTCACGTCCTGAAAGCTTTGGATTCCATTGAGACACCAGGCCCACGCTGCCAGCTTCCTAAGTGGCTCAAAACCACCACCTTGGCTCAGGTCGGCCAGTCGACTCCAGATTTGGCCGCCGAACCCTGTGGATGATCCTTCTTCCTGATTGAAAATAAACGAGTTGTTGCGCCGCAGGCCGACCCTACTTTGGTCCGGCAAATGCTTTTCTTTCTAGCGAGGAAATTTCCTCCAGTTCGGGTTTACTGAGTTAGGGATTTGGTCGGGAACGAGGTGGTTATGAAAAACAGACTTATAGCAAGTTTGGCAGTCTTAGCGTTAATGGTCGTCGGGGTCCTGTGCATTACCGTGAAGGCGCAGACCACCGACCCCGGGCCTACGGAGCAGCCGGACGCTCCGCTGGAAATCGGCCAGGCACAACCTGGCCCGCAGGCTCCAACCCAAGCTCAGAACGACGATCCGTCCGACTCCGAACCCTCCGGGCAGCCGTCCGCAGAGACTGATCAGGGCGCGGCGCGCATCAGCATGTTCCGCGGCGACGTTTCCACGCAGCGCGGAGATTCCGGCGATTGGTCGGCGGTTGTGCTGAATCAGCCGGTGATGACCGGCGACAAAGTTTCAACCGGAGACAACGGACGCACCGAAGTGCAGCTGGACTTCGCCAACATTCTGCGGCTGGGCGTGAAGACCCAGGTCAACGTCGTGAACCTCACGCGTAAGAATATTCAAATCCAAGTAGGGCAGGGCATCGTCAACTACACCGTCTTCAAAGAAAGCGAGACGGAACCGGAAATCGATACCCCCAATGTGGCAGTGCATCCCGCGCATCACGATGGCGTGTTCCGCATCGAAGTGCGGCCCGACGGCGACACCATCGTGATCGTGCGCAAAGGCGAAGCGCAGATTTCCACTCCGCAGGGCAGTACGGAAATTCGCGCCGGCGAGATGGCCACGATTCGCGGCACCAGTAGCGACGCGCAGTACAAGGTTTCGTCCGCTCCGGACAGAGATGACTTCGATCGCTGGAACAGTGAACGCGATCACGTGATCCGCAACGCGAAATCCTGGGGTCACACCAATCACTACTACACCGGCTCGGAGGATCTGGACGCCAACGGCCGTTGGGAGAACGTGTCGGACTACGGCGACGTCTGGGTTCCGAATGAGCCGGCGGACTGGGCGCCGTATCGCGACGGCAACTGGGTTTGGGAGCCTTACTATGGCTGGACCTGGGTCGGCTACGAGCCCTGGGGCTGGGCGCCGTATCACTACGGGCGCTGGTTCTGGTATGGCAGTTCGTGGGCGTGGTGGCCGGGACCGGTGGGGGGCTTCTATCACCCGTTCTGGGCGCCGGCGTATGTTTCGTTCCTTGGCTGGGGAGGCGGATTTGGTTTCGGCGTCGGCTTCGGCGGCTGGGGCGGCTTTGGTTGGCTGCCCATCGGCCCGTGCGACTGGTTCAACCCATGGTGGGGTGGATTCGGAGGCCGTTTTGGCTTCCGCGACCGTGATCGTTTCGGTGATCGGGATCGGGACCGTGATTTCGGTCGCCGAGATGGCTTCCGTCCCTTGCATGCCGGAAACCGGTTCTCGAACCTGAACCACATCAACGATCCGCACATCGGGCGAGGAGTGTCGACGCTGGGTGCAGGGCATTTTGGCGCAGGACACGTGAAGCCTATGCCGGCGACGCGCGAACAACTGCGTGGAGCGCGCCAGATGACCGGGAACCTGCCGGTGGTCCCGACGCGCGCGAGTCTTTCGGCCAGCGGACGGGCGGCAGCGCCATCCACCATTCGCAACGGTGGAACGCAGCGCTTCTTCGGAACGCAGCACAATGGAGCTCGTCCTGCATCTTTTGAACAGCAGACGGCCCACCTGCAGCAGTCGATGCAGCGCAGTCACATCACGCCGGTGGCCGCAGGCGGCGGGCGGTTGGCAGCAAGCGGGTCCGCGGGCTTGGGAGCATCGGCTCGGGGTACGGTGGAAAAACCGAGTGCGGGCACCATGAGCAGAGGGACGATGAGTAGAGAGACGACCAGAGAGACGACCAGAGAGACGACCAACCCTGTGTCGAGGAGCGCGGGCGCCGGGACCACACCGCAGAATGGCAATCATGGCGCATTCCGGCCATTTACGCCGCCCACCAACAGCGGTGCGCGCTCGTCGACGCCGGCCAGGATGGAGGCTCCGAGGAGTATGAGCTCGTCCGCGCCGGAGAGCGGCAATCGCGGAGGCTTCCGGCCGTTCACGCCGCCTTCGCGTAGCCAGGTGGAGTCTGCGGGCCGGAACAACAGCAGCGGTGGTTACTGGAACCGCACCGCGCCCAGTTCGCAGGAGCGCGGAAACGGTTCCGCTTCGCGCGGCTACAGCGGCGGCTCGCGTCCCCAGTTGGACATGAGGCAGCCCATCGTACAGCCGCGCTCGAACGGAGGTTACGGCGGCTACCGGGGTGCACCGAGTTACGGTGGAAGCCGCAGCGGCGGCTACAGCGGCGGCTCGCGTTCCGCGCCAAGTTACGGCGGCGGTGGCCACGGTGGCGGATATAGCGGCGGTGGCGGGCATCCGTCTGGCGGCGGAGGCGGACATTCCTCCGGTGGCGGTGGAGGCGGACATGCTTCCAGCGGCGGCGGAGGCGGGCACAGCGGTGGCGGTGGACATTCCTCTGGCGGCCATCACTAGAACGCTGATCCGCGGCTGATCGGATTTCGCACAAGCAGAACTGGCAAGTTGCGGTAGACCAAGTGAAAACAGAGGCGAGAAGAAAGGGCGTGCTGAATGGCACGCCCTTTTTTCATTGTTCAATGGTGAAACGGTTCGGGCTCTTGCTCAGAGGAACTGCCGCACGAACTGCAGTCAAGGTTTGACGTAGGCGGGGTTGTCGGGCACCGGGCGGTCGTAGTCGTGGCCGTACTTGTTCTTATGAATCTCGAGGTTTGATTCGGCCAGGCTGAAGGTGCCGATGGAAGTGTCTCCGCGTGAAACGGTAATCTCGCGGCGAAGAGCGCGCAGCGCGTCGGGTGCGACCGAGGAGTGAAAGATCTGCAATTCGTACCGTCCCGGCGGGACATTAGGAAAACTAACCTCACCGCGCGCGTTGGAGATGGCGTAGTAGGGCGTGCTCAGGGCTATCACCACGGCGCTCATCTCCGGGTGAATGTTGCAGAAGATGAATGAGATGCCGGGCTTGTCGAACTGGACGACACGGGTAGAACCGCTTTCATAAAGCCCAAGGTCGAAACGCTTGCCTTCAAACAGCGAGAAAACGTTGTGGAAGAAAGGATCGTCGTTGGGAAATTCCACTCTGCCACCGACCGGAATCACCACGAGCGAGGGGTGAAAGCTCTTGTTCTTCTGCGTCAGCTTAGGAATCTCAGATGGCTGTTGCTTCGGGACATCAATGGCTGCTCCGCCCAGAGGAACCAACCAAATGACAGCCTGGGAAGCGTCTTTGAAGCGGGCACCGTTCCGGGTTAGCTCTACACGGGCCTTCAGTCCCGCCTCCTGAGCCGTCCCCAAGGCAGAGCTGAACAGTAAAACGCAGACCAGCCATCGACGGCATGCGAATGAGCGCCGCATCCTCAAAATAGTATCCCCATGGCAAGATTCAGTTGGTTGGTGAAACTGCTGCTGCTATAGATGGGGAAGCTGCGCAAGCGCCGCAGTTCGGCGGAGAACAGCAAATCCGATCGCGGGCGGTAGACGAAGTTGCCCAGGATGCCGCGATTCCTGCCGATGATCGTCGCGCTGGGCTGATTAGCGTCGATGGCGAAGCCGCGAACGTCGCTGGCATAGGAATTATTTTCCGCGATGGTGCCGTTCAACTCCAGCTTGGGAGTGAGCTGAAATTTCAGTTGGGTCCAGCCGCCGATGGAGTCGAGACCGCGAATGGGAGTGGTGTTGGTAGCGGGCGCGGCCACCAAGCCGCCGAACAGAACCGATTCGCCCATGCCCGCGCCCAAGCCTCCGATACCGCGGCCGCGGTAGAACTCTCCGGAGAGACCCAGGCGGGGCAGGATGGGAATCTGCCAGTCGGCCATGCCAGCCCAGGCGTCCACATAGCGTCCCCACGTCCAGTTCTGGCGGCCGTAGTAGCCCGCCACGCCGAAGCTGAGAGGGTGGGCAAACACGGGACGAGACCATGAGGTGCGCATGGCATAGGCAGGCTGGCCAGATTGTTCGCCAGCCTGGGCGGAGCGCTGAAACGAGTTGGGGAACTCCCAGTCCACATTGTTGAGAATGCCGGCCTGCACGGTCAGCGTCTGGTCGCTGGAAAAATTGAAGCGATGCTCGACGCGGAGCTGCGGAATCCAACCCCAGAGATTTCCAGCGAAGGCAAAAGTGGGAGTGGCCAACGAAGCGAATGAAGTTGGGGAGAGCGGCGAGAAGAACAGGGAATCCTGGCCGGCGACCACCGAAGTGTGCTCCCAATCCAGGCGAAGATCGGCGGTCTGCAGGCGAACGATGCCGAAATTGAAGCCGTTGCCGGTGTTAGCGAATCCTCCGCCAAAATCCATTTGGACATTCGCGGAACTTTTCGCTCCGTACAGGGTGGGGCCGAAAATCTCCAGACCGATCTCGGATTGGCGCAGGGTCGCGCCTAAAGTGGCGGAGCTGGTGCCTGCGTTGGCAAGAGGCACGGCGTAATCGGGCAGATCCAGATTGTTCGATGCGCCTAAATTACGGAAGGCGTTCATCAGCACGATGCCCGAGAGGCGGGCGCGATACTTGGAGGCGGTTTCGACTTTGGTCTGGTAGTGCTCATCGACTTTGGAGCCGAGCAGGGAGGTCGATTCCTCGAGTTTCTGAACGCGATCCTCGAGAGTGGAAGGCTCCGCCGCGGGCTGGGGGTCGGAGGCTGATGTGGGGGACGGCGCAGGGGCTGCGGACAATGGAGTGGCGGCAGCGGCCGAGGTCAGGTCGACGCTGGCTGGATTTCGCTCCAGGAGGGTGCGGGTGGCTTGCAGCTCCTGGCGCAGCTGCTGCATTTCTGCGCGCGATTGCACGTTCTCGGAGTGCATCTCGTCGACCATCGTGCGCAACAGGCGCACTTGTTCCTGTAGATCGCGCAGGGCCATGGCAGTGGCGTCGGTGTTGGAAGCGGGGGGAACAGCGGATGTCTCCTGGGCGAGCGCATAGGCGCTGGAGAAAGCCAGTGCGCTGGCCGCCAGTGCAATCGCACAAACCGCAGACGTTCTAAGGTTTTTCATACCCCTCCTCCAAAGTATCTGGATCGGTTGCGAGGCAAAGAGTATGAGTGGCCGCCTACGCGCCCGAATGTGAACTCGAATTGCCGCTGGCATCCTCTCGTTTTGCAGGCACGAGAGAGGGGACCGTGTCGGGGGCGTCGTCGGCGCCCCGCAAAGCTTCCAGTAAACGTCCGGGAAGTACGATGCGGAAAACTGTCCTCGAGTCAGCCGTGCGTTCCACAACAATTTCGCCGCCGTGATCTTGCACGATCTTCTGCACGACTGCCAGTCCCAGACCCGTCCCATTTTCCTTGCCATAACTCACGAAAGGATGAAACAGCTTGTCACGGATCGAATCGGCCACGCCAGGGCCGTTGTCGGAGACCTCAATCGAGATGGAGCCGGCGTTCTCGCCGATCGTGACTTCGACCCGGCCGCCCACGACTGGAGCGGCTTCGCACGCATTCAACAGAAGATTGTATAGCGCGCGCTCCAGCTTGCGGGGATCGAACCATCCGGGATGGGAGCCGTCGCCGTGAATTTCGATGGAGCGCGCATGGTGCCGGGGATGCAGGCGAACTCCCTGCACGGCACGCTGCACGGTGTCGGAGATGCTGGCGTAACCGGGATTCAGCGACTCCCGGGTGCGGGCGAACTCGAGCAGGGAGTCGATGAGATCGGTCATCAGGTTCACGCCGGTGCGGACTTCCTGGTAGAGTTCCTCGCGCTGCGCCGGAGTTAAGTCGCTGTCGCAGAGAAACTCCGAGTTGGCGACGATGGCAGCGAGGGAGTGGCG
>Ga0210408_10005281_pt1 | contig 11371 bp, 12 predicted proteins | sample IncBWH4MmetaG_FD_155471 | JGI IMG/M metagenome (GOLD analysis project Ga0210408, IMG submission 155471) | Forest soil microbial communities from Barre Woods Harvard Forest LTER site, Petersham, Massachusetts, United States - Inc-BW-H-4-M | ecosystem: Environmental > Terrestrial > Soil >... | reverse complement strand
CCTCACCCCGACCCTCTCCCCGCAAGCGGGGAGAGGGGGCGCTGTGGCACGGCCCTTCAATCCACTCATCCGGCATGCCATGATGCGGGCACAGAAATTTTTTGGGAGGCCGTAATGGCTAAATATCTGCTGGTCAGCTTCAAGACTTGCCCGTGGGTGCAGCGCGCCGCGATCGTGCTGCGCGAGAAGAATATCGATTTCGAGTTCCGCCACATCGAGCCGGACAACCGGCCCGACTGGTTCCTCGCCATCTCGCCGCACAAGAAGGTGCCGGTGTTGCGCCTCGACGACAAGGTGTCGCTGTTCGAGTCGAGCGCGATGTCCGAGTTCCTCGACGAGACCACGCAGCCGCGGCTCCATCCCGCGGACCCGGTCGAGCGCGCCATCAACCGCGCCTGGACCGATTACGTGCCGACCTTCGCTGCGGAGGTGACCGCGGTTGCCTACGCGGACACCGAGGCGGACTATAATAAAGCGAAAGAGCGGATCACGGTGCCGTTCGAGCGGCTCGAGGCCGCTCTGAAGAAACAGGGCAGCGGACCGTTCTTCAACGGCAGCAAATATTCACTGGTCGACGCCTCCTACGCGCCGTTCCTGCAGCGCTATTTCTATCTCGACCGGATCAGGCCGCTCGGCTACATCGAGAAATATCCGCGGCTCAAGGCCTGGGCCGAGGCGCTGATCGCACGGCCCTCGACGCACTCCTTCCCGGAAGGCGAGTTCGAGGCGATGTATCGGCTCAACCTCAAGAAGCGCAACAAGTACCTGGCGCAGTTCGTCCAACTGCCGGCGGTCGCGGCGGAGTAATGTGTAGGGTGGGTTAGCGGCGAAGCCGCGTAACCCACCGTCAGCGCACCGCATCAACGAAAGCTGGTGGGTTACGCCTCCTTCGGCGGCTAACCCACGCCGCTAAACGCTTGGCCGCCATACCAGATCGTCTACGACGTCACGCCGCCGAGCGAACGTCGATCTTGACCTTGAGGCCCGCCCGCGTTGCGAGGGTCAATAGGGTATCGAGCGAGAACTTGTTGATCTTGCCGTGCAGCAGGTCGTTGAGGCGAGGCTGAGTAATGCCAAGCCGGCGGGCGGCGCGGGCCTGGGTCGTGTTCCAGCCGCGCACCGCCGCGCTGATCGCGGTCATGACGTTTGACCGCATCGTCATGTTCGCGGCGTCTTCGGGATTGTCTTCCAGCGCGTCCCAGACATTGGCAAAGGTTCGAGCTATCATCGCTGCGATCCTCGTTTCAGTTGACGTAGACGTGCATCGGCAAGATCAACGTCACGCTGGGCGGTCTTCTGCGACTTCTTCGAAAAAGCGTGCAACACATGGACGGCATCGGGCAAGGTTGCAATGTAGATCACGCGATACGCTCCGGTTACGTCACGGATCCTGATCTCCCGTACGCCAACGCCGATCGTTGGCATCGGCTTCCAGTCGGTTGGGTCCAAGCCTTTTTGGACCTGATGCAGTTCGTGACCGGCCTGCCGCCGTGCATCTTGCGGAAAAGCGCGCAGCCGGTCGAGCGAATCCCCGTGAAAGGTCACGGGCTTGATGGCCATTAGATCAATATATCATTATTTATATAAATGGCAAGGCCCAATCGGGCATGCGAGAGGGTGCCTGGGAAAATACTTCCACAAACCTGAAGTATGTTGCATTTCGCTGCTTTGCCTACGGCATATTTGAGAATGCTGCGGCAGTTGTGGCTGCGAGTGCGCAGGCTTAAATACCCGTGCGCGTGTGCATCAGGCGACAGGAGCTATCCATGGCCGAGCTTGCCGAACTCGAAACCGCTCCCGACACCGTCGAGGCGACGGTCAATTATCTCAAAGACACCGGCGAGGCGCCCTGGACCTACAGCGGCGGGGAGGGTTCGACCGAGGTCAAGAGCAGCGGCACGCCCGACCCGCACCGGGTGACGATCCACAATGGACGGCCGCATGCCGGCGGGTTCGTTCTCGAGAGCGACGGCTTCCGTTTCGTGCGCCATGACACGGCGATGAAGGATTTCCTCGACCCGGCCGAAATCAAGCGCGTCTACTACCCGGAGATGGAAGCGCTGATAAAGGCGGAGACCGGGGCAAGGCGCGTCGTCGTGTTCGACCACACGCTGCGCACCGCCGACGAGGCCGATCGCGAGGCGCGCAAGATCCGCGAGCCGGTGCAGCGCGCGCACAACGACTACACCGAGTGGTCCGGCCCGCAGCGCGTGCGCGACCTGTTGCCCGACGAGGCGGAGGACCTGTTCAAGCGCCGCTTCGCCATCGTGCAGGTGTGGCGGCCATTCCGCCATCCGATCGAAACCTTTCCGCTCGCCATCTGCGACGCCAAGAGCGTCGCGTTTTCCGACTTCATCATTTCCGAGCGGCGTTATCCCAACCGGATCGGCCAGACCTATGCGGTGAAGTACAACCCCGCCCACCGCTGGTTCTGGTTCCCGCGCCAGCAGCGCAACGAGGCGATCGTGTTCAAGGTGTACGATTCCGAGAAGGACGGCCGCGCTCGCTGGACCGCGCACACCGCCTTTACCGACCCGACCTCGCCGCCGAACGCGCGCCCGCGCGAGAGCATCGAAATACGAACGCTCGCGTTTTGGTAGCGTTTTTGTTTGCCGCGGGCGTCCGCGCCGCTTGGTTCTGTAATGCGCGGACGCGGGCGGCCGATGTGGCCCGTTTGGACTGACGAAACTACGGCCGCCGGATCCCGGATTTCGCGCTACGCGCTCATCCGGGCTACGTGCTACGGTCTCGCATGCCCTCCGTCTGGCTCAAGCGCCTGAGTGTTGTCCTTGCATGCGCGGTGCCGGCGCTCGCCGAGGCCGCGCTCGAGGCACCCAAGAACGTGCCGGCGCAAGCGTCGCTCGCCGGCCAGCTGCTGGTGGCGACGCCCGCGATGGGCGATCCGCGCTTTGCCCACACCGTCATCCTCATGGCGCGCCACGACAAGAAGGGCGCGTTCGGGATCGTGATCAACAAGCCGGTGGGCGAGCGGCCGCTCGCGAGTTTGCTGGAAACGCTGGGAGAGAAGGAGACCGGCGCCGAAGGTAACGTGCGCATTTTCGCCGGCGGCCCGGTGCAGCCCGAAATCGGCTTCGTCGTGCACAGCGCCGACTACCGCCGCGCCGAAACCATCGTCGTCGACTCGCACGTGGCGGTGACCTCGACCCGCGAAATCCTGCGCGACATCGCGCGCAAACAAGGGCCGCAGAAAAGCCTCGTCGCGTTCGGATACGCCGGCTGGGCCGCGGGTCAGCTCGAGGGCGAAATGGCCCAGCGCGGCTGGTTCACGGCGGAAGAAGACGTTGAATTGATCTTCGACATGGACCGCGCCAAGGTGTGGGACGAGGCGATGAAGCGAAGGACGCAGGATTTGTAGTAGGGCGCAATAGGCCGAAGGCCGTATTGCTCCGTCGTCGGCGCATTACGCGGCCCATCGGCCGCTAATGCGCCCTACAAGAAACAAACGGGGAGGACCGTGCATGAAAGTCGATCGCCGCAGGTTCCTGCAAAAGACCGGCGGGCTCGCCGCCATCCTGGCGTCCGGCCGGGCGCCCGCCTATGCCCAGGGCACGACGCTGCATTGGCTGCGCCTGGGCGATTTCGTGCCCGCCTCCGACGTGCTGCTGCGCCGTGAGCTGCTGCCGGAGGCCGAAAAAGCGCTCGGCCTCAAGATCACCTTCGAGACCATCAACGGCAACGACCTGCAGGCGCGCATCACCTCGGGCATCCAATCCGGCAGCGGCGCCGACATCATGCACGCCCTGCACAATTGGCCGCATCTTTATGCCGACAGCGTCGTTGACGTGAGCGACGTCGCGGAGGAGATCGCCGGCCAGCAGGGCGGCTTCTACGACATTTTCCCGGTGTTGATGAAAGGCGCCAACGGCTGGCTCGGCGTGCCGTGGTGCGCGCTCGGCGTCCTCATCTGCTACCGCAAGTCCTGGTTCGACGAGATCGGGCTCACGTCGTTCCCGGACACCTGGGCCAAATATCGCGAGGCCGGCAAGCTGCTCAAGGCGAAGGGCCGCCCGATCGGCCAGACGCTCGGGCACGCGTACGGCGACGCGCTGGTGTTTTCCTATCCGTATCTCTGGTCGTGGGGCGGAAAGGAAGTCGAGGCCGACGGCAAGACCGTGGTGCTTGACAGCAAAGAGACGCTCGAGTCGGTCAAGTTCATGACCGGCTTCTGGAAGGACGCGCACGACGAAGGCGGGCTCGCCTGGGACGACTCGAGCAACAACCGCGCTTTCCTCGCCGGCACCATCTGCGCGACCAGCAATGCCGCCTCGATCTATATCGAGGCGCTGCGCAAGCCGGAGGCGTATCAGACCGAGAAGGGGACCCCGCTCAAGAACGACATCCTGCACGCGCCATATCCGCGCGGCAGCGCCGGGGTCGCGACGCTGCATCTGGCGCAGTCGCACATGATCATGAAGTATTCGAAGAACCAGAAGGCGGCGAAGGATTTTCTGCGCTGGGCAAGCTCGCGTCCGGTGTTCGAGAAGTGGTTCGTCTCGCAGAAGGGCTTTTCCACGTCGGCGGGGCGCGAATGGGCGAAGCACCCGATGTGGAACGAGGATCCGGTGATGACGCCGTTTCGCGACGTGATCCTCACCGCGCGGGCGCCGGGCTGGCCCGGGCCGTCCGGCCGCAAGGCCGCCGAGGTCGTGTCGAAATACATCATCACCGACATGTACGCCAAGGCGGTGCAGGGCATGCCGGCGGAAGACGCGGTGAAATGGGCGCACGCGGAATTGGTGAAGGTTTACGGCGGGTGATCATCCCTCCCCCGCAGGGGGAGGGTGGCCGCCGAAGGCGGCCGGGTGGGGGTTCTTCACGAACGCTGCGCGAGGTGACGCCCCACCCGGCGCCGCCCGCTCGCGCGGGCGTCGCCACCCTCCCCGCTGCGCGGGGAGGGATAAGACTCAATCCACCACGCCGAGCGCGTGGAAGATTTCCTCGAGCTGCGGGCCCATCGGCAGGTTGATGCGCTCGCCGGTCGGGGTCTTGCGCACGAACCATTTGTCGTAAGTCAAGATCAGATCGCGGCTCTCCGCGAGCTGCTCGAACGTGTGCACCACAAGCTGATTGAGCTGCGGGTCGTCCTTGCGGAACATGATTCCGTAAGGATCGTAGGAAAGAAAATCGCCGACCACGATCAGCTCGCGTTGCGCGTTGTGGTGGGCGATCAGCCCGTAGAGCAGAATATCGTCGGTCGCGAACGCGTCGGCCTTGCCGTCGACCACCAGGCTGTAGGATTCCTCGTGGTCGCGCGCCGAGATGATATTGGCGCCGAGCTGGAATTTCTCGTTGAGGCGTTTGAGCGCCTGCTCGTTGGTGGTGCCGGCGGTTACCACGACCACCTTGCCCTTGAGATCCCGGTAGGACTTGATGGGCGAATGCCGCTTGACCATCAGCTTGGTGCCGGTCACGAACATGATCGGCGAGAAGGCGACCTGCTTCTGCCGCTCGGCATTGTTCGTGGTCGAGCCGCATTCGAGGTCGACCTTGCCGGAGGCGACCGCTTGGATGCGCGTCTCCGGCGTCACCGGCACGTAGGCGACCTTGAGCTGCGGCTTGTCGATCTCGCGGCCGATCTCGTCGACGATCGCCTGGCACAGGTCGATCGAATAGCCCATCGGCTGGTTGCCGGGCCCGAGATAGGAGAACGGGAACGACGCCTCGCGATAACCGAGCGTGATCGTCCCGCTGCCGTTCACCTTGGCGAGCGTGCCGGTTAATTTGCTGACTGACTGCTCCTGCTCCTGCGCGGCCGCTGCCACGACGGACGCGGCCAGCAATGCGGCGGCGAGCGCGGGCAGGGCCCGAAGCCCCATGAAGGCGGTCATGGCGGCGCTCCTCACTCCGCCGCCACCGCGACCGGTTCCTCCTCCAGCGGCTCGTGCACATGGGTCGGGTCGTATTCGCCTTCCCACTTGCCGACGACGACAGTGGCGATCGAGTTGCCGACCACGTTGGTGGCGCTGCGCCCCATGTCGAGGAACTGGTCGATCCCCATGATCAGCAGCAGCCCCGCCTCCGGAACGTTGAACTGCGAGAGCGTTGCCGCGATCACCACCAGCGAGGCGCGCGGCACGCCCGCCATGCCCTTCGAGGTGAGCATCAGGAGCAGCAGCATGGCGATCTGCGTGCTCATCGGAAGGTCGATGCCGTAGGCCTGCGCGATGAACATGGTCGCGAAGGTGCAGTACATCATCGTGCCGTCGAGGTTGAACGAGTAGCCGAGCGGCAGCACGAAGCTGACGATGCGGTTCGATACGCCGAAGCGCTCGAGCTGCTCGACCGTCTTGGGGTAGGCGGCCTCGGAGCTCGAGGTCGAGAACGCGAGCAGGAACGGCTCGCGGATGAAGCGCAGCAGAGTGATCACCCGCGGGCCGATGAACACCGATCCGGCCAGGATCAGCACCACCCACAGCAGGACGAGGCACATGTAGAACTCGCCCATGAACTTGCCGTAGGTGACCAGGATGCCGATGCCGTTGGTGGTCACCGTGGCGGCGACCGCGGCGAACACCGCGAACGGCGCGGTCAGCATCACGTAGTTGGTGATTTTGAGCATCACGTGGGCGAGTTCGTCGGCGATGGCGACGATCTGCTTGCCCTTCTCGCCCAGCGACGTGACCGCGATGCCGGCGAAGATCGCGAACACCACGATCTGCAGGATCTCGTTGTTGGCCATCGCCTCGATAATCGAGCGCGGCACCAGGTGGGTGACGAACTCCTTGAGCGAGAGCGCGGAGACCTTGAGGTTGGTCGCGGTGCCGGCGTCGGGCAGCGGCAGGTTGAGGTTGTCGCCCGGCCGCAACAAGTTGACCATGATGAGGCCGAGCGCGAGCGACACCAGCGAGGCGGACAAGAACCACGCCATCGCCTTGAGGCCGATGCGCCCGATCGCTTCGAGGTTGCCCATGTGGGCGATGCCGACGATAAGCATCGAGATCACCAGCGGCGCGATGATCATCTTGATCAGCCGCAGGAACAGGTCGGTGATGAGGGAAAAGTAGCCGGCGACCACCGCTGCGGTCTTCGGGTCGGCGATCGTGGTGTTGAGGATGTAGCCGACGACGGCGCCGAGGATCAGCCCGCCGATGATCCAGTAGGTGAAGCGTTTGCCCATGACGTGCTCCCGTGCTCCTGCGCCGCGGGAGAGGTCGCCCGCCTCGCCCCCGGCGCGCCCGCGTCAAGCTTGACGGGTTCGCGTTGCGCGCGCAACTGCGTTAGTGTGGCGGTTCAGAAGTCCGCATCATTCTTGCGAGCCGAGTCCGAGATGCGGACTTCTGAACCAAAGCCACACTAGATCAATAACTTGCTAGTGCCCTTCGATTCCGAAGTTCGCAAACGACCGTGCCGCAGAATGATGCGAACTTCGGAATCGGGGCATTAGCGGCGCTTTACCCGCTTTTGGCGGGTCGTGGGGCCGACGCGCGGGCTTGACACCTACAAAGCGTCGTCGTCAGGATCGGTTTTGCAATCTGACTGCGAAAGGGGCGATCATGCGATTGATTTCAACGGCGGTTACCGCCGCCCTCGCGATGCTTTGGCTGGGCGGCGCCACAGCGCAGGTGCAAACGCAAGAAACCGCACAAGCGCAGCAGGACCGCATCCCCACCCCGTGTGCTCTCGTGTGCCTTCCGCCCACCCAGCTCAATGCGGAAAAGTGCATGTGCGAGGAAGCGACCCCGGTGAAACCGCCCTGCGCCATAGTTTGCCCAGACCCGGACACGGTTGCCGATCTCAAGGGGTGCTTTTGCTTGACCAAGTGAGCCGCCGCATTCCTGGTGCGAGCGGCTGTTGTAGGATGGCTTGAACGGCGCAGCCATGAAACCCATCGATGGGTTTCGCTTGCGCTCAACCCATCCTACGGGGAAAACCGATGCATGCCGCCTGGTACGAGAAGAACGGCGCGGCCGCCGAGGTGCTCGCCGTCGGCGAGATGGAGACGCCGCGGCCCGGGCCGGGCGAGGTGCGCGTGCGGCTTGCGACTTCCGGCGTCAATCCCTCCGACGTGAAGAGCCGCGCCGGCACCGCGCGCAAGATCGCCTTCCCGCGCGTGATCCCGCACAGCGACGGCGCGGGCGAGATCGACGCGGTCGGCGAGGGCGTGCCGCCGTCCCGCGTGGGGGAGCGGGTGTGGACCTGGAACGGCCAATGGAAGCGCCCGTTCGGCACCGCCGCCGAATACGTGGTGCTGCCGTCGGCGCAGGCGGTGGCGCTGCCCGCGCACATCGACTTTGCGGCCGGCGCCTGCCTCGGGATTCCGGCGCTCACCGCCTGGCACGCGCTCGCGCTCGCCGACGCGCATGCGGGCACGACATTGCTGATCGCCGGCGGCGCCGGCGCGGTCGCCCATTACGCTATCCAGTTCGCCAAAGCGCGCGGCGCGCGGGTGATCAGCACGGTCTCGTCCCCTCACAAGGCGGAGGTCGCGCGCGCGGCCGGCGCCGATGAGACCATCGATTACAAGCGCGAGAGCGTTCCCGAGCGCGTCGCCGCGCTCACCGACAAGGCCGGGGTCGACGCGGTGATCGAACTCGACCTCGCCGCCAACGCGCATCTCATCCCGGGGGTGCTGCGCCCGAAGGGCACCGTCGTGGTCTACGGCACCGGCAAGCCCGAGGCGCAGATCCCGGCGGGCTTCTGTCTGGTCAATTCGATCAGGCTGCAATTCATGCTGGTCTATGAACTCACCGCCGAGGAACGCGCCCGCGCCATCGACGACATCACCGCGATGCTCAAGGCGAATGCCCTCATCCACAACGTGGCGAAGACGTTCCGGCTCGGCGACATCGTCGCCGCGCATCAGCTGGTGGAATCGGGCACCGCCATCGGGAACGTGGTGATGGAGCTGGGATAGGAACACCGGCACGAGATCGACGGTCCGGCAGTTTTCACCGAAGCATGTTCTTGTCAGCAAACCGGTACCCACTTCGCCGGAACATGCGCTAAGATCGCCTTCGTGCCAGTGAAGGGAGAAATGCGATGCCATCCAAGATCGTCGACCTGTCGGCGCGCTCGAACATCATCGAGGCGGAACCGTTCGGACTGCATTTCTGGGAGTGCACGCCGGAAGAATTCCTGAATTATTTGCAAGATCCGCGCGGCACCCTGGCGTCGATGGGAGTGAAGCTTCCCAAAGGCACTCGCGTCGAAACGACGATCGAAAACCACGATTGGCTCAGCGACAACACCCGCAAATTGGCGGCCAAGCGCGGGCCCGTCATCATCTGCAACATCGGTACCGGCGGCGTGGGGATCGCAGCCGCGGCGGCGCTCGGCAAGAAGGCGGGGCCCGCCCGCGACGTCTACCGCGTCGTCAGCTTTGCGCATACCGACGCCGCGATCGGCAAGCTCAAGAAGACGCTGTTGCACTCGCGCACCGAGCAGGAACGCAAAGCAAAATAGTCCCGCGCGGCGGCGCCGCGTATGCGAGATCGTAGGATGGGTTGAGCGCAGCGAAACCCATCGCTCAAGCAAGATGGGTTTCGCCGCTGCGCGGCTCAACCCATCCTGCGCCCTACGCCTCGATCACCACCATGCCGTTTTCGACGCGCGCCGGATAAGTCTTCACCGGCTCCATGCACGGCGGCGCCACCACCTCGCCGGTGCGGATGTTGAACTGGCCGCCGTGGAAATTGCACTCGACCACGTCGCCGTCGACGTAACCTTCGCCGAGCGAGCCGGGCCCATGGGTGCAGGCGTCGTCGGTGACGAAGAATTCGCCGTCGAGATTGAACACCGCCACCACCAGGCCCTCGGCCTCGACCCGCAGCGGCGTACCCACGGCGACGTCCGCCGCGGGGCAGAGTTCGATGCGCCTCCCCATGTTTCGCTGCTTCCGGCTTCCCAACCCTGTTCGGCGGACCTACATGGATTTATGATCCGTGCAAACTGATCCGCAGGCAAAAGGTGGCCGAGCGCCGATGCTGAGACAAGAGCAGGACGACCTCCTCACCCAGACCGGCCCGGGCACGTCCGGCGGCCGGCTGTTCCGCAGCTACTGGCTTCCCGCGCTGCTCGCCGAGGAGCTGCCCGAAGACGGTAGCCCGCCGGTGCGGGTGAAGCTGCTCTCCGAGCGGCTGCTCGCGTTCCGCGACAGCGAGGGCCGCTATGGCCTGATCGACGAGTTCTGCGCCCATCGCGGGGTGTCGCTGTGGTTCGGGCGCAACGAGGAGGGCGGGCTGCGCTGCCCCTACCACGGCTGGAAATACGACGTGACCGGCCGGTGTCTCGAGGTGCCGTCGGAGCCGGTCGAGAGCGGCTTCTGCAACAAGATCAAGCTCAAGTCCTATCCGCTCATCAAGATCGGGCCGGTGCTGTGGACCTACATGGGCCCGGCCGAGAAGACGCCGCCGCATCCGGAGTTCGAGTTCGCGCTGGTGCCGGACGCGAATTGTTTCACCTCGAAGCGCCTGCAGGAATGCAACTGGCTCCAGGCCATGGAGGGCGGCATCGATTCGAGCCACGTGTCGTGGCTGCACCGCGGCGCGCTCGATTCCGACCCGCTGTTCAAGGGCGCGCGTGGCAACCGCTACAATCTCGGCGACGCCCGGCCGGTGTTCGAGGTGGTCGAGCATCCCGGCGGGCTCTACATCGGTGCGCGCCGCAACGCCGAGAACGGCCAGTATTATTGGCGCATCACGCCGTGGGTGATGCCATGCTTCACCATGATCCCGCCGCGCGGCAATCATCCGGTGCACGGGCACTTCTGGGTGCCGATCGACGACGAGAACTGCTGGGCCTGGAGCTTCGATTATCAGCCGACCCGCGCGCTCACGACGGACGAAGTCACGGCGATGCGCGCCGGCAAGGGCATTCACGTCACCTATGTGCCGGGCAGCTTCCGGCCTGCCGCCAACAAGGACAACGATTACCTGATCGACCGCGCGGCGCAGAAGGCGGGGCGCACCTACAGCGGCGTCGAAGGCATCGCCATGCAGGACGCCTCGCTGCAGGAGAGCATGGGGCCGGTCGTCGACCGCACCAAAGAAAACCTCGTCTCGACCGACAACGGGATCATCATGGCGCGCCATCGCATGCTGCGCGCGATCAAGGCGTTGATGGAAAAAGACCTGGCGCCGCCCGGCGTCGACCCCGCGCATCATCGTGTGCGCTCCGCCGCCGTGGTGCTGCCGGCTGACCAGGCGTTCAAGGACGCGGCGCGCGAGGCGCTTACGGTGCGCGAAGGCCTCGCCCACGCATCGGTGTGACATGGCGAGCGAGAGCGCGCGGGCGACGAGTGCGGCCGAGGCGCGCTACCGTATCGATGCGCCGAACTCGCAGCCGCGCACCGTCAAGGTGATCGCCCTCGATGCGGCGGCCGAGCGGGTGGTCAAGCGCATCGCCAGGCGGC
>Ga0210408_10005280_pt1 | contig 11372 bp, 11 predicted proteins | sample IncBWH4MmetaG_FD_155471 | JGI IMG/M metagenome (GOLD analysis project Ga0210408, IMG submission 155471) | Forest soil microbial communities from Barre Woods Harvard Forest LTER site, Petersham, Massachusetts, United States - Inc-BW-H-4-M | ecosystem: Environmental > Terrestrial > Soil >... | reverse complement strand
TCGTCAATCATCTCAACGGCGGCCCCGCGATCCCGACCTTCACTCCGCCGATGGTCTTCGAGCAGGGAGTCCGGCGGCGCCCGACGCTGGTGGCCAACGCCGAGACGCTCGCCCACGTCGCGCTGATCGCCCGCCACGGACCCGCGTGGTTTCGCCAGCTCGGCACGCCCTCCCAGCCCGGATCGACGCTCGTGACACTCTCAGGCGCCCTGGCCCATCCCGGCGTGTATGAGATCGAGCACGGCGCCTCGCTCGTATCGCTGATCGACGCGGCCGGCGGCATGCTCGCCAACCCCCGGGCGTTGCTCCTCGGCGGCTACGGCGGCAGTTGGATCAGCGGCGAGCTCCTGCGCGGCGTGGCGCTTTCAGACGAACATCTCGCGCCCCACGATGCCTCGCTCGGCGCAGGCGTCGTGCTGCTGCTCTCCGAGAACGCCTGCCCCGTCGCCGAGACCGCGCGCGTGGCGCGCTGGCTGGCGGGACAGAGCGCCGGCCAGTGCGGACCGTGTGTGCACGGTCTCGACGCGATCGCCACCTCCGTGGAGGAGATCGCCGGCGGGATCGCCCGGGCGAACGCCGCCCAGCGCATCGCGCGCCTGGCCGCACTCGTGCACCGTCGCGGCGCCTGCGGGCATCCCGACGGAGCCGCACGCTTCGTGATGAGCGCACTCGAGGCGTTCGGTCCCGAGTTCGCCGACCACGCCCGGCACGGGTCGTGTGAGGGATGCGGCCGTCCGGGGGAGCTGCCGCTGCCAGTCCACCGCTCGGCGATAACCCCGACCTCCGAACCGGTGTCGTTTCGATGAGCTGGCGTGTGCGCGTCAATCCGATCGCCTGCGCGGCCCACGGCATGTGCGCCGAGCTGCTGCCCGAGCGGATCTCCCTCGACGAGTGGGGCTACCCGATCGTCGACTCCGAGCCCCTGCCGCCCGCCCTCCTCGACCATGCCCGGCGCGCTGCCCAGGCGTGCCCCACGTTCGCGCTGCTGCTCATACGCGATCGCGAGCGGGTGCCGTAGCGACTCCGTCAGGCGACGGGCTACGGCCAGTCGATCCGCTCTGCCAGCTCAGCCGGTCCAATGTCGAGCAGGCCGCTGCGCCGCACCTCTCGATACTCGCCGTCGGTGAGCGCCAACCAGTGAACGGTGTGGTCGGCGGGATCGACGATCAGCACCTCGTCCACCTGGTGGGCGGCGTAGAACGGAAGCTTCTGCCAGCTCTCATCGCCCGGGGAGACGATCTCCATGACGAGCGCGGCGGTCGTATGCCAGACGCCGCGCGGGCGCGTCCGGTGTATGCCTCCGTCCGGCACGCGGTAGTCATCGTCGGCGGCGCCGAGGTTGAACTCCGCGATCGTAGGAAACAGTCCCGCGGCTCGGGCGGGCCCATCGAGCGCCACTGCCAGTTGTTGCGAGATGTCGGCGTGCTCGCCCAACGGAGCCGGAACCATGTGCAGCACACCTTCCCATACCTCGTCGAAACGATCCAGACCCGAGCGTCGGCGGTTCTCCTTCAGCGCCTCCAGCGCCTGTGGAGGTGGATCGAGCACCAGCGTGGGCATAACGTAAGCGTAGCGCCGACGCCGACGTCCGGGGCTGACCCGTAGCCCCGCCGCGGACATGTTGTGGAACGCGCATCGGTCCGCCGGCCTTCACAGCCCAGCCGCGTGCACCGCCGCCAGCCCGGCCCACTCGCCGTACGGGGCGAATAACTCGCGCACATCCGCTTCATTCGCCCGCGCCTGAGGGTCCCCGCCGCTGAGGATGCGCCCGACCAGCTTCAGCAGCCCCAGGTCGCCCGCGGGCAGCTGGTCGTAGCGGCCCTGCCCGCGCAGCGCCAGCATCTCCACCGTCCACGCGCCGATGCCCGGGATCGCGCGCAGCCGCCTCCAGCCGCGCTCGGGCTCGGCGTCGTGCAGATTTACGCGCCCGCCGGCCACCTCGAGCGCGGCTCTTCTCAGCGCAATCGCGCGCCCGCCGCTCAGGTCGCAGGACTGCAGCATCGCCGGCGCCGTCGCACCGACCTTCGCGGCCGTCGGCAGGTCGCGCAGCCCGCTCGCCCACTCCTCGGCTCCTTGCCCGATCCAGCGCCGCCCCAGCTTTGCGACCAGCCTGCCCTGAATCGCCGCCGCGCGCTCGTACTCGATCAGCTGCTCGCACACGGACCACACGAGCGCCTCCCACGGCTCGGGCCTGCGATCAACCCGCAGCCACGGGCGTCGCCGCAGCGAGTCACCGATCAGCGGATCGCGCTTGAAGCGCGCGTAGAACTCGCGCAGATCGTCATCGACGCCCAGCGCGAACCGCATCCGCGCGATGCCATGCGCCGCGCTCTCCCTCCTCCTTGCGCGCGCCCCGAACACCACGCTGTCCGAGGCCCTCTGCGCGACGCGCACCGCGACCGGCTCTCCCTGCTCGTCGTGCAGCAACCGTTCGATCACGCCCCCGCGCCGGCGCGTCACGCCGTCCCTTCCGAGTCGCCGCGGCAGCCGGAACGGGCCGGGTGGGCGAACCTCCTCGCGCAGCTCCACCCTCAGACCCTTCCCGCCGGCTTCAGCGCTCGGCGCCGCCCAGCAGGTGCACGTCCACGAGCAGCGACCGGGTTCCTACGATCTTCAAGGTTTCGCCACCCCGCCTGCCGCCTCCCTTGCGCGCACCCCGGCGCCCGGTCGGTCCACGTGCGACTCCTCCTCGCCTGCGCACCGCCAATCCAACCACCGCCACGCCCGCCACGAACCCGCTCGCGGCGAGAGCCATCGCCTGCGTCGCCGGCGCCACCGACCTGATCAGGCCCCCACGCCTGACCGGCTCGGGGGCGAGCACCGGCACTGCGTCCACCTCCTGCACGGCCTCGATCGCGCGTACCTGACTCACCCGGTCCAGTGTAGACCCCGGCCCCGACCTCTTTTTTCGCCTCGCCTGCGCCCGCGGGGATGAGCCCGCTTTTGCGAGCGCTCTCATTCAGCGCACGCGATTGACCGCGGACACCACCCGCTCGCCTCACCGTCCGCGCGGGCTCGACCTCTCCTCAGCCCGCACCCGACTCGCCCCGCGTCGGCGATCCGGTCCGGTGGCCCGTACCCGCCCTACAGCTCCCGCTCGTACACCCGATAGCGCTTGACGACCCGCCCACCCATCGCTTCCATGCCGCGGTTCATCGCCGTGTTGGTCTCCAGGATCCACCCCATCTCCCCACCCTTCTGCGGGCGGGCTTCCGCCGCGTCGAAGTGCATCTGATACAGCTTCGCCGCCACGCCCGTGTGCTGATACTCCGGCTTCACGCCGAGAAACCCGACGCGCACCCGATCCATGATGCGGCCCTTGCGCAGGAGATACCACCAGCCAAGCGGCAGCAGCTTGCCCTGCATCCGTTCGAGCACCTGATTGAGATCTGGGATCGTGATCGCCATACCGACCACCTCGCCGGTGTCTTCGCGCTCGGCGAGCATGAACCAGTGCTTGTCGAATGCGATATGCAGCTCCTGCGCGAACGCGTCCAGGTCCTTCTTCGAGTACGGCACGAAGTCCCAGTTTTCCGACCACGCGGCGTTGTAGACCTCCGCAAACGCATCCATGTCTTTGCGCAACTGCCTGCGGCGCATCGGCCGCACCCTGATCCCGTGCTCCGGCTGCACCTTCTCAGCGAGCTCCCAGATCACGGGCATGACCTTGTCGCGGTTCTCGACCTCCAGGTTCCACATCAGCAGGTCCATCGCCTTGCCCATCCCGGCCTGCTCCAGCCGCTCCCGGTAGTAGGGCGGGTTCCATGGCTGGGCGATCATCGGCCGTACGTCATACCCCTCGATCAGCACGCCGCTCTCGTCATTCATCGTGAAGCTCGCCGGTCCCACCATGCGTTCCTTCCCGCGCGCTCTCAGCCACGTCTCGGCGGCCTCCAGCAGCGCGTGCAGCACCTCCTGGTCGTCCTCGAACTCCAGCCAGCCGAACCAACCCCAGTTCTTGTGCTGGTAGTCATTGAACGCGTCATTCACGTGGGCGCTGATCCGGCCCACCACCCGCCCATCGCGGCGGGCCAGCAAGTACTCGGCCTCGCCATGGGTGAAAAAGGCGTTCATGCGGCGGCTCAGGAACAGCCTGCGCTCGAGCTTCAACGGAGGCACCCACAGCGGGTGGTTAGCATGCACTCCGAACGGCACCTCGATAAAAGCTTTCAGGTCCCGCCTGCCGGAGACCGGTGTGACCTTGACGCTCACCGCCCGCACCCTACATGCCCACTCCGACCGACGCCCCCGCCACGCCGCCCGGTGACATGTCGCCGGCGAGCGCCCCCGACGTCTTCGCCAAGGTCCGCGGTCACGAGCGCGAACAGGTGCTGCGCGCCGCCCGCGAAGCCGACGTGCTGCCGTACTTCCATGTCCTGACCTCGGCGGCGATGCCGGTCGTCGAGATGGAGGGCGCCGAGCGGATCATGCTCGGCTCCAACAACTATCTCGGGCTGACCGGCGACGAGCGGGTGATGCACGGGGCCGAGGACGCCCTGCACCGCTATGGCACCGGACTGACGGGCTCGCGCTTCCTGAACGGGACGATCCCGCTGCACCTGGAGCTCGAGCGGGAGATCGCGGAGTGGATGGACGCTGAGGACGCGCTCGTGTTCACCACCGGCCATCAGGCCAACCTCAGCGTGCTGGGCACGATCCTCGGACCCGCCGACACGGTGATCGTCGACTCCGGCGACCATGCCTCGATCCTCGACGGCTGCCTGCTCTCGCGTGCGAAGCTGCGGCCGTTCCGTCACAACCGCCTGGACAAACTGGAGAAGATGCTCGACCGCGCCCAGGGCGACGGTGGCGGCGTGCTGGTCGTGGTCGACGGGGTGTTCTCGATGGAGGGCGACATCGCGCCCCTGCGCGAGATCTGCGACCTGTGCGAGCACTACGGCGCGCGGCTGATGGTCGACGAGGCTCACGGCGCCGGCGTGCTCGGCATGCGTGGCGCGGGCACCGCCGAGTTGCTCGGCGTGGAGGCTCGCGTCGATCTGCGCGTGGGCACCTTCTCCAAGTCGCTCGCCTCCTGCGGCGGCTTTGTCGCGGGACCGGCCGACGTCGTCGAGTACCTGCGCATCTACTCGCGGGCGTTCCTGTTCACCGCCTCAGCCGTTCCGGCCGCGCTCGGGGCCGCGCTCGGGGCGCTGCGCGTGACACGCTCGACCGACGGCCCGCCTCTGTTCGCGCGAGTCCTCGACAACGCCTGGCGTCTGCGTGACGGCCTTGCGGAGCTCGGCTTCGCCGTGGTCTCCCCCCAGCCGCTGCCCACCGATCGCGGAGCGGCCGGCGCAAGCGTCGCCGCGGCGCCCGGTGTGCGCCCAGACGCCGCGGGCGCCCCCACGATCGTGACTCCGATCGTGCCGGTGCTCGTGGGCGACGACTGGAAGGCGGCGCTGCTGTGGCGCGCGCTGTACGACGGCGGCGTGTTCGTCAACACCGCTCTGCACCCCGCGGTACCCCCGGGCGGCGCGCTGCTGCGCACGAGCGTGATGGCCACCCACGACGAGCCCACCATCGATCGCGCCTTGTCCGTCTTTGCGCGCGTCAAGCGCGAGTTCGAGGCCGAGCACGGCCCCCTGCCCGGGCCGCACACTTGACGCTCCTTACACGTCTAAACCCCAGCTCGGGACTTGTCCAATTCTTCACAAGTCGATCGGGCTACGAAAAAGGTCGCTGCTAGCGTACGAACCGTGCGCGCGCAGTTGACCGGACGCCCCTCGCTGTCGTAGCTTCCTAGAGCGCTCTGCATGACCGTTCGGGATGAGTCCCGACGAGAACAATCTACCGGGAGGGTCCCCTCACGGGGGCGGTTCATATCGCTGGATACATGGCTCTCCGCGACTCTTTGTCGCGGGCCGGGTCTTCAGACGGTCACGACGAGCGATTCATACGTCCGAAATCAAGCATAGATGTCGCCCGTCCGCGTCCCAGCGGCGGCGACGGGGAGAGTCTCATCATGAACGCGACGGCGACGATCGCCCCTGCCGGCCCCCAGTACATGCGCGCGCTCGAACGCGCCAACAAGGTCCGTCTTGCCCGGGCCGACCTCAAGCGCAGAATCTCGACCGGAGAGATCGACGTCACCGACGTGCTCCTGCAGTGCCCCTGGGAGGCCGACAGCATGGCCGTCGCCGACCTGCTGCTGAGCCAGCGCCGCTGGGGTCAGACCCGCTGTCGCAAGTTCCTCGCGCAGCTGCCGATGTCCGAGAAGAAGACGATCGGCTCGCTGACCGAGCGCCAGCGGCAGACGCTGGTCGCGATGCTGCGGGGGGTCAGGACCACGCCGGAGCGTGGCCCCTGGGTAACGGACAACCTGATGAGAGCTTGACCTGCCACCAGCCGGCCAGCATCCCGATCAGGCCCATGCGCGGGCGCACCTCCCACACCCCGCAGCCATGTTCGCCGAGGTCCCGCACGGGTAGGCGTACGAACTTGTAGCTGCTCGGTTCGCGCTTCATGCGCTCCAGCAGCTCGCGCGCGCGTGTCTCCAACTCGACCCGTTCGGCCGTGGCGCGGCGCGCCAGCTGCAGCCGTCCGGCCAGCTCGTCGCGCGTGCGCTCCAGCCGCCCGAGATCCAGCAGGCCGGGCACGCCGACGGACCGATCGCCAAGCCCGCTCGAACCCGCGCACGCGGGCGGCTCGATATGCGGAAACCCGTCGACCACGACCGCCGACAGCTCACGCTCGAGCTTGGCCACCTGCGCCCGCAGGGCGCGTCTGGCGGCCCGCTCGTCCGTCCCCGAGGCCGAGACCCGATCGATGCGCTCGATGGTCAGCTGCACTGCTATGAGGCCACTCCTCCAGTGTGTGTGCTCGTCTACCAGCGATCTTACCAGCGCCCGGACTCGGCGGGCCCGTTACCGGGCTCGTTCCAAACCATGGCGGCAACTCCACAGAGCCTCCTCTACGTACAGCATCGGCACGCCCGCGACCTGCACCGCGAACAGCGTGAGCTCGCGCGTGCGCGCGCCCGGCTCACAGCCTTCGGCGAGCTCGCCGAACAGGAGCCCCAACGCGACAGTGTCGTCCGCAACCACGAGCCTGCCCGCCGGCAGCGACCAAGCGTCGGAGGCCCTTCCCAGCGGCTCGCCCTCACGGCTCAGTCGCACGCCCAGCTCCCCGTGGACCGCCCGCGCATCGAGCGCCCACACGGGTACGCCCGTATCGACGAGGGCGATCAGCAGGACATCCTGGAGCAGTCCCTCGGACAGGAACCCGCCACGCAGCATCCGCTCCAGCACCGCCTCCTCGATCGGCGTTCGCGCGACCTCCGGGTCGAGGCCGATCTGGCGGTAGAACACTCTGTACGCGGACGGCACCGGTTCGCGGCGCACGCCGACCGCGCGCGCGCCCCGGTAGCGGTTGGACAGATCGTGCAGCCGCCGCTCGACGCCCGGTGGGGATCCTCGCCTCGCGGCGCCCGCTCTGGGTAGGCGCGCGTGTGAGACCACGATGCGCAGCTGCGGGAGCTCCTCCTCGATCTCCTGCGCGCGCCAGCCGATTGTGGGCGCCTGCTCGGTGCTCATCCGGACACCCGCCTCCCGACCTGCCGTCCAGCCGCCGCCACCAGCTCAGCCACACGCGCGTGCAGCGTCTGAGGCGATGGCGTGTCGAGCAGCGCCGGCCCCTGCACGACGCCTCCTGGCAGCACGAACGACACCTGCGGGCAGCTCGCCACCTTGTACAGGCTCGCCAACACCCCGTCGCGGTCGAAGCCGACCTGCACGCTCGTCAGTCTGTGCTTGCGTATCAGCGCGAGCAACGGCCCCCGTTCGCCCTTGATGGCGATCGCGGCGAAGCTCACCGTGGGGAACGCGCCCGCGAGCGCCTGCATCTGACCGAGCACGGCCGGACACGAGCCCGCGTCCACGAACAGCGCGAGCACCAACGGCCTGCCGCGATAGAGCGTGCACACGTTCAGCGCCCCCGGCTCCCGCACCGCGCACGCCGGTATCCGGCCCGCGGTGCCCTCGCCGGCGTGCGTCGCGATGTTCACGTCGCCATTCAGCGTTCCCAGCGCCAGCGGCGCCGCGAACGGCGGAATCGTGTGGCCCGGTTCGATGCCTCTGGCCCCGTTCGGCCTGGTCAGGACCGTGTTGACCGTGATCAGCACCAGGATCACCAGCGCCAGCAATCCCACATAGCGCCCGTATCGCGGCTCAGGTCGGCTCATGGCGTGCACGCCAGCGCATGCGTAGCGTGGGCCACTCGACGCCTACCCGCGACCGCTCCGCCAGCACCAGCGCCGCGGGCAGCGCGACGAGCACCCCCACCAGTGAGACGCTCAGGTCGATCACGGTCACCAGGCCGAAGTCGCGCAACATCGCGATGTCGGACAGCACGAGCACACCAAACCCCGCGATCGCCGTCACTCCGGAGGCGGCGACAGCGGCGCCCGTGTGACGGTAGGTGCGTCGCAGCGCCTGCACGACGTCATGCCCGGCCAGCCGCTCCTGGCGATGGCGCTCGGACAGCAGCACGCTGAACTCGGTGGTGAGCGCGATCACCAGCGCCCCCAGCGCCAGCGACATCGGGTTCAGCGGCACCCGCACCGCGAACAGGATCAGCGCCGACCAGCCGCTCGCGAGCACGATCGGCGTCAACGGCGTCAACACGCGACGGACGTCGCCCGTGAATGCGATCAGCAGCACCAGCGCGACCGCCGCCAGCGCGATCAGCAACATCTGCGAGCGCCGCCAGGGAGAGGAGACCTGCGCGTTCGCCTGGGCGGCCAGCACCGACAGCCCCACCACCTGTGCGCTCACGCCCCTGGGCGGGTGCAGGTGCGCTCGCATCACTTCGATCACCCGCTGCTGCTCGTCCAGGCTCATCAGCTTGATGCCGAACGCGAGCGTCGCCAGATGCCGCCCCGGAGCGATCACCTCCTGAGAGAAGTACGGTGGGATCGCATCCAGCAGACCGTTCACTTCGGCGCTTGAGAGCTTCGATTTGGCGCCTTCGCGCTGGAACAGGTCGGGCAGTGAGAACGCCGGACACAGCCTGGCCCTGCCGCATCCCCGGTCGGTGGTGTAGCCGAACCGCTTGAGCATCGCGCTCTCATACGAGCTCATCCATTCGATCGTCGCCGGCTTGACCACATCGGTGCCGCTGACCGTGAGGCCGATCACGCCGCCCACGCCGCTGAGGCGCTCCAGCGTGTTGAGGTTCCGCAGCGAGGCCGTGTCCTGGGGCACGAGCTTTTCGATGTTGGTCTGCACCTTCGTCTGAGTGTCCAACCCCCACCCGAGCGCTGCCAGCACGAGTCCCACTCCGAGCACTCGCACTGGATGGCGTACGGAACGATCGAGCGCGGCTCGCGATACGGACCGCGTCAGCGGGTTGTCCACCAGCAGCTCGCGCGCGCCCCGCCAGGCCGGACCCAGCAGCTCACGCGAACCCCGCCGAGCGAGCTCCGTCAGCCCACGCGCCGGGCGCCGAGCCACCTCCGGGCCGGCTCCCCGCGAGATGCCCCCTCCGCGCCTGGTGTCGCTCGACGGTCCCACCGGCGGGCTTGCCGATCCGCGGCGCCCGGCCACGACCAGAGCCGCCGATCCGACGGTCAGCGCGCACACGAACGCGATCGCGATCCCGGCCGCGAGCAGCACACCGAACCCGCGCACCATCGGGACGGGCGAGAGCACGAGGACGAGCGTCGCCGCGGCACTGGCGGCGAACGCCGTGGCGATCGTCGGCGCGCTCACCCGCGCCGCCTCGCGTACGGCGGCGCGCGTGTCGGACGCTCCCGCGGCGAGGATCTCCCCGGCGCGCGACTGGAACTGGATCGCGTAGTCCACCGACAGTCCGATCAGCACGGGCAGCACCGCCACCTGGGCCACGGTCAGGGACGAGCTGAGCAGCGACAGCGCACCGAACGTCAGCGCGGTCGCCAGCAGCGCCACCCCCAGCGGCAGCAACCGCGGACGTCCCCGGAAGATCAGGCTCAGCACGATCGCGATCACCGCCAGCACGGCGAGGCCCAGCAGCTCGATCGAGCGGCTGATCGAGCTCGTGAGGTCCGAGACGATCGCCGGCTCGCCGGTCACCAGGTAGGTCTCGCCGTGCGCCGGACGCCATTGCCTCATCGCCACCGCACGGCCGATCAGGGCGATCGTGCGCGTACGCGCCGCCGCGGACAATCCCGGCTGCATCCGCACCGAGATCAGCGCCGCATCCGGGCTGGGGAACAGGTAGACGAATCGCTGCTTGGGTGTGCCGGCGGGCTTGCTCGAGTCGAACACGAGCGTCGAGACGAATTGGGGGTTGTCGAGGCTCGGCTTGGAGGTCAGCCCGTACTGCAGCGCCAGCGTCGCGATCCCCTCCTGGAAGCGCTTCATCGTGATCGAGCTCGCCTGTGCGCCGAGGGTCTGGGCTTCCGCCGCCGAGCGTCCATGCGCGAGCGCCGCCTGGGCGACCACCCGCTGCGCGGCGCGCGCCTGCGCTTCGGCCTGCTTGGTCTGTCTGGCCAGCTGTTCGTCGATCTGTTCGGCGGCCTCGTTCACGAACGTGCCCGGGCCGAGCACCGCCTTCACCGTCCTGGCCTGCGCCAGCTGACCGCACGGTCCGCGTGTCCCCCCCACCGAGGCCAGCGCGCTCACCGGCACGTTGCCCGACAGGCATCCCTCCAGGCCCACCAGCTTGTCTATGTCCGAGCTCAGCAACAGCTGCTGCAGGCTGCCCCTGACGACCACGTTCACGGGTTCTTCGCCGAAGCTCTGATAGAAGCGCTGGGTCGCCCGGTACTGTGAGCTGGAGTTCGACACGAACGTGCTCGTGCTCGCGCTCGGACTCAGCCCCACAGCGAGCGCGGCGCCCGCGAGCGCGAGCGCCACCACGACCGCGAGCGTCAACCGCGGCTTGCGGGTCGCGCCGCCCACGAGGGCGGAGAAGAGCCGGGCGGTACTCACGGACACGAGGCTAGTCGGTCGGCCTGCCGGCGTGGGGTGCTACCGAGTGAGGCGCAGAGACGGCGCCACCGGTCACTCCATCCCCAGGGGTCCCGCCGAATCGCCCGCCAGAAATTGGCGTACGAACGGGTTTTCGGACGCGAACAGCTCGGCCGCCGGACCGGACTGGACGATCTCGCCCTGCCACAGGACAGCGATGTGCTCGGCCACGCGCCGCGCGCTCATGATGTCGTGCGTGATCACGACATAGCAACCGCCGTTCTCGGCGTGGACTTCCTTGATCAGCTCGCACAGCAGGGCGGTGCGTACCGGGTCAAGACCCGAGTCGGGCTCATCGAACAGCACGATCTCCGGTTCGAGCACGAGCGAGCGCGCGAACCCGGCGCGCTTGCGCATCCCTCCGGACAGCTCGTTGGGCATCTTCGTGCCGGCGTCGCCCAGACCGACCTCGCGCAGGCGCCG
>Ga0210408_10005278_pt1 | contig 11373 bp, 11 predicted proteins | sample IncBWH4MmetaG_FD_155471 | JGI IMG/M metagenome (GOLD analysis project Ga0210408, IMG submission 155471) | Forest soil microbial communities from Barre Woods Harvard Forest LTER site, Petersham, Massachusetts, United States - Inc-BW-H-4-M | ecosystem: Environmental > Terrestrial > Soil >... | reverse complement strand
GTCAATGTCCCTTTCAAGCCTCCAGGAGTTCGCGGACACTCCACGCATGATCGGCGATCCCTCCCGCCATGCCAGGCGTGATCCGACGCGAACGATGCACGCGGCGAGTCACTTGGCTGTATTGTCACCGACCCGTAGATGTGGATTCTGGGTCTAAGACGCTCGCGGTCAGGGTTGAGGCTTTCGAGCGTGAGACGATTCGTTCCGAGATCGAGCGCTCCCATCACAACATGACCGAGACCGCGTGTTACGAAGAAACTCAATGGCCGCGGCTGCTACTCCGGCGTCGACCTCGAAGCAGCCCCGTTTGTTACTCCAGCGAGAACACCATGAGTGTTCCGCCGAGGTTCGTATAGTCGCCGAGCGACGCGGTCAGGCCGACAGCTCCCAATCCGTCACTTCCCTTCGTGAGGCCTTCGGCGAGACCGATGGCGGCCCATCCTCCCACGCCTGTCAGCACCGCCACGTACTGCTTGCCATCGTGCATGTAGGTGATGGGATTGCCGATGATGCCGGAAGGCGCGTGAAATTGGTAGAGAACCTTTCCCGTCGCCTCATCCACTGCCTTGAACCAGCCATCCAGCGTCCCGTAGAACACCACATCGCCGTCCGTGGTCAGCGGTCCGCTGTAAACCTGGAACATGTCGTCGACCGTCCACTTGGTCTGCCCCGTGACCGAATCATAAGCGATGAGCCTGCCCCGCGCATTGCCGTGATCCGCGGGGAACATGCTCAAAATGGCTCCGACGTACGGGAAACCGCCCTTGTACTTGACGCCGAACGCTTGGTAATCCATACAGATGTGGTTTGTCCCGACATAGAAAAGCTTGGTTCGGGGGTCGTAGGAAGCAGGCTGGTGATTCTTGGCGCCCTGCGCGGCCGGGCAGATATCTTTGACATTCACATCTTCCTTGGTCATCTTGTCCGGGTTCAGAACCGGCCGGCCGGTCTTCAAATCGATCTCCGTCGCCCAGTTCGTTGACGGATCGAATTTGTGCGCACTGAGCAGCTTGCCGCTACGCCTGTCAAGGAGGTAGGAAAAACCGTTGCGATCAAAATGCGTGAGAGTCGGGATCGTGTTGCCATCGACAACGCTGTCCGTAAGGATACTCTCGTTGATGCCATCGTAATCCCAGGCGTCGTGAGGAGTCATCTGATACGCCCACGCGGCCACGCCCGTGTCCGGATTGCGGGCCATGATGGTCATGGACCATTTGTTGTCGCCTGGCCGCTGCGTGGGATTCCACGTCCCCGGGTTCCCCGTCCCGTAATAAACCAGGTTGAGCTGGGGATCGTATGTGTACCAGCCCCACGTCGTGCCGCCACCGAGTTTCCACTCGTCTCCCTCCCAGGTTTTGAGACTGGAGTCCTTACCCACGGCTTGTTGGGTGGCCCCGTCAATCGTCTTCGCATCGAACAGGATGTCCTGATCGCTGCCGACGCTGTAGGCGCGCCAAACCTGCTTGCCGCTGTTGAGATCGTAGGCGGTGATATGACCGCGGACGCCATACTCTCCCCCGGAGATCCCGACGATGACTTTATCGTGAACCACGAGAGGAGCGCCCGTCATGGTTTGACCGAGCTTCGGGTCGCCGTTGAGCGCGGTCCAGATCACCATGCCCGTCTTCGCGTCCAGAGCGTAAAGATGGGTGTCCAGAGTGGCCGCCAGAATCTTGCCGTCGGCGTAGGCGACGCCGCGGCTCACCAGATCGCAGCAGGCAACCGAGGGCGAGAACTTATCCTGCTCCGGAGCGAATTTCCAGACGATCTTTCCGACGTTATCGAGATCGATGCCGTAGACGAAGTTGGGGTAGGAGCTCTCGAAGTACATCATCTTGCCCACCACCAGAGGCTGACCCTCCTGCCCACGGAGGGTACCCGTGGACATGGTCCAGGCCACCCTCATTTTGCCTACGTTCTTGGAATCGATCTGGTTCAGTCTGCTGTGGCGGGTCGCGCTGTAGCTTCCAAGGGGTATAGTCCATTCACCGGAATCCTGGGCGCTCTTCTCCGGTGTCGCGCACCCGCAGAGCGTGACTATCAAACAGCCAAATGGCAAGCAGCAAATTGGCATAATCCGCTTCATTTCGTGTCTCCTTCCCGTGTTGATCAATCCAGCTCGGACGGGGGCCTGCCGGGAGGTACCAGATCGAGGCTTCGTCCTTTCACGTACCTGTAAATTTTTGTCATGTCTTCTTGGCTGAGGAAACCGGCCCAGCTCGGCATGCCTTTTTCCTTCCTCCCCGCCATGGCTATCGATATAAAAGCCTGCTGCTTCATCCCCGAAACGAGCGAAGCCCTCAGATCCGGCCCGAGCTGGCCGCCTGTCGCATCCGTCCCGTGGCAACGGTAGCAGTATGAGTTGTACAGCGCATAACCGCGGAAAACGTCCTTTGTGACTTTCGGGACCTTACCCTCCGCGTAGAGGGGGAAATCCAGTTGCGCCGAGGCCCCGCTCTTGAGTCTGTAGGTGTAGAGTTTTCTGGCGGCTTTGGGGCGGGCAGTATCCGCCTGCGGAGTGGCCGACGCCACAGTGATCGCCACTACTGAGATGAGGATTCGCAAGATACTTCACTGTGGAGTGTATAGTTTCACGCCGTTCTGACTGAGTACCGACGAAAGTTCCGCCTGGTGTTTTTCGATCACGTTGTCGAGCCTCTTCTTCAGCGCCTCGTCGCCCGTCCGGACGGCCATGGACATCGGGAACGAATACTGCTCGGGAGCGCCCAGTGTTCGTGCATTCGGAATGGCCACCACTTCCAGATCGGGATAGGCGCGCAGGAAAGCCCCGACCGCCGGCTGCCACGTGATGAGGACGTCGATTTTCCCGGCCTTAAGCGCCTTTAGCATGACGGCGGGCGACTCCTCGGCATTGTCGGCCACGTCGAAAGCCACCGCTTGCGGGACCATGCCGCGCAGCTTCACGGCCTCTTCGGCCGGAGTCTCCCTTTCAAAACCGATCTTGACCCGCTTCAAGACTGGTGAATCCATGCTGGTGATGTTGTACTTCTTGGCCTTTTCGAAAACGAAAACGTAAGACGAGATGTAGTAGGGACGCGTGGTAAGCTCGTCGCGGCTTCCATACGGAATATTCATCACCACATCGCACTTTTTCCGGTCGATGGTGCCGGCTAGGAATTGAGTAAACCCGCCGTGGCCGCGGTAGCTGGCCCAGGAGTACTCCACCTTTTCCCCGAGCGCCTTGGCGACAGCCTGGGCGATTTTGTTTTCAAACCCTTCGCCGGCCCGGTTTGAATAGGGCAGGTAATCGGGATCCGCGCAGACGCGCAACGCTTCGGCCGGCGTCGCCCACGCGGCAAGCCACAGGCTCACGGCCGCCAAGGGCATGAGCAAGCGCGGTATTGAAGCGCGGAGGCGCATCCGGACTACGCCACCTCCCGGTGGAACGAGTTAATCACGAAAGGCGTCCCGTGTCAATCGGCACATCAGTCCTTGACACCCTAAGGGGAGAGCGATAAACTGGCTCGCGGATAAACTATTCCGAAGTAAAACCCACACAATCAAAGGAGAGAAAAAGAGATGACGCTGAGCGATGCACGGCGGGTTATCGCTGCCGCCGAAAAGAAAGCAGCCGAGATCAAACAACCCATGAACATTGCCGTGGCGGACGAAGGGGGAAACATCGTCGCCCATGTGCGGATGGACGGAGCCTGGATTGGCAGCATCGATATTTCGCAGAAGAAAGCGTATACGTCGCGCGCGTTCGATATCTCCACGAAGGACCTCGCAGCTCACAGCCAGTCCGGTGGACAGTTCTTTGGGATTCACGCTTCCAACAACGGGAAGATCATGATCTTTGCGGGTGGCATCCCACTAAAGAAGGATGGCAAGGTGGTCGGGGCTATCGGCGTGAGCGGCGGGTCGGGCGACCAGGATCACGCTGTTGCCGAGGCCGGCGCCGCGGCCTTCTGACGGAAGAGGAGCACACAATGGCAAGCAATCGCGGTTTGGCCTACATGGGTCCTGGAAAGGTGGAAGTGCAGAGCATCGATTTTCCCAAGCTCGCCCTGGGGAACCGAAAATGCGAGCACGGAGTGATCCTGAAGATCGTTTCCACCAACATCTGCGGAAGCGACCAACACATGGTGAGAGGACGGACAACGGCGCCGCACGGCCTCATTCTGGGGCACGAGATCACGGGCGAGGTGCTTGAGGCCGGGCGTGACGTCGAGTTCGTCAAGGTCGGTGATCTTTGCTCGGTTCCCTTCAATATTGCGTGCGGCCGCTGCCGGAATTGCAAAGAGGGAAAGACCGGAATCTGCTTGAACGTGAATCCGGCCCGGCCCGGAGCGGCTTACGGCTACGTCGACATGGGAGGCTGGGTCGGGGGACAGGCGGAGTACGTCATGGTTCCGTATGCGGACTTCAACCTCCTGAAGTTCCCCGACAAGGCGCGGGCGATGGCAAAGATTCGAGACCTCACCTGCCTATCGGACATTCTGCCCACCGGATATCACGGCGCTGTAACCGCCGGCGTAGGGCCGGGTTCGACCGTGTACGTTGCCGGCGGCGGCCCGGTCGGGTTGGCGTGCGCGGCGGCCTGTCATCTCCTGGGAGCAGCCTGCGTGATCGTGGGAGACCTGATTCCGGAGCGCCTAGCGCAGGCCAAGAGTTTCGGCTGCGAGACCGTGGATATCTCCAAGAAGGCTTCGGTTGGCGATCAGATCGCTCAAATCCTGGGCGAACCCGAAGTGGATTGCGGCGTGGATTGCGTCGGGTTCGAAGCGCGTGGCCATGGCGCGGGCGCGAGCAAGGAGGCTCCAGCAACGGTTCTCAATTCACTGATGACCATCACCCGGGCAGGAGGAGGCATCGGCATCCCTGGACTGTATGTAACCGACGATCCGGGCGGCATAGATGACGCCGCCAAGACCGGAAACCTCAGCATTCGGATCGGGCTGGGCTGGGCAAAGTCGCATCACTTCATGACCGGACAGTGCCCGGTGATGAAGTACAACCGGCAGCTCATGCAGGCCATCCTGTATGACAAGATCAAGATTGCCAAAGCGGTCAATGTCACGGTGATTTCGCTCGATGAAGGTCCGAAGGGGTACAAGGACTTCGATAAGGGCGCCGCGAAGAAGTTCGTGATCGATCCTCACAAATCGTTAGCCGCTTAAGAGGCTGCGGAAAGACTCGAAAATCCGCTTACTGGCGTGCGCGGTTCAGAATGACGCTCAGCATTTGTAGGTGGTTACAGAACCGCGACCGCCAGGGAGCGGGCGAAAGGGAGGCGACAAGATCGCCTGCCCCACCAGCCTCGATCGAATTCTGATATCTTCAGAACCTGCGGTTATGAACATCACACTAAACATCAACGGCAAAAATTATTCCCATGACGTGGAGCCGAGGCTGCTCCTGATCCACTACATACGAGAGGTGGTGGGCCTAACCGGCCCGCACGTCGGCTGTGAGACTTCACTGTGCGGAGCCTGTACCGTGGAGTTGAACGGCAAGGCCGTGAAGAGCTGCACCATTTTCGCTGTTCAGGCGAATCAGGCGAGCATCGTGACGATCGAGGGACTGGCCACGGACGGTAAACTCCACGCTATGCAAGAGCACGGAGCACAGTGCGGCTTCTGCACACCCGGAATGATCATGGCATCGAAGCAAATTCTCGATCGCAACCACCGGCCCACGGACGACGAGATCCGTCACGGTCTCGAAGGCAACATCTGCCGCTGCACGGGCTATCAGCACATTGTGAACGCGGTGAGGGCAGCGGCGGCGGGCGCCGGGAAGTAGGAGCGTAAACCGATGGCAACTACAACAACGAAACCCGAGACTCTAGTCGGAAAGCGCATCCGGCGGCGCGAAGACCCGCGCCTCATTACAGGCACGGCCACCTACGTTGAAGACATCCAGATGCCGGGCATGCACTTCGCGGTGATCGTGCGCAGCCCGCACGCCGCGGCAAACATCCGGTCGATCGATACAAAGAAGGCGGCGGCGAGCAAAGGCGTTCTCGCGGTGTTCACCGGCAAGGATACCGAGGCAGTGGGGCCGGTGCCGTGCGGGGCCTCCCTCCCCGATCTTCGAGTTCCGCACCATCATATCCTGGCGATGGACCGGGTCTACTTCGTCGGGCATCCAGTGGCCGTCGTTGTCGCGACAGATCGTTATCTTGCTCGCGACGCCGCGGATCTGGTAGAAGTCGACTACGAGACGCTCCCAGCCGTGGCGGATCCTGAAAAGGCGCTCGCTCCCGGCGCGCCGCCGGTACATCCGCAATGGCCCGATAACACCGCTTTCAACTTTCATCAGGAAAACGGGGAAGTCGACAAAGTGTTTGCCGAGGCCGACGTTGTGGTCAAGCAGCGGATCACCAGCCAGCGGCTGATCCCGACCGCGATGGAGACGCGCGGGGTGGTAGCCGAGTGGCGCGGCGCGGAGCGCCAGCTCAATCTGTATTCCTCGACGCAGATCCCTCACCTGCTGCGCTCGCTGCTGGCGCAGATGCTGGGCCTGGAAGAGAATCGTCTGCGCGTGGTAGCGCCGGAGGTTGGCGGCGGGTTCGGCAGCAAGCTCAACGTCTACGCCGAGGAAGCGCTGATGGGCTTCGTGGCGATGAAGATCAAAAAGCCGGTGAAATGGATAGAGTCGCGCCGCGAAAACTTCCTGTGCACCATCCACGGCCGAGGCCACGTTGATTATTACGAGATGGCGGCGAAGAAGGACGGCACCATCACCGGCATCAAGCTGAAGATCATTCAGGATCTAGGCGCGTATCATCAATTGTTGACGCCGGCCATCCCCACGCTCAGCGTGTTGATGATGCCGGGGCTTTACCGGGCCAAGAACATCCGCGCGGACATCGTGGGGGTCTTCACCAATTGCGTGCCGACCGACGCTTATCGCGGCGCGGGACGTCCCGAAGCCACCCACGGAATCGAGCGCATGGTGGACATCCTGGCGGCCGAGCTGAAAATGGACCCGGCCGAGATCCGCTTTAAGAATTTCATTGCCAACGAGGAGTTTCCTTTCCCTACCGCCACCGGCCTGATCTACGATTCGGGCGATTACGCCGCGCCGCTCAAGAAGGCGCTCGCGATCGTCGATTACGACAACCTTCGCAAGGAGCAGACCGAGGCGCGCAAGCAAGGGAAGCTGCTGGGAATCGGCATCTCGACCTACGGCGAGCTCTGCGGGGCGGGGCCGTCGGCCGCCTTGCCGGTCGGCGGCTGGGAGGCCGCCACTGTCAGGATCGAACCCTCCGGCAAGGTCACCGTGCTGACCGGCGCCTCGCCGCACGGACAGGGTGAAGAGACGACGTTCGCGCAGATCGCGGCCGACGAACTGGGAGTCGATATCGACGACATTCTCGTGCTGCATGGCGACACGAACCTGATCCAGTACGGCATCGGCACCTTCGGAAGCCGCGGCACGGCGGTGGGAGGCACCGCGTTACACTTCGCGTTGCAAGACGTGAAGGTGAAAATCAAGAAGTTCGGCGCTACGCTGCTGGGCTCGGATGATGTGAGTTTCTCCGGAGGCCAGGTCATCTGCAACAAGCGCGGTAACACCAAATCGATCCAGGAGATCGCCGCCGCTGCCTACCGCGGTGTCCAACTGCCTCCCAACACGGAGCCGGGGCTCATGGCAACACACTTCTGGGAGCCGCCGAACTTCACCTTCCCGTTCGGCGCTCACATCGTGATCACGGAGGTGGATCGCGATACGGGCGCGATCTCCATCCGCCGCTACGTCGCCGTCGACGATTGCGGCAATATCCTGAACCCGCTCATCGTCGATGGGCAGGTACACGGCGGCGTAGCGCAGGGCATCGGCCAGGCGCTGTGGGAGCAGGCGGTCTACGACGACAACGGCCAGCTCATCACCGGCGAGATGACGGATTACGTCTTGCCTAAGGCGCACATGATGCCATGGATCGAGAGCGGCCATACCGTCACGCCCTCGCCGGTGAACCCGCTGGGCGTGAAAGGCGTGGGAGAAGCCGGTACCATCGGCTGCTCGCCCGCGGTTGTCAATTCGGTAGTGGATGCGCTTTCGGCGTTGGGCGTCCGGCACATCGACATGCCGATGACACCGGAAAAGATCTGGAAGCTGGTGACTGGGAGCCGAGCATGATTCCACAAACGTTCAACTACACCGTGCCGAAGACACTCGACGAAGCCTTGGGACTTCTGGCCGGCGGCGCAAGACCGCTGGCCGGCGGCATGAGCCTGATCCCGATGATGAAGCTCCGGCTGGCCACGCCGGATCACCTGGTGGACCTGGGCAAGCTGAAGGACTTGAGTTACATTCGCGAGGAAGGCGGTGCGCTGCACCTGGGGGCCACGACCACGCACTACGAGATCGAAAGCTCCCCTCTGGTGCGTGGAAAGTGCCCCTTGCTGGCGGAGGCCGCCTCGGCGATCGGCGACGTCCAAGTTCGTAACATGGGGACCATAGGCGGCAGCGTGGCGCATGCCGATCCCTCGGCCGATTATCCGGCGGCGCTGCAGGCGCTCGAGGCAAGAGTGGTGCTGAAAGGCGCGAAGTCAGAGAGAACCGTCGCGGTCGCGGACTTCATCGTCGATACGTTCACAACATCGCTCGCGCCAGGTGAGATCATCCGCGAAATTATCGTACCTGTGGAGGACTCCGCCACCGGAACCAGTTACCAAAAGATGCTCCAGCCGGCGAGCGGCTTTGCGATTGTAGGGGTGGCCGCACGCTTGCGCAAGTCCGGCGGCAAGATCAGTATGGTCCGCCTCGGCGTCACCGGCTTGTCGAATCGCTCCTATCGCGCCACCGCCGCTGAAAAGGCTCTCGAAGGCAAGTCCGGATCGGCGGCCGAGATTCAGAATGCGGCGGCGCTGGTGGCAGACGGCGTCGAGGCCAACTCCGACTTGCATGCTTCGGCCGAGTATCGCCGCCACGTGACGACCGTATACGCGGCGCGCGCTCTGATGGCGGCGCTCGCGAGGGCGGCGTGAAGATCGCTGGCTCGCATACGCTGCCATTCCCTATAGAACGCGCCTATCAACTGATGCAGGACCCGGGGGTTCTGGCCCGCGCTATCCCCGGTTGCGAAAGCCTCGAGAAAATCGGCGAAGACGAATACCGCATGAAGATGAAGATGGTGCTGGCGAGTCTTTCCGGCGCCTTCGAAGGCAAGGTCAAGATTGCGGATCAAGCGCCACCGGCTCTTAAAGAGCTCGCCCGCACAACGGAGCCTGGCGCGGCGGACAGCGTCGAGTTCCCTGATAGTATGGCGGACCGCGCCGACCCTGTGCGGGCTAGCTTTCGCTTGCTCGTGGAGGGTACCGGCAAGATAGGGTTCGTCAAGGGCGATGGTTTGCTGACGCTGACCACGAGTGCTGCCGGCACCGATGTGGGTTATGAGGGTGACGTGCAGGTGGGCGGCACGATGGCCGCCGTCGGACAACGCTTGATTGACGGCACGGCAAAGATGATGATCAAGCGATTTTTCGAGAAGCTCGCAGAACAGGCTGCACAGGTTTCCAGCTAGGTGGCAGCACTACCGTTCCGAGCCAGAAGGCCTCGATCTGTCTTCCCACTCGGACCAGCTTTTCAAGATCAGGCGGCTTTTGAATGTAACAATTGGCATTCAGGTCGTATGCCCTGTGCACATCCTCCGTCCTCATCGAGTTCGACAGTACCAGAACGGGAATCTGGCGCAAGCCAACTTCCTGTTTGAGCTCGGCGAGGACTTCCCAGCCGTCCTTGCGGGGTAGGTGAAGATCGAGAAGGATCAGCACCGGCCTTGGGCTATCGGTATACGGTTTCTCTCGGCGAAGGAAGGCGAGCGCCTGTTCCCCGTCGCGAGCAATGCTGAGCCGGCTTGCGGATCCGCCTTCCTTGAAGGCCTCGTGAATTAGCCTGATATCACCAGCGTTATCTTCAACCAGAAGAATTTCGACCGGGTTATCGGGGGAGGTTTTGCGATTAGGCACCTGGTCATCTCTGCATCCTCGGTAGTGCTGGCCGCAGGATGTTCCTCTCTGCCGATTGCCGCCGGCTGCCGGCTAATTTGCCGGCGTAATTTTGCGGTACTTCCATTTAAGTTGCATCGACTGGGATGGAGAAATAGAAGGTGGAGCCTTCGCCGGGCGTTGACGAGAACCAGATGCGGCCCTGGTGCCGCTCCACGATCTTCTTGGAGATGGCCAGACCAACACCGGTGCCCGGATACTGTTCCGAGCCGTGGAGGCGCTCAAAGAGTTGGAAGACTCGCTCGGCGTACTGAGGCTTAATGCCGATGCCATTGTCGCGAATTGCAAAGATCCATTGGTCGCCGTCACGGGCGGCCGAAACGTGGATCGTTGGGCGGAGGTCCTTGCGGAACTTGATCGAATTGGCAAGCAGGTTCTGGAAGACTTGAGTCAGCAGACCCGGGTCTGCGCAGATGGAAGGCAAGGGGCCCGAAGTGATCTCGGCATGGCTTTCCTCGATGGCCGCGCCTAGATTGGCGAGCGCGTTTTGAAAGATGAGATCGGCGGAGACGATGCAGAAACTTGTCCTCTCTATCCGGGTGCGGGCAAAGCGAAGGAGGTCTTCAATAAGCTCCTTCATGCGCGCTGCGCCGTCGACTGCGAATTGGATAAACTCTTCTGCCTCCGCATCAAGGCGGCCCTGGTACCGGCGCTGCAAAAGCTGGAGGTAGCCGGTGATCATGCGTAGCGGCTCTTGCAGATCATGGGACGCGACGTAGGCGAACTGATCCATGTCGCTGTTGGAACGGCGGAGTTCCGCGTTGGCGCGCGACAGTTCGTCACGGTCATGCAGATTGGGATCGAACCGGTGCGGCTGTTCCTTGGGCGACATGTCAATGAATTGGTGCGGAGAGGACAGCCGAATTCTCAGCGCCGGCCTGACTAGAGCGGAATATTGCCGTGCTTTTTTCTTGGCATGGTATCCACTTTCGTCTCCAGCAACCTTAGCGCCCGGATTACGCGCGGCCGTGTTTGATGCGGCTCGATCACATCGTCCACGAAACCGTGTTCGGCCGCAACAAAGGGATTGGCGAAGCGTTCGCGGAATTCCTCTGTCTTGGCTCTGCGCACGGCGTCTGGGTCCTGCGCGCCGGCGAGCTCGCGGCGGTAAACGATGTTCACCGCTCCCTCGGGTCCCATCACGGCGATCTCGGCCGTGGGCCAGGCGAAGTTGACGTCGGTGCGCAAGTGCTTCGACCCCATGACGCAATAGGCGCCGCCGTACGCTTTCCGGGTGATCACGGTAATCTTCGGGACGGTCGCCTCGGCATAAGCGTACAGGAGTTTCGCTCCGTGGCGGATGATGCCGCCGAATTCTTGCGCTGTGCCGGGGAGGAAGCCGGGAACGTCTTCAAACGTCAAAATGGGAATGTTGAAAGCATCGCAAAAGCGC
>Ga0210408_10005275_pt1 | contig 11377 bp, 6 predicted proteins | sample IncBWH4MmetaG_FD_155471 | JGI IMG/M metagenome (GOLD analysis project Ga0210408, IMG submission 155471) | Forest soil microbial communities from Barre Woods Harvard Forest LTER site, Petersham, Massachusetts, United States - Inc-BW-H-4-M | ecosystem: Environmental > Terrestrial > Soil >... | reverse complement strand
GACGTCCTGCGTCAATATCACCAGCGCTTCAGGTTCATGCTGGTCGATGAATATCAAGACACCAACGTCGCGCAGTATCTCTGGCTGCGGCTGCTCGGCCAGGGCTCGAAGAACCTGTGCTGCGTCGGCGATGACGACCAGTCGATTTACGGCTGGCGCGGCGCCGAGGTCGACAACATCCTGCGCTTCGAGAAGGACTTTCCCGGCGCCAAGGTCATCCGTCTCGAACGCAACTATCGCTCCACGGCCCATATCCTCGCGGCCGCCTCGCAACTCATCGCCCGCAACGAAGGCCGGCTGGGCAAGACCCTGCGCACCGAGGATGAACCGGGCGAGAAGGTGACGGTGACCGGCGCATGGGACTCCGAGGAAGAGGCACGCTCGGTCGGCGAAGAAATTGAGGAGCTTCAGCGCGGCGGCCACAAGCTCAACGAAATCGCGATCCTGGTGCGCGCCTCGTTCCAGATGCGTGAACTCGAGGACCGCTTCGTCACCCTCGGCCTGCCGTATCGGGTGATCGGCGGCCCGCGTTTTTATGAGCGCGCCGAAATTCGCGACGCGCTCGCCTATCTGCGCTGCATCGCCTCGCCGGCCGACGACCTCGCGTTCGAGCGCATCATAAACGTGCCGCGGCGCGGGCTGGGCGACGCGACGGTGCAGCTCCTGCACGACCATGCCCGGGCAAAGCGGGTGTCGCTGATGGAAGCGGCGCGAACCATGGTCGAGACCGAAGAATTGAAGCCGAAGCCGCGCGCGGCCTTGCGCGATCTGATCGCGGCCTTCGACCGCTGGCGCTGCCGCCGCGACGAGATCCCGCACACCGAGCTTGCCGAAATCGTGCTCGACGAATCCGGCTACACCGAGATGTGGCAGAAAGACCGTTCGGCCGATGCAGCAGGCCGACTCGAGAACCTCAAGGAGCTGGTGCGCTCCATGGAGGAGTTCGAGAATCTGCAGGGCTTCCTCGAGCACGTCTCCTTGGTGATGGACGCGGACGGCGGCGCGGATGCCGATGCCGTGTCGATCATGACCTTGCATTCGGCCAAAGGGCTCGAGTTCGACACCGTGTTCCTGCCGGGCTGGGAAGAGGGTTTGTTCCCGAACCAGCGCACCCTCGACGACCAGGGCCGCGCGGGGCTCGAGGAGGAGCGGCGGCTTGCGCACGTGGGGATCACGCGAGCGCGGCGGCGGGTGAAGATTTTCTTCGCCACGAACCGGCGCATGCACGGCATGTGGCAGACCACCGCGCCGTCGCGCTTTCTCGACGAGCTGCCCGAGGCGCACGTCGAGGTGACGGAATCGAAGGGCGGCTTCGGCTGGGGCGGCGTGACCTCGCGGTTCGACGCCATGGAGTCTTTCGGCTCGAATTACGAGACGCCCGGCTGGCAGCGCGCCCAGGCAAACCGCGCCAAACAAAGCGGCTTCGAGGACTCGGGCCGCAACGGAAAAGGCGCGGCGCGGCGCCGCCGACCGATGACGATCGACGGCGAGCTGGTGGCGCGCTCGACCGGGCCCGCCTCGCCTTACGCTGTGGGCGAACGCGTGTTCCACCAAAAATTCGGCTACGGCGACATCGTCTCGGTCGAAGGCAACAAACTCCTCGTCGCCTTCGACAAGGCGGGCGAAAAACGCGTGGTCGATTCGTTTGTCGAACGGGCGTGACATCCCTCCCCCGCAGGGGGAGGGTGGCTCCTCGCGCAGCGAGGAGCCGGGTGGGGTTCTTTCCCACAAAACAATCGCCTCGCGCTTGCGCACCGATAAACAGACAGCGTGGCGGCTTGTCGACTCGTTTTCAGAGTTCTTCGATCCCAGCGAGACTGCGAGTGCTGTATATGAAGCAGACGGCGATTGGATTGTTGTATTCTATCTGGCGCGTTCATCCGATCGCGAAGCTTTGCGTGGCATGGTTGCAAGAGTGGCGGGCGAAGCTGTCGCATCCGCGCTGATCTTCGAAACACTCCTCGAACGCGATTGGGTCGCTGCTGGCCTTCAAGGACTCAAACCGGTGGCGGCCGCCCGCTTCGTCGTGCACGGGCAACACGACCGTGCGCGCGTCGCCGCCAACCGCATCGGCGTCGAAATCGACGCGGCGCTGGCGTTCGGCACCGGCCATCACGGCACGACGCGCGGATGTTTGCTCGCGCTCGATCGTCTGCTCAAAGCGCGGCGGCCGCGGCGCATTCTCGACGTCGGCACCGGCAGCGGCGTGCTTGCCATCGCCGGCGCGAAGACCTGCCGCCGTCCGGTGCTCGCGAGCGATATCGATCGGAACGCCGTCAAGGCTGCAACGCAGAACGCGCGCGCGAACCGGGTTGCTTCGTTTGTCCACGTGATCCACGCAGATGGGGTTCGCCATCGGCGGATTCGCCCGCGCGCCCCTTACGATCTCGTGTTCGCCAACATCCTGCTCCATCCCCTCAAGCGCCTTGCCGCGCCGCTGGCACGGCTTGCCGCGCCGCGCGGTCTCATCGTCTTATCGGGATTGCTTGCGTCCCAGGCCAATGCCGCGCTCGCAGCCTATCGTATGCAGGGGCTCGCGCTTGACCATCGAATCGTTCTCGACGGCTGGGCAACTCTCGTCCTAACCCGCGGACGGTAACGTGCTAAAGCGAAGGGAAAGCCGCGTCACGATGGGCGGTTCATACGTCAACTAGAAAATCTGACAGGATCGGAACGATTGCCGCTGGGGTGGGGCGCCCATAGAGTTGCATGACGATGAATTAGGCCGAATGCCATTGCGCGCAATTTCCCTCTCCGAGCAAACGGGCGCCGCGCCCGGGCCGCGTGACACTTCGCGCAAGCCGCGCCCGGGCTCGCGGCGCGTGCTCATTCTGCTCACCGCCATGGCGGCAATCGGACCGATGGGCCTCAATATCCTTACACCGGCGGTGCCCGGGTTGGGGGTGACTTTCGCGGCCGAACCGGCGGCGGTGCAGCTCACGTTGTCACTCTATCTGCTGGGGCTTGCGGCATCCCAACTGGTGATGGGGCCGCTCTCGGACCGGCTCGGCCGCCGGCCCGTCGTGCTGATGGGGCTGACCCTGGCGGCGGTCGCGAGCGTGGCTGCGATCGCGGCGACGAGCGTCCAGGCGCTGATCGTGGCGCGCATCGCTCAGGCGGTCGGCGCCTCGGCCGGCGTGGTCGTCGGCCGCGCTATCATCCGCGATCTCTACGACCGCGATCGCGCCGCCGCGATGATCGGCTGGGTTACCTCGGCAACGGTGGTGGCGCCGATGCTGGCGCCGATGATCGGCGGCTTCCTCGATACGGCGCTCGGCTGGCAGGCGATATTCGCATTCGTCGCTCTCGTGAGCGCGGCCATCCTGATCGGCGCGACAATCGCGCTGCCGGAGACGCAAGCCGCGATGATGCGCGGCGGCGGCATCGTGCGGTTTCTTGAAGAAGCACGCTTGCTGATCGCGACGCCGCAGTTCTACGGCTACGCGCTGTGCGTCGCGGCCAACTCGGCGATGTTTTTCGTTTACGTCGGCGGCGCCCCGCATGTGGTCGTGGCGATCATGGGCCGCAGTTCCGCGGTCTACGGAATGTGGTTCGCGCTGGCTTCGATCGGCTACATGGCGGGGAATTTTTTTGCCGCACGGACGTCGGCACGACTCGGGGTCCACCGCATGATCTGGTGGGGCACGCTGCTGACGCTTGTGGCCGTTGCCAGCGAGGTCGCCCTTGTACTCCTCTGGCCTGACGGCGGGCCGGCGACCATCTTTGTGCCGCAGATCGTCATCTCGATCGGCAGCGGGCTGTTGATGCCCAATGCGCTCGCCGGCGCGGTGAGCGTGCGCCCGCAGGCGGCCGGCACCGCCTCCGGGTTCACCGGTTTCCTGCAAATGGGACTCGGCGCGCTATCGGCCCAGGCGGTTAGCCATCTCTTGGACGGGGCGGCGACCGCGCTGCCGATGGTGCTCGTGATGCTCGGCTTCGGTATCGCCGGCCTGGCGGCGTTCGTGGGGCTGGTGCGGCGAGGTAGCGCAAGCTGAAGCTGGCGACGTGCGCTGCTCTATTTCATACCGGTTATTTCAGATCGGTCGTGAGATACACAAGAATTTGTAACATGCCGGCCTTTGCACGCTCTAGTTCCGCAAGGGCATTTTATATAGTGCCTATGTTGTATTCAACCTGAATAAAGCGTTCAATTTCCCGTCCCTCACCTTCAATGCGTGAGATCGCCGCATTCAATTCATTGGAATATCGCTGAGTTTTAACTGAAAACACCAAGGACGCGAGGATCGTGGCAAGTAGGAAGAAGAAAATATTCTCAATGATGGACGTCAGTTGACTTAAAGTCGCAACAGGAACTAGCTCGTTTATTGAGGTCAGGAATAGAGTCTTGAAGCTATAGTACATAAAGATAAAAAGCGATTGCTCTTTTTGAATAGCAAAAAGAGTTGGGTCCATTTTATACAGAGCGAGATTTATGAATCCAAAGCAAATCGCCGTGCCAATCAAGAGGCTTAGAGTGATCAACAAACTGGAGCCAAAGTTGACAAAGCTATTTTGGTAATTCCGCAATCTTTTCCCCGCGAAGAGAGCCGCACGATTAAACAATACCGTCCCTTCTAAGCTGGATGTCCATTTTTTCCGTTGATCTTCGCTCAGGGCAGCGACCGGCAGGGTTCGAATTCCTTCATCCAATTTGCCCTGAGTTTCAACATGGGTACGCCATGTCGAGAATATTTTCGTGTATATCTGAAATAGGTTCCTCGGCCTAAAGATTGAGAAAAATACGCGGGCATACGTCACCAGGAGCAGAGCTAACAATGTAGCTGCCGATCCAGCCAACACCACCTCATTCGTTGATAAGAGGGCGATTACAATTGAAATAAGAAATAGCGTTGAGATAACAAAATTATATTTTAAAGATCGAAAGAAAGAGATGCAAAATTCGAGAACAACCAATACAAATGTCCAGCTACCTTGCTTGAGTATAAGCAAAGGGGCTTTCCAAAAGAACAAAATTAATGGATAGAAGCCGATGTAAGCGGACCACAGAAAAATCTTCTTGTTTCAACAAGTAAGAAGAATGACAGAACCTATCGTAATAAAAATAAAAAATTTATAATCTAGGAGCCAAGCAAAAGCAGGGAAATATGTCTTGAAGACAAACGCGTCTAAATCAAAAACAAATAACTTAACAACGATATACAGCCAAACGAGGATGGCAAGCAGTTCCCGAACTCCCCTAATAGTGTAACTAACGCGGAGGGGCTGGGCCGGCGAAACCGTGCTCTCGGCCTGCGTGTCTATTGTGGGGACTGAAGCCTCCGGCATTGGTGGCGCTCAAATCACCGCCCTTGGCAGCCCCCTCTAGGGAAGGGCGGCCCCATCTAGCGAATTTTGCTGATGCAGCACCTAGGTATAGCGGGTGGCGAGCGCAAGAGGGCCAGTGGCTTATACACAGGGGCGATTAGCGGCCTGCGCGCTACCCCGCGCCCACCATCCCCAGCCAGTCGTCCTCGCTGAGGACCGCCACGCCCAGTTCGCGTGCCTTGCCGAGTTTCGAGCCGGCGCCGGGGCCGGCGACCACGTAGTCGGTTTTCTTCGATACCGAGCCTGCGACCTTGGCGCCGAGCCGCTCGGCCATGGCCTTGGCCTCGTCGCGCGTCATCTTCTCGAGCGTGCCGGTGAAGACGACCGTCTTGCCGGCGACCGCGGAATCCTTGGCCTTTTCGGCATCGCGGATCCTCACTTGCCGGGTGAGCCGGTCGACGATGTCGCGATTGTCCTTTTCGCTGAAGTATTTCGCGATGCTGTCGATCACGGTTTCCCCGATCTGATCGAGCGCGTCCATTTCCTCTTTGGTCTCCTCGTCCCCGCGCGCGATCTTGCGGCACGCCTCCTCGAACGCGTCCCACTTGCCGTAGCCGCGCGCGAGCGCGAGCGCGGTCGTGTCGCCGATATGGCGGATGCCGAGTGCGTAGATGAAACGGTCGAGCGGAATGTCTCGCCGTGTCCTGATCGCATCGAACAAGTTACGAACCGAAGTGTCGCCGTAACCTTCCACCTCTTCGAGCCGGATCTTTGCGTTGCGCCCCTCGAGCGTGAAAATGTCGCCCGGCTCCTTCACCCAGCCGCGCTCATAGAACAACTCGATCTGCTTCTCGCCTAGCCCGTCGATGTCGAACGCGCGGCGCGAGACAAAATGTTTGAGATGTTCGATTCTCTGGTACGGGCAGGCAAATTCGCCGGAACAGCGGAAGCGCACACCCTCCTCGCCCGCCGCATTGATCTCGCGAACGACACGCGTCTTCTCCGGGCACGGACATTTGGTCGGGAACCGGTACGGCTCTTTGCCACGCGGCTTTTCCGTCACCACGCGCAACACCTGCGGGATCACGTCGCCGGCGCGCTGGATCTCCACGGTGTCGCCGATGCGCACGTCGAGTCGGGCAATCTCGTCGGCGTTGTGCAAGGTCGCGTTCTGCACCACCACGCCGCCGACCGTGACCGGATCGAGTTTGGCAACCGGCGTCAACGCGCCGGTGCGCCCGACCTGGATGTCGATATCCTTGACGACGGTGACCGCCTTCTCGGCCGGGAACTTGTGCGCGATCGCCCAGCGCGGCGTCCGCGACACGAAACCGAGCCGCTCCTGCCAATCGATGCGGTCGATTTTGTAGACGACGCCGTCGATGTCGTAGTCGAGCTCGCCGCGCCGCAGTTCGATCCGGTGATGGAAGGCAAGCAGGTCGTCGGCCGAGCGGCAAGTCTTGGCCATCGGGTTGGTCTTGAAGCCGCAGGATTCAAGCCACTTGATCATGCCGGACTGGGTGTCGGCAGGCATCGCGCTCATTTCGCCCCAGGCATAGCCGAAGAAGCCGAGCGGCCGTGAAGCGGTAATCGCCGGGTCCTTCTGGCGCAGCGAGCCGGCCGCCGAGTTGCGCGGGTTCGCGAAGATCTGCCCGCCGCTTTCGGCCTGTCGCTTGTTGAGAGCCAGAAAGGCATGTTTGGTCATGTAAACTTCGCCGCGCACCTCGCAGACGTCCGGAACGTGCCGGCCTTTGAGTTTCTTCGGCACGTCCTCGAGGGTACGGATGTTCGCCGTGACGTCCTCGCCCTCGGTGCCGTCGCCGCGCGTGGCGCCGGTGACCAATTCGCCGCCCTCGTAGCGCAGCGACATCGAGAGCCCGTCGATCTTCGGCTCGGCCGAGAACGCGATCGGCTCGTCGGCGGAGAGCTTGAGGAAGCGGCGGATGCGCTCGACGAAGTCGCGCACGTCCTCCTCGCTAAACGCGTTGCCGAGCGAAAGCATCGGCACGCGGTGACGCACCTTGGCAAAGCCGCGCGCCGGGGCAGCGCCCACCCGCCGCGAGGGCGAATCCGCACGTACGAGTTGGGGAAAACGCGCCTCGATTTCCTCGTTACGCCGGCGCAGCGCGTCGTAAACGGCGTCGGAAACCGTCGGCGCGTCTTCCTGATAGTAGCGGCGATCGTGCGCGCCGATCTCCTCAGCCAGGCGCTTGAGTTCGCTCTTCGCCTGGGCTTCGGTCAGCGCTTCGACGGCAATGTGGGTCGTGTCGCGAGCAGGCAATCCAAGGCGTCCTTGTAGGATGGGTAGAGCCGCGCAGCGGCGAAACCCATCTTTGGGATAGCGATGGGTTTCGCTTCGCTCAACCCATCCTACAACGGGGATTACCCCGCGGCGGCACGGATGAGGCGCTCGGCGGCGGCGCGGGCCTCCTCGGTGATTTCGGCGCCGGCGAGCATGCGGGCGATCTCCTCGCGCCGGCGCTCGGCGGCAACCTCGTTCACACGGGTGGCGACGCGCTTGCCGCGGTCGAGCGTGTCCTTGGATATCAAATAGTGGCGGTCGGCGCGGGCCGCGACCTGCGGCGCGTGCGTCACCGCGATCACCTGGACGCGCGTGGCCAGCCGCGCCAGCCGCACGCCGATGGCGTCGGCGACGGCTCCGCCGACCCCGGTGTCGACCTCGTCGAAGATCAGGGTCGGCGCGGAGCCGCGGTCGTAGAGCACGACTTTGAGCGCGAGAAGAAACCGCGCCAGTTCGCCGCCCGAGGCGACCCGCATGAGTGGGCCCGGCCGGGTGCCGGGATTGGTTTGCACCCAGAACTCGACCCGATCGAAGCCGCCCGGTCCCGCCGCCGAAAGCTCGCTCGCGATCTCGGTCGAAAATCGCGCTCGCTCGAGCTTGAGCGGCTTGAGTTCGGCGGTGACCGCCTTGTCGAGCTTCGCGCCGGCCCGGCGGCGCGAGGCGGAAAGCCCGGAGGCGAACGCGCGATAACGCGCTTCGGCGTCGCGCGCGCGCGCTTCCAACCGGCCGAGCTCCTGTGCGCCTGCGTCGAGCGCCGCGAGGTCGCCGGCATAGCGCGCGGCGAGCGCGGCCAGTTCGTCGACCGCAACGTTGTACTTGCGCGCCGCCGCGCGCAACGCGAACAGACGCTCCTCGATGCGCTCGAGTTCGCGCGGGTCGTGGTCGGCCGCGCGCAGCGCCGCTTCCAGATGCGTGCGGGCGTCCTCGAGCGAATGCAGCGCCGTGTCGAGCGATTTGACGGCCGGCTCGATCAGTGCCGGCGCCTGGGCGGCGCGCCGTTCCAACCGCCGCACCGCCGAGGCGAGCATGGGAACGGCCGAGCGCGCTCCCGCCACGGCGTCGTGCGCGTCGCGCAAGTCACCCGCGACCTTCTCGGCCTGCATCATCGCGGTGCGACGGGCGGCGAGCGCAGTTTCCTCGCCGGCGACGGGCGCGAGGGTTTTGAGTTCTTCGACCGCATGGCGCAACCAATCGGCCTCGCGGGTCGCCTGCTCGACCCGCGCGCGGTGCGCATCGAAAGCCTCGACCGCGGCGCGCCAATCGCTCCACGCGCGTGCGGTTTCAGCCACGTCGGCCTCCAGCCCGCCGAAGGCATCGAGCAGCATGCGGTGGGTCGCCACGTCGACGAGCGCGCGTTCATCATGCTGGCCGTGGATTTCCACCAGTGCGGTGCCGAGACTCTTGAGCACCTGGACGCTGACCGGCTGATCGTTGACGAAGGCGCGGGTGCGCCCGTCGGACAGTTGCACGCGGCGCAAAATCAGTTCGTCGCCGGCCGCGATGTCGTTCGCCGCGAGGATCGACCAGGCCGGGTGCCCCGGCGCGACGTCGAAGGACGCGGTCACCTGTCCCTGCTCGCCGCCGTGCCGCACCAAGCTGGCATCGCCGCGCGCGCCGAGCGCCAGCGCGAAGGCATCGAGCAGGATGGATTTGCCCGCACCGGTTTCGCCGGTGAGCACCGAAAGACCAGACGCGAAATCGATGTCGAGCCGCTCGATCAATACGATGTCGCGGATCGAAAGCCGGGCCAGCATGACCCTGTCTATCCTGATTCCCGACGCCTGCGGCAGCCTGCGAACGAACTGGGGAAGCAAAGCTGTGGGCGGTGGGTCTAAAGCCCAATTTTCTTGAACGCGCGGCTCATCCAGGAGCCCTGGTCCTCTTGGGGCTCGAGCCCGCCCTGCTTCACGAGGGCGTAGGCGTCCTTGTACCAGCGGCTGTCGGGAAAGTTATGGCCGAGAACGGCGGCCGCGGTCTGCGCCTCGCCGGGAATGCCGAGCGCCATATAGACCTCGGTCAGGCGGTAGAGCGCTTCTTCGACGTGGCGCGTCGTCTGATATTGCGTCACCACGACCTTGAAACGATTGATCGAACCAACGAAATCGCGCTTCTGCTGATAATAGCGCCCGACCTCCATTTCCTTCCCGGCGATGTTGTCGCGCGCCTGTTCGACTTTGTGCTTCGCGCTCACCGCGTATTCGGTATTGGGAAATTTGCGCGTCACCTCGTCGAGCGCCTGCACGGCGCGCTCGGTGCGCGCCTGATCGCGGGTGATGTCGGGGATCTGATCGAAATAGGACGAGCCGATCAGATACTGCGCATAGGCCGCGTCGGCACTGCCGGGATGCAGTGTCACGTAGCGCTTGGCGGCGGAAATCGCCTCGTCGTAATCCTTGCCCTCGTAATAGGCGTAAGCCGTCATGATCAGCGACTTGCGCGCCCATTCCGAATAGGGGTGCTGGCGGTCGACCTCCTCGAACTTCTTGGCCGCCGCCTTGAAGTCGTGCTTGGTGTTGAGGAGGAAGAGGCCCTCGTTGTAGAGCCGGTCCGCCGGATCGTCGGCGATCGGCGCGTCTTTTTCGCCGAACAGGCTGCAGGCGGGCAGAATAGCGAGCGCGAGCGCGCATAGCACCATCCGGGCGAACGCACGCCCTTCCCGCCCCCCGCAGGTTGGGTTGACCGAACGCGAAGCCATGGGCGCGGTTTCGTTCCCCGTCTCGACCCGCCATTGATACTGCAAACCCGCGGGCCAACCACGCGATTATGCGGACATTCGGCCGGGAATAAGGCGGAGGCCTTTAGGAAACCTCGGCCCCATAGGCGGGGGCCACGAGCCCGGCCGCCACATCGGCATGGGCGCGCACGCGCGGCGCCGGCGCTTCGACCACGGTCCAGGCGGTCGGGTCGGCGATCAGGGCGCAGAGCACCGCGTGATTGAGCTGATGGCCGCCACGGACCGACCGATAGGCGCCCAGAATCGGCGCCCCGGCGAGCGAGAGATCGCCGATGGCATCGAGCACCTTGTGACGCACGCACTCGTCGACAAAGCGCAGGCCTTCCGGGTTGACGACCCGGTCTTCCGAGAGCACCAGCGAGTTCTCGAGCGAGGCACCCAGCGCGTAGCCGGAACTCCACAGCCTGCCGACGTCCCGCATGAAGCCGAACGTACGGGCCCGGGCGATTTCGCGCCGGAAGCTCGCCGGTTCGACGTCGAGGCCAAATGCCTGACGGCCGATCAGGGGGTGATCAAAGTCGATCTCCGCGTCGACGCGGAACCCGTGTTCGTACGGCCGCAACTCGCCGAAGGCGTCGTCCTTGATGACGCGGACCGGCTTGAGCACTTTGGTGAATCGGCGCGGCGCCGCGAGCGTGACAATGCCGGCGTGGTCGACAGCCTCGACGAACCGCGCGGCGCTGCCGTCCATGATAGGCGCTTCCGGCCCGTCCAGTTCGACGATCGCATTGTCGACGCCGAGACCGCACAGCGTCGCCATGATGTGCTCGATGGTCGAAATGCCGGGGCCGCTGCCGTCGCCCAACACGGTCGCAAGTTCCGTGGCCGACACGGACCGCGCGTTGGCGTGGATTTCGATTTCGGGCTGGCCATCCGCGCCGCAGCGCACGAACATGACGCCCGTGCCGGCTTCAGCCGGATGAAGCGTGAGGGTAACCGGAAGGCCGGTGTGAACCCCAATGCCGACGACCGTCGCGCGGTCGCCAAGGGTGGTCTGCCTGCCTGCTTTTATACTCAAGGTCCGCAACCCCATCGGCCCATGAGCGCGTGCGGCTCCCCTGCCGCTGCACCCGTTT
>Ga0210408_10005274_pt1 | contig 11378 bp, 10 predicted proteins | sample IncBWH4MmetaG_FD_155471 | JGI IMG/M metagenome (GOLD analysis project Ga0210408, IMG submission 155471) | Forest soil microbial communities from Barre Woods Harvard Forest LTER site, Petersham, Massachusetts, United States - Inc-BW-H-4-M | ecosystem: Environmental > Terrestrial > Soil >... | reverse complement strand
ATCAATGCAATGGGGAGCAGCCTTGCGGCCACTCCCCGACCCATTGCCTTGATGAGTCTCCCACTGGTTATTCCTGGGCGGGTTGCTCTCCAGCAGAGCCCGCTTACGCTTCACCAGCTAATGCCATTATGCAAGACAAGGGTACAGTGTGAGTCGTAAAATCATTCCAACCGTTAGGTGTAGCGGAGTTTCACTGTCTCACCCAAGGGGTGCACTCCAGGCGATTTCTGTAGCGGCTGGCAGCGGATGTAGCGACTTGTCCTGGACATGGGCCGGCAGCATTGGAAGTCTGGTAGAGCGCAAGACTTCGGGTGCAGGCACATGCGGTGATTGAGAAGCAAGGGTTGATGATCCAGAGGGCGGGTAGAGGTCGTCATAGGCGTACTATAGAACAATTACTATAGATTGTCAAGGGAAAATCCGCACAAATTTTCCCCGAAAAAGAAATCAAAAAAACGACCTCGTATGGTCGACCCAGGTGGTCGATCCCCTGGTCCCGAACCCGATTCAAAAGCTTGTTGAGTTTTGCTGAAATTTGTTGTCCTTAAGTAGTTGACATTGAATTTGTTGCAGGCTGCTCGTTGAACGCTGTTGAACTTTACGGTCTTTTGAGGCTTTGGCAGCTACAAATTTGCCTACAGTCGGATAGAAAACGTAAAGGGCTCTTAGCCTATGGCATCTTGTCGTCCCCATTTTTTCCAAAATTCCCTTTCATTTGGGAGCACATACCTGTATCTCAACATACCTTGTTTTCCGTCAATCTCCATTACTACACGATGGTTTGGTGGGTCGACAATGCTCTTGAGCCTGGCGATCTCAGAGCCAGATAGGTACATAGTGTGAATAGCAATGTCCCGCTCGGTGTTCTCATCGTCTAATCCGGGCCACTCCTGGGGCCAATGCAAAACAGTAGCATTTGGGTTCCTGGGGGGAAAACCGGGGACTGTCCCCGGCTCACTGAAGCATGATCCTTCCGGGCATCGATGCAGATGGTATAGTTTAGCGTCCGGGGGTGAGACATGCGGCTTGCGGCGAATCGCTGTTCGGCGAAAACGTTGGTGTTGTTGTTTGGCCTTACCGGCAGGCTTTGCTTCGCCGCTGCTCCCACGACCCTTCCCGATGAGGCTAGTTTCGTGCCGAGTCTGATGAAGTTTTATGTTGCGCCCGAGTATGAGCCTTGGAACGAGCTGCTGGTTCCCCATTATGACGGCAAGCTCTTGTCCGGAAAACATTGGTCCGTCACGGGACATAGGGAGGACCTGGCCGACAGTCGTGCCGCGTGGAAGGTGGTAAAGGAGGCATTTCTGGCTCACGGCTGGACGATGGCGAAGGACGACCCTCGCGGCGGCCAGATGTATGAAACCCTGCATTTCGCGCAAAAAGACAATGGCGCAGAGGCATGGGCCAACGTAACCATCGCCGATGAGAGGCACATCTTGATCGAGATTCTCGAGCCGGCTCCGCTGCCCTATATCCTCACTCTCGTCGCTCCTGGGACTGTTCCAGAACAGATTGATCCCGCTAAAGGAGAGTTCCCCTATCTGACCGGCTTGCCCGGATCCAAGCTCACCGGCGGCGCTTTGGAGACCGCTCCCTTCACCGTCCCAGTTGAGGGCGCAAGCCAGCCGGAAGTTGTCGCCAGCGGTTCTATCCATAAGTCGTACACGGCACCCGATGGCTTTACCAACGCGCTTTTCATGGCAGAATATCCTGCGGCGCTGAAAAAAGCCGGGTGGGTGATCGTGCGGCAGTCGAGCAGCGCAGACTCGGCCATTCTCGCACATTACAGCCAGCAAGGCCGTAATGTGTGGGCCTACCTTCATCTGGGGGGCGGCAGGATGGATTTCAGCGTTGCTGATGCCGGCGCCAGGGACTTGGGCAAAACCCTGTCTGCCGATTGTCACGTGGCAATCTACGGAGTGCTCTTCGATTTCAATAAAGCTACTTTGCAGACCGCATCGGAGCCGCCGCTGCAGCAGGTTCTGGCGTTGCTTAAGAAAAACACGACGCTGAACATCGAGGTGCAAGGCCACACCGATAATGTTGGAACCGACACCTACAACCAGACGCTCTCCGAATCAAGAGCCGCAGCCGTCGTGACCTGGCTGACCCAACACGGCATCGCGGCCGCGCGTCTCACGTCGAAGGGTTATGGAATGACCAAGCCTGTTGCCGATAACCGCACCGACGAGGGACGCGCCAAGAACCGTCGCGTTGAAATTTCCGACCCGCGCTGCGTGCCCAAGGCGAAGTAGGCAATGGGATCGATCTCAACCGACGAATCAAAGGGATGCGGACATGATTCCATTTGGCGATAAGCCCCTGATGCAACAACAGGGGGTCTACCGGGCAGGTGCAGCAAGCTAATCCTTCAAGTTGAGCAGCTTGCGAAGTCGACTGGCGGGTGCCAGTCGGGCATTGTCGATTTTGTAGCTGTAAGAATCCTCAGAGCTCAACAGGTTTCAACATCCTGAGGTTTGGTACGTGTCCCAGAAAGAAATGTTCTATTTCTCCCCGGCAATCACATAGATGGCGCGCACGACGGCCACTTCGCCCGAGGCCTTGAGCGTAACCTTCGCTCCCCGGTTCACTTGCCACATTTCCCCGCGCCGCATGGGTCTAGGCTTGCCGTCCTCCATCAAGGCGAGATCGCCGGTGCGCAATTCAAACACGCCGTCGTGCTCCGCGGTGAGCGAGATGGGTTCGCCCGCCTGAACCAGGATGGTGCGGATCTCCAAGTGTGACTTGATCTCGGGGAGCGAGTGGCTCAGCAGCATGGCCTGATGGACTGTCTTATTGCCGGCTACCGGTTGAAACACTGGGGGCGCGTGCCGGGTTGCGATGGGCCGTTCCACCTCTGCTGGTGTTGGCTCAACCTGGGTCCGGGTGCAACCCACACTGCCCAGCAAGATCGCACAAACCCAAGCGAAGCAAAAGTTCGATATCGTACTGCGCTTCATGACCTGCCTCCCATTTCTACTTACCCAGGGCATAGAGATATCCAGCATTGGTGGTGACATAGACCTGTCCGTTCACGATCGCCGGGACGGCCTGTATAGATCCGGTAAGGGTCAGATCTTTGACAACACTCGGTACGGGCACGTTGCGGAATCCAGCCATAGAGCAGGTAAAACCAGAAGGAAGAGCCGGGTAGCTGCAAACGTAGCTGGTCGGTGGAATCACATCCGTGTCAGCGATGGCATAGAAATGGTGCGCGCCGGCGCCCTGGTCGAACGGGTCCCAGGTGCCGAGATAGATCACTCCGTTGGCCACGCTGACTCCCCCAGCGTTGGTGGCGAGGTTGGGAAGTATCCAGCGAATGCGGTCAGCATCGGAGGCGCAGACGTTCAAAGAATGCAGTCGATTGTAGACTTGCGCCACGCTGCTACCGGGAGGCGGCTCCAGATCCAATCCGCCGGCAGCGATGAACAAGTGATCGCCATCGAGTGCGCCGGAGCGCTTGAAGTGAGTATCCCCGTGTCCGTCATCCGTGAAGGGCAGGGATGCTACCGGCGGAAAGGACCAGCGCGGACACTCCAATCCGCCGGTACCCGAACCGGTGTGGCCTGCGTAGGAGCAACTGGGGTTCCAGAACGGTCCGCCGGTCTTCACGTCCACTGCGTGTACCCAACCATCTTTCTGCACCGAAATCGCCAGACTGCCGCAACTGACCTGGCCGACAATTGCAGAAGCAGAATAGTCGGCATCGTGCTCGTGCTGCACATCGACCGGCTGCACCTGCCACAGTACATTGCCGTTGGTCCAATCCAGCTTCAGGATGCTGTTGGTATAGTCGGGATTCGGAACCCCGGCTGGGACGCCGTCCCCCAGCAGACTGTTACCGGTGGTGATCACGATGTTGCCGCTCGGAGTTACCGCAGGGGAGCTCCAGATACCGCCGCCCCCGGTTTGGCCCGGTCCTCCCACTGCTGAAAAATGGAATCCCGGATCAAGATGCCCGTCAGCAAGCATCACAGCAAACACCTTGCCGATGGTGATGTCATCGGGGACACGCGCGGAGATACCAACATAGGCACGGTCATGGGCTATTGCTGGCGATGAGTATCCGATCTTGGCCTTGTCGCCGACCGGCGCGAGGATGTCTGACTTCCAGATGCACTGGCCGGTGGCCTCGTCGAGTGCCCACAGCCGGCCATCGCCGCCGTTGGAAGTGGGATCTGGCGCACCAAAGATAACCGCGGTATGCCCGGCAACCGAATCCACAATAGATGCGCTGGAGGCAATTCCGGGACCGGATGGATTACCCGATCCCACTGCCGCGGAGATCATCAGAGGCTGGTTCGTGATGCCACAGGCGTCGGGCGAACCGGGCGCCGGTACCGGCGGGTATTGCCAGCGAATCGTCGCTTGATTCGTCCCGGTGGCCCACACGGCATAGAAGTGTCCATCGAGTGAACCTACGTACACCGTGTTGTCGTACACAGCGGGCGAAGCTGTCAGTGAGGCCCCCCCAGGTACCACAAACGGCCAGGGAGGAATCACGTGCAACGTGGAAACCGTGGAGGCATTCAGGGTGGACTCACTTGGCTGGCGTGAAAAATGGGTGTTGTCGTAGCTAAAGGATCGCCAACTGGCACAACTTACGATTAGCAACGAGGATGCCAGCGCAACTGCCAGAATTCTTAGTTTAAGCATGACCTCTCCTCCCGCAGCTATTCCTTCCCTGCGGCCTTCTTGTAGATGTAGATTGCCCGAATTACAGCGACTTCACCGGGGTTCTCCAGGACCACAGAATCACCCTTTTCGGCTACCCAAAAATCACCCTGGTGATACTCGTGCTTCGTGCCCCGGATGATTGCGTTAACCTGACCGAGCCGCACTTCCATCAGCACCTGGGTTGGAAGGGTAACTGCCTCGCTAGTCCCTTTGCCCATGGTCAGATTACGAAACTCAATCCGCAACGGCGTGCTCTTGAACTGGATGGGGAAGATCCGGCTTGCGACCACGCCTTTCGCCAGGACTTCGTATCCAGAATCGCGATCGGCCTGAGTCGGCTGCGAAGCCGCATTCGTAGCCGCCTGCTGAGCGGCGAGATGCAGCACCCGCCAGCCAGCAATAAATATAATCAGGCAAAAAAAGCTGAGCCGCAGGAAAGACCGCATGGGGAGTACCTCCTTACATCAAATTCGAAATAGGCGAAATAGGATCGAAGAGCATTCTTGATTCCTAAACCGGAATCTCTGTTTTGGCTCTCAACAAGCCAACACTATACACCGGTATTTCCTTATTTAACAACGAAACCGAAGCTCCCATTTTGTTCTGACTATAGTTAACGAACGTGGAAATGCTAAAGCCCATCTATGACCGTTGCAGAGCTCGCGGGCTCCATCACACGGCCGAACTCTGTATCCTCGCCCGGGTTTGAAGTTAAATCAGACTATCCATCTGGGAACCCCACTTGGAGACAGGTTGAAGTCACTGAAACGACCCCATTTGCGTTCAAATTCACCGCAAAGCCGCACCATCATCTTCAGGGCTCGGTAGTACATGGAGTGTTTAGGGATAAGAGTGGGGAGGTATGGTTGTTTGAAGAGGGTACCGGAGTGCCCGCGGAGGCGGGCTGGAGGAAAGAGGTGAATGCTTGGATTGCCTGGGAACTGTGGACCCAGATGGGTAAAAGAGTAAAGCATTATGTTATAGAGAGCGGGCCTCACAAGAATTGATGACTGGTCGTCCCCAAAAAAACTACAAAATTTTCTTGCTTGTTGATCTCTGAGTAATCCGCAGCCTCAAAATCGCCTTCTACACTCATAAGCTTATGCCCAAATTTACTTTGAGGTATTTCGCTCACCGATAATCTTAACTTTCAATAAAGAGGGTTCACCAAACCCCTCCGAAGTACCGGCAACGGCGCAACCTGCTCACGATCCGATATTCGGGTGTGCGGCATTAACGCCGTATTATCCCTCAGGTCCGCCCGATCAACCGCCATCGCTGGCCGTCGCTTTCGATCAGGAACGCTTGGCCAGCAGTGAGAACCAAAGGATCGACTCGGTCGATCCCGGTACGGTCCAGTGCGATCACCCAGACAATGTTCTGCGTGGAATCGATGCGTTTGATCGCGAGTTGCAGCGATGACGCTTGATCGGCCGAGGGGATTACCAGCACCATGTATCCATGCGTAGCATCCAGATAGAGGGTGTGATCGGATGTCACTGCGCTGAACTGCTGCTGTGCATTTGGAGTACCGCCGAACCCTGCCTCCCGGACGAATATTCGCTGCGGCGGTGTAATCGTGGTCTTGACCGTAACGTTACGCAGGCCGTGCAGGTCAAGCGCGGGCGTGTTCGGCGTGGTCTGCATCGTGCCGCCAAGACACAAGGCAGGACCCTGGATGCTGTCCTGGTTATCGGCCTCGCTGTACTCGCCGATGAACGTGTGCGCTGCCACCCCAGACCGTGGCGTGTATCGGGCTCCCTGGCGACATTCAGCAATTTGGTTGGATTCATGAATATTGCCCAAGAAGGCCCGGTCAAAGATTCCCCATCCGCCGCATCCCCAGATGTCGTTTTGTTCCGATTTGCCTGCGTTGGCGTTCTCGCCCATGAGATAGATGCCGTGCCTGCCTCCTCCCTCAATCCGACACCCAACTACACGCCAACCGTTGACGTTCTTGTGGTTGTGCAGGACCGTGCCGTCGTCGGCGACATCGTCAGACTGGATGTGGATCGCATCGTATTTCCAGTTGCTAAGCCAGCAGCGTTCGATGGTCACGCGAGCAAATAGGACTAGAGCGTATTTCAAAAATAGACGTTTCGTCACCAGGGCTAAAAGCCCTGGTCGTTTTAGGGCCAGTAACGCAGGCCTAAAGGCCTGCTCTTCCACCAAAAGAACTCTGAACAGCATTTTTGAAACACGCTGTAACCCAGAGCCGGCCCAATAGGGGTGGCCCTGGTTAGGCGGGTATGTAGTCAGCGGATCGTCCGCGTCGATTACAGGCATCGGCTGATTGGGTGACTTAAAATTGACCCCCAAATAGGACCAGTTTCCCGCCGAGGCAATTCCGAGGTCGCGGAAGACCGTATACGTGGAGGCACCACCGTCGGCAGCAGTATAGCCGGACTCGAATACGACGCCGTCCATCCCATCGTCCCAGGTTATGGTGCTAGCCGCCATGCCGTCTCCGTAGATCAAACCCGAGCGAGTGATGCGCAGCGTGGTCTTGAGCTTGTACTTGCCTGACGGAATGTATAGTGCGGGACGCCCGCACCATATAGGGAAGCCGCCGCGAAGCTTGCCCGGTCAGCCAGCGCAGCAAGGAACGCTTTGTCGCTGTAGGTAGCTCCCGTGAGATCGCAGCCGGGATAATCCTGTATGTTATAGATAGATTTGTTCGCCATCATCGACCTCATGCGATTTTGCGGTTGGAGAATTTCTTTGCTCTACCCGATGACGCATTTGAATACCAATAAGAAGCTTAAAACAATGCAGTATAGTCTGACTGGACTCTCAAAACCAGAAATTCTATCGGCGACTCGAAGCTGGGGAGTTTTAGGCATGTTGCAAAACAATCTAGGCTGCATTGTCACCGAATACAAGCATGAACTTGCAGAATTCCCAAACTGTATATGATTTTGTAGCTGTCAGAGCCTCAAAGAACTTGAAGATTCAATAGGTTTCAGTTTCCAAGATCACACTGCTGCCGAAACAGATTGAAACCGCCACAGGTCTCCGGTTCCTCGTTGGCGCGCTGGCTTGGGCCCAGTGGGTTGGGTTTGCTCGCATGGGCATAAGTCGTTAAGCTCCCATCAATTGTCGGGCGGTTGGCGTCGCGATTGCCATCTATCTGTATACGAATTTGTGGCGGCGTGTTCCTCAAGAAAACACAACACTCAACCAAGAGCATCAATCTTACTGACCTCCCGCAGAGCAGCCTCTCCCTCCAACTGCTGGGCGACATTCGGGGAATTTTTCATAGCAAGAACAACCCCGATCACCTGTCTACCCGCGACCTTCTGGCCATGCTCATCAGCCTTGAATATCGCCCCTGGAGCGCCTGGACCAGCAAATCCGGACAGAAGCTTGGAATGCTTCTCCACCCCTTCGGTATCTTTAGCCGCCCCCTGCACTATGGCGATGCACCCACCTTCAGGGGCTATCTGCGCCAGAGTTTTGAGGATGCATGGGAGCGCTATCTGCCGCCTTTAACCGTCTGTTCTAGAACAGAAACAGCGTTTGAAACCCCTTCCGAAACAATCAACTCCTGATTTTCCAATGAGTTGCACGGAGTTACGGCGTTGGACCCCATTTTTTCTAGGTTTACTGAATGGTTACTATCTTGAACGAGAGCTGCGACGACGAAACGGCCAGAACGCAAGGCCCTCGATCTACCCGAGTGGGAGCGCGGGGTAGAGGGTCGGCATGACAAAGCATTTGAGGCTCAATTGTGGCAATCAGCAATTATGGCAATTTTGGCAATGCCGTAGCGAGTTGGGAATTGGTAATTGCCAAAATTGGTAATTGCCGAAATTTAGGGAAAAGCTCATCGTTATCGGGTGGTTTTCCTAGTAGCCAGAAGGCAAGGAGCCATCAGCTATTACAGAAGAAGTTCCCCGATGCGAAGGGGATTAAATTGTGTTTGCTTTGAGGCTCAATTTTGGCAATCAGCAATCATGGCAATTTTGGCAATGCCGTAGCGAGTTCCCCGATGCTGCCGGCGGCGGTGTTTGGTTAGAATCTTGTTTACAATTCTTTAGCGGCAGGAACCATGCTGGTTCCGTACAATCAGCCTTGTATGGCATGGCTTATTGGATTACTCGTCTTCGGGTTGGGCGGCGGCCCTGATTCTCCCTCGGCGCAGCAACTTTGGGCGGCCAACCTGACCACTCAATATGGCTTCCAGAAATTTGATCGCGAGATCAACAGGAATTGGCTGGCCCAGCAGGGGCTTGCCTTTCTTTCTCCGGAACGGATTGTTGTATACCAGGTCAATCAAAAGCCACAACGGATGCCCCTGGCTGCGCGAGACATTACCGGAGGAGCAGGCAATTTTTATATTCAACTTGAAATTCTTGACGTCCGCGACGGCCATGAGGTTGCCCACTTACAGCTACCGGCCGCGGGCCTGTTCAGTAGCGTGATGCCGACACGAGACGGTAATTTCATCGTCCGCAGCGGAGAGGGGCTGTCTCTCTATTCAGCATCTCTGCAACAGTTAGCCACCTACAGCTTACCGCTGGAGAAGGGAGAATCTCAGGCATGGGAGACCCAGGTAGCGTCCTCGGGAGATACAGTGGTCGCTGTTCGCCGCCAAATGTATATCGATCCCTCCCAGAAAGGACGGCCAAGTTATGTCGAGCTCCTCGATGCGGCCACACTACACGTGAAGAAAGCGTTCACCATGTCGCGTGCCGGGGGCTGGATGACGACCGTTGGCGATCGCCACATGCTTAGCTTCGCTGGCGAAGGGAAACTTGAATGGGGATTGACGGATTTCGATGGCCACTGGGACCCAATTCCCGAATCAATCTCCCGCCTTGATGGGATTCGATATTATCGGCTTGGCCTTTTGTCCCACGATTACCTGGCCATATACGGCCAGAACCAACTGATTGTTCTGGCAAGCCCAACCCAGGCCCTCCTCCGGGCGGTTGAACCAAAACAGTTCTTCCAATCGGTAATGGCCCGGGACCACTTTCTAGCTGCTGAGATCGTGGACAAACCCATCATGTACAAGCAGGGCCACGCCGAACTGCCGGGATTCGCCCAGATCGACGCCTATGATCTTGACACCCAGGCCAAATTGATTTCGGTGAAAGTTTCTCCGAAAGGTCTTTATTTTGCCATCTCGCCTAAGGGAGACTTGGGCATCATTCATGACAATCGGTTGCAGGTCCTGCGTGGCAAATCAAAGTAGCATGGATGGTGCTGCGTGAAGCTGTGCTTGCTTCTGGTGCTGGTTTTTTGCGCGCGGGCGCTTGGTTTGGCCCAGGAGGCAAAACAGCGCTGGGCAGTCAATCTTCGTGACAGCCACACTTTTCAATCCTTTGATCGAGGCAGCCATCTCACCTGGGCGAAGCAGCAAGGGGTGGTATTCCTCGCCCCGAACAGAATTGCCGTCTATCAGGTCAACGAGAAACTATTACCGGCGCCGCTGGGCAAGAGAGACGTGAATGGAGGTGGTGGCAACTTTCTGATGGATTTGAAAGTCCTGGATGCCCAGGACGGCCACCAGATCAACTCCATTCGCCTTCCCACGAACGCGGCCCTTTCCGAGGTGCTTCCCGCGCGGAGTGGGAGATTCATTGTGCGCACGGGAGACATGCTTTATCTTTTTTCGCCGGCATTCAAAGTGCTTGCCACGAAAAGCTTGCCTCTGGACCGAGTAGCGCCCTTTGAATCGTGGGAACTCGATATACCCCCTTCGAGTGGGGAGATCGTCCTCGTCCACCAGCAATTGTTTATCCATGAGCAGGTGCTGGCGGATGGGACGATGATAACCCCGGGAAGGGCCAAAGCCGATATCGAGATCCTCGATCCTGATTCACTGAAAGTGGTCAAGACATTCAGCCTTCCCAACCGCTTGGAGCATTGGTCGGCAGCGGACCAATTTCTGGTTGGCGCCCATTCCAGCAGGCCTTTTCATGCGGAAGAATTTGGGGTCCTGGATTTTGACGGGCAGTGGAAAGAGTTGAAGGTGGAGTCGACAGGCAGAGAGTCCTGCTACGCGATGATGGCCTTAGACCGCCAGCGTGTTGCGGCTTTTGGGTGCAATGGCCTGGCGGTGCTTTCAGTATCGGGAGACAGGATATTTTCCTCGAAGAACCGGCGCCATGAAGTCTTCGCTTCCGTGGCTGGATCGGCGGATTATCTTGGAGCAATATCATTTGCGGAACGCGGGCCCCTTGATTCGACCAGCAAGCCTTTGCACATTGATCTCTTTGATTTGAAATCGGGGGCCCATCTCTTGGGGCTTCCCATTGAAAAGAATACCGTTTACTACGATGTCTCTTCCCAAGGGTGGCTTGTGGTTTTGGAAGGAGAAACGCTTAAAGTATTTGCGCCGGCAAATTGAGAGAGTAGGTTCACCGCAAAGGAACGTCAAAACCTTACCGCTGATGACGCTGATCAAACTGATTAACGCTGATAAACCAAAACCTTTGAAACACGGAGGAACAGAGGAAGCAGAGGAAACCAAACCCATAACCACACATTCCCCTTCTCAAGCTCAGGGTCAGTGCAGGCTCCGGAACCATGAAGTTTACGGGCGAAGGACACGAAGGGAACGCCGGGATAAACCGGCATGAAGTAGGGAATGAAAGAGTCCTACAGGAAAGGAATAGCGAACCATCCTGACCCCGAATCATGCGTAGGTGTTTCCGTAAGGACGCCACGAAGTATTGATCAGGGGCACAAGC
>Ga0210408_10005273_pt1 | contig 11379 bp, 10 predicted proteins | sample IncBWH4MmetaG_FD_155471 | JGI IMG/M metagenome (GOLD analysis project Ga0210408, IMG submission 155471) | Forest soil microbial communities from Barre Woods Harvard Forest LTER site, Petersham, Massachusetts, United States - Inc-BW-H-4-M | ecosystem: Environmental > Terrestrial > Soil >... | reverse complement strand
TCCCCTTTAAATATCTCGGAGATTGGACCGACCGCATCGCCAAAGGCGAACTACCCAAGGCCAAACCGCCACGTCCGCAAGGCGTCGAACGCAATATCGTGATCACTTCATGGGAGTGGTCGACGCCCGACAAATACTTGCACGATCTGATTTCGTCAGACCGGCGCGATCCGACGGTCAATGCCTATGGCCCGCTTTACGGCTCGCCGGAATATTCGACCGACAACATGCCGATCCTGGATCCGAAGACGAATAAAGTTTCGTTTTTCAAGATGCCGGTCGCAGATCCCGAGATGCCGGAATCGCTGGGTCCCGGGCACGCCGCCAGCGTGAAGCCGCTGGAGCCGTCGGCCTATTGGGGCGAGCAAAAGCTCTGGGATACGCGAGCGAACAACCACAACGCCATGTTCGACAAGAAGGGCAGGCTCTGGCTCTCCGCCACCGTGCGCGGCATGGATGATCCGGCGTTCTGCAAAAAAGATTCCGACCATCCGTCGGCCAAGGCGTTCCCACTGGAAAAGTCGGCGCGCCAGGTGGCGATGCTCGATCCCAAGACGATGAAGTACAGCTTTATCGACACCTGCTTTGCCACCCATCACCTCCAGTTCGGCTACGACGCCAACGACACGTTGTGGCTCAGCGGCACCGGGCCGGTTGCCGGTTGGGTCAACACCAAAATGTTCGACGAAACCGGCGATGCGGCGAAGTCGCAAGGCTGGTCGCCGTTCGTGCTCGACACCAACGGCAACGGCAAGCGCGACGATTATGTCGAGCCCAACGCCCCACTCGATGCGAGCAAGGACAAGCGGATCGTCCCGGGTTCGGGACCTTACGCGGTGATGCCCTCACCAGTGGACGGCTCGATCTGGTACACCGTCGGCATCTTCGGCGGAACGCCGGCGGTCTTGCGGTTCGACCCGGCTAGCGGACTGTCGGAAGTGTTCAATGTTCCCGCACCGGCGTTTGGAATCCGCGGCGGCGACATCGACAAGAACGGCGTGGTCTGGGCGTCGTTGTCCAGCGGTCACCTCGGCAGCTTTGACCGCCGCAAGTGCAAAGGCCCGCTCAATGGGCCGAACGCCACCGGCAATCATTGTCCGGAAGGCTGGACGATCTATCAGTATCCCGGCCCTGGCTTCGAAGGTATCGGTGAGAACAGCGCCGAGTCGAGCTATTACACCTGGGTCGACCAGCACAACACGCTCGGACTTGGCGAGAACATCCCGATGTCCACCGCCAATCTCGGCGACGGCTTCGTCGCTTTGAAGGACGGCAAGATGATCACGATCCGGATTCCCTATCCGCTCAGCTTCTATGCCAAGGGCTTCGATGGGCGTATCGACGATCCGAACGCCGGCTGGAAAGGCCGCGGGTTGTGGAGCACGAACGGCGACCGCACGCCTTGGCTCAAAGAAGGCGGCAAGGGCTCAATGCCGCGTGCGGTGCACATCCAGCTTCGGCCCGATCCGCTGGCGAACTGAGGTTCGCTTAAGACAATCTTGCGGAGGAAATCGCCGCCGATGGTCGTGCCGCCGGGTAAGCTCCGAGCTCGTGAGCGGATCGAAGCTGGCAATTATTCCGGAGAAGAAGCCATGAACAAGCCTTTGCCCGTCAACCCGCCCGAACTTCGGTCGACCATCGTCGCCGCGTCGTCGATGCCCTGGCAGCGAACCGACTTCGATGGAATAGAGATGAAGATCCTCTACAAGGACGACGAAGGACGCTCGACCATCCTGTTCAAGATGGCGCCAGGCGCGATCGTGCCGTTACACGAGCACACGGCGCTCGAACAGACCTTCATGCTCGAAGGATCGCTGGAAGACGCCGAGGGCAGCGTTGCAGCGGGTGACTTCGTGTGGAGACCGGGCGGCAACGTCCATGTCGCGCATGCTCCCAACGGAGCCGTTTTCATTTCCATATTCAACCGTCCGAACCGCTTTTTCGACGGAACGAAATTTTTCACTGCCGCCGAAGAAGGCAAGTAGCGCGACGTTTCCTTACCTGAGACAGCCCGGTCCTTCAGATATTGATTTACGTCTGATTCATCCTGATTGTTAGAGCACAATTCAACTTTTCCATTCATGGTCACCGTGTTTGCTGCGCGATGTTTGGTTGCGATGAGGGGCAGCAACTTGTCTCGCGTAAACCGGAATGATGGGCATGGCGATCGCGGATCCAGCGCATGGTGCTGACAAGTGCTGCGAGTCTGCAAAGACGCGGCCGGGCCCTGCGTCATTGATCGCAAAGCTTCTGACCATGCCTGTCGTTTTCTGCGCGCTGGCAATCGCCGGCTGCGCGCAAAATCCGGTTCACCGCGAATTCAATCCGGTTCAGCATGAGGCCAGGGCTGCTCCCGTCCGCGCTTCCGCACGTGCCCATCGATACACTGAACCACGTCGATATTCTGAGCTGCGAATCCACCGGCCCGACCCGTCGCTGCTCGCAGCACAGCCGGCACCCGACTGCGAGTTCAAGAGAACCGACGTTGGGGCCGTGGACCCGAATGAATGGGCCCGCTTGAAAATCGACTACGAGCGGCAGTGCTACCAGGATGCCGAGAAGATTGCGCGCGACCGCCTGCGCCTGCTCCAGTCGTCGAGCATGTGCGAGATTGAGCCGGTTGCGCATCGGCGGCCGGCCCGTTAACCATCAGTGCAACCAAGACTTGCTGCGGATCGGCGCTCAACCGAGGCCAGTGTCTGCTTGATGACAATGGCGGGGCGGTAGTCCTCAATTTTGACCTCTTTTTGCCACACCAGGCCACACCTTTTTGGGGGGGTAAGGATTCGTTTGATTCAATGTTGGGGCTGTCAATCGTCGACTTAACGACGAGAGCGAATTGCTGAGGAGGAGCAGTGATAGTTGCGTGAGTGATTATTATGAAGTCCCTTTATGATTTACTCGATGCACTTCCGGATGACGACGCCGACGGCCTCAGAGCCGCATTCCGCAAAGCCGCCAAAGCAAATCACCCCGATAACAACCCCGGCGATCCGGATGCCCCACTGAGATTCAGGCGGATCATCCGCGCCAATTCCATTCTCAGCGATGAGCGGCAACGCGCGCACTATGACCAGCTACTGGCGGTCGCACGCCAGGAGCGACGTCTGAAATTCGTGATCGCGGGTAGTATGTTCTCGGTCGTGTTGATGGGGGGATATCTGCTGTTCGGATATGTATCGAAGGCATCCCTCGTTGCGGCACAAGTGATCGAGGTCTCCGCGCCCGAACCCGCGCCCGCCGCCGTTGCAATATCGGCAGAGCTATCCGATACAATCGGTCGGGCTCGCCCGCGCGACGAGCGGGATGATAGTGCAGCCCCCAACAGGTCAGAGAATCTCGAGGTCGTTAAGGAAGCGGCGGCGCCAAGCGCCGCTGTACCTGCGGAACACACCGACAGCGCTCCGGCGACTGCCAATACCCCCGCCCCTCGCGACTTCGGGGTGAACGATGCCAGATACTATCGAGAGCGCGGCATCCTGGCGTATCGCAGCGGTGACATATCGCTTGCGCTTATCGATCTCGATCTGGCGATCGATCTCGATCCGCACTTCTCCGACGCCTATATCGACCGCGGCGTCGTCTTCTATCGCATGGGCGACTTCAACCGCGCATTTGCCGACATTGCCCAGGCCAAGCGCATTGATGACTTGAACCGAGGCCAGACTCCACGGCCTAACGCACAACAAGCAGCGCCGTCGTCGGGCAAGAATTGAGTTTGGCAGCATGCTGGTCGCGGCGCCGAACGCAGCAGGCAACGTTGGCGAATACCACCCGCGAACTTGGCTATCTAATCGACCCGCCGAAGTAGCGCCTCCTGGATCGTGGCCCCGTCCTGCGCGCAATTGCTGTCCAGATGGCGAATGAGAAGCTCGCCACGCAAGACTTTCGAATCGTCGGAAATTCTGAAATTCAATTCGGAATTTTTGAAATAACTGGATGGGCAGCCAGGTACATCTCCCGCGACCGCCGGAACTCTACCGATAAAATCTGCAACCGCGACATACTCGAATACGATTCCCGTAAACGCCACGTCCCCAACCCTCACGCCCGAGCGCGCCTGGGCTTCGGTTACCGTGACGGCGACACAGGTAAACCCTCGACCGTTCTGCGAGCACGAATAGCGTGCTCCGGACTGCGATTGCCAAAGGCCGGAAATATTGGCGACCGGATTTAGATCCCTTGAACCGTCGGGCCTGGCGTTGGCAACAGGATAGGTGCTGCGTGTGAACGTTTGCTCCTGGGCGAAGGACGGCGAGACCGCCCCTACGCTTCCTGATAAAACGGCGCAAAGCCCAGCGATTGGCAAAAATGTCATTGTGTATCTCCTTCCGAGAATGCCTCTGACCGAACCAAAGCATACAATGCACGCCAACTTGGCGGATACGCCAGGCCGCCCTCGAGATTGAGGCCAGCCGCCGGCGCACCGCCTTAACAACAGGACTTTCTCCGCCGTGATTATTATCACATGATGGCGGCGCATCGGCACGAGGCGCCCATGAGTTCCGCGAAGGGCCTGCGTCAGGTCGGATATTTCGATTGCCCAGGCGGCGGCCAGATCGTCGTTGCGGGCACCACCGCATTCATCGGCCACATGCGTGCGCCTGCCGGCACCTCGATCGTCGATATCGCCGACCCCACGCATCCGCGGCTGCTGGCGCGGCTCGAGATGCCGCCCGGCACCCATTCGCACAAGGTGCGCGTCGACAATGGGCTGATGCTGATCAATCGCGAGCGCAATCACGCCGACAAGAACGCGCCGCCCGAAAATTTTCGCGGTGGGCTCGGCATCTATGACGTGACGAAGCCGGCAAGCCCGCGCGAGATCACCCGCTGGGAGACCGACGGCATGGGCGTCCATCGTTTCGATTTCGACGGGCGCCACGCCTATATCTCGCCCACGGTGGAGGGCTATCGCGGCAACATCGTCATGATCCTCGACCTCGGCGACCCGGCGCAGCCGCGCGAGGTCGGCCGCTGGTGGATGCCCGGACAATGGACCGCCGGCGGCGAGGAGCCGAGCTGGCAGGGCACGGCGCACCGCTGCCATCATCCGCTGCGCCAGGGCGACCGGCTCTATACCAGCTATTGGCACGGCGGCTTCGTCATCCTCGACATCGCCGATATGGGAAAGCCGCGCCTCGTCTCTTCCTTCGACTGGAGCCCGCCATTCGCCTGCCCGACGCATACGACCTTGCCGCTGCCCTTCCCGCTGCATGGGCGGCGCGTCATGCTGGTCGCCGACGAGGACGTGGCGCGCGTCGCGCCCGGACCGCCGGCGTGCCTGTGGCTCGTCGACATCACGGACGAGCGGCACCCGATGCCGTTTGCGAGCTTCCAGGTCGACGGCCTCGACGACGGCACGCCGCAACCGGAGTTCACGGCCTGCCATCAACCGAGCGAAAAGGTGACCGGAACCGAGATCCCGGCCGCATGGTTCGCCCACGGGCTGCGCCTCATCGACATTGCCGACCCGCGCCGGCCGCGCGAGGTCGGCCATTTCCTGCCCGACGTTCCCGAAGGCTCGCAGCGCGTCCAGAGCAACGACGTCACCACCGACGACCGCGGTCTGTTTTATCTGCTCGACCGGTTGCGCGGGTTGACCATTCTCGAGCGCTGCTAGAGGGCGCTCTGCAATGTTGATCCATCAACGACTTGAATCTGCCGACGAGACGGTTGACAGCGCCCGGGCGTTCAGCCGCAATGGCCTAAAAGCCTGAGGTGGCGCATGGACATCCAGACCCGTCCGGACCCGGTCGCTCGCGCCCGCGAGCTCGCGGCGGAGATTACCGCCGCAGCCGATGAGATCGAGCGCACGCGGCGCATCCCCGAGGCCTTGCTGGGGCGGCTCCATGATCAGCGGCTGTTCCGCATGCTGCTGCCGCGCTCGGCGGGTGGCGACGAGACCGAGCCTGCGGTCTACGTGGCGGCGATCGAAGAGCTCGCCCGGCACGACGCCTCGATCGCGTGGAACGCGTTCGTCGCCAACAGTTCCGCCCTGATCGCGGCCTTTCTGGAGCCTGCGGTCAATCACGCGATCTTCGCCGATCCGCGCAGCACCGTGGCCTGGGGACCTCCAAACGCCTCGCGCGCGAGCGCGGTCGACGGCGGCTATCGCGTGACCGGCAAGTGGGATTTCGCCAGCGGCTGCCGGCAGGCCCGTTGGATGGGCGCGCACTGCCCTGTGCTCGAAGCGGACGGCCAGCTGCGGCTCAACCGTTTCGGCCGGCCCACGGTCCGCACGCTGCTGTTTCCGGCTGATGAGGCGACCCTGCTCGACACCTGGCGTACGATCGGGCTGCGCGGCACGGCGTCGGACTCCTATAGCGTCGACGATTTGTTGGTGTCCGAGGCGTTCAGCACCACGCGCGAGGACCCGGCGCTGCGCCGCGAACGCGGCCCGCTCTATGCCTTTACCATGCAGTGCCTCTACGCGACCGGGGTCGCCGCCGTGGCATTCGGAATCGCCCGCGCGATGTTGTCCGAGTTCATCATGCTGGCGGCCCGCAAGGCGCCGCGCAACCTGGCCCGGCTCGCCGACAACGCCGTCGTGCAGGCCGACGTGGCGCGCGCGGAGGCGCGGCTCGGCTCGGCACGCGCCTACCTGATCGAGACGCTCACCACGATCTATGCGCATGCCGACGAGGTGGCGCCGATCGAGGTCGCCGATCGGGCCCGCGTGCGGCTCGCCTGCACCAACGCGATTTACGGCGCGGCAGAGGTGGTTGACTTCGCCTACAAGGCAGCCGGCGTCGACGCGATCTTCCCGGGCAGCCCGTTCGAGCGCCGCTTCCGCGACATGCACACGCTCTCGCAGCAGATCCAGGCACGCGGCGCCCATTTCGAACAGGTCGGGCAGATCCTGCTCGGCGTGCCGCCCGAGGTGTTTCTTTGAGAATTGGCGAAGCCAGGGCGAGGCGCCGATTTGCACCTCGCGTTAGGTTCGCCCCGAGGAGCGGACATCGCCTGGCACGAACGCCAAGTCCGTTCCGTGCCATTGAACGAAACCGCTCGCGCGGTAGTGCGCCACGACTGAGTGCAGAGCCAACACGATAGCGCAACGGGGCGTCCTGTTTTGAGATGGGGGGTTCGCAACCTCCACTCAAAACAGGAGCATCCCCATGACCGACAAGGCAGTGAGCCCGTTGCGCCGGCGCATGATCGAAGACATGACGATCCGCAAGTTCGCGCCGAAGACCCAACATGACTATGTGCAAAGGGTCAAGAACTTCGCGGCGTTTCTCGGGCGATCGCCGGATACGGCGAGTTTCGAGGACGTGCGCCGCTACCAGCTGCATCTAGCGGCGAGCGGCGTCGGCGTGCCGACAATCAATCAGACCGCCTCGACGCTGCGGTTCTTCTTTAAGGTTACACTCGGGCGCCCCGAGATCGTCGAGCATACGCATGCCATTCACGAGCCGCGCAAGCTACCAGTGGTGCTAAGTCCGGAGGAAGTGGCGCGGCTGCTCGATGCCGCGCCGGGGCTCAAATACAAGGCAGCTTTGAGCGTGGCCTACGGCGCCGGCCTGCGCGCTACTGAGGTGATCTCGCTTAAGGTCTCTGACATCGACAGCAAGCGCATGGTTATCCGCGTCGAGCAGGGCAAGGGCGGCAAGGACCGCTACGTCATGCTCTCGCCGCACCTGCTCGACCTGCTGCGGACCTGGTGGAAGGCAGCGCGGCCTCGAGGTTGGCTGTTCCCTGGCCGTGCTCCAGCCCAGCCAATGACCACGCGCCAGCTCAATCGCGCCTGTCACGCGGCTGCCCAAACGGCGGAGATCAACAAGCGCGTCTCGCTACACATCTTGCGGCATAGCTTCGCCACCCATCTGCTCGAGCAGAAAGTCGATATCCGAATCGTCCAGGTGTTGCTCGGTCACGCTAACCTTGAGACGACCACGCTCTATACTCACGTCGCCACCAAGACGATCAGCGAGGTCTTGAGCCCGCTGGAGCATATCGCGCTCAAGTTCAAGGAGATCCGGCCGCCCGGCTGACGCGCGGCGCTTGTGTCGCGCCCGGCTTTGGAGGTTGCGGATATCTTCCGCAGCCATGGCGTAGCATGGCGCAAAGCTAATGCTGGCCATGTCAACCTCGACCAGCTCAGGGTGATGTCGGCGATCGAGCGCTGCCGCACGACAGCGCTGGGCGGCCATGTCGCGCGCTGCGAGGACTGTGCCTATACGACCATCGCCTACAACTCCTGCCGCAACCGGCACTGCCCGAAGTGCCAGGGCGCCGCTGCGAAGCAATGGCTCGCCGACCGCGAGGCCGAGCTGTTGCCGGTGCCGTACTATCACGTGGTGTTCACACTGCCTGCGGCCATCGCCGACATCGCCCATCAGAACAAGGCCGTCGTCTACGATCTTTTGTTCAAGGTCTCGGCCGAGACCATGCTGACGATCGCCGCCGACCCGAAGCATCTGGGTGCCAGGATCGGCATCACCTCCGTATTGCATACCTGGGGTTCGGCGCTCACCCACCATCCGCATGTGCACATGATTGTGCCGGGCGGCGGCATCTCGCCCGATGGCCAGCGTTGGGTGTCGTGCCGGCCGGGCTTCTTCCTGTCGGTGCGTGTGCTCTCCCGCCTGTTCCGGCGCTTGTTCCTCAAAGCACTCTCGGCCACCCACGAAGCCGGCCGCCTCAGCTTCTTCGGCGATCACGCCGACCTGGCCGATGCGCAGTCCTTCGCGGCTTATCTCGCCCCGCTGCGCAAGACCGAATGGGTCGTCTACGCAAAGCGTCCATTCGGCGGACCTGAGGCAGTGCTGGCCTACCTGTCGCGTTACACTCACCGTGTTGCCATCGCCAACAGTCGCTTGATCACCTGCAACCAGCAGGGCGTCACCTTCAAGTGGAAGGACTACCGCATCGAGGGCCGCGATCGATACAAGCAGATGACGCTCGCCACCTACGAGTTCATCCGCCGATTCCTTATCCACGTCCTACCCAAGGGCTTCCACCGCATCCGCCATTACGGCCTGTTCGCCAAAAGCGCTTGCGCCGACAACATCGCACGCGCGCGCAAACTGCTCGCCGCTGCAAAACCTGAAGGCGAGCCCACCACTGCCGCCGTCGATCAGAGCAAGCCGGCTTGTCCTTGCTGCGGCGGTCGCATGATTATCATCGAGGTCTTCGAGCGCGGTTGCACGCCACGGCATCGCCCGACAACTCCAACGAACCGCATCAGGATCGACACCTCGTGACTGCATCACAATCCCGAAAATCTGCTCATCGCGCTCGCCGGCTCCCGACCGGCCACGACAGACTGCGCTCACATATCAAGCTGTCGTCTCAAATCGTCCGACCACTCGCAGCGTTCGACGCAACAACCGGCTCATTCAACACCCGCTTCACCGTCGCTGAACTCGCTGGACCCGCTCGACCCCAATCAACCAACTCACCCGCGGCACTCAAATCCCCATAGCGCCTGCGGCACGGCCTTACGTTCCCTTAAGCGCGGTTTCCTTCCTTGGAGGCTTTCGGACACCGGCCGCCGAATATGCCGCGCTGTCTCTCAAGCGGCCGGCATCCGAAACCCTTAACAAAAGCGGACCTGATTATCCGCAGGCGGGTTTAATTCTGCCTCCGGCATCCCCACATGTAGTTCATGACCCAATGGCAAAGAACCTTCACGCGCGAGCCGCCGAAGACGAAGGCTGAGCTTCGCGAGATGCTCACCGAAGCTGTCCGCAACACTCAACCAGAGACAAAGCGCCCGCTAAAGCCGAAGTCGCGGACAAGGCAACAGACACCTTGATTTTCTTTAAGACGGCCACTCTGCAGCGGTAACGTGAACACGGTCTGCATGGAGTGACCAATCCTTCACGCGTTCGCTTTCACAGAAACTGACCTTGGCCAAGTCTGAAGCATGGAGCTTGTCTGCAGCGTCGACTTCCATCGAACGCTGGCAGATTTCAGCTTCGTGTCCGTTTTCGCCAAGCACGACTTTCATGAACCGAACTACATATCGTGACATTGAAGCCTCCTTAGGCGATTTGTGAGGACCCGGACGGTGCGGCCCTCCAGGTCCCCGACATACACCGGAACCGCGTCCCGCTAAGGACCGCTCGGTAAATGCCTTGTGCAAGCTACTCTTTGGATCGCGCAACAAATTGATCTAGAGCAAAGAAGCCAATGCCTGCGAAGCAGCGAAGTGCGGTGATGCAGCACACGCAAAAGCCGCCAAGGTTTCCCTCGACGGCTTTTGCCGTTGCGTTGCGTTTGCGTGGAGGTGTGCCGCGTCGAGCGGTGCTCGGACGTAGCCCAAGCCTGCTTGCCACTGGACGCACAGCCTCAAGTGGCGCTAGTGCGTCGCCAGTGTGTCGGGCCAACGATCCCCGATAGCGTAGGATCTGTTACCAACGACCAAGCTTATCAAGCCAGCGTCGCTGTCCTATAGATGAAATAGGCAGGCATGAAATGCTCACTCTGCGATGACTGCGGCTGGGTTTGTGAAGCTCACCCGGATAGACCCTGGGAAGGCGAGCGCGCCTGTACTTGCGGTGGCGCCGGAGCTCCGTGCGCAAGGTGCAACGCCAGCGACAATGATACAGCACCTCGGATGCCGAAAGGTTTTAAGACCGAATTCGACAAAAAGGGCTGGTGTCATTGATGCCTGACAAAGGATGGCAGCGGCGTTTCAATGAACCCATCCCGTTGCCGAAGGGCAAGAAGCTCGTCACGCTCCGCGACGCCGCGCTCTACGTCACCAAGTTGCCGCAGGCCGAACACGACGCCGAAGAATGGCAGACCGCCATGGAGGCGCTGCTGCCGGTTGCCGAGAGCGACGGGCCGACGATGTTCGCTCGTATCGGAATGATGCGAGCGCTTAACCGACGTAAGCCGGAACCGGCACCGGCACCACGTCGGAAACGCACCAAAGCATACCAGATCATCGAATGAACGAGCGGTGATGCCGGCAAGACGCTGCCGCGTGATCAAAAAGATTGGTATGATTGAGCCGGGGTGATTAGTCAGCAATTCTGACAGGAGCACAACATGGCTCTCCTAAAACGCGAATTGTATCGTCAGGTGAAAGGCCCCGAGGTCACCCACGCGGATTGCTGCACGCTCGTTTTCGATACCGACGCAAAAAACTTATACGTCGAGCGCGAAGTGGCGCATTTGGACGCGAGCGTCAATGGCGCGATTGAGATCCAAACAGCAACAATGGATATTGCTGACTACCTCAAGCAAGGTGGTCAAACTGCCGGACACCGCGAGCTGTGGCGGTTGCTAAGATCACTGTTCAAAGAGGACAGTATTTCGGAAGAGGCAGCTTAAATTTCTCGCGCAGCAGGTCTGACGAATGTCAGCTCTTGAGGGCAGAACAGACATGCGGTTCAAACGAGGCGACTTCCGTTTTTGACCCCA
>Ga0210408_10005272_pt1 | contig 11381 bp, 9 predicted proteins | sample IncBWH4MmetaG_FD_155471 | JGI IMG/M metagenome (GOLD analysis project Ga0210408, IMG submission 155471) | Forest soil microbial communities from Barre Woods Harvard Forest LTER site, Petersham, Massachusetts, United States - Inc-BW-H-4-M | ecosystem: Environmental > Terrestrial > Soil >... | reverse complement strand
TTGAAAGAAGCGACCTGATTCGCCTCGTTCCCGTAGTCTTGCTGATGGCCGGTAGTTTCCTTTGCCTGTTGATTTGTCCGCGAGAAAAGAGAAATGCGATATTGAGGGCAGTCGTGCGACCGGCGTTGTTAGCATCCATCGCATTGGTTACAGTTCCTCCGCTCCTTTCGTCCTTGCTCTACCGCCCGACTCTCTATCCCTTTGAGTACGGAATTGTGACTGCCGCTACACTTTTCGTGGTCCGGATCTTACTTTCGGCAATTGGTTTCGAGGGAGTTTTGCTGTCCTTCTTTTACGCTACCAGCGCCGGCATGTTGATCGTGGCCGGCTTGAACTTTTCCGATCTCCTGGCGTCGACCGGTGCGATGCGCTTCGCCCCCTTCTTTTATGATCCAAACCGAATCGCATTTTTCGCCGCAACTTCAATCCCCGTGCAACTCTGGTATGTCTCGCAGCGCCGCCGACACTACGTCCTCTTGCTGACTGCCTTGAGCCTGTTCGTGATGATTGGGGCCTCGTCGCGAGGATCAATCGGTGCATTGTTGATCGGCGGGTTGGTCGCAACGATTATTCATGCTGTGAAACTGCCTCGATCCGCTTCGCTTACTATTTCAAGAAACAAACTGATTGGAATACTGGCGCTCTTGTGTGTATTTGCGGTCGTCGCCGGGGTCGAAGAGCGCAGGGTGGCGGACGCGGGTCAGTTTTTGACTACGAAGCTGGCTTTGGACGACCGGGCACGCGGCTTGAATACGGGTTTCACGGGAAGAACCATGTACTGGGCGCAGGTAACACAAATATTGCCAAAAACACTCTGGCTTGTCGGCAATGGGTTCAGGACGAGCGATGAGGACTTTAACTTTTCACTTGATAACGGGTATCTAGCCAGTGTTTATGAAATCGGATTGTTTTCCACTGTTATTGTTTTGGCAAAATACATTTTCTTTGTTTATTTTTTGGCCGCAGTGTACTTGAGCAACAGGTGGGCAAAAGGCACGCTTCTGCTCACACTCTTTTTCACTTTGGTTGTATTTTTCTCCAATGCATATGTTCACAGGGTATTTTTTGGAATAGGCGAGCAGGTGTCAATTTTGGTGCTCTTTGCTTTCGTATCCACTCGCAATGACGTGCTTAACATGCTCCAGCCATCACTCATCCCACTTTCCTCACCGGTGATCCGATGAAAATTCTCCATGTCATCAGTTCCGTGAATCCTACTGGCGGCGGCCCCATTGAAGCAACAAACCAGTTCAGCCTCACAATGAAGGCAACAGGTCATCACAGTGAAATCGCTTCCTTGGACTGCGCGGAAGCGACGTTCGTGAGGAAGTCACCCGTGCCAGTACACACGCTCGGGCCCGGGCACTCCAAGTACTGCTTCAGCCCACGTCTTGTTCCTTGGCTCAAAGCTAACCGCACCAAATACGACGTCGTAGTTGTGCACGGAATCTGGCAGTTTCACAGTTTTGGCACCTGGCTGGCATTGCACAATTCAGGCACACCCTATGTAGTGTATACGCACGGGATGTTGGACCCCTGGTTTAAGAAGCGTTACCCGCTAAAACACTTAAAGAAATGGCTGTTCTGGCCTTGGTCCGACTATCGCGTTTTGCGTGACGCGCAAGGCGTTTTATTCACTTGCGAAGAAGAACGTCGCTTGGCCCGCTCTTCCTTTTCACTGTATCGATGCAATGAAAGGGTCGTTTGTTACGGGATTCACGGGCCGCGGAGTAATCCTGAATCGAATCTTCAAGAATTATTCAGGCGTTACCCAGAGCTAAACGGCAAGAGAGTAGCTTTGTTTATCTCGCGAATTCACCCGAAAAAGGCATGTGACTTGGTCATCGAGGCCTTCGCCAGAGTCCTGGCTCCGCATTCAGATTGGCACCTGGTGATTGCGGGCCCAGACCAGGTGGGGCTGCAAAAAGATTTGGATCAGAGGGCGAAGCAACTGGGTATAGCCTCGCGGATTACTTGGACAGGCATGATTAGCGACGCTTTGAAGTGGGGCGCGATTCAAGCTGCGGAGGTCTTGGTCCTTCCGTCGCACCAGGAAAATTTCGGAATCGTTGTGGCAGAGTCACTCGCCTCTAGGGTTCCGGTCCTGATCTCGAACAAGGTAAACATTTGGCGCGAAATCGAGGCCGACGGAGCTGGAATTGTGTCGGAAGACACACTGGAAGGTGCCTGCAGCCTTCTGCGGTCCTATCTAGAAATGCCGACAGAGAAAAAATTTGCCATGCGCAAGGCGGCCCGCGACTGCTTCGAGAAACGATTCGAAATCACGAAAGCTGCCGCGAGGCTGAATGACGTCCTGGCGGGCGTCTGCGGAATGAATTAGACCACACAGAATATGAGCTCTTGCGAAGACGGCTCGCCAGGACGCGGGCCAATCGATATTAGTTATCCCACCGGGGATTCGGAGTTGAATCCGTCTCCGGAGGACAAGGCGCAAAGTAAGTACTCCGCAAAAGTTGCAACTGATATTCAAGCTATTGAGGCTCTCCGTTACTTGTGGAGATTGTGGACGAATTCGTTAGACACGGATCTCGACTACTTTTTGCACCAGCTCAGTCAGGATGCAGCGGCCCTGGCACCCTACGTGATTACGGTCTACGACGAAGGAATTGCGCGGGCCATGCTGGTTGGGCAGATCCGGAGACAAAGAGCCTCCACGGTCGTCTCGTTCATCAACATTCCAGGGCCCACGATGCGAGTTCTCGAAATCAAAAAGGGTGGAAGGATGGGCCAGCAGTCAAAAGCGATCGACAAGATGCTGGCGCTGGAGCTGCTCAAGGCTGCGCGGAGCGGCCAAGTCGACTCGATCTGCTTTGATCGCTTGCCCCTTCACAGTGAACTGTTCCATCAAATTCAGCAACTGCCAGGATTCTTTGTGAAGGAACGCGTTCCCCACGTCTTTTGTTATTCCCAGCTCTCGTTGTCCGATTCGGGGAAAGATCACCAACAGGTGTTTACCGGGAAGATATTGCGGGAGATGCGCAGGAAAACACGAATCGTCGAACGCACGTTTCCGGGTCAGGTAAGTCTCAAGTGTTTCTCTCAACCCGCTGAATTGGACACCGGAATCTGTGAGGCCATGCGGGTCGCCGTAACGACCTGGCAGCATTCCTTGGGCCAGGGCTTTAACAACACGGCGCAGACCAAGGAGACATTTCAATTTTTTGCCCTGCACGGTTGGCTTCGCATTTATGTCCTTTACCTTAAAGACGTCCCGTGCGCTTTCTTGGCCGGACAACTCTACAACAACAATTTTTATTGTCAGTACGCAGGCTACCACCCGGACTACACCCTTTTTTCGGTCGGCTCCGTCCTCACAGCTCGCGTGTTCGAAGAGTTAGCCGCTGCTGGCGTCCAGCGCGTGGATCTGGGAGAAGGCGGCCAGGAGCATAACCGCCGCATAGGCTGTGAAATGGTGGAGGAAGGTACCGTGCACGTTTACTCGCCGAGCTTGCGTGGTGTGTGCCTCAACCTTTTTTTTGGGGCCACGCAAATCATTCGGAGAGGTGGCGGACGCGTTCGATCTACCTTGAGGCTTAATCGGCTCGGCATGGTTTGGCGCCATTACCTTATCGCCAGACGGCAAATCCATCATCGTTCCACTAACGCATCCAGCGCACGAAAATCGCTCTAAAGCCCGGCAATCATAAACATGGCCAGCACGATTCGGAATAGCTCACCAGATTATCCCGCGGTGTCCGCGAGGAAAATCGAACCTTATTTACTTCCGGCGTTCCCTTTTAGCAATCGATTGCGCCGCGCGGTTTGGGGACTCATCTATGCGATCTTCTTTCGGACGTCTCCACGGCCGCTCCACCGTTGGCGAGCTTTTCTCCTTCGGTGCTTTGGGGCCAGACTTGGGGCCGATACGCATATCTATCCCAAAGCCAGAATCTGGGCGCCTTGGAATTTGGTATGCGCCGATCAGGTCTGCATAGCCGACGAGGCGATTGTCTACAATCCCGACCGCATCGAGCTTGGCACCTGTGCCATCGTGTCCCAGCAGGCATATTTATGCGGTGCAACGCATGACTATGAAGACCCTGCATTTCCGCTGGTTGCATTTCCAATGGCGATCGGCTCCTATGCGTGGGTGTGCGCGCGGGCGACGGTCCAGCCGGGGGTATCGGTGGGAGAAGGCGCCGTGCTGGCCCTGGGCTCAGTGGCCACTCGCGATCTTCTGCCATGGACGGTGTATGGCGGCGTGCCCGCCAAAAAAATCAAGATGCGAAGAAGACCCGGTAATTAGAAAAGGAAAGCGTCCTTCGTGAGCCAGGCTACTGATAAGAATCTCTCCAATGCCACTCAAGAATTTGTGTGGGAGGACACGAAAGTCCCGGGGGCCCACAGGTACTTGGTTCCTCCGACGGTTAGAGTTCTTCGTGAGAGGGGCGCGCGTGTGGTTTTGGACTTAGGTTGTGGAAACGGTTCGTTTACTGCGCTATTGCAGCGGCGGAACTTTTTAGTGGTGGGTTGCGATGCCAGCGCGTCGGGTATCGCGTTAGCGCGCCGGGCCCACCCCAGGGTGGACTTCTTCGAGCACGACGTTTCAAACCCGCTGCCGGCCAGCTTCGAGGGGGCTTACGACGCGGTGGTATCGCTCGAAGTTGTGGAACACCTTATGCAGCCGCGGAACCTGGTTGTGAGGGCCTACAGCGCGTTGCGCCCCGGGGGCGTGCTCCTCATGAGCACTCCATATCACGGATACTTGAAAAACCTGAGCCTCGCACTGACTAATAAATTTGACGAACATTGGCACCCATTGCGAGATTTTGGGCACGTGAAGTTCTTTTCCCGCAGAACATTGTCGCAGCTTGCCTGTGAAGCCGGTTTTTCCGTAAGAAGCGTCCTGCGTGTCGGTCGGATCCCGGCCTTTGCCTGTTCAATGATTCTTGTTGCGGTCAAACCAGATTGATTTCCATTTTCATCCTGACAAAAAGAGAGAAGCAGAGTGGCTGCGTCCAGTAATTCAGTGGCTTCTATGCTGCACGGTAAGATCCAAGCAAGGAATAATCACCCCGAGAACAAATATGACGTGAATTCGAAGGAGGAGTTCAGTCCGCGACATGTCGATGGTCTTGCTGGCTGATACTCAGCTCATGAGTTTAAACGCAGAAGATTGTTCGAGTAGGTTGCAGTTGGAAAGGTCCCCATGTCCATTTATTTTCGCGAACGATCCATCTGCGCGATTTGCGGAAGTAGCCAGCGCAAAGTGCACCGCGCCTTTCGAGACATTCCTGTCGTTCAATGCAGTGAGTGCGGATTCCTCTACTCCAGCCGGATCATGGCCGAGGAAACGATTCAGAGCTATTATCGCGAAAACTTTGGGAGTCAGCGCCATCTGGAAGGTCAATGCGTCAACGCGGCCAGCAATGCGGTTGTCCTTCGCAAGCTCCTCAATTTGCGGGCTTTTCGCTCGTGGTTGGATATTGGAACCGGATATGGATTCTTACTGAAATGGCTCCGGGAGGAATATGACCTTGAAACGGACGGAGTCGAACTTTCACTGCAAGAATCAATCTACGCTCGTGATCGGCTTGGGCTAAGAATTCACTCAACGCCACTCTCGCAAGCCCGCCTGCAGAAGGGGCACTATGACGTTGTTTCATTATTTGAAGTGATCGAACACATTCCTGACCCAATCTCGTTTATCAAAGAGATAGCAGAATATGTGAATCCGGGGGGAATTTTAGTGATTATGACTGACAATTTCGAATCCAAAATAGTAAAAATGCTGCGCGGCAGTTTTCCGAAATGGATCCCGCACACTCATGTAAGCCACTTTGCGCCTGAGAGCCTCAGGCGGTGCATTAAAAGTGTGCCGGGGCTCACGATGGAGGCAGAGGCTTCGTACAGCCCGTTGGATTTAGTAGGCCGGCAAATTCTCAGCGTTCTACGACCCCCGATTCCGGACGAGCAGGCATATGATCTGCGCACTGCACTTGGCTCTGAGATGAACCGTAATTATCGGTTCTATCATATACGCCGCAAAATGAATCCCATGTGGGCGCGGGTCACGCTTCGCAATACGCTTGATCGTGGTGCGCTCATGTACGGTGTTTGCCGGAAAAGACCGGCATTCTCCTGAGCGATGTAATCGCGTATCCCCCATTGATTTTCGTTGTACTCGAGCCGGCATGTTTTCCATTCTCATCCTCACCAAAAACGAAGAGCAGGATCTCCCCGGCTGCCTGGATTCGGTGCTGTGGTCTGACGATATCCATGTTTTTGATTCTTACAGCACGGATGGAACGCTGGACATTGCCAGCGCGGCTGGCGCTCACATCGTGCAACGTCAGTTTGATAATTGGGCGGCGCATCAAAATTGGGCGCTCGCCAATATTCGATTCCGGCATCCTTGGGTTCTGTATATCGACGCCGACGAGCGCGTAACCCCGCGGCTGGCACTAAGTATCGAGCGCGCCGTCGAAAATCCGGAAGACAAAGTTGCTTTTCGAATCCGTCGCCGGGATTTTTGGGGAGAGCGCTGGCTCAAACATGTTCAAGCCTCGTCCTACTATTTGCGGTTGTTTCGCCCAGAAAAGGTGCGATACGAACGTCTGGTCAACCCCATTTCCATCCCGGATGGGCCGGTAGGAGAGCTCGGCGGATACCTCGACCACTTTCCTTTCAGCAAGGGCATGACTCACTGGTTGAATCGGCACAACTCTTATAGTTCGCTCGAGGCGCAGCAAATTGTGAAGAACCGGCTGGCCAACCAGCAGTTTAGTTTGCGGCAAGCCTTTTTTAGCAAAGACGTCAACCAACGCCGCTTTCACCAGAAGGAACTCTTCTATCGCATGCCCGGTCGGCCCCTGCTCAAATTTCTTTTGCTCTATTTGGGCAAGCGCGGTTTTCTCGACGGCAGCGCGGGATTTCAATACGCCGCGCTTCAGTCGTTGTACGAATACATGATTGTGCTGAAGACCAAGGAATTGACAGGGAAGCGAACCGCACCACTCGCGGCTGGCAAGGCCGCGCCAAGCGCGGGCGCTGCAACCCACGAAAGGCTATATGCGAATCCTCGTTCTAACCATTAATTACTGGCCGGAGCGGACCGGGATTGGCGCGGTTCTGACCCGCCGCTGCGAATATCTGGCTTCCGTTGGACATGAGGTAATCGTGTGCACCGGTATGCCGTATTACCCGGAATGGCGCACTTATCCCGGCTATGAGGGCAAGTTGTTTTTCAGGGAACAGCGCCACGGCGTCACAATCCTGCGTTCATGGATGTGGGTGCCAAAAAAAGTGACTTCCGCCAAGCGGGTTGTATTCGAGGCATCTTTCCTGGCAAGTTCTCTTCTTCGGGCAATATCCAATCGGAAGCCGGATTTGCTTCTGGTAGTGTCACCGCCGCTGGGACTCGGACTTTCGGCAGCGCTCCTGAATCAATGGTGGCGGATCCCCTATGTGTTTGACGTACAAGACCTGCAGCCGGATGCCGCCGCGGATTTGGGAATGCTGCCTGGACGCGTCCTGCCAATGCTGTACCGGTTAGAGGCGTTGGCTTATCGGAATGCCTCTTTGATCTCGACGGTCACGGAAGGGATGCGGAAGAAAATTGTGGAGAAGGGAATCTCTGCGAACCGTGTCGTAGTGGTGCCTCCCCCTGCGGATAGCGGTTTATTTGCAGTGGGAAAAGCTGTGGAGGGTCATGAATTTCGCCGCAAACACGGCCTGGAAGGCAAGTTCATGGTCACTCATACCGGCAATATGGGAGTGAAGCAAGGGTTGGACGTCATGCTCGACGCCGCTGTGCAATTGAAAGAACAGAGCGATTTCGTGTTTGTTCTTGCGGGCGACGGCGCCATGAAATCACGCTTGCAGGAGCGAGCTACGGCGCTGTCTTTGCCTAATCTCCGTTTTCTCCCGCTACAGGAGCCCGGCGAATTTCTGCAAATGTTGGCAGCGACGGATTTGGCTCTAATCGTTCAGCAATCCACGGTCTCTGACATTGTCTTCCCGTCGAAGACCGTGACTCTCCTATCGGCCGCTCGGGCAGTCGCGGCTTCGGTCAGTCCTCAAAGCGAGATCGGGCGAGTGATCCGTGAATCGGGGGGCGGAGTTGTTACGGAACCAGAGAATGTGGAGGCGCTGTCTGCAGTGATCAAGGAATTTTTTCACCAACCTCGTAAACGGTTGGCGATGGGACAGTCCGGCCGTCAATATGCGTTGCGACATTGGAATGAGACTCATGTCCTGTCGAATCTCGAGGGGCACCTGGTGAAGACATGTCGTGCCCCTGCGTACAGATCGATTGCGGTAAGGCCCACCACAACTGAATTGAGATGAATACTCGCACATTGATAGTGGCATGTTGCACCTTCCTGGTCATTTCCCGCGGGTCTGTTCGAGCGCAGGATATGAATCGCGTCCCCGATATGAATCAGGGAGTGGAGGGAGTTGACGCGTCTGTCCACTCAGACGTTGAGGAGAAGGGACCGCTGGACCAGCAACCTGCTCAAGAGCCCGCTAAACCTCCCGCGACGTATAGCCACTGGGGAATTAACTCCACTGGCCAGCCTCCGGCCACCCAGTATTGGCCCGCCCGTTCCAGTGTTCCTACCTCAACCCCGGCACAAAATGATGGCAAGAAGGTTTCACCTTTGAAAAGCCGTTCCTCCCATGTCGTTGGGCAACCACCTCCATCCAGCACGCTCAATGATGCCGGCAGCCGCTCAGTGACTTTCAGTAGTCCGTCTTTTCGGGCCGGTGGACAGCAATTATCACCTAGCACCGCACAAGATGATGACAAGGGCTCGTTGACGAGTAGCACGTCTTTTCGAGCCGGTGCACCAGCGCCCCCATCTACCGTGTTGTCGCCCAGCCCCGGCAATCCCACGCTTAATTCGGTAGACGAAAGCAATACGGGAAATCCTACACGCCGGCAGAGTCTCTTCAATGGGTTCGACACTAATTCCGGGCAAAACGGTCTCGAGCACTCCCAACGCCTCAAGAGTGATCCTTCTTCAACCTCTCCGGACCGAGTGATTGATGGTGTGCTAGCTCCATATTCCCAATACCAATCCGAACTGAATAGTACTTCCTACTCGACGTCGCGCCTATTCTCTCAAACAACTTCTCCCTCGAAACGGAATCTAACCGCAGCGAAGCATCCAAAACATCAACCAAAGAAATCTCTTGGGAACTACCACGCCGGTCCCGTCCCAGCGGTCCATGGCAGAGGAGAAAAACAGGTTCATCCCGGAATTGCAGGCAAAGGCGAATAAAAGGACAGATTTCAAAGGTCCAAGGAGGCATTGGTGTCTACGCGAGCACTCATTACCGGCATCACCGGTCAGGACGGTTCGTATCTTACGGAATTGCTACTTGGCAAAGGCTATGAGGTACACGGCATTATCCGGCGGACCAGTACCTTCAATACCGGCCGGATCGACCATATTTACGAAGACCCGCATAGCAGCAACAGGCGCCTCATTCTGCATTACGGAGATCTCTCGACGGGGGAGCAGCTAACCAACCTCATTTACAACATGCAACCGGAGGAGATCTATCACTTGGGCGCGCAGAGCCACGTACGCGTGAGCTTCGACGAGCCCGAATTTACAGGGGACATCACGGGATTGGGTACAGCGCGAATCTTGGAAGCTGTCCGCAGGAGCGGAATCCCATGCCGCTTCTACCAGGCGGGATCCTCCGAAATGTTTGGTGCTGCCCCACCTCCACAAAATGAGGATACGCCGTTTCATCCCCGTAGTCCGTATGGAGCGGCGAAAGTGTACAGCCACTGGATGACGGTGAACTACAGGGAGTCCTATGGGATGTTTGCGGCGAATGGAATTCTTTTCAATCACGAGAGCCCGCGCCGCGGTGAGACCTTCGTCACTCGTAAGATTACGCGCGCCGTCGCTCGCATTTATGCCGGGCTCCAAAAGAAACTCTATCTGGGAAATCTGGACGCGCGCCGCGATTGGGGTTACGCGCCCGAATATGTGGAGGGCATGTGGCGCATACTCCAGCAGGAAGCCCCTTCCGACTACGCCCTGGGCACCGGCGAATCGCATACGGTTCGCGAATTTTTGGAAGAAGCATTTGGATACCTTGACTTGGACTGGAAGGACTACTACGAGGCAGACCCGCGGTATCTGCGCCCCGCCGAAGTGGATTTTCTCTTGAGTGATTCAAGCAGGGCCCGCAAGGAATTGGGATGGGAACCCCGGATCAATTTCAGAGAACTGGTCCGCATTATGGTGGACGCCGATATGGAAGCCATTGGTTTGACGCCAAAAGGCGCGGGCTGCCTGGTTTTGGAGAAGAAATTTGGCGAATGGCATCAGTGGGTCGGATCCGTCTCCACTTCTTTGGCAGCCGCGGCTGGAGCAGCGCTTGGCGCATAAGATTGAACCTGTGGAAAGGGCACACCAATGATGGATCTCGATGCAAGAATCTACGTCGCAGGTCACCAGGGCTTGGTGGGCTCGGCGCTCGTACGAGCGTTGAGCCGAACAGGTTATCGCAATTTGGCGCTACGGACTCATGCAGAATTGGAACTCACGAATCAGGAGGAAGTCAGGCGTTTTTTCGCAGAAGAGCGACCCGCCTACGTTTTTCTCGCGGCGGCAAAAGTAGGTGGCATTCTGGCGAATAGCACGTATCCCGCCGCCTTTATTTCCCAGAATCTACTAATTCAAGCAAACGTTATCGAATGCGCTCACAGATTTGGCGTGAGTAGACTATTCTTTCTTGGGTCAAGCTGCATTTATCCGAAATTTGCGCCCCAGCCGATCCCCGAAAGCTCTCTACTGTCCGGAATCCTAGAGTCCACGAATCGGCCATACGCTGTGGCCAAAATTGCCGGCATCGAAATGTGTTGGGCGTACAATCGCCAGTACGGCACAAGATATTTGGCTGCGATGCCGACGAACCTTTATGGTGCAGGTGACAATTATGATTCTCAAACGTCGCACGTGATTCCTGCGCTTCTTCGTAAAATGCATGAAGCCAAGACCAACGGGAGAAAGGAGGTCGTGCTATGGGGCACAGGAACGCCGCGACGTGAATTCCTCTACAGCGATGATCTGGCGGAGGCCTGCCTTTTTCTCATGAACCTCAACGACCAAACCTTCGATTCCTTCGTCCGCAGCGAACTGGATCCCCCGCTCGTCAACGTGGGCAGCGGCAAGGATCAGAGCATTCGAGAATTGGCCCGGCTCGTCGCTGAAGTAGTTGGGTATGACGGGGAACTCCTCTTTGATCCGACGAAGCCGGACGGGACGCCTCGCAAACTTCTCGATACTTCCCGGCTCCGTTCTCTCGGATGGCGCCCCGCAGTGAGTTTGCGTGAAGGGCTGGAGGCTACGTACCAAGATTTCTTACAGTCACTCCGTGACTCAACCGGCGAA
>Ga0210408_10005271_pt1 | contig 11381 bp, 8 predicted proteins | sample IncBWH4MmetaG_FD_155471 | JGI IMG/M metagenome (GOLD analysis project Ga0210408, IMG submission 155471) | Forest soil microbial communities from Barre Woods Harvard Forest LTER site, Petersham, Massachusetts, United States - Inc-BW-H-4-M | ecosystem: Environmental > Terrestrial > Soil >... | reverse complement strand
TTGCGCGCGGCGCACGTTGTATCGGTCCTTGAGGAGTGTGACCTTGTCCTCTGATGCCTGCACGGCGGCGTCCGCTTTGGCCTTGATGATCTCCTCGTCGGCCTGCATCAATTCCGAACGATTCTGTTCGAGCTTGTAGTTCTGTTCGCTGGGATCGAACTCAATCAGAAGATCGCCCTTTTTGACCCGCTCCCCAGTCTGCGCCAGATGAGTGATCTGCAGCGCGTCGCCGCCCACCACCGGAGCGGAGAGCATGACCGTGTTGCTGGCGTTGAGTTCGCCAGTGGAGTGAACCTCAATGTTCATTGTGCCGCGCTTGACCATTGAGATGGGCACATCGTCGGAGCGCGCGCCCGGGTGAGTCCGGCTCATGGCGATGAGTGCGCCGACCCCGGCCAGCAGGGCCGCGGCAAGGCAACCCATGGCGATGCGCGAGCGCCTCACGGCTTCACCTCCGGGTCTTTCATTGCCACGGTGTCTCCGGGCTTGAGGCCGCTTGCCACCAAGGAGCGATCGCGGCTCCTGCGATCAATCTGAATGGGGCGCTCCTCAAACTTCGATCCATTCCAAACATATGCCACGGTCCGGCCCGATTTCACGAACGAGGCCTGCACCGGGATGGAGATGGCATCGGGAACCCGATCGACGATCACCGTAATCTGCGCTGTCATGCCAGGCTTCAACCGGAGGTCGATCTGGTCGAGGGCAATCTCGAGAGTGAAGTTGCGCGGGATCGGCCATCCCGCCGAAAAATCCGAAGTGGCAATGGTTCCGATGCGCTCGATTTTTCCGGTGAACTGCCGGTCTGCGATGGCGTCGAGTTGGGCGGTGATTGATTGAGAGGTCGAAAGCCTCCCGCGGTCGGTCTCGTCTACGTGGGCAACCACCCGCAAGGAAGAAGGGTCGGGCAATTCAGCGATCGCCACCCCCGACCACGCCTGCTCACCGGGCCGGAACGGCTTCTCCCCTCCATCGTGCCAAATGGGAAGCAAACTGATATTTCCGCTGGACGGCGCACGAAGCACCATCGAAGCCAACGCGCGCTCCGCCCGCTCCTTGTCGAACCGCGCCTTGCCTGCGGAGTTGCGATGCCCCTCGATGGTGGCCTGGCTCTTGGCCCCATCGGCCTTCAGCTTTTCCTCTGACTCGCGAAGCGACTGTTCGGCATCCCCGACCTTGAGCTTGGCCTCCGCTCCTTCGATCTGGGAAACGATCTCAGCCTTGCTGGCATCGAATTTGGCCGACTCGAGATCGAAACGGGCCTTCATCAGAGCGGTTGTGTCCTCTTCCTCGGTCAATCGCCCCTGCGCCTTTGCCTGTTCGATTTCGGCTTCGGAGGACTTGAGAGTGGAGTTGTATGTGTCGAGATCGGTTTTGGTCTTGGAGCTATCGAACTCCACCACCACGTCGCCTTGCTTGACCGCGCTGCCGTCGGCGGGCAGCTTGACGATCTGAAGCATTCCCGCGTTTGGAGGGGCGGAGATGGTGACCGACTTGAGCGCCTTGACATCGCCGCGGAATTGAACCACGTCAAGAAACTCGGCGCGCTGCACCTGGAAGGAAGCAATGGGCGGTTCTTTCCTGAGCGTGCGCACCCATCCAAAGACGGCGATGCTGCAGGCGGCCAGAATCGACAGTGTGATGACTGTGCGGCGCCTTTTGGAGAAGTTGCCGGGGAACGTCATCATGGCGCCTGCTCCTGGCCTGCGGAGGCGGGCTCCACGTCGACAGCTGCGGAGAGATCGGGCATCAGGCGATCGTCGCTGCCTCGAATGGAGAAGATGGCGGAAAACGTGCGGAGTTTAGACGAAAAATCGCCGCGCTTGCCCATGGGATCGATGGACTCCAGCCTGGCGGTGAATTGCAGGTCGGGATAAGCATCGAGGTGCACCCGTGCGGACTGCCCCACTTTCAACGCATTCAGGTCCTGCTGGTTGACCTGAACATTCACTTGCATCACAGAGGGATCGACAACCTGCATGAAGGGCACGCCCGGCCGCACCTGGTCGCCTTCCTGGACCTCACCCATGTTGCCCTGCTTCCAGATGGTGTTGAACACCACAATGCCATCGAGCGGTGAGCGAATTTGCATAAGCGCGGCATTGTTCTGCGCGTGCAGCATGGTTTCGCGGGTGCGGTCGCGCTGAATCTCCAGGATGCGCCTGGAGGCCTGCGCCGCTTTGCGCTTGAGATCGAACGTCTCCTTAAGCTGGGCAACTGTTGCGCGGGCCTCGTCGAGATCTTCGCGGGCCTTCTCGGCGTCGATGCGCGACATGAGCTCGACCTTCTGCATCTCCAGCTCGGCCTTGCTCAAAGCACTCTGCGCCATTTGAATTTCGGTTTCGTCCTTGGCGCGCGCGGCGGCTTCTGCAGCTTCAGCCTCGAGCACCTTGCCGTTCTGATCACCGGCCTGCGCCTGCTTGTCGATCGAGTCGCGCAACTGGGCTTGGCGGTCGAATTCAACCAGGGGGTCCCCCTGCTTCACGCGCGTGCCGCTGGGAATCAGCCTCACGATGGTCAGCGTGCCTACCTGTTGCCCTGCTACCAGCGGCGCCAGGATTGCCCGCGAGTGTACGGCTTCAGTCTTGCCATTGAGACGCAGTGTCAGAGGCGTGCGCGAGGCCGTGGTCGCTGAGGCTGCTTTGGAGGGAGTGTGTGTCCGGGACTCCAGGACCACAAATATCGCCACCGCTGCGGCGGCCAGCGCGACAATGCCCACACCCCAAATCCACCGGGGACGATTTCGCTCCGTGGAAGTGGTTTCTTCTGTTTCCGTCAGCAAAGGTCAACTCCCGCTATTCACTTGAGCCTGCTTGGGGAAAAGGGCGAATACACGTCGAACTGCTGATGATTTCTGCGGTTGACCAACTATAACTGCGCGCAAGGCCTCCCACAAAACGAAGTGAGGTGCCATGCCCCACCGGAAGAGGGGAAAAGCCTGTAGTCTTAAGACGGACACGAATGCAATTCCGCTCCCTGCGAGGGAGAAAAACGGCTGCATGTTCTTCGCCGTGAGAGCCACGGATGCCGTCGGTTCGCCGCGGTCGGCTCGTCATGTGAAGCCTGAGGTTCGGTTCCTAAGTTCAGCTTGGGAGTTCGCTCGGGTGCGTAATGGTCACATTGCTTTCCTGCCCAGCCGTCTTGGCATTCGGGGTCTTGAACCCGCCTTCATCAATTGTCTTAATGATGTTATCGACCTTGGAACCGCTCCAGCGGGCTCCCCGGCTTTGATAGGAGCCTCTTCTGGAAAGACCTCGCCGTCTCTTCCCCGCACCCGCTAGTAGTAGCCAATCGTGCGCCGAACCAAAGCATCTTCGTGCAACTGGCCATCCGGCAACTCCCGCCCTGCGGATCTCTTCACCGTCCAGTTGCCCCTGCCGTCGTACTCGTAGGAGGATACAACCTAGTAGGAGTGGACCGTCTCCGCCTCCTGCTTGTCCGTCGGGCCTGGGTCTTGAATGGGAAGGACCGCTTTCTCGCGAGACCTATGCAGGCTACGGAAAAAAACCTCGTGCCGGTACGCCGGGCATTTATGCCCGGCACTCTGCGACCTCAGAACCAGGGGGTTTTAACCCCTGAGGTGTGCCTTTCCCAGCTTTGGCCCAAGACGCGTTTCACGAGAGACCTCGCTTTCGCCGGCCCTTCGCTCTTCGCCAGAATCGGACCCAAAATTGTCCTATTACTACTTGCGTAGTATCGAATTACCACGAATAAATGGCGAATATCAGAGTATTAACCCTGCCGGTCGGAACCGGGCTATAGCAGGCGCCTCCACAAGCGCCTCAAAAACTTGTCAAGCCCACTCCCCCCCTGTGGGAAACTCTTGAGAAGGGCCTAAGCCCTTGCTTCTGCGTGTCTTCCAAGCCAAAAATGAAGTCTCAAAATCGCCCTTTTCCTTGCTGTCTTCTGTCTTTTTGTGCGATAAATCACATTCACGCGCAAAGTATCCTCTAACCCTATTAAGGTAATCAGCTTGTCCGTTTTTTTCTTTTGTGTGTGTGGGCCAACCGCCTCGCAGCAGAAAGCACCCCGAACCGCTCCCGCATCTCTCCTTGACAGTCTGGGAGAACCGCCCGTATTCTCCTAGTCAGACTGGGAGAGAAGATGGCAAACGATACGCCTCTGGACCTGTTGCAGGGAACGCTGGACATGTTGGTGCTGAAGGCCGTCTCGCTGGGACCTCTGCACGGCTACGGAGTGCTGTTGCGCATCCAGCAGATTTCGCAGAATCGCCTGGAGATTCAGCAGGGCTCGCTGTACCCCGCCCTCTATCGCCTGGAGCATGAGGGCTGGATCGCAGGCGAATGGGGACAGAGCGAGAACAAGCGAAAGGCCCGCTTCTACAAGTTGACCGCGGCAGGCCGGCGGCGGCTTGACGCCGAAGCCAAGAAGTGGAACCAGTTCGCGGACGTGGTTGCGGGCATCTTGAGGACCGCGCCGGAGGAACTATGAGCGTGCTAAGTCGCCTCTCCACATGGTGGCGGGCAATCATGCGGGGGCCCGAGTTGAATGCGCAGTTGGAAGAGGAACTGCGGTTCCACATCGAGAGCTACGCCAGCGACCTGGTGCGCAACGGAGTTACGCGGGAAGAAGCGATGCGGCGTGCGCGCATCGAGATCGGAAGCATTGCGGCGAGAAAAGAGAATTGCCGGACGGCGTGGGGCACGCGCGTTTTCGACCAGTTGTGGGGTGATCTGCGCTACGGCGCCCGCATGCTGGCCAAGAGCCCGGGGTTTGCCTTGATTGCCGTGGGGTCGCTGGCTCTCGGAATCGGCGTAAACACCGTGATCTTTACCGCCGCGCAGCACATGCTCCTCGATCGGCTGGTGGTGCCGCACCCTGAGCAGTTGCGGCTCTTGTGGTGGTCGCAGGCCGAAAACGGGGCCGTTGAAGATATGTGGGGCGAGTTCGACCCGGACCCCGCCGGAGGGCAGCGCTCGACCTCCTTCTCGTACCCGGTCTACCAGCAGTTGAGAAAGTCGAATCGCCAGATGGAGGACCTGTTCGCATTCAAGCCGCTCGACCGGCAGATCGTGAGCGTCCATCGTCACGCCGAGGCGGCCAACGCGGAGATGGTTTCCGGCAATTACTTTCAGGCGTTGGGAGTCATACCGCAATTGGGCCGTGCCATTCAGGAATCCGATGACAAGGCGGCAGGCCGCGGGTCCGTTGCGGTGATCAGCGACAGGTTCTGGACCAGACATTTCGCGCGTTCTCAGGATACCGTCGGCAAGACGATCCTGGTGAACACCATTCCGTTGACGATCGTTGGAGTTGCGCCGGCTGGCTTCACCGGCGCCTATTCGGCGCAGGGAACTCCGGATATTTTTCTGCCCTTCAGCATGCAGCCCACGGTTGCTCCGCAGGAAATGGGCATGCCCGGAGGGCCGTCGTTGCTGACGAATATGGACCTGTGGTGGGTCCTGGTGGCGGGACGAGCGAAGGCCGAGGTGCCGGATCATGCAGCCGAGGCTGCGTTGAATGTTGCGCTCAGCGCCGCGGTCCACGCAACGATGCCGGCAAAGGGTTCCAAGCCGCTGCCCCGCATGGTGGTGCTTGATGGGAGCCGGGGTCAGAATCCCGGGGTGGAGTTCCGCAAGCCGATTTACGTATTGATGGGACTTGCCGGATTTGTGCTGATGCTTGCCTGCGTCAACCTTGCCAACCTGCTGCTTGCGCGGGCCGGTGCGCGCGCCCAGGAGGTGAGCGTCCGCGTGGCACTGGGCGCGGGCCGGGGGCGCATTCTTGGCCAGATGCTGACCGAGAGCCTGATGCTGTCGTTGCTGGGCGGAGCCGCCGGTATAGGACTTGCTTATGCGGTGCGCGACGCGATTCCACATTTGCTGTCGAGTTCGTGGGCTCCGCCGGCATTCTCAGCGCGGTTTGACTGGAGGATTCTAGCGTTTTCTGCGAGCATCTCGATCCTCACCGGATTGGTCTTCGGACTTGCTCCGGCATGGGAGTCAGCGCGCGTCGAAGTGGGCACCGGAGTCAAAGACGCGGGGAGGACGGCATCGCCTCGACGGAAGGGGCTCGCCGGCAAATCCATTGTCGTGGTGCAGGTGGCGCTGTCGATGCTGCTGGTGGTAGGAGCCGGTCTGTTTGTGCAAACGCTGTCGCAGCTTGGACGAGCGCGGCTCGGATTCAAACCGGACCACTTACTGCTGTTCGGCATTGAACCTCCGCAGAACAGCTATCCGGGTGCGGCAACAATCGCGCTCTACCGGCGAATCGAGGAGAAGCTGGCTGCGATACCTGGCATTCAGTCGGTTACGCTCACAGGATTACCGCTCATCGCCGGGAATGTCAGTATGCACTCATTCATCCCCGAGGGACAACAGCGCAAACCTGAGGGAAATCCGAGCGCGCTTTCAAATTATGTGGGAAGAAACTTCTTTTCGACTTTTGGAATCCCCATCATCGCCGGCCGGGCCTTCGATTCAACGGATACGGAGACCTCTGTCAAAGTGGCGGTCGTCAACGAAGCCTTGGCTAGGAAGTATTTTGCAAATGTGAACCCGATCGGCCGAACCTTCGAGACGGGCTGGAATCATCCCATGAAGCTGCAGGTCGTGGGCATATGCAGCGACGCCAAGTACGACAGTGTGCGCAAGACCCCGGAGCCGACATTCTACCTTCCCTATTGGGAAGAGACGAACGGTGTTTCGGGCGTTACCTTCGCCGTCTCCACGCGGTTAGACACGGCAACAATCCAGCCATCGTTGCGGCAGGCGATCAACGCGATCGACACCAATCTTCCCATTCTCGATGTGCGCACGCAGAATGAGCAGATCGCGTCGCGGATGCAGCATGAGCGCATCTTCGCTGCGTTGACGGGCGCATTTGGAATTCTGGCGCTGGTGCTGGCGTCGATCGGCATGTACGGCATTATGGCGTACGGAGTATCGCGGCGGACCAACGAGATCGGGATCCGTATGGCTCTAGGCGCTCGACCCGCGATGGTTCTGGGCATGATCCTCCGCGAAGCCTCGTGGCTTACAGGGATTGGCGTCGTTGCCGGGGCAGGAGCGGCGCTGGCCATGGGCCGGCTGATTGCCAGCTTGCTCTACGGCTTGAAAGCGTGGGATCCGTTAACGTTCCTTGCGTCGGCTGCCATGCTGATCGCGGTTGCCATGGCGGCCAGCTGGATTCCGGCGCATCGCGCGGCAAGGGTAAGCCCTATGCGGGCTCTGAGGCACGAATAGATAGCGCGCTTCTAAGCGGGAAAAACAGTCAGCCGGCCGAATCTTGAAGGACTCGGCCGGCTGATTGTCTTTCGGAACCAACGACGGGCTGTGAGCGGCTGCTGAGACGGTGCGATCAAGCCGCGTCGCGATGTCCGAATGCGGAGGGTTCAGGCGTGGGGGTTGCAACTGCCGGTGCGGCGGCATTATCGGCCTTCTTGCGTGCCTTGACGATCATGCTGATCAAGGCCACGTAGCAGACCACGTCGCCGAACAGGCCGATGGCCAGAGAGTGTTCGGCGCCGCCGATGAGGCCGAGCAGGATGGCAAACGCCAGGGGAAGCAGAGCGACAGGGCCCCAGCCCTTGCGCCACGCGATGGAGGTGAGAATCGCTTCGATGATCATGGTTGATCTCCTTTGAGATTGATTTCAGCCGCTCAGCGGCTTACATCCAAGGAAGACGGCGGGTGCCGGCTGATATTGCCATGCGCGAAAAATGTTTTGAGCTATCTGTGTGGCTTCGCACGGAAAGAGTCGCAGAGTGAGTCACACCAAGCCGGACTAAGGTACGTGCAAGGCCGTCTGCCCGGAGATAAGGAAGCCGAAGCTCCCTCATTTCCGGGCAGGCGATCGAAGGTCTCAGTTAAAGGGAATGGTTACTGGCGAACAGCGAGGCCGAAGTCAGTGGAGGACAGGCCCAGGTTAGCGACCTTGATGGTGAAGTCGCCGGTCCAGCGGGGAGTCCAGCGGACGTAGCAGCCGGCTTCGGGGCAATTGGTGTCGCCAATGAGGTTGTTGTTCTGGTCGTAGACACTGAGTTCCAGAACGGTGTTGCCCTCCGGCTTGACGAAGACGACCGCCAGTTCTCCGGAATGGAGAGTGACGTTGCTGTAGGTCATGTAGCTCGCGCCGTGCAGATGATCCTGGGTGGCGGAGAGGTATTCGGCGTGGGCGGCGGTTGCCGTCGTCAGGGAAGCAACGGCGGCGGCGGCGAGGGCAATGCATGGAATCTTCATTGACTGATCTCCTTGGAATTGGGGAGCTGAGAGTGGCGCGATCTTGATCGGCTGCTCTCGACACCGGGGAAAGACGGGGCAATGGCCCGTATATTCCCATCGCCGCTGCGGAAATTCCCGGCCCATAAATAATGCAGCCCTGTTTGCGGTAACCCGTCGACCCGGTTTTGGCCCGATGCTATAGTGCTTTCACTCGCGGGCGCTCCGCGGTATCGCCGGGGTGCGCGCGCGCCAATTTTCCCTTGTGTTTTTGGTGAGCGAATGCAGAGGACGCTGGAACATTCTCTGAAGGAAGTCGACTCCACAATTCAGAGCGCGGTTCGCCACAAGCTGCGAGTCACTCTGCGCGCCAGCGACTTTCGCGAGCAGAATCAGAAGGGGCTCGACGTGTTGCAGGAGATCCGGCTGAAGCTGGTGCGCCGGCTTTCAGAGGATGACGCGAACGGATCGCCAATACAGGATTTGAATAACTACGCCCGGACAGTTGCTTACCGGGAGTGCGCCAACTTTCTGCGCGCTGAATATCCGCTGCGAACCAGCCTGAAAAATTCACTGCAACGCATCCTGGAGAACTGCGACGAGTTTTCTTGCTGGGAAGGGCCGTTTGGCGAGCTCACCTGCGGCTATCCGGGGTGGCGGAATCAGTCGTACGCCACCGATGCGCGGCGGGTTGCAGAGTTGCGGACCGAACCATATTCTCTCCCCGCCGAGGCAATCCCGGCGCGGTCGGCCGAGTCGATGCGCATGCCCGAGTGGCGGACCCTGATCGGGGCAGTTTTCCAATACGTCGATGGCCCTGTGGCGCTGGACGACCTGATTGCCATTGTGGCGCCGGTTGTCGGCATGGAGGATGTTCCAAACGCCGATGACGGAAGGGACGATGACGAGGAGACGCCGGAACTGGAGAACGTCCACTCCACTGCTCCAAGCCCCTACTCGACATGGCTGACGACCGAGCGCCTGAAAATATATTGGTCCGCGATTTTGAAGCTGCTCACCTGGCATCGCGTCGCCTATTTGCTGAATGTTCGCGACGGAGACCTTGAAGCCCTTCCTTTATATGGTGTGGCCACGCTGGAGCAGATTGGCGACGCGCTGGAGTTTGGAGCGCAGCACTTCATGAGCCTGGCGAGGGAGCTTTCCGTGCAGGAGCCTCGCGGGCAGGCCAAGGGCGGGCGCCGCTTTCTCTTTTTCTGGAAGCACTTACCGCTGGAAGACAACATCATCGCGGTGGTGCTTGAGGTGACGCGGGCGCAGGTTATCAGTTTCCGCAATAAAGCCCGAGAGCGGCTGAAAAGGATGCTGAAGGACGCTCTTTGATTTTTTTTACGGGCATGGGAATATACGCCCGCGGCGGGCGTCTTCCCTTGCTGAAGTTTCGGGATAGGCCGGCGCGAGCTAGACCGGCCAGGTTCCGAGCGAGGGCAACATGGGCACAAGGGGTTCCGAGATCGAAGAACACGGCGCACACCTGACTCGGGAGCAGATGCAAAGCTACCGGGTCCGGACGCTGGGGCCAGAGGAGCTTGCCCTGGCGGGGCAGCACTTGAGCGGCTGCGATGCTTGCCGTCGCGCTCTCCGCTCGGTCATGGGTCCAATCGTACTGCCTGAGGAAGTCAAGGCGATGCCCGAGCCGCTGCACCTGACTTATGCGCAGATCACGGCTTACCTGGATGGAAAGAGCGGGCTGCAAGAGAAAGAACGTACCGAAGCGCACTTCTTTCTTTGTGCCAGTTGCTCGCGGGAATTGGAAGATCTCCGGCGGTTGGATCTTCAGCTCGCGGCGCCTGGGGTTGAACAGAGCGAGGTGAAGGCCGAGCCGATCCCGCTGCGGCAGCGGCTGGCCCAGTTCTTCGCTGTGCCTGGACGCAGCGGCCAGCTCGGATTTGCGAGCGCGGCGATGATTGCAGGATTCGTTCTGCTGTACCGGGCCGACCTGGCCACCGAGTCCCATGTGGGGGTTGGCGGCGCGGCCCATGTAATTCGTGTGGGCGCGGAACTGCATCCGGGATTGAGCCTGGGCGGCATTCTGCTGGTAGGGCTGGGATTGGGGTACCTGCTCTACGTCCTGTTGAAGAAGCGTTAAACCAAGCGGGGCAGCGGCTCTGGGGAGTCGCCGGGACGATCAGAAAACATACTTCAGTGGCGGGGGAGAGATGCGATGGCGAAGCGACCGGGTGGAGTGATGGTGCAGGGATCGGAGCCGACGCGCTCGCAGCTGATCCCGGTGATCACCAAGTGGGAAGACATCGGCAAGAAGGCGCAATGGTGGCCCGCAGTATTCTGCATCGCCACATTTTTCGCACTGAAAATCTTTGATCCCCACAGCGTGCTGATAGTGGAGACCTACCAGGACGGCAAGCTGCTTGATCCGATGGGCTGGGTCTATTCATCCTGGTACTTGGTGGCGCTGGCTATGTTTCTCACCCTGGCCAGCCTGTTCTTCATCTACAAGCAGGTGGGGAAGAACAAGTCGTGGTGGGTGCTGCTTGCGGGCATGGGATTCACCGCGTATTTTCTCTGGCTGTTCCGGACGCAGGGCGACTTCGGGTGGCTATACGATTTCTTTCACGCGGACCTTGCGGGGGGCGAGGCTAAGCCCAACCAGCCCCTTCCGCAGCTATTCATGCGTCACCTTCTGGGGACGGGCTTCTTTGAGGAATTCACCAAGGCCATCCCGGTGTTGCTGCTGGCGTGGCTGACGCCCAAGATGGCACCGTCGATGCGGGCCAAGATCGGGGTGGAAGAGCCGCTGGACGGCATCCTGATTGGCGCGGCGTCGGGCGGCGGTTTCGCGGTGGTGGAGACGCTCGCGCAGTATGTGCCGGAGCTTCTTTCGAAGGTCTACCTGGCGGTGGGGTTGGAGAATCACGGGTTCACGGGTGACAGCGCGCTGCACGATGCCCTCACCAGGACCGATGTTCCCCATGTGATTGCGTGGATGCAGGAAGCGGCATCGCAGGTGGGAACATCGCTCGCAGTGCCGAACCTGCTGACCCGGTCGATCGATCTTGCCTTCGGGCACATGGCGTACTCCGGGTACTTCGGCTATTTCATCGGCCTGGCAGTGCTGAAGCCGGAGCAGAAGTGGAAGATTCTGGGCATTGGCCTGGTGACGGCTTCGATTCCGCATGCTCTGTGGGACACCTTCCTGTACAAGGACATGACGCTGATGGTGGC
>Ga0210408_10005270_pt1 | contig 11382 bp, 6 predicted proteins | sample IncBWH4MmetaG_FD_155471 | JGI IMG/M metagenome (GOLD analysis project Ga0210408, IMG submission 155471) | Forest soil microbial communities from Barre Woods Harvard Forest LTER site, Petersham, Massachusetts, United States - Inc-BW-H-4-M | ecosystem: Environmental > Terrestrial > Soil >... | reverse complement strand
ACGACCGGGCGGGTGTTCCTGACCGGCCCCTACCGTGGTGCGCCGTTCGGTTTGACGATCGACGCTTCTGAGCACGCGGGCCCGTTTGATTTGGGGTCGGGTGCGTGTGATTGCGAAGTCGTCAGGGCCTCGGTGGCCGTGGATCCGCATACGGCGCAGCTGACGGTGACGAGTGACCCGCTGCCGACGATCAAGGACGGCATCCCGCTGCAGGTCAAGAGCGTGGACGTGGACGTGAACCGGCCGGGGTTCATGTTCAACCCGACGAGCTGTGACCCGATGAGTGTTGGCGGGCAGTTGTCGAGCACGCAGGGTGCGGTCGCTGCGGTTCAGAGCCATTTCCAGGTGACGAACTGCGCGGCGCTCGCGTTCCAGCCCGCGTTCAAGGTCACAACCTCGGGCAGGACGAGCAAACAGAACGGGGCGAGCTTGGATGTGAAGCTTGCGTTCCCCAACACCCCCCAGGGCACGGAGGCGAACATCCGGAAGGTCAAAGTCGAACTCCCGAAGCAGCTGCCGTCGAGGCTCACGACGCTGCAGCAGGCATGCCTGGCGAGGGTTTTCGAAGCGAACCCCGCGAGCTGCCCGCCAGCGTCGGTCGTGGGGTACGCGAGAGCGCTCACGCCGATCCTGCCCGTACCGTTGACCGGCCCCGCGTACTTCGTCAGCCACGGTGGGGAAGCGTTCCCGGACCTGGTTGTCGTGCTGCAGGGTTATGGGGTCACGGTCGAGCTGGTGGGGAACACGTTCATCTCGAAGAGCGGGGTGACGTCGAGCACGTTCAACACTGTCCCCGACGTCCCCGTCGGGAGCTTCGAGCTGTACCTGCCGCCCGGCAGGTTCTCGGCGCTCGCTGCGAACACAAACCTTTGCAAGGTGAAGGGCGGGCTGCGTATGCCCACCGAATTCGTGAGCCAGGGCAACACCGTGATCCGTCAGAGCACGCCGATCGCGATCACGGGCTGCCCGAAGGCAACCAAGGCACGCAAGGCACGCAAGGCTCGTAAGGCCAAGCGTGCTCGCGGACCCGCGTACGCACACACCAATAGGAGGGCCGGCCGATGAGGACCGTTGCAAGGACAGCCGTCGTTGCCGCGGCGATGCTCGCGGGCGTACTCGCGTTCGTGGCGCCGGTAGTCGCAGCCTGTTCGAATGAAGCGGTGCGGGTTGGTCGCTCGGCCGCGTTGCCGGACTGCCGCGCGTATGAGCTCGTGACGCCGGAAAACGTGGACGGCGCGGGAGGGGACATGCTGTTCGAACAACAGCTCGATGGGGCGCGCGTTTCGGCCGACGGCGAACACCTGGCGCTGGAAGCGAGAGCGGTGTTCTTTCAGCCGGCGGAGCTTACCGGGACGTTGGCGGTGTTCTCGCGCGGCGCGGGCGGCTGGGGGATGCGCTCGCTCGTGGCTCCGGGCATGCAGGGCGAGAAGTTCCAACCGGAAGTGCTGAGCCCCGACTTCTACCAGGCGGGCTTCCTCGCTAAGAGCGGCCTCAACGCTGCAGCGCCGCTGACGTTCGACGTCGGGCCCGTCGGCGGCCCATACACCGCAGCGGGGACTGGCATTGTGAGCGCCGTAGGCCTCGGAGAAGGAGCGGCGCTCGACGGCGCGAACGCGGGCGTGCCGGGCGGCGTGTCCCCGTTCAGCGACGTGATCTTGGAAACCGTAGACCGCGAGCTGCTCCCGCCCGGTCCGGAACGCACGGCGGCCGAAGAAACGTTTGCTGAACGACCGGTGCTGTATGTGTGGAGCGGCGGGCGGCTGCGCCTGGTGAACGTCGACAGCAACGGCAAGCTGGTCAGCCCGTGCGGCGCGGTGCTTGGGTTCGGACCGGAAAGCGGCAACAACCTCGGCGCGGTGTCGGCGGATGGCGCCCGGATCTTTTTTACCAGCCCGAGTGGCCGGAAAGGACCGGGGTGCCCTGAACCGGCGCTGTACATGCGCTCCGGCGGGGAAACTGTGGACGTGTCCGAACCCGAGGGCGTGAGCCTCGCGCCGTCTGAACGGGGCGCGGTCGTCTTCGACGGCGCGAGCGCGGACGGCGCGCGAGTCTTCTTCAAGTCCGCGTCGGCGCTGACGCCGGGCGCCGGCGCGGGCCCGTACCTGTATGAGTACGACGTCCGGGCGCCGACGGAACACCGGCTGACGCTGGTAGCCGGCGCGGCGGCAGGCGTTCGACCCCAGTTCGTGAATCCGGAAGTCACGGTCTCCGTCGACGGCACGGCCGTCTACTACGAAGGCACCGCGCCGCTGGAAGTGAGAGAAGGGGTCATGGAACCGGTGACTGGCGTCTGGCGCTTCGACGTCGCGAGGGGAACGACGAGCTTTGTCGCCGCTACCACTCCGTCTCGGAAGGAAGAACAGTGGTACGCCACGCCCGACGGCCGCTTTCTGCTGTTCACGAGCGGTGAAAACGGTGCGCAGGTCTTCGGGCCGGGTGGCCTGGCAGTGGAACCGCGTGGAGTGGGGCAGCAGCAGCTGTATCGGTATGACGCGGCGGACGGGAGCGTCGTGTGCGTGTCGTGCGGCGATGGCGCGCGCGCGCCGTCGAAAGGTCGCATGGAAGTCCCCACGACACTGGCGGGAGGCGGGAGCCTGATGAAACTCGGCGGCGCCCCGGGAGCCCCGGTGGACATCTCCGGCGACGGTAGCCACGTGTTCTTTCAGACCTCGGCGCGGCTCGTGGCGCAGGACACGAACGAAGACACATTGACCGAAGAAGAAGCAGCAAACGAAGCGCTCGGGCGTGCCTCTGACGTGTACGAGTGGGTGGCGGGCGGGGCGGAAGACGGCGCGGGCGCGTTGTGTCGCCTGGCGCAGGGCTGCACGTTCTTGATCTCGGCGGGCGAACCGGTGGGTCCTTCGCGTTTTTTGGGTGCGAGCCAGGATGGTCGTGATGTGTTTTTCTCGAGTGCGGCGTCGTTGGTGCCGGGCGCTCCGGCGGGTTTCTCGAGTGTTTACGATGCGCGCGTCGGCGGTGGCTTTCCGCGGAAGGCGGGGCCGGTGCAGTGCACGTCTTGCCAGGGTGTGGGTGCGCCGGCGCCGCAGTTCGGCGCGAGCGCGAGCGAGACGTTCGCAGGTACGGGCAACCCGCCCGTGCCGGCGGCGCCCGCGCCGCCGACGAGCAAAGCGAAGTCCAAGCCGAAGCCGAAGCCCCGTTGTAGGCGTGGATATAGGCGCAACCGGCGCGGGCGGTGCGTGAAAGCCGTGCGCGGCAGCGCGAGGAGAGAGCCGTGAGGGAGAAGGCCGTGAGCGGGGCGGTAGGGATGCTTGCGGGCGCGCTCTGCGTGCTCGCGCTAGCGCTTGGCGCCCCGGCCGCGGCGAGCGCGGCGTTTGCGATCGCGCCGGGGAGCTTCGGGGTTAGCGCGTCGACGTTGCAGGCGGGTGGGCACCCGGACTTGACGACGACGCTCGCGGTCACGCAGAGTGAACCGGGGGCGCCGAGCGGGCTGGTGCGTGACGCGGAAGTGGTCCTTCCTGTTGGTTTCGCGGGTTATCCGGCGTTGGTGCGCACGTGCGATCCGGAGCAGTTGAAGCAGGGGACGTGCCCGGTGGGCTCGCAGATCGGGACGCTCGAAGTGGCGGTCAGCGGGCACGCGTTCGGGAACAGCTACCTGGTGCTGCTGGCGCCGCTGTTCAACATGGAACCGTCGCCGTCGCAGACGGCGGTGTACGGTTTCGCGGTTCGCTTCGGCGGAAAAACGACCGAGGTGAGCGGCCAGATAGTGGTCTCTGTCGGCCCTGACTACCGGGTGCGGGCGCTCACGGCGAATGTCTTTCAGCACCTGCCTCTGGTGCGCGCGGCCGCGACCGTGTGGGGGGTGCCCGCTGACCCGAGCCACGATGTGCAGCGGGGCCAGGAATTCTTCTGCAAGCAGTTCAGCGAAGTCGACCATTTTCACGTCCAGGAACGTGAAAATGAATCTGAAGAGCAGTGCGGGAACGGCGGTTTCGCGGCGGGCGAAAACCCTGTCCCGTATCTCGTGAACCCGACGCAGTGCACGGGCAAGCCCCTTGAGGCGGAACTCGTGAACATCGACTCTTGGGAAGGCGAGCGCGGCGAAGACCAGAAGGCGCCGGTCGGCGCGTTCACGGGCTGCGGGTCGTTGAAGTTCGCGCCCGCGCTGGCCTTCGCTCCCGAACAGTCCCAGGCGAGCTCGCCCTCGGGCTATGAAATCCAGCTGAAAGTCCCGCAGTCAGTAGGCGCGGAAGGCCTCGCCACGCCCGACCTGCGCGACAGCGTCATAAGGCTCCCGCAGGGGGTTGTGCTCTCCCCGTCGGCGGCGACGGGGCTGCAGTCGTGCAGCGAAGCGCAGGTGGGTCTCGGCACCTCACAGCCGGTGGGGTGCCCGGACGCGTCGAAGATCGGGATTGTTTCGCTGATCACCCCGGCGATCACGGGCGAACTGACAGGCGCGCTGTACCTGGGTGGCCCTCCCTCGGGCCCGGTCACCGCGCCGCCCTTCACCGTTTACCTCACATTCGAAGGGCACGGCGTGCTCGTGAAGATCCGCGGCACGACTACACCGGACCCGGTGACGGGCCAGGTGACGACGATCTTCGACGAAAACCCCGAGCTGCCGTTCTCAGAGCTGAAAGTCCACTTGACCGGAGGGTCGCGGGCGACGCTCGCCAACCCGCCAGTGTGCGGGGAATACCACGCGCAAGCGGACTTCACCCCCTGGAGCAGCCCGTTCACGGCGGACGCGTTGACCCAGGGCCCGGCCTTCCAGATCACCGGCTGCGGCGCACCCCGGTTCGCGCCGTCCTTTCACGCGGGCACGCTCTCGAACCAGGCCGGCGCCTACAGCACGTTCCGGGTGACGTTCGGCCGCCAGGACGCGGATGGTCATCTCGCGGGGTTGTCGTTGACGACGCCTCCGGGGCTGTCGGGGAACCTTTCGAACGTGCCGCTGTGCCCCGAACCGCAGGCGCGCGAAGGGACGTGCCCGGAAACCAGCCGCATCGGGGACGTGACCGCCGCCGCCGGGCCCGGTCCCGAACCGGTGTATACGACGACCGGGCGTGTGTTCCTGACCGGCCCCTACCGTGGTGCGCCGTTTGGTTTGACGATCGACGCTTCTGAGCACGCGGGCCCGTTCGATCTCGGCTCGGGGGCGTGTGATTGCGAAGTCGTCAGGGCCTCGGTGAGTGTGGATCCGCATACGGCGCAGTTGACGGTGACGAGCGACCCGCTGCCCACGATCAAGGACGGCATCCCGCTGCAGGTCAAGAGCGTCGACGTGGACGTGAACCGTCCTGGGTTCATGTTCAACCCGACGAGCTGTGACCCGATGAGCATCAGCGGGGGGATGTCGAGCATCGAGGGGATGAGCGCCCCGGTGTCGAGCCATTTCCAGGTGACGAACTGCGCGGCGCTCGCGTTCCAGCCCGCCTTCAAGGTCACAACCAGCGGTAAAACGGCGAAACAGAACGGGGCGAGCCTGGACGTGAAGCTCGCGTTCCCGAGCAAGCCGCAGGGAAGCGAGGCGAACATCCGGAAGGTCAAAGTCGAACTCCCGAAGCAGCTACCGTCGAGGCTCACGACGCTGCAACAGGCATGCCTGGCGCGGGTGTTCGAAGCGAACCCCGCCAGCTGCCCTGCCGCGTCGGTCGTGGGGTACGCGAGGGCGCTCACGCCGATCCTGCCCGTGCCGCTCACCGGCCCCGCCTATTTCGTGAGCCACGGTGGCGAAGCGTTCCCTGATCTCGTCGTGGTGCTGCAGGGTTATGGGGTTACCGTCGAGCTGGTTGGGAACACGTTCATCTCGAAAGCCGGGGTGACGTCGAGCACGTTCAACACCGTCCCCGACGTCCCCGTCGGCAGCTTCGAGCTGTACCTGCCGCAAGGCCGCTACTCCGCGCTCGCTGCAAACACGAACCTCTGCAAGGTCAAGGGCGGGCTGCGCATGCCCACGGAATTCGTGAGCCAGGACAATACGGTGATCCATCAGAGCACGCCGATCGCCGTCAGGGGTTGCGGCAAGCCGAAGAAGACGCCCAAGGCACACAAGGCACGAAGGGCCCACGGCGGCGGTAGGAGGCACGGGTGATGAGGCGTCGGGTGCGCAGGCTGTTGGTTGCGGTGCCGGCCGTGGTGGTTGCGGTGTTGGTGTGCAACGCCGCGGCGAGCGGGGCCTCGTGCCTAAACGAACCATTCCGCACAGGCCGCTCGGCAGCGCTTCCAGACTGCCGCGCGTATGAGCTCGTGACGCCGGAAAACGTCGACAGCGCAGGCGGTGATCTGGAATTCCAAGAAGGCCTCGCCAGCGCGCTGGTCTCGGGTGATGGCGAACACCTGGCGCTGCACTCACTGACCGTGTTCCTCGAACCCGGAACCCACCACACGGGTACGGATGCCGTGTTCTCGCGGACCACGAGTGGGTGGGTGATGCGCTCGCTCACGGCGCCGGGGATGGAGGGCGAAACTGCTACCCCTGAAGTGCTCAGCCCAAATTTTTCGCTGACCGCGTTCTTGTCAGGCAGCGGGCTGCACGAAGGAGCGCCACTGACACTCGACGTTGGCCCCGTCGGCGGCCCCTACACCGCGGCCGCGGCCGCGATCGTGAACGCCGCAGGCCGCGGAGAAGGAACGACGGTAGACGGCGCGAACGCAGGCGTGCCAGGCGGCGCGCCCCCCTTTAGCGACGTCGTCTTCCAATCGGCCGATCATGCGCTGTTGCCACCCGGTCCTGAACGCCAAGCCGCAGAAGAAGCCGAACCGGACCGACCTGACCTCTATGAATGGTCAGGTGGGCGGCTGCGTCTGGTGAATGTCAACTCTGAAGGTAAGGCACTGAACCGGTGCGGTGCCGAATTGGGCGTCAACCCAGTCGCCAGGGAAGGCAATGCGATTGACGCAGTCTCGGCGGACGGTTCGCGAGTGTTCTTCATAAGCCCGGCCGAACCACCTCGTGGCTGTCCTGAGCCAGCATTGTATATGCGCGTGGCTGGCCGCGAAACGGTTGAAATATCTGAACCCCAGGATGTGAGTCCGCCGGAACTGACGAAAGTGATGTATCAAGGTGCGAGCGCAGATGGCTCAAGGGTGTTCTTCACGACGGCGACCGCGCTTACGCCGAGCGCGGGTACGGGATATCGCCTGTACGAATACGATACGACGGCCGCTGCTGGGCACAGGCTGACGCAGATCGCAGGCGACGTCGCCGAAACGCGTCAGGAAATCAATCCGGGTACAGCTGTATCTGAAGACGGCTCAGCGGTGTATTTTGAGGGCACATCGACGATCGAAGCACACGGGCACTCAGTTTCGGTCTCAGGGATCTGGCGCTATGAAACGGCGACGAGAGCTACGCGGTTTGTAGCGTCACCGTCACCCACGACGTATGCATTAGAACCGTGGTATACGACGCGCGACGGGCGCTTTTTGGTATTTGACAGCGGCGGCACCCCGGGTGTGACCCTCAAAGGTCCGCACGGTGAACTGGAAACCGAACAGCGCGGCGCAGGCCACAACGAGATTTATCGGTACGCGGCGGATGACGGGAGCGTGACGTGCATCTCGTGCGGGGAAGGCGTGGCTCCCACGAGAGGCGACGCGCTCTCTCCGTTCAAACATGGTCTGAGCACCAGTTATGCCCCGAAGTCGCCGGTGGAGATCTCCAAGGATGGCAATCGGGTGTTCTTCGAAACATCGGCGCAGCTCGTGGCTCAGGACACGAACGAAGACACCGTTGAAGAAGAAGTAAAGGGTCTTGGTCGTGCCGCGGACGTCTATGAGTGGGAGGCCGACGGCACCGAAGACGGCCCTGGCACCGTCTGCCACGCACCGGCGGGCTGTACCTTCCTGATCTCCGCAGGTGAAGCGGTCGGCCCCGAGGCGTTCTTGGGTGCCAGTGAAGATGGCCGTGATGTGTTCCTGTCGAGCGCCGCCTCGCTCGTCGCGGGCGCCCCGTCGGGGTTTACAAGCGTGTATGACGCGCGTATCGGCGGTGGCTTCGCGCAGCACGCGGGACCTGTGGAATGCAACTCGTGTCAGGGTGTCGGCAACCCGCCGCCGTTGTTCGGCACCCCGGCGAGCGCGTCGTTCGCCGGCGCGGGCAACTCGCCGTTGCCGGCGGCCGCTGCCGGTCCGCCGAGATCGAAGCCCAAATCGAAGCCCAAGCCGCGCTGCAGGCGTGGGTATAGGCGTAGTCGTCACGGGCGTTGCGTCAGGGTCAAGGCCAAGCGATGAGATTGCTCAGCGAAGCTCGCCTGCGTTCGGGTCAGGCGGCGTGGAGCAGGATGCGGTCCTCGGAGACCTCGAACTCGATGCTTTCCTCGGGGTTGTCGGGCGTGATCCTGACGCGCACGACGTGCTTGGTCAGTTTGGCGGCTCGCTTGCCGCGATCCTCGAGCAGGATCGCGTCGAACGGTGGTCCCATGCCGGTGGTGACGTGGACGCGCCGGCCGACTCTGAACCACTCGCTGAACTTGGGCTTGGGAGCGATCTCGCTCTGTGACATGACGGGGTTCACGATATCACCAGGGTCGGGAGCCCAGGAGCGTCTCAATACGGTCGGCGAGCACTCGGTCGAAGGATTCGGCGAGGCCGTCCAGCGCACCGCGCTAGGAGCGGCAGGCGGCGAGTGTGACCTCGTGCGGACGCAGGCCCGATCGGTTGCTCTCGATGTCGTGGTGGGCGATCGCGTTGCGCCAGTCGTTGAGCTCCTCGAGCTTACGCTGGCGGCCCGTGTTGCGGGCGTCCGCCGCCTTCACGACCGTCCAGAATTCGAAGACGAAGCGGTTGAAATCGGCGCCGATCGCGCCCGGCTGGGCATTGCCGCGATCGAGCTGGCGGGCAAACGTGAGGTTCGCGTCGACTACGGCGGCGATCCCCGTGTCGATCGCTTCCACGAGCAGCTGCGCCGCGTCCGTGTGCAGGCCACGGCAGTACGCCTGGAAGTGTGCGCAGAGCAGCAGGACATACGCGTAGTTGAGTTGCTGTGTGATCGTGCGGCGTCCCGCCCCCGTGCCTCCGACGGCACGATGCGCCGCTTCCAGCTGCGACAGGGCCGCCGCGGAGCTCGTGCTCCACGCGGTCAGGGCGGCGGAACTCATCGGTCGACTCTTTCCCGCGGATGCGACGGCCCGCTTCATCGTCCACTCACTGTCCACAACAACCGAGGGGTCTCCATCCCCCTCCGTCCCACCCTGGAGGCCGCACCATGCTGAGTAGACGAACCCTGCCGTCGGCGAAATGTGCTTCTGGGTCCGGCCTGACGTTACCGGCCGCCCTCATCTGCACAATGACCGTAACGCTCTCGCTCTCTCTCTCTCTCTTGAGCATGCCTGCTGACGCCGCCACCTGCTCCAACGAACCCTTGCGCACCGGGCGCTCGGCCGCGCTGCCCGACTGCCGTGCGTATGAGCTCGTGACCCCGGAGCACGTCGACAGCGCGGGTGGCAACCTTGAATTCCAGGAAAGCTTAGCCACCGCGCTCGCCTCCGCCGACGGCGAACACGTGGCACTGCACACGCTGACGGTGTTTTTCGAACCTGGTTCCCACCACACAGGCACCGACGCGGTATTCTCACGCACCGCTCAAGGGTGGGCGATGCACTCACTGACCGCGCCGGGTATGCAGGGCGAAACGTTCACCCCTGAACTGCTCAGCAAGAATCTCTCGTTGACCGGGTTCCTGACCGGAAGCGGCCTGGATTCGAGGGCGCAGATGCTCGACGTCGGTCCGGTCGGCGGGGCGTATACCGAAGTGGCTGGCGGAATGCCTAGTGGGGAAACTGAGGCGACGGGCGCGAACGCGGGTGCGCCAGGGGTCGCGGCGTTCAGCGACGTCCTCTTCGAGTCGAAAGACCATGAACTGTTGCCGCCGGGGCCGGAACGCCTAGTTGCCGAAGAGACACTGCCTGAAAGGCCCAACCTGTATCTGTGGGCCGAAGGTCGGCTGCGGCTCGTAAACGTCGACAGCCAGGGAAAGCTCCTAAGCCCGTGTGGAGCGACGCTCGGCGCGAGCACCTTCGCGGGGAACGCGGTGAACGCGGTGTCGGCTGACGGGTCACGGGTGGTTTTCACGAGCCCAGTACGACAGGGAGAACCGGGGTGCCCTGAACCCGGGTTGTACGTGCGCGTGGACGGCCGTGAAACCGTCGATGTCTCAGAACCGCAGGAAGGCGTTGTCATTCCACGGTCCGGACGCGGGCTGGTTCGCTTTGCGGGTGCAAGCCCTGACGGGACCCGGGTGTTCTTCACTTCGGAAACGGCGCTAACCCCTGGTGCCGGTGTTGGCCCCTACCTCTACCTGTACACGACAGCAGCCGCACGTGGGCATCGTCTGCGGCTCGTCGGTACAAGGGTGGAAACGCCCCTCGAGAACACGAACCCGTTTGTTCTCGTCTCGGGTGACGGTCACGTCGTCTACTACCATGGGACAGAGTCGCTAGAACTACAGGGCCACGCGCAGCCGGTGACGGGTATCTGGCGCTACGATACCGCGGGGGAAAGCTCGGCTTACGTCGCTACTCCTACAGACGGGAATGTCCCAGAAGAGCCGCTGTACGCATCGTTTGACGGGCGTTTCCTCGCTTTCGAGGCCGGTCACGAAGGGGTGCAGGTTCTCGGCCCGCACGGGCTCGAAGTGGAACCGCGGGGCGTTGGCAACCAGCAGCTTTACCGCTACGCCGCCGCCGCCGGTGCGGTGACGTGCGTCTCCTGCGGCGGGGATCTTGCGCCCGCTCGTGGCCTAGTTGAACTAGCTACGGCGAGCCCTCACGGCGTCGCGAGCGTGCTGAGCACCAGCGGTGGTCTTGCGGGCGCGGCGGATATGTCAAACGACGGTGGCCGCGTATTCTTCCAGACATCGGCCCAGCTCGTGCCACAGGACACGAACGAAGCCACCGAAGCAGAACTCCGGGTATCTGATTTTGCTACGCGCGCTACAGATGTGTATGAGTGGGTCGCCCCAGGTGCCGAAGACGGCGCCGGGGTGTTCTGCCATGTCGCGAACGGCTGCACGTTCCTCTTGAGCGCCGGTGAATCCGTCGGCCCCGAGCAGTTTCTGGGGGCCAGTGAAGATGGGCGTGATGTGTTCCTCTCGAGTGCGGCCCCGCTCGTGGCCGGTGCGCCAAGCGGGTTTACGAGCGTCTATGACGCGCGGACCGGCGGCGGCTTCGCGCAGAAGGCGGGAGCCGTGGAATGCACGTCCTGTCAGGGTGTCGGCAATCCGGTGCCGTTGTTCGGCACCCCGTCGAGCGCCTCCTTCAGCGGCGCGGGCAACTCGCCGCCGCCGGCGGCGGCCGCCGCGGCGAAGCCCAAGCCGAGACCGAAACCGAAGCCCAAGCCGCGCTGCAGGCGTGGGTATAGGCGTAGTCGCCGCGGGCGTTGCGTCAGGGTCGCCCACAAGAGCGCGAGGAGCCACCGGTGAGC
>Ga0210408_10005268_pt1 | contig 11384 bp, 17 predicted proteins | sample IncBWH4MmetaG_FD_155471 | JGI IMG/M metagenome (GOLD analysis project Ga0210408, IMG submission 155471) | Forest soil microbial communities from Barre Woods Harvard Forest LTER site, Petersham, Massachusetts, United States - Inc-BW-H-4-M | ecosystem: Environmental > Terrestrial > Soil >... | reverse complement strand
GGCAGGCTGTGCCGAAATGGCGTTTTTCGGCTTCTAAGGTAACGAGGTCCCTGTTAACTTTTACCGACAAATTGACGTGGTATCGGCAGAAGAACGTCCTAATCTTCTCGCAATTAGGCCGCTCGGGCGACGCCCCCGTCCCCCGACACCCCCGTCGTTCGGGCCAGAAGCCTAAGTAGAGGCACGACTTCGGGACTTCAGGCGCGTTCGCGCTTGGGGTCCTTTTTGTATAAAAGCCATTTTCTTTCGGCGAGGTAGGACAGATGAAGGCGGCGTAAACAGGAGTTCAACCCTTTTAATAACGCGTCTCGGCTTATGTTTTTGGTGGGTTGGTCAAGGGTGCCACAAGCACCCGGCATGACGGTCAGGGCAAAAATCGAAACGATTGCCGATATCGCAGAGGAATACGCTCATGCGCATGCGAGCAATGCTGTCGAGAGGAGGGCCTGCTTCCTCAATCGGCTTGACACCGGCCTCTCGGACATACCGTCGCCACCTCAAGAGTCCGAAATTGTTTTCGCGGATGGCAGGCTTTGGCGGGTGCGACGTTCAGCCATACGTCTACTTCGTCCAATCAGAGTGGCGGGCTGACAGCGACGAGTGGCGGCCCGCGATCCGCCGGGAACTGCTGCTTGAAAAAGGGAGCCGAGGGAGCGACCGCTCGCCTCCTCCCCCTAACAATTGCACGGGCTACTTGACCACACATTTGGGGAGCGACCCCGCTCATCAAGGCTCGTCCCGACTCAGGTCAGACCTACCCGCCGACTAGGGGTCAGAACTTGATATAGGAAACAAGCACCGGCGTTACGCTCTCTCCTTTTAAGTTCGGCTCGCCGTGGGCCAAACGGCGGAATTCCCTATGGTAGCTGGTACTTCCACCCGCTACGATGTCGTGTCCTAGAAGGTATAGGTGGGGCAATGAAACGCCGCTCCAAAGCAGTTGGCGAAGCAGTCAAGCCGAAGAGCCGCAAGTCAAAAAGTTTACAGCCCCGCAACACACAAAGAGCGGCGGGTAGCTTTCGACGTTTTTTGGAACGCGTAAAGAAGGCACACTTTCCCGCAGAAGGTGATCCGACGGTGGAGTGGCTTAGGCCATTCATGACTCCCAAAAAGTACCGAAACGGCGAGGTCGTATTCCGCAAAGACGACCTTGCAAAAGAGATGTTCGTGGTTGTGACCGGGAGGTTCTTGGTCGTGGAAATGGGTATTGAACTTCTGCCCGGTCGCTTCTTTGGCGAAGTCGGTTTTTTCAGGCCGGGAAACCAGCGGACCATGACCGTCGAATGCGTCGATGATGGCGATGTCCTCAGTCTCGCTTATGAAAAACTGTTCAAGCTTTTCGTTCAGAATCCGGAATTTGGCTTTCACAGTTTAGCGCTGGCGGTAGACGTGGCGGTGCGGCTATCGCAATTACTTTTGGAATTGCGCGAGAAGAATATCGAGCTTGAGCGGTCCCACGATGTGGTCCGACAGCAGACCAGTCAGTTGGAGGTGCAGGCGCAGGAGCTTTCAAAGTTTAATCAGGAGCTTGAACGGCGAGTCGCAGACCAGGTAAGCGAGATCGAACGCGTGGGTCGGCTTCGACGTTTCCTGCCCCCGCAGGTAGCCGATCTGATCGTGGCGTCCGGGATGGAGAAGCAGCTAGAAAGCCACCGTAGGGAGATTACTGCGCTTTTCTGCGACCTGCGTGGCTTCACGGGCTTCTCCGAATCCTCCGACCCGGAAGACGTGATGGCATTGCTGCGCGATTACCACGCTGGGATCGGAGAAATCATTATCAAATACAGCGGCACCCTTGAGCGGTACGCTGGGGACGGCGTGATGGTAGTGTTTAACGACCCAGTACTAGTCGAAAACCCTGCGCTCCAGGCCGTCCAGATGGCCCTAAAAACGCGGGAGGCCATGGGACTGCTGACTGAGAAGTGGCGTCAGTTGGGCCACGAGATCGGCTTCGGCATCGGCATTGCCCACGGATACGCCACGTTGGGAACGATTGGTTTTGAGGGACGCTTTGACTATGCCGCCATTGGGACAGTGTCCAACGTCGCATCCCGGCTTTGTGACGAGGCCAAGCCGGGTCAAATTCTAATAAGCCCCCGCGTCCTGATGGCGGTCAAAGACGCTGTCACCGTGGAAGCAGTTGGGGAATTTGAACTTAAGGGTATTCGCAGGCCGGTAGCTGCCTACAATGTTCTTGCCGCCGCAGCGCTTGTTTAGCCACGGCAGGGCCGATGCGCTACTGGTGGGTCAACCAAAACCAGACATACCGCCACGAGGTCGAAGGCGGTTACCTCTGGTCGCCCAAACGCAGTGCGAGTGGGGCAAGAAGGTGAGCACCAACGCATAGTCGTGGTAGGCTTTGAGCCAGAAACCTGCGGCTTTGGAGGCTCTTATGGCTACCAAACGGAAGGACGCCAGCCGAACGCAATGGCGCTTTGACCGGCGCTGGCTCGAACTTACAGGCGAACGATATCGCCCGGGTGGTCGGGTACCCGCGCCCCTCGTGAACAGCCTCTCATCCTTGGTGTTCGCGCCCACACGGGTCCCAAGGATCGTCAAAATGCGACAGCCTGTGCCAGATGTTGTCGTGTTTGCCCGGAAGCACGAGGGCAAGGACTGTGACGAAAGGGCGGAAATCGCAGGGTGGTACTCCTGCAATCACAATGGCTTTTGCATTGGCCGGGCGGCGGTCCTGAAGATTCTCAATGATGCAGCGTCGCAGCTTTGCAGCAAGACCGTCAACTGCCCGAGCCGCTGTCCTTGCAGTTATGTTCCGAGGAAGGCCCTCGGGTCCTACACCTGCACGGCCACCCTGGAGGAGGGTTATCTCATGCAGGGGACGGAAGAATGGAATTGCTTTTGCTTATCCCAGTGACCTCGCAGGCACTCGTTCGGCCGAACTGAAAAGCTGCCCCGACTACGCCCATAACAACGTTCTTCAGCATCCTGCGACCCGGATCGTTTGACCGCCGCGCATCGACTTACCAGCGCCGCGTCGTCAATCCGACGTTTATTACTACAAATTAACGTTCCTTATGTGCTGGGGCGGATTATGCTGGCACCGGATTCAAACACTGACGTGACGCGCCGCTTTCTAATTAGCGTCGATTCACGATGGATGCGGGCCATGGCTGCTCGACAAGGATTTCTGTTGGCGATTGCTTTAAGCGCCCTCATGGTTGTCTGGTGGGCGTTGTCCGGCCCCTCTGCATTGACGACCGTTTGCAAAGCGACCACCCCATTAACCCCCTATCGCGGCCCATTTTCGTCGCTTTGCTTAAGTCACTACCTTTCGACGGGGTCAACCGATTCAAAGGAATCGATCTAGGCCTCGTGGAGCCGCCCGGAGAAACTGAGAGACAAACATGGCAAGCGCAATAAAGACTCTCGTAATGGCAACCCTCTGTGTTGCTTTTCTGGTATCTGCTTCAGAAGCTCAACAAGGGGCCAGCGGAACCGGTGGTGGGCAAAAACACCATCAACAAAAGACGGAGAAACCTGCAACGCAGACCACGCCGAAAGCCGACGAGAAGGCCTACAATGCCGCACTCAAAACCATACCGAACAAACCGTATGACCCTTGGTTTGGATCTCGGTAGGAAAACAAGATTCCAGGGCTACCCGGCAAGCCGGAGGGAATCGACGGCAGCCGTGTGGAGGAGATGGTGCGGGCCGGACAAATCGAGGAAGTGGCTCGGTATTGCGAGACTGACGTTTTGAACACCTATCGAGTTTGGTTGGTTTACGAGTTGTTCCGAGGCTCCATCACAGCCGAACAGCTTGCCTGGAGCGAGGCGCAGATTCGTGATTTCGTCGCGAGCCGAAAGACGACCAACCGGCACCTGTGTGCGGCAATCGGGATTATCACGGGTACTGGTACAACGGCAGATAACGCGTCTCGATGAGATAGGCCTGGCCAAACCGTCGCGGACTCATAGCAGGAGAGCGAACTTGCCCGGTCGGGTTTATGCGAGGTGGAATAATGCTCAATAGAGACCTCGTGAATGAACTAAGAGAGGCCCGATTTCCTCGGTCCGGCATCCACATTGGGCCACCAGTACTTTCCGAACTGATAAAGGTATGTGAAGAGTTGTACCCCGAATGCCAGTTCGTGTTGACCAAGCTGGCTGAAACAGGGGAATCTAGGTGGGTTGCACTTTTCGTTCTGGGCAAAGGCACGCCCCGAACCCTCGGCGAGGGAAACACTCCGGAAGACGCAGTTGCACGTTTGTGGTTAAGATTGCGTCGAACGAGGGAGTTGCGTCAGTGGCAGCAAGGCCACTCCCGCCGCCAACTATTGAAAGTATTAACAAGCCCCGCACAGGGCGGGGCTTTTGCTGCGATGATTGAAGTCGTTCGTATTAGGATCGCGAATCGAGCGATAGCCCCAGGCTGAAAGCCTTCTGCCGAGTAGCGCCCTCAGTGCGCTTCAGGGTTCGGGCGATGCTCGCCACCCGCGTTTTCTTTCGTGCCATGGTCTTAAGTGTGCGGACGTCTGATGATGTCCACGAACGGCGTTTTGACTTCCTAGGCATCTAATAATCTCCGAGTGCAAACGACGAGCCTTTGTAGCCAGAATTTGTTGGACGGAAAAGCAAAAAAATGCCGCATTGGGCTGTAGAACAATCCCCTGTAATCTCCTTGCGGCGCGACTCCTACGCACCATGCCGGGACCGAGAAATGCGATTGGATGATGGTGACGCGTGGCGGCTAATCAATGTTGTATTTTGGGGAGTACTCCTTCTGGTAGGCATTAGGTTGGCAATGGCATTGATCTGGATAATATAGATACCGCTCGGCTTCAATCGCCAGTTTCGCGATTGCCTTACGATTCCGAGGGCGGCAATATCCCCGGCATGGGCCGCGATCCCACTAGGAACCAAACGTCCGACCTGTTTTCGACCGAGAGGCTCGGCGGCCCTTCGTCCGACAGACCGGCAGACGCAGTGACCGGGCGACCCCCGCGCCGACCGGCTCTTCCGAAGGATTTGCCAAGGGCCATTCGGTATCTTGAGGACCGGGAACTAGACTGGTTGCTCCGGGTCGCGACCGAGGAAGCTAAACGGCGTGGCAGAGCTATGCCGATGGCCGAGGCAAGTCCCACAAACACGCCTGCCGCCTCGTCAGAGCCAATTCCTAAGCAGACCAAACCGCCCGGCAGGCCAACTCGTCAGCGGGAAATCCGACCTGCTGCTGCATCATCGCTGACTCGGGGGCAGGTGAATACTGTGCGGGCCGCCTTCAAGGCCGGGGTGACAGCGTCAAGGATTGCTCGACAATTCGGCCTGTCTCAGTCGGATGTTCGCAAGGCTCTCTCGTCCGACGAACCCAAGCGATGATGGCCGCCTAAACGCACCGCAGGAATTGGCCGGTCATCGGTCCACGAAAGCGACGTCTTGGAACACAATCGCACTGTCAGCACTCGCTAACCATCACCGATTTTTCACCATTTCTTTGCCCTGTTTCTTTCCCCCTTTTCAGGGCCTATGACGCAAAACGGACGCGGGGCCTCGAAATGGGAAAAGCCAAAAATGGCACGGCGTCAAACAGAGACAACCTACTTAGGACGGTTTGCAGAATTTGATCGCGTTTGGCCAGTGGCCGGTCTAGCTCTCGCATTGATAGCAACGGTTAGCTCGATAGCCCTTCTCGGCTACGTGGTCATTAAAGTATTCTGAGAGCGGCCGGGGTGGCTGCCGTGACGGCCAGCGACAGGAAATTTTGGCACCCCCTGCGTCCCGCCGCTCGTTTTGAACACGGTCACGTCTTAGCAACGAACCTTGGCTAAAGCTACGTTGACACTGCACGCTTGCACGACTGATTGCACCGCCTGCTTGAAATCGGCATCGCTCACCAAGGCCTGATAATCCATCCCGGCCACAGCGGCCCGAGATGGAAGGGAGAGGTTGAAAATCAGGATTGAGATATTGAGTGCGGTGGCCACAAGTATGAGGGCCAACGCAATGGTGGTGGGCTTGCGTGACATGGTTTATCTCCCCCTGAGGTTGCGAGGACGGCGAGTAATCGGGTCCAGCCACCAACTTGTATCCCTCGGGGGTTTCGTTAATGCAAGCAGCTTACGAGGCCCACATTGATCGCCGGAAACGTGCTGCGAAGTCCGACAGCAACAGGCCGACCGTTAGTCAACAGATGAACCGGCCGGTCCGGCGTGCCGCGTAAAATTGTTCCCAAAGAATCTTGTTCACCTCGCCTTGATAGCGCAGTCCCTCCACCCAACTCGGCCGCCAATTCGGGCCTTCAGGTTCCCGACGAGCACCCGGCAAAATGCCGCTTGCAGTGACGGCCGCCGAGCTCCTGGCTCCGGCTCTTCGTCATCGCTTCAGGGAGCACGAACCGATCCAAAAGCGCCCATCCTCACGCGCCGCAGCTTCTGACCAGGAGAGCGCCATGTCGAAAAACCGCTTTCTTTCCTCCTCGGTCTTGGCTTCACGAGCCATCCGGAAGAACTCTTCCGCAATGTGGCGATGTTCTTCGGCGGTAGTCATTGACGTTCTCCTGCTACCCTTAAGAAGCCGACTCCTTTTTCTACATCATGTAATCGGCTTTTGCGCCTTTTCGAGAGACCCTTTGTCCTGCTCCACCATTGTTGCGGGGCAATCGTCGCGGATGGCCCGGGCCTGTCGGCGTACGCCTGCCCTGATGGCCCGCCTCGCGATGTGGAAAGCGGGGGATTACCTCTTGCCGCCGCCAACCTTGAGGTTGCGTGCTCGGCTGGAATCAGGGGGAATAGGTGGAGCAGGCTCTCGCGCCGCTGCGGTCAGAACATTCCATCAACTGTGAGCACTTCCGGATGAGCAAGAAAGAGTCGATCAATTTGGCCAAACTGGTTCGAGACGAGCGTCAAAAATGGCAAGATGATAATTTGCTCGCTTCGGGGGCATTCCGTGATTTTCAGAAACTCTGTGACGAAGCATTCCATTTGTTGCGAGGCAAGTATTATCGCCCCACCGACCTCGTTGCTGAGATGAGGCTTCGACGCCGTCTCAGACTACCTCCAACCCTAGGCCGGCGGGATGGTCCGGGGCACTCCAAAGAAGGGCGGTGTGAATAACGGGGATACTTGGTGGCTAATCAGGCTTGTCTTTTGGGTCACAGTTTTCTTCGTGGGCATTAGATTGGCATGGGCGCTGGTGCTGATAATGTAAGCGGCACCGCCTTACTTCTTAGACCTGGGGGGCGTGATGGAAATCGTGCGGAAGGATTCAATCACCTCGCTTTCCAATTCGGGAGTGCAGTCAGAGCAACTAATATTTCCGGAGAACTCCTCATCGCGCCGGGTGACGCTCACCAGGGTTACTGTGCTGCCCGGAGCGACCAATCCGCCTCATCGTCATCCCGCCTCCGAGCAGATTTGGGTTGCGCTCGAAGGTAGCGGGATTCTCCTGCTCGATGACGAGCGCCAGGAGCCAATTAGCGCCGGGGACGTTGTCCGTTTCGCGGACGGCGACCTGCATGGTTTTAATAATCCCGGCGATGTGCCGTTTGTCTATCTATCAGTCACTGCGCCTCCGGTGAATTTCCGCGAGGCCTACTCCAAGGACTGGAGTAAGGCGGGGCCCGCGAGAGCGGCCACGCAAAACCGGCCATAGTTTAATGAAAGCCCGTTTTCCCGCTGCCTAAACTCGAAGGAAGAGAGACAGGAAGAGGCGAAGGTTCCGCGAGCCGGAAGGCTGCAATGGCTGGTTGCACATGGGTGGCCACGAGCTACCGACCTGCTGCCGCAAATCGCTCCCGCAGAATCTTGTAGACATCGCTCTGATACCCACGCCCTCGGCCCAATTTCGTGGAAACCAGTTCCGGTCTCCTTTCGCCTCTCGCCGGGGCCGGAGCACCACGTCCCACACTTCTTTTTGATACTGAGCCTCGAACTGCTCGAACTCGATCCGGCGTAACTCGCCGTCCTCGTGCTCTTTCATGCAGCGCAATTCCTTCACCGTGGACAGCAACGGAAGGCCCGCCTCCCGCCGAATTTCATTCCTGCGGGCGATGTCCAGAAGCCTGCGAGCCGTAGCGGCGCACACGTTGAGGGCCGGAGCCTCGGCGGGCAATGATGCCGGTTGAGCGGCATTGGCGAAGGCGGCCTTAACACTGCCCGCGCCCGGTGCTATTGCCGCCGTAGCCATCGCTGCTCCGGTGGCGAGCAAGCGGCGGCGGTTAATGCTCAACTGGAAATCTCGTCTGGCCATAATGCCCTCCTGTGGAACGAAGGGCTGGCGCGTCCGCTACGTTTGCCGTTGTCATCGGCCACATCCCCGTTTCCGGGAGACCACCGTGCCGCGTTGAGCCGGTTGGTGAAGGTGCTAGCCCTCGTCTTGATGCAAGAAATGAAAATGGGGCAAGAGCCAAAATAAATCAAGAACGGGTTTGCGTTCAGGTCCTGATTGGCATCCCAATATTTTCGAGCCGTGCCAAAAAAGACTTGTGGGATGTGACATCGGGTGATCGAGGAAGCGGCCCTCGGTCGTGCCGTTGATGAGCGTACCCACGAAGCGCAGGTCCTTCACGGCGCGCACGAGCTCGTCAGCGCAAGCGTCGGGGCGCTGCATCGGCAGGGCGGCGAAACCCGCTAAGCGGTCGGGATGGCGGGCGATGGCTGTCGCCAGGTGGTCGTTCATCTCGCGGGCCATGGCAACACCATCTGGGCCAGGCACGAGATCGGGGCCGGGACCGCTGTTCGAGAGCACCTGCACGGTAATGCCGGCCTCGTCCATCGACTTCAGTCGTCGCTCGCCGACCTCGGGCAGGAGTTCGAGCGGGTTCGGTCCGTTCGCAGGTACCTTTCTCGGCCGGAAGCCCCGGCGGCTGATTGCGCCTGGATCGATTCGGCCGATCAGGGCTGGAACCGTAAAATGCTCTTCGAGCGCCACGACACGCATTGGCGATCCTCCGCTTGCTCTGTAAGGTTGCTCTCATCCATTTCTGACCTCCAGCAAGCTGGGCCCGCAGGTCGGGTCACTCGCCGGGCGGGCGGTCAGCCGCCGCACCAAGTGCAGGCGGGAGTCCGCAACGGGTTGTGTTCAGGATGCACCGCGAAGTGCCGCTGCCGTAACGGTGCCCCATCGTGAGCAAGCGCCGGCTGATCGCCGCACGGCTCGAATGCTGCGGAGTTGCTTCTCGATGATGCGCTGGCGGTGATCGTCGTGTTCGCAATCCAAAACGCTCGACGCGACTATTCGGCATGGACCCGCGGGTCAAGCCCGCGAGTGACGACCGGAGTAGGCGTCCGCCACGGATGGGCACGTCACATCTTGAACTTCGCGATCTTCTGCTGCTGCTCGCCCAGTCCGTCGATGCCGAGACGCACGACGTCGCCTGCTTTCAGAAATTTCGGCTCCGGCTTGAAGCCCAGGCCGACGCCGGGCGGCGTGCCGGTGACGATGACGTCGCCCGGCTCCAGCACGAAGAATTGCGAGCAGTGCCAGACGAGGTGCGCAACGCCAAATACCATGGTGCGGGTCGAGCCCTTCTGCCGGCTCTCGCCGTTGACCGTGAGCCACATGTTGAGTCGTTGCGGGTCCCTGATCTCGTCCTTGGTGACGAGCCAGGGGCCGAGCGGGCCGAACGTCTCGCAGCCCTTGCCCTTGGTCCACTGGCCGCCCGAGCGCTCGATCTGGAAGACGCGTTCGGACACGTCGTTGGCGAGGCAATAGCCGGCAACGGCGTCCATGGCCTTATTCTTGGCGAGATACCGCGCGCGACTGCCGATGACGACGCCAAGCTCGACTTCGTAGTCGAGCTTGGCCGACTGCTTCGGGATCATCGTGTCGTCGTTCGGGCCGCAGATGCAGGTCGGCGCCTTGTTGAAGATGATCGGCTCCTTGGGCACCGGCATGCCGGATTCAGCGGCGTGGTCGGAATAGTTAAGCCCAATGGCGATGAAATTGCCGACCTTGCCGACGCACGGGCCGATGCGCGGCGTGCCGCGCACGATCGGCAGCTTGTCGACGTTGACCTTGCGCAGCTTGGCAAGCCCCGTAGGCGAAAGTTCGTCGCCGGCGATGTCGGGGATGACTTTCGACAGATCGCGGATGCGGCCTTGGGCGTCGAGCATGCCGGGCTTTTCCCGACCGGGGGCACCGAAGCGGACGAGTTTCATAAAAATTCTCCCTGTTATTAGAAGGCGCCCGGAAAAACGCCGCCATCGCATCGCGGCCTCACCCCACGCTAATCAGGATCTCACTTGGATCAGCAGAACAGACAGTCTATCAGACAGTTTCCTGAATGGAACTACGCTGCAGTCATAAACGTCCGCAGGCACACTCGCGCGCCCTCTCACGGTGAAATGCCTCGGAAGCAGCGACAGGGTAAGATTGCTATGCGGCTGAAGGCATTAAGGGGCGGAGATGAGCGTTAAGAAATTGGTGCCCCATTTTCTATTCCGCTGAGGCTCGGCGGACGCGGTCGGAGTTTATCGGTGATTCGAGAGTGACTCGCAACCATTTGCCGTCATCGCCCCAAATGCGGGACAGCGGTGGCTGATATAGGGAGCGATTAGACCCCTTGCAGATTGGTTGCCGCGGACTTGCCGCTGCGGCGGTCGGCTTCGATATCAAAGGAGAGCTTCTGCCCCTCGTTAAGGCTGCGCATGCCGGCGCGCTCGACGGCGGAGACGTGGACGAACACATCCGGGCCGCCCGCGTCTTGCACGATGAAGCCGTAGCCCTTCTGGGCGTTGAAAAACTTAACGGTACCTGTAGCCATAATGGCCTCCATTTGAAAACGCGTCATGCGTTTGCGGCCGTGCGAACTATTCGCGCGGTCCAATCCGGATTTTGCGTGTTCTTGAGAAAGGCCCAGTGGCATTTTTGACCTTGAAGGGCGAAACCGCAAGGCAAGCTCAATCGCGAATGGTGCGTATATATATATAGAAACGCTTTGCTTTCGGATATTGTGAAGCGATTGACGCCGGAGGGCCAGCCGCAATTGCTCGATCGAGGCGCTGCTCCAATGTCTAGGCTGGATGCCAATAACCGAAAGCGGCCAATCTTTTCATAGAAATCGTGGATTATCTTATTTAGCGGAGCAATCGGACCTACCGAGGTTCGGTTGTTGTCTCTCTGAGAGCACGCATGACATCCTCTCGGGAAATCATGCCTACCAATTGCCGCTCGGGGGTCATTACGGGGAAACTTCGCATCTTGAGGCTAACCATCAGTTGGAGGACCCGCGTTAATGGCAAAGTTGGATCGACATGCACGATTGCCTCGGTCATTACGTCCGCGACCCGACGACTCATAAGATCGTCGTAATGAGGGACCATTTGGCTGCTCGTGAAGGCAAAGGTACGAAGGAAATCAAATTTGGTGACAAGTCCCAGAACCTGACCGTCCTCCATCACCGGAAACCCATTGAAATCGTGCTGT
>Ga0210408_10005267_pt1 | contig 11386 bp, 11 predicted proteins | sample IncBWH4MmetaG_FD_155471 | JGI IMG/M metagenome (GOLD analysis project Ga0210408, IMG submission 155471) | Forest soil microbial communities from Barre Woods Harvard Forest LTER site, Petersham, Massachusetts, United States - Inc-BW-H-4-M | ecosystem: Environmental > Terrestrial > Soil >... | reverse complement strand
TGGCCTTCCCACCGCCAGCCGTGCGCCGAGACCTCGTGACCGCGGCGCACCGCATCCTGTGCGAGCAGCGGCAGCCGCTCGACGGCTCGCCCGCTCGAGCTCACCGTCGCCGGTGCGCCAAACTGCCCCAGTTCCGGTGCCATGTCTGCCCCAGCTGCCATACAAAGCGTCAGAGAGCGCCGCTCATAACGAGCTCGTTCAACCTCCGAGTGACGGGTAAACCGTCAATCACTCACTACGCCCCGTCATCGCGGCCCGAACCAGCCTCTCACCGCACTCAGCGGTGCGCTTACCAGGTTCGAGCTGGAGATCGGCAATGATCTGGCAGGGATCAGCTACTGCATCGTCACGCGCCACACTCATTCGCCTGCCCCGTCAGGTCATGCTCCCTGCCTCAGGGATTCTTTATCAACCCCGTTATGGTCGGGAACCGTTTTCTTATCCCGTAACCCATCATTATCGGGCAGGATTCTCTTGCCGGACGTTACAGCACGCCGAGATTGAGGAGCTACAAATTCGCCATGATCGAAAAGGCATCGGTTGGGCTATATGCCCGAACCAATGGTGCGCGAGGATCTCGAAAAGAGTGGCTCGTCCGGCTCGACATGCCCGACTGCAAGGGCGGGTCCTTCCGCTGCATGCGATCTACCGGACGGGATACGCCGCCGGGCCCGGCGGGTTACCTGGCTCATCTCCCGGTTCGAGGCCCAGGCGGCAGATGCCGCCGAAACAGCCAATCAGCGGTCATCCTTTCCGCATCGCACGATCGACGAAAAAGATCAGCAAGCGCGAGATGAGCGGCACCGCCGTGCGGTCTGTCACAAGGTTCAGTGCCGCGACATCAGAGAGAAAACGCCTCTCAGTCAGTGGCGACGCGCCGAGGCTGAGGTGAGTGGCGGTAAAGACGTCGCGGCTGTGATAGCACGGCCGACGCCGAACACGATGGGGCCTTTGGTCAGGATGTCGGCGGTCGCGAAATCCTCGGCGAGACGCAACCGTCTTTATCGGAACTATTCCGTATTAACGGCCTTTCCCCATCTGATGTCGTAAGCCCGATCGAAGGTGACGAACATCACGCACGCGGCCGTTCCCTGGCACGCGAATTGGTGCGCCATGTGAGTTCCCATCACGGCAAACCCTCCTGGCCCAAGCCGGGTCCGCGGATGATCGGTCATCTCCGCGATCACCGCGCCGCGAACGACGATCAGCTGCTCCTCGGCGGTGTGGGAATGCCACGGCACGACGCATCCGGGGTGTGCCTTCAGGATCCATGTCGACGGGCCGGTCAAGGGGTCCCCGGTCTCGAGCGCCGACGCGAGACGCCACGTCGCGATCGGGCGCAAACAGCACTGATCCAAAGGGCTTCACGATCCCAGTCTTCGCGTCTTCAGCCAGGACGCCACCGCCGGTCAGGCACCACAGCGCGGCGGTGGCGGAAAAAATTTTGACCATTGTCGTCGTATAGCACAGCTCAAGTAATGCGCGCAATGCATGAAACTATCAGTTGCAAAATAGGAAACCAATAAATAATATTTTGGAGACGCATACTTCCAAGTATTCAGATTGCTCATTTGACCGCCATGAGCTCACCACCGGGAGACCTGTGCTTCAGTATCGAAGGTGGACCCCACCCTGAGCGTGTATCAAAGGCTTGATTTCCCGATGCGAATTCCGGTTTCGGAGGGGTCCCGATCGGCGCCGATGGGGACCCCACCATGATGCTCATTTTCGTAGACTCATCAGAGTGTTAGAGCAAATTTAGAAGGGGTCCCATTTCGGTGCTGAATCACCGTTCGGGTGTGGTTGCGGGTTGTGGGGCGGCGATCAGCACACGGTTGCGGCTGGGCGGCGGGGCGAGCGCGGTTGTGTGTCGATTGCCCAGCGCGTGCAAAGCTGCGCACAGCCGCGGCGCCGACGGGCCCCCACGGTATTCGGACAGAACCAATATATCGGCGTCGTGACGCTTTAGCGCGTCGGCAATTCGGGGCAGCCGGGATCCGCCGCCTTGCCGGATATTCCAGGCGACTAGTCGCATACCGAGAGTTCACCGCGTCTCGGGCAGCGGCGGAAACTCCAACAAAGAGCAAACATGACCCGATTAGATCCGAGTGCCCACGAGAGTGTTGGGTTCCCTTTCTCTTTCTTATGCTGAGGGCGGCGAGCCCCTGCGCTGCCTTGAGACGGACTGTGGTGTCGGGGAGTTGCCAACGGATTGGCCGAGCCTATTGCCGAGACCGATTTGCTTGGCCGTCGTCGAACGCCGCTCCGAATAGGCAGGCGCGGTGACCGGGTGATCGGCGGGCAGTTTCCAGCGGCTGCGATAGACGGCGACTTCGAGATCATGGACGACCCGCAGATGCCGGCGGAGCACCTGGGCGTGATACCCGCATTCGAGGCAAACGACGTAATTCCGCTGTACGGAACGCCGAATCGGAACCGCTGGCGTCAGCGGTTCTGGCACTGGTGATGGCGATGTACGCCCGAGACTGGCAAGTGCTCGATGTAACTCGCCAATGAGTCCCGCGAGCTGGTCTGCCCCGATCTGGTGATGCCGTGCGTAGCTGCCGACGATGCGCGCGACCCGATAGAGGGCTGTCCCCGGCTGCTGGGGCATGTCGCCTTCCGGCACTGTATTTGTCCTGTATGTTCTCGCCGCCGAAAAACGGCGCCAGAAATTTATACCGAAACGTGGCAGCAATCTCGCCCGGATTTAGACTCGCCAGCGGAGGAAGTGGGATTCGAACCGCTGGTCCCCCCGTGAAAAGGGACGGCGTCTTTCGCGACCACCCTGATCGACCTCCGCCCCCTCTCCTCCCCGAGAATCAAGCGAGAGGGACCGAGGGTTCGAATCCACTTCCCTCCAGCGAAGAGAGTCGGCACGAACCAGAGATCCGCTCCGCAGCCCGGGCAATCTCTTCCTTGATCTGGTTGCCATGCAGCGGGAACCGCCATACTCGCCGGCAGCACAGACCCGTTTTGGGACGGAAACACGGCCTCCCATACCGGCAACGGTGCCGATGCCGAGAAGCAAGAGGGCGATCAGCCGCACCCACGTTGCCGGCATCGGTATCGGCCAGCACGGCGAGAATGCCGGGCCCTATGCTCGCGACGAACAGCAATAGTGATCACGGTTTTGCTGCCACCTCGGCTAGATCGCGCAGTGCTCGTACTACCCCTGAAAAATTCTCGAGCGGCGGCTCGATAGCGACGAAACCGCGCCCAGCCGGCCGCTTATTTAAACAATGCGGCCATGATCATCGGCGACAGGGTCGCCGACAAGCTTCCGGTGGAGGTCATCCGCATCGGCGCGCTCTTATCATGAAGGCGGAACTTGCGACCTTACCAAAACGTCGCGGCCCAATAATTAAATTGGCGTAATCCGCGACTTGCCGGGTATGCGCCGTTCCGCCGATCCGTAAGTCACGAATGAGGGACATGAGCCCCGTTTTAATAGAGGTCCGAAATGATCAGGTTGCGTACGCCATTCCTCGCTGCGGCACTTTTCACCGGGGTTGCTGCGATCGGATTGGCTCCCGCCTTGGCGCAAACCGGGCCGGCGCCGGCGAATTCTACCGCAGCGCCAACCACCCAGGCGCGTCATCACGCGGTGGAGAGGATGATGCCCGGACAACTCGTCGAGGGGCGCATCGCCTTCTTGAAGGCCCAGCTCAAGATCACGTCGGCGCAGGAGGCGCAGTGGCAGCAGGTCGAGGCGGAAATGCGCGAGAACGCTAAGACGCTCGACCAGACGATCACTACCGCGCGGCAAAATCGCAGTAACATGAACGCGGTCCAGCGCCTCGAGTCGCGCGAGCAGTTCGCTAAGGTGCGCGTCGACAACGACGCCCGTCTCGTTGCTGCGTTCAAGCCGCTCTATGCCAGCCTATCGCCGGAGCAGCAGCAAATGGCCAACCAACTGGTTGGAGCCCACAACCATTGGCACCATCGGGCCTGATACGGCTGCGGCGTCGCCTAGAAAACCGCCGGGTCGCCCCGGCGGTTTTTTCTATACGCAGGGTTGGCTCGACCGGATAAGGGATTACGGCAGGCGCCTCATCTGAGCTTGCCTCAACACGCCAACGAAGCGCTCGCGATGTCCAACACTCAAGTCGATTGCCTCTACGGCCCGATGGCCGATATTCGTCTTAGGGATCGCCCCGAGTAGGCGACTCCCCAAGCGGCTCCTGACCCCAACGCCAACACCATGTGGACGCTGTCTACAGGTTAGCAAGGGGTGACTCGCCGCTGGAGGAAACCGGATTCGAACTTGTATGGGGCTCTTCCTGTCAAGCAGTTGTTTTGGTTTGTTGCCGGTTCTTTGTTCGGAGCGGGAAGGCCGTTCTTCGTCCCGTCGCCTGCGATCAGGTTCGCGGAGCGCGCGGAAGGGGTCAAGGGACCGAAATGCTAGCACAGCTTGGCGGATTGCCGCTTAGCGGCGCTTGTGTTTCGCAGCGCCTTAAAGTCAGGTTCACACGAGACTCCCGGTGGAGGAAGCAGGATTCGAACCCTCGGTCCCCTCGGGAGAAATCGAGCTTTCGAGACCGTTCCGTTTAACCGCCGCGGCACCTCTCCTCTGCCACATCAACGCTCAGAGAGCCCGCCTGCTTGAGTTCCGGGACCAGTGTTTTCGAACATTGAGGGGTGCCGTTCGAGGGGATCGCGGGTTTGCGTGCCTCGATCCCAGCGAGCGCTCCTTCGCTAAGCGCCGCCGGTTGAAAGCGATTTTGGCCTGACTGCGCGATCTGATTGACAATAACGCTGGCTAGCCAGATGGCGGGGCCCGCGCCATGAGCAAATCGGATCGCCGGACCAAGCGACCAGCCTGATGGGTGCGACGATCTCGTTCCTCGCGCCGCGCGAAGCACGCGAGGGCCGACGTGCCGGTCCTGACCGAACAGCCGGCGGGGAAAACGGGGGCCATGCCCATCAGACCGAAAATCCCAATACCGATTACCGCAACAAGGCTCGCTGCGATAACAATCGGCCAAGGGCGAATGGTCGCCGTGGTCGACTTGCTAGTCGTGTTGGGCAGTTTCAGCTACGGTAGGGGCGATCGAAACCGCCGGTATATCAGCGCGACAGGGGACAAAATGGTCCGCGCTGTCAAGGCCGAGCCCACTATTACTGTCGCCGCCGTCCTTGACGCCCGTGCAAGGGTGGTCAAGGCAGACGGCCTTTCCGGCTACAACCAGGCAACTGAGCAATCAGAGCGACGTTCGCCGGAGATTTTCGCGTTGAGGCACGATCATGATACCACAGGCGAAAGCCACGATGTCGCAGGATGAAAGATATTCTCGCGAAGTTGAGGAGTAAAACGAATGATCGGACGATCTACGACAAGCACGACACGAGGTCGTCGTAGAAGTGTTGTCGCGAGCAACGTAGATAGAGAAATTTATTCTGCGCAATTCTTGGCATTGTATGAACACATGCCGAAGGTTTTGGCAGTCAACGTGGTCAATGCTGCGTTGGTCGCAGTGGTGCTTGCCTCATATATGGAGCAGACCCGATGGTGGATATTCTTCGGCTTGGTCGTCACGTTGACCGCGGCGCGGGCGATCGGGTGGATCCATTACCGCCATCATCGACAAGCTGTGGAAGACAAAACCAAATGGGCCTTATTTGCGACGGCAGGGTCGGGGCTTTCAGGACTGTTGTGGGGTGTAAGCAGCACTTTATTGCTTCCAGATAATATTGTTCAACAAACCTTCTTAGCATTTGTAATCGGCGGTATGTGTGCAGGTGCCCTCGTCTCCCTCTCCTATTATCTTCCCGCTTTTGTAGCCTATGTGTTGGCTTCTGCTTTGCCATTAGCCGGCAGCTTCTTGTTGGATGGCAGGACGGTATATGGCCATGGGATGCATGGCAGTGGTGTTCGTGGCCGCCGTAACTTTCGCTGCATGTCATTTTAATCATGCGTTTGTCAGAGGCGTCCGGTTGAACCTTCATCTCTGAGAGCGGACTGAGGAGCTCACGAAGCGGACTGAAGAACTAACCACTGTGAATTCGCGATTGGAATCGGAGATCGCGCAACGCAAGCTAGCCGAGGATCAGCTGCACCAAGCACAGAAAATGGAAGCGCTCGGCCAGCTGACGGGCGGCATCGCACACGACTTCAACAACCTGCTGACCGCGGTTATCGGCAATCTCGAATTAGCTCATCAGCACCCCGCGGTGACCCGCAGATCGCCGGCGTCTTGCGGGCCGCCCTGGGGGCGGCTGAGCGTGGTACGTCGCTGATCCAAGATCTGCTCACCTTCGCGCGTCGAAAACCCTTGCATCCGAGGGCGGTCGATGTCTCAGCGGCGGTCGATGATACAGAGAAGATCCTGAAACAGACAATCAGTCCTGATATCCGGCTGCTCATACTCGCGAAACCGAGTTTGCGGCCAGCATGGGTCGACCCAAACCAGCTGGAGCTCGCGATCCTGAACTTGGCCTTGAATGCGCGGGATGCGATGCCTCACAGTGGCAGCTTGCAGATAGCCTGCGAGAACCGAAGAGTAGAGGCAGGTAACAAGTCACCAGACCTCACCACAGGCGATTACGTAGTCGTGACAGTTACGGACACTGGCGCCGGAATGAGCGACGCGACACTGGCGCATGCCTTCGAGCCCTTTTTTACAACAAAGGAGGTCGGGCGGGGCTCTGGCCTGGGTTTATCGATGGTGCAAGGGTTTGCCGAGCAGTCAGGGGGAGCGGTGCAAATCGTAAGCTCGCTCGGTGAAGGCACGCATGGACGTTGTGGCTGCCGTGCGCAGAAGAGCGATCGAGCGAAACGGTCCCGTTGGAGCCGGGCGGATCGGTTTTGAGCCCTAGCCAGGCGCGGGTCCTCGTTTGCGATGATGATAGCGACGTCCGGGCGTTTGTCGCGACCTTCCTACGCCGTAATGGCTGTACAGTGTGGGAAGCAAACAATCCCACAGTCGCGCTGAAGATTCTCGAAAGAGAGCGACCTATCGATCTGCTGCTTGTTGATCATGCTATGCCCGAAATGACTGGCCCAGCCGTGATAGAGCGAGCGCACACCTATCAACCTGGCCTCAAAACGTTGTTGATATCGGGACATGCGGACGCACTGCGGGCCGCCGAGATTTCCGGAGTCCGTGCTCTCTCGAAGCCATTCAAGGTTGCTGAGCTAAGCAAGCGGATTGCTGAAGTTCTGGCTGGCTCGTGATCTGCTAACACCCGGAGCTCGGACCTCCGCCAGAGAGTCCCAGCGAGGAACTGTGAGACGCCGCGCCACTCCCAATTTCGAACGAATCCTCATATCCTGACCGACGCGCGACCGTTTCCCACGGGTCGGTCGACACAGCCCGGTCGATTGAGAGGGCGAGACTCTGCTTGCTCTACTTTGCCCGCCAACCGTTCACAACGAACAATCATCTTGTCGAGATATTGCTTCACTCTTGGGGTGGTAGCATCTGCCTGGAGCCTCCGGGCTCGCGCCGCCGTTGTGCGATAGTACGCAGTGGGTTGCCCTTCCGCTGACCAGCAATCCGCAATCTCTTCAATATGGCCAGCATACATCGCCGCAGCCATGGTCCACCCTCGCTCTACTACTGAAGATCAGCGAGCCGTCTCTATCGAAATTGCCGCCTGGCTCTCATTGCCTCGGTCGCAGGTTACCTCAGCATTTGTGACAGAATGTAACTAATCATGTCAAGAGGTAAATGGTTAACGTTCCCAAAGACGGCGGGACCTGTCCCGGCGCTCGCATAAACGAAAAATCTCTGCAGGAAGTCTCAAGGGTCAGGTCGTTAGAGACTAAAGGCGCTCCGCGCTAAGATCCGGCCGGAGCCGGTCCGCGCGCCGCGGCCGTCGATCCGGCATTACGCGCCGCCGCGGGTCGACGCGCGAAGCCGGCGACGGTGAAATCCGAGCGGATGCCGCCGATGGCTCGACACCCTGCGGGCCGCGTCGTACCCGGCACCCCACTGGTGGTGATAACGATGGAGGTGGGTTCATAGAGCGGACGGCGCGCGGTTCGACCGCGCCATGGTTCCGCGTCAGGCGTTTACTAAGACAACCGTGATGCGCGGCGGTGATCCCCTGCCCGCTCCCACCTTCTACTTAGATTGAGAAAGGACGTTATCATTGATGAAATGACGGGGGCCGGAGCAGGGGGTCAAGAGGCATCGTGCTGGACATCCATTCGAGCGTCAGCCCAACCCAATGCCGCGGACCTGGATGCCGCGTAGCCCGCACCGGCGCCGGCTAAGCGTACGATTTAGTCCAAATCGTGCCGTGATCCCTAAGAAGGAAACCTTACCACCATCATCGTCTCGAATGGGCGTCGCTGTTGTGAACCGCGTCACACCGTCGGGCTCAAATGCCAACTATCCTGAAAAGCGGGGATTTTGCTCGCGGGTGTTCGATATCACCCGCGCCAGGTCCTCAGGTCGCGAATGCCGGCGGACTGTGGCTCAGCGCTCGCGCACTGTTCAGCAGATGCCTCGGCTTCGCTTTAGGGAGAGGAATATGTCAATGACAACAGCATCCGAAAATATTTCCGTCCAAGTCGAGGCCTTCGGTCCGACCGCACCACAGATGGAGGCTGTGGGCAGGCGTATTCTTGAGCATGAGGCCGTACGGCGTGCCGTCGGTACCGGAAAGCACCGGTTGCTAAACATAGAGCTGATCGACGCAATCCCTGCCGCCGATAAGCCGAGCCGGCCACACCCGCCAGAACAGTTCCGGGCGACGATCCACGATTATGCGTCCACACGAACCTTCGTCGTGGAAGGTTCGATCAACGCCGTCGACCGGCTAACCGTGAGCGAAACCGCCGGGCAACCCAACGTGACAGCAGAAGAGTTCCAGGAAGCGGTGGAAATGCTTCATGCGAATTCCCCGTTTGCCGAAGGGCTGCACAATGGTCAGCTCGTTGCCTATCGGCCGATGCCGCCCTTGATCGACGTGCAGGAGCCCACAGGGCGAACAAAGCGTGTCATGGCCGTCGGGTTGTTTTCGAAGGAACAGCGTACACCGGTGGAAATTTTCGGTGTTGAGCTCGGAAGCAACATCCTGCATCGCTTCGACGAGCGCGCGCCTCCCGGAACCAGGCCGAGCAATAATTCGATCTGCGGCGCGCCTACGGGAGCGAACCAGCCCACAACTTCAAAGGGCACCGCCGGCCAAGTCTGGGTTACCGTAAAGCAAGGCGGCACCACTTTGTGGCACTTCCTTGTCGTCCGCCCCGCGGCCTCGTCCGGCTTGCGCGGTTCGGGAGTTGAATTGCGCTATGTCGATTATCGCGGTAAGCGCGTGCTGTACCGCGCCCATGTGCCTATTCTAAATGTGCGTTATGACCACGACGCATGCGGGCCGTATCGCGACTGGCAGTATCAGGAGGGTGAGATCCAAGCTAACGGGACCGATTTCGCTCCCGGCTTCCGGCTTTGCCCCACTCCGGCACAGACCATCATGGACACTGGCTCCGACGTCGGTAACTTTCTGGGCGTGGGCATCTATGTGGAGGGCCAGGAGGTCGTACTGGTGAGTGAAATGGAAGCCGGCTGGTATCGCTATGTAAGCGAGTGGCGGCTAGCCGCCAATGGCACTATCCACCCGCGCTTCGGCTTCGCCGCTACCGAAAGCTCGTGCGTGTGCAACGTGCACCACCACCATGCCTATTGGCGCTTGGATTTCGACATCCAGACTGCCAGCGGCAACCGCGTAATGGAATTTAACGACCCACCGATCATCGGCGGTAACAACTGGCATGAAAAGCCCTTTGAGATTGCGCGGCCACGCGACCCGGGGCACAAGCGCAAATGGCGGGTGGAGAACATCGCCTCTCGCGCCGCTTATGAGATCGTGCCGAGACCCGAAGACGGGGTCGCCACCCAGCGACCGGACTGGCCATTCGGCGCCGGGGATGTTTGGATTCTCCGTTACCATGGCAACGAGATCGACGACGGGTTTAACGTGACGACCAGCGTCAACGCAGATGCCAAGATCGGCAAATGGGTGAACGGTGAGCCGGTTCTCGAGCAGGATATCGTTCTGTGGTATGGCGCTCACTTCACGCATGACGTTGCACACGAGGGTCCCGCCCAGCATGGGCATGTCCTTGGACCGAACCTCGTGCCCGTGAACTGGCCACACTGAGAGACTGATATGATACGACCGGTGCGCAACTTCAGCGCACCGGTCGTAACTTCAGCTGGGAGGTCTTAGCCGGGTCACGGTGCGGCTAGTCCGGCCGGACGATGCCGGTGGCCAGATAGCAAGAATCAGACGGTTGGCGAAATTTCAACGGTCATTGATGGGATTCGTCCCCGAAAATTAGGTTCGCACTGGACTCTCCGCTGGAGCAAGCGGGATTCGAACCCTCGGTCCCCCCTCGAGCCGCGCGATCTCGATGACTGAGACTGCTCGTGGGTTTCGACGGCGGCACGGATATGGAGGCATGTCAAGCCGCTTCGTCGGCGCTCCATTCTGCGAGCTTGGTCCAGCCATAAGGGATCAAGCAATTCGCATCCTCTTCGCACTCTCGACGATGCGGTCCTCTCCGATGGTGATGTGTCGGCCGGACAGGCTCTGGACGGCGCCGATCCCCGGCGGCGCCTTGAGGCGGACATAGACCGGCTTCGGCGGTTTCAGTTTTTCGGCCATTTCTCGATAGTATTCGAAGATGCCCGGACTCGGGAAAGGTTTCTTGAACCAGTCGAGGAACTGCGCGGTGGAGTCGACCTGGTCGTCATGTTTGCCGTTGGGAAAGACGGTCATCTCGTGGAGGTATTCGGCGAGCCAGGGTGCGCTTTCCGGGAGGTGGACAAAGCCGTTCTCGATCATCGCGGTCTGCGCGTGCAGCCGCATGATTTTCTCGCATTCCGGTTGGTAGCGGGTGACACCATGACAGCCATCGGCGATCAGCTCCTGGATCAGCTGGGTGCCCGAGGCCTTGTCTTCGATCAACACCTCGGTCGCGTCATACAGGCTCTGCTGCTCACGCACCGCGCGTTTGAGCGCCGGATATTCGAGCCGCTGGCGCAGCAGGCCCAATAGATAAAGGTTCTTGCCCCGCACCCCCCAGGTCGTACAGACGCTGTAATCGCTGAGCTCGGTGGCCTTGTTGGCGGTGTCCCAGCTTTGCACGATGCGCTTGAAGCTCTCCGGCCGCTCCTGCTTCTCGTCGTAACGTTTGAACCATTCGGCTTTTACTAGTCCGCCGCCCAGGGGAGCCGGGGATTGCTGATACTGGCCGGCAAAATTGTATTCGCCGATGGTGCGGCGAATGCGATCGAGGGTAGTGAGCGGCTCGCGCGCCGAGTGTAGGGCTTCGCCGTGCCGCCGACTGAAATGTCGTGGTCCCCAAATCGTCTCGATCTCAAAATTTCCGCGGGCGATGTCTCCGACCCAGGATAGATAGCACGACCAG
>Ga0210408_10005266_pt1 | contig 11387 bp, 9 predicted proteins | sample IncBWH4MmetaG_FD_155471 | JGI IMG/M metagenome (GOLD analysis project Ga0210408, IMG submission 155471) | Forest soil microbial communities from Barre Woods Harvard Forest LTER site, Petersham, Massachusetts, United States - Inc-BW-H-4-M | ecosystem: Environmental > Terrestrial > Soil >... | reverse complement strand
CAAGGCAAAGTGGCGTGGTTCAAGAACTACGACATTCCAGTCGTCCCCGACGTGAAGGAAGTCGCCTCCGCACTGAGCCAGGTTAAAGCGGCCACGGCCTGAGGGTTTTTATTTTGTGCTGAATTCGTTGCGAAGCACAGCGCCGTTTTTCAATACGAATTTCACAGATTCCAGTACGCGGACGTCGGACAACGGATCACCACTGACTGCAATAATGTCCGCGTAGTGATCCGGCTCGAGCACACCGGCTTTGCCGGACCAGCCCAGCAAATCGGCAGCGCGAATCGTGGCGGCTTGGATGGCGTCGAGCGGCTTCATGCCCCATTCCACCATTTTGACGAATTGCTTCGCGTTGTCGCCGTGCGGGTACACGCCAGCGTCGGTGCCGAAGGCGATCTTCGCGCCGGATTGGAAGGCGTGGCGGAAATTCTCGCGTTGCAACCGGCCTATTTTCTTTTCCTTCTCGATTGATTCCGGAAGCATGCCGGCCTTCGCGCCTTCCTGCAGAATGAAATCGTCGTTGTAAATATCAAACACCAAGTACGTGCCGTGCTGTTTGGCCAGCGCGATGCCTTCATCGTCGATCAGGCTGCTGTGCTCGACGGAATCGATGCCGGCGCGAATGGCGTCCTTGATGGATTGCGTGCCGTGGGCGTGCGCGGCAACTTTGCGTCCCAGCTTATGCGCTTCCTCTGCGATGGCTTGCAACTCTTCCAGGGTGAATTGCGGCGTGCCGGGCTGGTCGCCTTTGCTTAGCACGCCGCCAGAGGCACAGACCTTGATCAGGTCGGCGCCATACTTGACTGTTTCGCGAACCTTGGCGCGCGCGGCCCACGGGCCGTCGGCGACGCCTTCCGCTTTGTAGTGAAATTCGAACGGCAAGAGGTTGTTGTCGCAATGCCCGCCGGTAATTCCCAGCGGCGGCCCGGAAACCAGCATGCGCGGACCTTCGAGCTCACCGGCCTCGATACTATCTCGCAGAGCTACGTCGGTGTAGCCGGTCGCGCCGACATTGCGCACGGTGGTGAAGCCGGCGCGCACGGTTAGGCGGGCATTCTTGGCGCCAGTGAGGGCTTCGCGCGGGACGGAAATGCCGAGTCCCTGATAGCCGCTACTGCTGGGATCTCCGGTGAGATGGGTGTGCACATCTATTAGACCCGGAAGGCATGTGGCGTTCGAAAGATCGATCGGGGGTGCACCGCCGGGCGCCGATGTAGAAGTAGACGGACCTATCGACGTTATCGTGCCGTTCGCGTCGAAGACAATGACTTGATCGGTGAGCATCCGGCCAGAACGAACGTCCAGAAGCTTGCCGCAGCGCACGGCACCCGGGGCCGCGTAGCCAAAGGGCGCCGCGACCATGACAGCAAGAGAAAAGCAAAGAGTCAGCAGAGTTCTGCGCATCCAGTTTCTCCCGGATTTCCATCGATTCGAATGCCGCAAGGCATTGCAGGATACATCGAGAAGCGAAGTTTGCAAACCAAGAGGAAAAATACAATTCGCTCGGCGGAGCGCGGCGTGCTGTAAAATGCGCGGCATGAAAAACCTCCACCGATTCGCCCTAACCCTTACGTTTTTGCTAGCCGGGCAGCCGAAACCGGCCAATAGCCAAACTGTCGGCGCCGATGGAGCCTTGCAATTTGCTCAACTGGGCGAGTTCAAGCTGCGGGGCGGCGGCGTAATTCAGGATTTTCGTCTGGGCTATCGCACGCTGGGAAAGCTCAATGCGACAAAATCAAACGCGGTCCTATGGCCGAGCTGGCTGGGCGGCACAACAGAAAACCTGTTGCCATTCATCGGTCCGGGCAAGGTTGTCGATACGACCAACTATTTTGTCGTTCTAGTCGACGCGATTGGCAACGGCGTATCTTCTTCTCCTTCGAACAGCAGTAGACAGGCGCTGATGAAATTTCCGGTTTTTACGATTCGGGACATGGTGGAATCCGAGCATCGCTTGATCACCGAAGTGCTGCACATCACTCATTTACGCGCGGTGATGGGGATTTCCATGGGCGGCATGCAAACCTTTGAATGGATACTTGCTTATCCCGATTTTATGGATCTCGGTATTCCCATTGCTGGGTCGCCGCAATCCACTTCGTTTGACAAGCTGCTGTGGACCGCTCAAATCGATGCATTGGAACTCGACCCGGCCTGGAACAATGGCAACCCGACCGGGCGGCTGACGCGGGGCTTCGCGGTTTCCGAGGAGATCGGCCAGATGAATCTCACCTCCCCTGCTTATCGAGTGGCGCATACACCACCGAAAGAATTCGATGCGTTTGTGGCGGATCTCAAGAAGCGAGCTGTCGAGGGTGGCGGAGCGGCCAGCAATCAGATTCGCCAGCGCGAGGCCATCATCGCAATGGACCTTCCGGGTGAGTACGGGCAGTCGTTACAGCAGGTGGCGAAAAGTGTGCGAGCAAAAGTGCTGGTGATTATTTCGCCCCAGGATCACCTGGTGAATCCGATTCCGGCGCAAGAGTTTGCCGAGGCGATTGCCGCGCCGGTTGTCGCTCTGGATTCGCCTTGCGGGCACATCAGCCCCGATTGCGTCTCGGTGGGGCCGACGGTGGCCAAGTTCCTCAACGACCCTGCGTCAGTGCACAGCGAAACTTTGCATGACGTCAACAATCGCTGAGTCCTTCGAAAACACGCTGCGGTCAGCCAGTGAAACCTTTCGAAAGCGCAAGCGGTCTGCAAGTCGCCCAGCCGGGGCGCAGCGATGCTGCGCCCCTAAATTTAATTGCCGGCATTTTTGGCGGCTGGAGGTGCGGGTTCGGCGAACGATCGAATCAGTAACACCAGTTCCCAGCGCTGGTCTTCGGTCAATTTATTCTTGAAGACAGGCATGGGCTTTTTGCCTTCGCTGATTTTGTAGAAGAGTTCGCCGTCGGTGGCTCCGCTCATCTTCTTGGCATCGGTGAAATCGGAAGGCGCGGGGTCGTAGCGATGGGCGTCGCGGCCGTCGCCTTTGCCGGTGTCGCCATGACAGTGCGCGCATTTGTCGGCATACACTTCGCGGGCCGATTTCAATGCGGTGGTGGGTTGCAAAGGATTCTTCAGTTGTTTGGCTTCTTCCGGGACCGGCCATGACCAGGGAGTTTTATTAACGGCGGAGTAGACGATCGCGCCGGCAACGATGGCGAGAACGAGCAAGAACATGGCACTGGATAGCTTGCGATGCGGATGTAGGGGGTTGCTCATCGTGCGCTGAAAATTTTCCCACATTCGCTCGGCGCAACACAAAGAGGCGTGGCGCTGATTAACCGCGGAAGATGAACCAGAGGAGTTCGGCGTTGAAGAAAAGAATAATTGCGGCCACGGCCCAGGCCACCACTTTGATCACTGGTGAGTTCGCGAGGGTGCCCATTTTTGCACGGTCGCCGGTGAATTGAATTAGGGGAATAATCGCAAAGGGCAGCTGAAAACTGAGAATCACCTGGCTGAGTACGATCAGCGAGGTGACTTTGCCTTCGCCAGCGATTCCGATCACCAGCACCGCTGGCGTAATGGCCAGCGAGCGGGTGATGAGCCGGCGAACCCAGGGCTTCAGCCGAATGTTCAAGAAGCCTTCCATCACGATCTGGCCGGCGAGCGTGCCGGTTAGCGTTGAATTTTGCCCGGAAGCCAGGAGGGCGCAGGCGAAGACGGTGCTGGCCAGGCTTACGCCGAGTACTGGGCTTAGGAGCTTGTAGGCGTCGGAAATTTCCGCAACGTTGTGCAGGCCGCGGGTGTGAAACGCAGCCGCGCCCAGGATCAGAATCGCGGCGTTGACAAAGAGCGCGAACGAAAGGGCCAAAGTGGAATCGAACACCGCATAGCGAAAGGCCTCGCGACGATCGCCCACCGAAATCCCGAAGGCGCGCGTCTGCACGATGCTGGAGTGCAGATAGAGATTGTGCGGCATCACGGTGGCGCCGAGAATGCCGATGGCGATGTACAACATTTCGCGATTACGGAAAATTTCGGCGCGCGGAAGGATTCCTTGCGCTGCCTCGCGCCAAAGAGGTTGAGCGAAAAACATTTCGTAAGCGAAACAGGCGGCGATGGTGGCGATCAGTGTGACCACGAAAGCTTCGATTAGCCGGAAGCCGCGGCCCTGCAGGGCGAGAACGATAAGCACGTCGAGCGCGGTGATGAGCACGCCAGCCAGCAGGGGCAAACCGAAGAGCAGCTTCAGCGCAACGGCCGAGCCCAAAACTTCCGCGAGGTCGCACGCCGCGATAGCGATTTCGCACAGCACCCACAGCACCATCGAGGTACGTCGCGAATAGTGATCGCGGCACGCTTGTGCCAAGTCGCGGCCCGTCGCGATGCCCAGCTTGGCGGAGAGCGCTTGCAGAAACATGGCCATCAAGCTGCTGACCACGATGACGCTCAGCAGCGTGTAGCCAAACTTGGAGCCGCCTTGAATGTCGGTGGCCCAATTGCCGGGATCCATGTAACCGACGGCGACGAGGTAGCCGGGGCCGGCGAACGCCAGGATTTTGCGGAACCACGAGGCGCTGGAGCGGAAGGGTATGGTGCGATGGGCCTCCGGCAAAGAAGGCAGGCTGGCGACGTGGGGCCGGTAGGTTCCGGCCGGATAGCTTGTAGGCGCCTCCGGGCCGGCGGCTTCCCTCTCGATTTCGTTGGGTGCCTCGCTAGGCGCCGTTGGTGACATGGATGATGTTAACCGTGCTAAATACGAGTCATAAACTATACTTAATGCCGGTGAATGTCAATGGAACTCCGGGAAAGCTTTTCCTGTTCTACAACAAAGCCTGCATGCGCTGCGCCCATCGGAAGGCAGCGAAGCGGCGCGCTTTACCTCGCTGTGGTACCTTGAAGAAGCGCGCAACGCAGCGAACTAACCGAGAGGGTCAGACGATGGAAGAACAGCGGCCGGTGCAGGGGCAGGTGCAGATCAAAGCGGACGAGAAGGAGTTACAGGGGGAGTACAGCAACCTGGTGATGATTCACCACAACCTCGAGGAGTTTTCACTGAATTTTATCTATATCTTTCCCAACGGCCAGCAGGGCAAGCTGCTCAAGAGCATGATCGTCAGCCCTGGCCATGCCAAGCGAATCTTTCGCGCACTGGGGGAAAATATCGCGCGCTACGAAGCGCAATTTGGCACCATCAAGGAAATGCCTGAGGGCGGTCCGACACCAAACGTGGGTTTCATACAGTAGGGGAAATGGTGGGCCTGGGTGGACTTGAACCACCGACCTCGCCCTTATCAGGGGCGCGCTCTAGCCACCTGAGCTACAGGCCCGTGAAGCACGACAAATTTTAGCACGGGCGGGACCTAGTTCGCACCACTGGTTACTGGACAGCACTTAAACGAGCTTTGCCTTCCGTTTAGCGGGTTTCCATCTGGAAAAGCAGGAGCAGCGTTTTTGCACCGGCGTGCGTGCTACTGCAGAATTATCTGTAGAATAGTCGATTCACGTTTATCGAGGAGAAGAGACAAGGCGATGTCGACAAAGATTACGCGGGTGCACGCTCGGCAAATTATTGATTCGCGGGGAAATCCAACGGTGGAAGCGGATGTTTACGTAGGCGAGGTTCGCGGGAGGGCGGCGGTGCCATCGGGGGCATCGACCGGCGAGCACGAGGCGCTGGAGTTGCGCGACGGAGACAAGGCACGTTATCTGGGCAAGGGCGTGCTCAAGGCGGTGGCAAATGTGAACGGTGAGATTGCGAAAGCAGTCGCGGGCTTGGACGCCGGAGATCAGCGCGCGTTGGACAAGCGGATGATCGAGCTGGACGGCACGCCGACGAAGTCGCGCTTGGGAGCGAACGCGATTCTGGGCGTGTCCATGGCGGCGGCACGCGCGGCAGCGGCCGCGCAAAAATTGCCGCTGTACAAATATCTGGCGAACTATTCGACGGTGCGGTCGGCGAACCTGCTGCCGGTTCCGATGATGAACATTTTGAACGGCGGGGCGCACGCGGACAATTCGGTGGACTTCCAGGAATTCATGGTGATGCCGGTGGGGGCGCCGAGTTTCTCGGAGGCGCTGCGCTGGGGCGTGGAAGTTTTTCATGCATTGAAGGCGGCGCTGAAAAAGCACGGATACTCCACCGCGGTGGGCGATGAGGGAGGATTTGCGCCGAACTGCAAATCGAACGAAGAGGGGATCCAGATTGTGCTGGAGGCGATTGGCGCGGCGGGATACAAGCCGGGCGAGCAGGTGAGCATCGCTCTCGACCCGGCGTCGAGTGAATTTTACGACAAGGGCAGCGGCAAATATGTCTTCAAGAAGTCGGATAAGTCCGCGCACTCTTCGGCGGAGATGGCGGCGTATTGGACGGGGTGGACGGAGAAATATCCGATCGTGTCGATTGAGGATGGGATGGCGGAAGATGATTGGGCGGGATGGAAGCAATTGACACAGAGTGTGGGGAGCAAATCGTCGAAGAAGAAAATCCAATTGGTGGGCGACGATTTGTTCGTGACCAATACGGAGCGGCTTTCGCGGGGGATTAATGAGGGCATCGCCAACGCGATTTTGATCAAGCTGAATCAGATCGGTACGGTGACGGAAACGATTGACGCGATCGAATTGGCGCGCAAGGCGGGATATAACTCGATTATTTCGCATCGCTCGGGGGAAACGGAGGATACGTTTATAGCGGATTTGGCGGTGGCGACTTCGGCGGGGCAGATTAAGACGGGATCGGCGTCGCGCACGGATCGCATCGCCAAATACAATCAGTTGCTGCGCATCGAGGAGGAACTGGGCGGAAGCGCGAAATTTAACGGGAAGGCGGCGCTGGGATAGTTACAATCCCAGTCCCCAGCAAAATTCTCTCGGACGTTATGACCGCTTTCGCCAATTCACCTTCGACGGGTTCCAAGGCACATGTACGTCGCGCCAACGACGAGGATGTGCCGGCGCTGACTCGATTGATTAACGCGGCGTTTGTGGTGGAGCAAGTTGTGTTCGACGGCGATCGCGTGGACGACTTGGGAGTTCGCGTGTACATGAGCGGCGGGACTTTTCTGGTGGCGGACGATTCAAAGGAGTTGGCTGGGTGCGTCTACATTGAGGCGCGTGGGGATCGCAGCTATCTGGGATTGCTTTCGGTGCAGCCGGCGCGCCAGGGGAGCGGACTGGGACGTCGATTGGTTGCGGCGGCGGAGAGTTTTGCGCGAGAGGCGGGTTCACGATTTATGGATCTGCGCGTGATCAGCGCGCGAGGGGAGCAATTGCTGCCGTTTTATGAGCGGCTCGGATATGCAATTGTTCGCACCGAACCATTTCCCGCAAATCTAGTTACCAAGATGCCGTCGCACTTCATTCTGCTCTCTAAATCGCTTGTGTGAGTCGTGGCTGTTTCGGATCGAGTCGTTTCGAAGGACAGGGTTTTCTTTCCCAAAATATGGGCGCTTCAGGCAGAATACGGGCGCTGCTCGTGTGTCGAGGAGGATGGATGAATTGCAGAAGAATGATGGCGGGACTTTTGTTTGCGAGTGTCTCGCTGGCGCCGATTGGAACGCATGTCACTGCTGATGAGCAAACGTTGTTTGGTTATTCCGCGGAGTCTTCTCGTGCGGAGCGGCAATGGGAAGAGAAATTTCGCGCGATCCCGAGCCCGGAAAATCTGCGTTCTTATATGCAGCGTCTTTCGGCGCGACCGCACAATGTCGGGACTGCTTATGACAAAGAAAATGCTGAATGGATTCTGGCTAAGTTCAAGGAGTTTGGGCTGGATGCGCACATCGAGCAGTTCGATGTGCTTTATCCCACGCCGAAAGAGCGTGTGGTCGAGTTAGTGGATGGCGGGCCAAGGTTTGTGGCCAAGTTGCAGGAACCACCTGTTCCGCAGGATCCCACTTCGAATCAACAAAATGAGCAATTGCCAACGTATCACGCTTATTCGATCGACGGCGACGTTACCGCGCCCCTGGTGTATGTGAATTACGGCGTTCCCGAGGATTATGAGCAATTGGAACGCATGGGCGTTTCGGTGAAGGGAGCGATTGTTATCGCGCGCTACTTTCACTCGTGGCGGGGAATTAAACCCAAAGTTGCCGCGGAGCATGGAGCGGTGGGTTGCCTGATCTATTCCGATCCGCATGAAGATGGCTTCGTGCAGGGGGATACGTTTCCGAGCGGAGCGTGGCGGCCGAAAGACGGGGTGCAACGGGGCAGCGTCGCGGATATGCCGATTTATCCGGGCGATCCTTTGACGCCGGGAGTTGGCGCTACGAAAAACGCGAAGCGCCTGGCCGTCAAAGATGCGGCGACAATTACGAAGATTCCGGTGCTGCCGATTTCTTATGGCGACGCGCAGCCGTTGCTGGCCGCTTTGACCGGCCGCGTGGCTCCGGAAGGCTGGCGCGGGGGACTGGGGATTACTTATCACGTTGGTCCGGGGACTGCCCGAGTGCACATGAAAGTGCAATCAAATTGGGAACCGCTGAAGCCGGTGTTTGATGTGATTGCGAAGATTCCCGGCTCATCGTATCCCGACGAGTGGGTGATTCGCGGGAACCATCACGACGCCTGGGTGAACGGCGCGGAAGATCCGACATCGGGAATGGTTGCAGTGCTGGAAGAAGGGCGCGCTTTCGGCGAGTTGCTGAAGGGCGGATGGAAACCCAAACGGACGATCATTTTGTGCGCGTGGGATGGAGAGGAACCCGGCTTGCTAGGCTCCACGGAATGGGCCGAGGAGCATTACGATGATTTGCGGGCGCACGCGGTGGCGTATGTCAATTCGGACAGCAATAGCCGCGGGTATTTGGCCGTGGAAGGGTCGCATACGTTGGAGAAGTTCAGCAACGACGTTGCGCACGACATCACTGATCCGGAAACGCAGCTTTCGGCTTGGAAACGCAGCCGGCTGCACGAGATCGCGAACGCAAAGTCCGCAGACCAGCGCAAAGAAATACGCGAGCGCGCGGACCTGCGTATTCCCGCGCTCGGTTCGGGTTCGGATTACACCGCGTTTTTGCAGCACGATGGTATTGCTTCGCTCAATATCGGATTTGGCGGGGAAGATGGCGGCGGCATCTACCACTCCATTTACGATGATTTTTACTGGTATACCCATTTCAGTGACACCGATTTTGTCTATGGGCGTGCGCTGGCGCAGACCGGCGGAACCGCAGTGATGCGTCTCGCTGATGCGGAGCTACTGCCATTCGAATTCGGCGACTTCGCGGACACCGTGGAGATGTATGTGAAAGAGCTGAAAGCGCTCGCGCAGAAGACGCACGATGAGATACGCGAGCGCAACCGTGAGATCGAAGAGGGATTGTTCAAGGCTACTGATGATCCACGTCACCCGCTGGTTGCTCCCCAGATGGAGACGGTGCCGCCCCATCTGAATTTCGCGCCGCTGGAGAATGCCGCGGAAGAGGTAACGCGTAGCGCGGCCGAATACCGCAAAGCGTTCGAGCAGGCTGGCGCGAATGGAGGGACGCGCCTGGCTTCTGCATTGCTGGCCGAAGTAAATCAATTGCTAATCCAAAGTGAGCGCAAACTGACGAACTCCGAAGGGTTGCCCAACCGGCCATGGTTCAAGCACCAGCTCTACGCACCGGGCTTCTACACAGGGTATGCGGTGAAGACCGTGCCCGCCGTGCGGGAGGCCATCGAGCAAAAGCAGTGGAAACAGGCGGACGAAGCTATCGTGGTGGTGGCGGCCGTTTTGCGGGACGAAGCGGCGCTGATCTCATCAGCAGCCGGCAAGCTCGCCGCGGCAAAATGAACTGCGAAACACTGCAGTAACGGTCGTCGAAGTGCCTGCGCCGTCTCGGAGGAACGCACATTCCGTCGTATAACCTCGCCATCGTGGGCTTTGGAAACGTGGGCAAGGCGTTTCTGCGCTTGCTGATTGCGAAAGAAACGGAACTTCACCGGCGTTATGATGTGCGCTGGCGGCTCACCGGCGTTGCCACGCGGCGCAACGGATGGTTGGCCAACCCCGATGGCTTGAACCCGTTGGCCATTCTGAATGGGCATTGGCCGGCACCGCACCACGGGACTCCGCCCCGAAATGTTCGCGAGTGGCTTGAACAGGCCAAGGCCGATGTGTCTTTTGAGGCCAGCTCGCTGGATGTGCATACCGGTCAACCCGCCATCGATCACATCAAAGCTGCCCTAGCTCTGGGTGCACACGCCATCAGCGTTAACAAGGGGCCGATTGTACACGCGCTGCGTGAACTGACCTCGCTGGCTCGCGAAAAGGGCAAGAAGTTTTTGTATGAGGCGACCGTTATGGATGGCGTGCCGATTTTTTCGATGTTCCCGCTGGGTTTACCCGCGACAGAGTTGCGCGGCTTTGTCGGCGTGTTGAATTCGACGACTAACGTGGTGCTGACGGAAATCGAAAAGGGGCGTTCCTTTGAGGAGGGAGTTAAGAGAGCGCAGGCTATGGGCGTGGCAGAAAGTGATCCGAGCGCGGACTTGGACGGTTGGGATGCGGCGGTCAAAGTCGCGGCCCTGGCGATCGTCTTAATGAATGCCCCGATGCGGCTCGATCAGGTTCGGCGCACGGGTATTTGCGAACTCAGCGAGGAGAAAATTCGCTCGGTGCGGGCGTCTGGGATGCGCTACAAGCTCGTTTGCCGGGCGCAACGCCGCGGCGACCACGTAGAGTGCAGCGTACAGCCAGAGTTGTTGCTTGCGTCCGATCCCCTGGCGAATTTGGAAGGCACAAGCTCCGCGGTGCGCTTCGACCTGGATGTGTTCGGGCTATCCTTGGTTGAGCACAACCCGGGAATCGAGGCTACCGGTTACGGCCTGCTGGCCGATTTCTTGCGGGCTGTTGCCAACTAGCCTGCGAACATTAAGCAGCCCGCTGAACGGCCCGTCACCGGTGGTAATTTGCCGCGTACGGCGGAGTTGGAATCGCCGGATCACATCGCTCATCGCGAATCGGAGCATCTGCGTGCAAGCGCAAGGGCACGATGCCCGCCCACACTGGCAGGATGTAGTCCTCTTCGTCATCCTGTACCGGTCCGGAGCGAATCTTTGCGGAAACTTCAGTTAGCGGAAGCTGCAGGATGCTGGTCGCCTTCAGCTCTTTGTCGTTAGGCTGGCGGGCGTCGTCCCAGCGCCCCGGCAAAATCTTTTCCGTGAAGGCACGCAGGGCTTCCAATTTCTCTTCAGGTTGATCCACGAGGGTGGCCTTGCCCAAAGCAACGACCGAGCGGTAATTCATGGAGTGGTTGAAAACGGAGCGAGCCAGCACCAGTCCGTCGATCAGCGTCACCGTAATACAGACCGGGATGCCGCTGGCGGCGCCGCGTAACATACGGCTGGCCGCCGATCCGTGAAAATAGATGGTGTCGCCGACGCGCGCGTACAGAGTCGGAATCACGAAGGGCTGGGCCTCCCGGCTGAATCCGACGTGGCACACAAACCCTTCATCTAGAATTTTG
>Ga0210408_10005265_pt1 | contig 11387 bp, 9 predicted proteins | sample IncBWH4MmetaG_FD_155471 | JGI IMG/M metagenome (GOLD analysis project Ga0210408, IMG submission 155471) | Forest soil microbial communities from Barre Woods Harvard Forest LTER site, Petersham, Massachusetts, United States - Inc-BW-H-4-M | ecosystem: Environmental > Terrestrial > Soil >... | reverse complement strand
GGTCATTGCCGAGAGATGGCTGACGACGTGCTCAGGAAATCCCGCCTTTCGAAGGCCTTCGCTCCACGCCGGGAGTGGGACGTCGCGATATCGGATGGGCCTGCCGAGCGCCTCGGAGAAAACGCGCGCATAGTGGTCCAGATCGGCGGATTCCGGCCCCGTCAGATCGTAGATTTGTCCGATATGCGGTGCGGGATCGTCGAGAATCGCCGCTACCGCACGCGCCACATCGACCGCCGAGATCGGCGAGGTCTTGCCGCCGCCCATCGGCAGCGCCAACTCGTCGGAGGCCCGTACGCCGGCGGCGGCGAGCGTAAGAAAGAAGCCCTCGAGGAAGACTGTCGGCCGTACCGTGACGACCGGCAGTCCCGACCAGGACAGAGCCTGCTCCGCCAGCCAGTGCAGCTTGTGCTGCGGGCTGTTGGTCGTCTCGCTGATGCTCATCTGCGTGACGGTCATCTGCGACATGTTCACGAAAGCCTCGACGCCGTGGTGGCGCGCCACCGCGGCGGTGTTGATCGTCGCTTCCAGGTATGCCGCCGAGACGGACATTCCGAAATAGATGCGCCCGCAACCTTCAATGGCGCGGTGCATCGAGGCGAGGTCCGTCAGATCGCCCTCTACGACCTCTGCGCCGAGCCGCCGTAGGGCTTCGGCGCGCTTGTCCTCACGCCGAACCAAGGCGCGCACCTTGTGCCCCTTTGCGAGCAGGAATTCGGTGAGGTTGCGACCGATGCCGCCCACAGCGCCGGCTGCTCCGGTCACGAGAATCGGGTTGTCGTGTTTATGTTTCGTCGTCATGTCGCTGACCTCGGGTTACGTTCAAAAGACGAACTGGTGGTCCGGCCTGCGCCGGGGATTTCTTTTTATACGACGACCTGACCTCAGCGCGTCGGCAATCCGGCCTGCCGCATGACGAAGCGCTGGATGCGCGGGATGACGATCACCAACATCGGCACGACCAGGACGTAGCTCGTTGCCGCGGCCTTCAGCCAGCGCACGGCGAAATCGGGCTGCAAGCCATAGTTCAAGGCGAGACCGACGAACGACATGCTGGTCGAGGTGATCAGGCCGGTGATCAAGGAGATCGCGGGTCCGATTAGTTTCGGGGGAAGGGCCATTTGCTTGCTCCTGGAAACGGGGTATTATTTACACGACGTATAACTTATACGGCGTAAAAGCAAGAGGGCCAATGCCGCGAACCGCCGATCCGGAGCTGCCTCACAGGATCTTGAAGGCCGCTGACGCCCTGTGGCAGTCGGGCGGCGAGGAGGCCGTGACGATCCGCGGGGTGGCGGCGGAAGCAGCAACCACGACGCCGACGGTCTATAGCTACTACGCCGACCGGGAAGCGCTGCTGACGGCATTGCGCGCGCTCGCCTTTCAGCGCTTCTCGGCCTACCTCGCAAAATCGCGCGACTTCCGGGACGCCTGCGTGCGACATCTGGAGTTCGGCACCAGCCACCCCCGCGATTATGAATTGCTCTACGGGCGCGGCTGGATGGAGCGTGTCACAACGGACGCGCAGAGGGGCGAGATTGAACGATACACTACCCATCTCGTGCGCGCCGGTGTCGATGAAAGCAGGGCCCCGCACATCGCGTATCCGGTCATGATGATGCTGCACGGCGTGGTAATGCATCGGCTGTTGAACAAAAAGCAGAGTCCTCTCGGCCGAGCGATTGCTGCAGCCTGTCTCGAGGCCTGCATGACGCTGCTCGAAAGCGCGCAGCACGGGAAATAGCCGCCGCGTCGCGGCGATCAGCTCTTCGGCTTCGGCACGGCGCGGGGATAGGCGAAATTGTCGTAGGATTGCTCGACGACCTTCAGCCAGAGGCGCGAATCCTCGCGAAAGCTCTTCCAGGATTCGTAGAGCTTGCTGAATCTGGCGTTCTTGGCCGCGGTCTCGGCGTAAAGCTCGAACGCGGCGTTAAAGCTCGCTTGCAGGATATCATCGCCGAACGAGCGCAGCAGTGTGCCGCCGGCGAGCAAGCGATTCATCGCGGCCGGGTTGTCGACGTCATATTTGGCGAGTGACCAGGAATAGGCTTCCGCGCAGGCGAGCTCCAGGATCGCCTGATAGGACTTCGGTAATGTCCGCCATCGATCCAGATTGACGTAGACCGAAAACTGGGTCGAGCCTTCCCACCATCCCGGGTAGTAATAATATTTGGCGGCCGTGTTGAAGCCGAGCTTCTCGTCGTCATAGGGGCCGACCCATTCGGCGGCGTCGATCGCACCGCTCGCAAGCGCCGGAACGATGCCCGGAATTGGTATCTGCTGCGGGACGACGCCGATCCGCGACAGCACGGTGCCGGCCCAGCCGCCGATACGAAATTTCAGGCCTTTGAGCTCATCGAGCGACCTTACTTCCTTGCGGAACCAGCCGCCCATCTGCGCGCCGGTATTGCCGGCGGGAATATTGTAGATGTTGTAATCCCTGAACACCTCGCGCAGCAATTCCAGACCGCCGCCGCGCGTGATCCAGGCGACTTGTTGACGTGTGTTGAGGCCCCACGGCAGCGCGGCATCGAAGGCGAGGGTCGGATCCTTGCCGATGAAGTAATAGCTGAACGACTGGCCGAGCTCGACCTCGCCATGCTGGACCGCGTCGAGCACCTTGAACTGCGGCACGATTTCATCCGCCGCGAACGCCTTGATCTGAAACTTTTGATCGGTCGCGTCCGCGACTCGCCGCGCCACATATTCGGCGGCGCCAAGCACGGTCGCGAGGCTTTTGGGTGCGCTTGAGGCAAGCCGCCATCGTACGGCCGGCTCGGCTTGCGCGATCGCCGGTGCGGCAAAAGCGACAGCGCCCGCCGCGGCTCCTCCGCCGGCGCCCGCAAGTTTGAGGAATTGACGACGCTTCATCGCTTGCTCCCGAAAATGATGCGGCGTTGCATCGCTCGCCGTTTGGTGGACGATAGCTCAGGCCCGCCCCGGAAGTCGCAGGAGAAATGTGCAAGTCACTAGAAATTTACTAGTAACAAGATAATAGCTAGTGACTGCCCCGATGACGCTAACGCCTGTTCGGCGTTGCTGTCGGCGAACGCTTCGGTGTTGGGCGACACACAGAAACGGCTCGACGCCGTCGAGCGCACCCTGCCTGACTGTGAAGTTCTGCTTCATACCCTGTCAGCATTGTCACGAGTAGTCCCCGCCGGAAGCGGCTGTATCGTCACTTGTGATTTCAAAAGAACCACATGAACGATCAAGCCAAGAACCTAACCAGACTGATCGGGTGAAGCGATGAAATTCATGATCCCTTTTCTCATTGCAGCTTTCATGACCGCGCTTCCGGTAGCGTCGGTTGCGCAATCACAGTCCGGGCAGGTCCAAGGCGCGTCCGGCGTGGCGCTGCCTAAGATCACCGAAGTGATGGTCATGCTGACTCCTAAGCAGGACGTAACCCGCCAACAAATAATGGCCATCATGCCGTCCGAGATTCGGGAAACAGTGAAGCTCTATCTCGACGGGAAAATCCGCCAGTGGTATTCGCGGGGCGATGGCAAAGGCGTCATCTTCTTGATCGACGCGAAGACCCAGGACGAGGCACGAGCGGTCATGGAAACCCTACCGCTCTCGAAAGAACAGTTGGTGGATCACGAATACATTCCGGTCGGACCCTTGATGCCGCTAATGGGATTGATGGGCCCAGGAGCGCAGCGGTGACTCTCCTCGCGATAGCTCTGCTACAGGAAGGGAACCGCCCGCTTCGCTCGCCGCGCCTGGACTTTCGAAATAGAGATACGGCCTTCAAGGAGAAGTGGTGAGACGGCTAGGGCTAGGACGCCGCCTTCGCGGCCGCTTTGCCGCGCTGGACCGGGTGGCGCTTCAAGGCCTCCGCGGCCTGCGCCAGATGCCGGAAGGCTTCTTCGTGGTACAGGTTCCTGTTCAGCTTGCCGCTGAGATTTCGTATGCCCCAGCGGCCGAGCGCCAGCACGACGATGCCGAGTTCGCGGCCCCGGTCGGTGAGGGTGTAGGAGGCGCGGGGCGGATGATCGGAATAGAAGTCGCGGCGCACGAGGCCATGGGCCTCAAGCGTTTTCAGCCGGGCTGAAAGCACATTGGGCGCCATGCCCGGAAGGCGCTCCTGGAAATCCTGGAAGCGCTTGGTGCCGGAAAGCAGGTCGCGAACGATCAGAAGCGTCCAGCGCTCGCCGACGATGTCGAGCGTTCGGGCGATGGGGCAAGTGTGGTCGAGATTGGCTTTTGCCATAGGATTTGATCTTTGGTTCGAATAGGGAGGAAACTCCCAAGAGTTGCTTTTACATAGTCGATACTGATTGGAAATGAAACCCGCGTTTCCCCGGCCTTGAGAAGTTCCAATCCCGAGGTGCGAAAGAATTCGCGCTGGGCGTTCCAGCAGATCGCCGCGCGGAAGGCCAAGGCCTAGTCACAAGGCGTCGTCATAAGGCTACCGCTTTCCGGGTGAATTGACTTTGCGGTTTGCCGGCTCCAAATGGAGCCGACAAGAAATGCAAAGCAAACACCATGGCTGGCGGTATGGCGCTGGCCATCATCGAACGCGTCTGATCAACAAAACGTGGCGGCCGCGCCGCCGCATGCTCCTGCAAGACATGATATTCGATTCAGAATATCGGAAACCTTGGGAGAAAATCATGGCGATCGAAAACGTAGCCGATCTCCTTGTCGCAACGATGGAGCAAGCCGGGGTCAAGCGAATCTTCGGGGTCGTGGGTGACAGCCTCAACGGGTTGACGGAGGCCTTGAGACGGCGCGGTACCATCGAATGGGTACATGTGCGGCATGAAGAGGTTGCCGCGTTCGCCGCGGCCGGCGAATCGCAAATGACCGGCAAACTGGCGGTTTGCGCGGGCTCTTGCGGTCCGGGCAACCTGCATCTCATCAACGGCCTGTTCGACGCCCACCGAAGCCGCACGCCGGTGCTCGCGATTGCCGCGCAGATTCCCTCATCCGAGATCGGCGGCGGCTATTTCCAGGAAACCCATCCGCAGAATCTGTTCCGGGAATGCAGCCATTATTGCGAACTGGTCTCGGACGCGAGCCAACTGCCCTATGTGATAGAAAACGCCATGCGTGCAGCCGTTGGTCTGCGCGGAGTTTCCGTTATTGCCATTCCGGGTGATGTGGCGTTCCGAACGCCGCCCAGACGTGGCCTCGCGGCGCCGCGCGGCTTGATTATCTCAGCTCCCAGGGTGGTTCCCGAAGCGGCCGAGCTGAAGGCGCTGGCAGCTCTGCTCAATGGCGCGCAGCGGGTGACGCTGTTCTGCGGAAGGGGCTGCGCCGGCGCGCATGCGCCTTTGATGCAACTCGCCGAGACCCTGAAGAGCCCGATCGTGCATGCTCTCGGCGGCAAGGAGCATGTCGAATATGATAACCCCTACGACGTCGGAATGACGGGCTTCATCGGCTTCTCATCCGGGTATGCGGCCATGCATGCCTGCGATGTGCTGCTGATGCTCGGTACCGATTTTCCCTACAAGCAGTTCTTTCCGACGGAGTGCCAGATCGCTCAAATCGACATCCGGCCCGAAAATCTGGGCCGGCGCTGCAAGCTTGATCTCGGTCTCGTCGGCGACGTCCGCGCCACCATCGAGGCCTTGTTGCCCTTGCTCGCATCGAAGGGCGATCGACGGCATCTCGACAACGCCATGAAACACTACAAGGGGGCGCGTGAAGGCCTGGACGCGCTTGCGAAGGGTACTCCCGGTCGCAAGCCGATACATCCGCAATACCTTGCCAAGATCGTCAGCGACAAGGCAAGCGATGACGCCATTTTCACCGCTGACGTCGGCACTCCCACGATCTGGGCGGCGCGCTACCTCCGGATGAACGGGCGCCGCCGCTTGATCGGGTCGTGGGTCCACGGCTCGATGGCGAACGCCATGCCGCACGCGATCGGGGCCCAGGCGGCCTGTTCCGGCCGTCAGGTCATATCGCTGTCCGGCGATGGCGGCTTTACCATGCTGATGGGTGACCTGATCACGCTCACCCAGATGAAACTGCCGGTCAAGGTGATCGTGTTCAACAATGGCGTTCTCGGGTTCGTGGCACTTGAGATGAAGGCTGCCGGCTTCGTTGATACCGGCGTCGATCTCGAAAACCCCGATTTTGCGGCGATGGCCCGCGCGATGGGCATTCACGGCCGCCGGGTCGAAGATCCCGGCGAACTGCCGGACGCCGTCGCCGACATCCTGGATCATGACGGTCCGGCAGTGTTGGACGTTGTAACCGCCAAGCAAGAACTTTCGATGCCCCCGACGATTACCCCAGAGGAGGTCAAGGGCTTTAGCCTTTGGGTAATACGCGCTGTCATGAGCGGGCGCGGCGACGAGGTGATCGATTTGGCCAAGACGAACCTGCTGCCGCGCTGACATGCGCGGGCAAACATGGGCGCGTTGGCTGGATTACGCCGCAAATCGCGCGCAGAAAGGAGCCGCCACCGACGCCTGGGCCGGGCAAAAAGGCATGCCCGACGACAGCGGGTCAGTCAGGGCCGACCCTAGCGCGTTCGGCATTTTGAAGTGAGATGCGACGATGCCGATGATAGCGAAGAACAAACTTGTGCTGCCGCTTGTCGCGGCGATGATCTTCTTCTCGGGCGCGGCATTGGCTGATCAGACGCTTGATGGGATCGCGGCCGACACCGAGATCCGGATCGGAAATATCATGCCGTATACCGGTCCGCTGGCCGCGTTTTCGACCATCGGCAAGACGGAAGCGGCCTATTTCGACATGATCAACGAGCGCGGCGGCATCAATGGCCGCAAGATCAAGTTCATGTCCTATGACGACAGCTCCGATCCGGCGGCTGCCCTGGAGCAGACCAAGCAATTGGTCGAAATCGACAAGGTGCTGTTGATGTTCGGATCTTTCGGCACGCCGGGCAATCTGGCGGCGCGCTCTTACCTGAACCAGCGCAGGATACCGCAGCTCTTCCTCGCCTCCGGCGACCAAGAGTGGAGCAATCCCCAGAAGTTCCCCTGGACCATGGGCTGGCAACCGGCGTTCCGCGCCGAGGGACGGATTTATGCCAACTACATCCAGGCGTCCTATCCGGACCGCAAGATCGCGGTGCTCTGGCAGAACGACCAGTTCGGGCGCGATCTGTTTCGGGGATTGCAGGAAGGGCTCGGCGACTTGGCGCGGATGATCGTCTCCGACGTTTCGTTCGACGTTTCCGACAAGTCGATCGATAGCCAGATCGACCTGCTCAAGGATTCCGGCGCCGAAATCCTGCTGTTCGACGGCGCACCTGCTGTCGCCGCACTCGCGATCCGCAGGATGGCCGAACTCAACTGGCATCCGGTCTTTCTTCTGGACAACACGTCGGCCTCGATCGCCAACGCGCTGCGGCCGGCGGGGCTGGAGAATTCGATCGGGGTGATCTCGACCGCCTTTCTCAAGAATGCTGGCGATCCCGCCTGGAATGACGATGCTGGCATGAAGGACTGGTTGGCCTTCATGGAAAAATACTATCCCGACGGCAACAGGGAGGATGGCAACGCGTTGTTCGGCTATGCCGCGGCCGAAACGGTGGTCCAGGTCTTGACGCAGTGCGGCGATGACCTGTCGCGCGAGAACGTGATGCGGCAGGCGGCGTCGCTGAAGGATTATCGGGGCTCGATCCTGCTGCCGGGCATAGCGATCAATACCGGCCCGGATGATTTTCGCCCGATCAAGCAGATGCGGCTGGTGCAGTTCGACGGCGGCACCTGGCAGCCGATCGGCGACATGATCGAAAGCGCGTTTGTCGGCAGCGGGAACAAATAGTCCGGGAAATAGTCAAAGAAGTAATCAAAGAAATAATTCGAGACGGTGTCGTACTCGAAAGCAGGCAACGGGAGGGAGCAGCGATGGCAGAAGCACAAACCCCGCCGGCCGGCCCCGATCTCGCCAAGGGCGTTGCAGCCGATTTCGCCGGCAACACCTTGCTCGGTCATGTCGGCGATCAGGATGTCCTGCTGGTCCGCGCCGGCGCTGCCATCCACGCCATCGACGCCCATTGCAGCCACTATCACGGACCGCTGGCGGAAGGACTGGTCGTCGGGGAAAGCGTTCGCTGCCCCTGGCATCACGCCTGCTTCGATCTGCGCACCGGAGAGGCGACCCGCGCGCCGGCGCTTAGCGCCCTTTCGGTCTGGCAGGTCGATCACGAGGGCGACCGGATCTTCGTCCGGCAAAAACGCGAGCAGCAGATCGCGCGAGGCAAGGCACGAGCCGATGCGCCCGGCAGGATCGTGATCGTCGGCGGCGGCGCCGCGGGTTTCGCCGCCGCCGAGATGCTGCGGCGGCAGCAATATCGCGGCGAGGTCGTGATGCTGAGCGACGATGCCGCGCCGCCGGTCGACCGGCCGAACCTTTCCAAGGATTACCTGGCCGGCAGCGCGCCGGAGGACTGGCTGCCGCTGCGTCCGGACGATTTCTATACCGAGGCCGACATCGACCTTCGGCTCAAAACCGGCGTTGCCGCGATCGACGCCAAGGCGCACCATGTCGTTCTCGCCGGCGGCGGAAACCTCGCCTATGATCGCTTGCTGCTCGCGACCGGCGCCGACCCGGTGCGGCTACCGATCCCGGGGGCCGCTCAGGCGCATGTCCATACGCTGCGCTCGCTCGCCGATTGCCGCGCGATCATCGAGAATGCAAAAGGCGCGCGCCGCGCCATCGTGATCGGCGCGAGTTTTATCGGCCTTGAAGCTGCGGCGGCGCTGCGCGCCCGCGACGTCGAGGTCCACGTGGTGGCGCCGGAGCAACGGCCGATGGAGCGCATCCTCGGGGCCGATATGGGCGATTTCGTCCGCAAGCTGCACGAAGAACACGGCGTCATCTTCCATCTCGGCGATGCCGTCGCTGCGATCGAGGGCAATCATGCGAGGCTGAAGAGCAGCGGATCGCTCGAGGCTGACTTTGTCGTGGTCGGCGTCGGGGTGCGCCCGCGGCTTGCGCTGGCCGAGCAGGCAGGGCTGAAGCTCGATCGCGGGGTCGTGGTCGACGCCTATCTTGAGTCCAGCGCGCCCGGCGTCTATGCCGCCGGCGATATCGCCCGTTGGCCCGACCCGCATTCGGGCGAAAATATCCGGGTCGAGCACTGGGTGGTCGCCGAGCGGCAGGGCCAGGCCGCGGCGCGCAATATGCTGGGGCAGCGTGAGGCTTTTGAGGCGGTGCCCTTCTTCTGGAGCCAGCATTACGACGTGCCGATCAATTATGTCGGCCATGCCGAAAAATGGGACGAGATCGCCGTTGACGGCGACATCGCGGGGCGCGATTGCCTGTTGCGCTACAGGATGAAGGGCAAGCTGCTCGCGGTCGCCTCGATTTACCGCGATCTCGCAAGCCTTAAGGCCGAGCTCGCGATGGAAGAGAACGCCGCATTTTGACGGCATCAAATACGCGTGTTACGCGGGCCATGCGTTCACGCCCTTTCTTGACAGATCGGGGCTGCCCAGCTTCCTTTGACGTCACACCTCTCGTGTAATGTCCGTTGGGCACCACTCGGTTTGAACAAGAATGCAAGGCGAAGCTGCAGTCTTCAGGCGGCGTGACCTGCTCTCGCTGATCGGGGCGATGGCCGGCAGTGCTGCGATGTATCACGCGATGACGAGCCTCGGGTTCGCGTCGGAATCGCCGTACAAGGGGCCGATCAGTCTCAAAGGCGATCCGAAGGGCGCTTCCGTACTGATCCTGGGCGCCGGGCTCGCCGGCATGACGGCGGCGCTCGAGCTGCGCAACGCCGGCTACAAGGTTCAGATCCTGGAATTCAACGGCCGGGCCGGCGGCCGCAACTGGACCTTGCGCGGCGGCGACAGCTTTACCGAACTCGGCGGCTTCAAGCAGTCCTGCGAATTTGAAAGCGGGCTTTATATCAACCCCGGTCCGTGGCGCATTCCCTATCATCACCGCGCACTGCTCGACTATTGCAAGCGGCTTGGCGTTGCGCTCGAGCCGTTCGTTCAGCTCAATTACAACGCGCTGATCCATGCCTCGCGCGCGTTCGACGGCGTGCCGCAGCGCATCCGCGCGATCAGGGCGGATTTTCAGGGCCAGGTTTCGGAGCTGCTGGCGAAGGTGACCCAGCAAGGCAAGCTCGACGAAACCGTGACCAAGGAGGACCAGGAAATCCTGCTGGAGGCGCTGCGGTCGTGGGGCGCGCTCGACCGCGACTACAAATACAAGGCCAATCTGATCTCCGCCCAATTCCGCGGCTATGCCAGGGATCCCGGCGGCGGGCTTGACGCCTTTCCGCTGCCCGGCGGCTCCCTGGCTCTGTCGGAGATTTTGAAATCGCAGGTTTGGCGTTACCTCCAGAACTTCGCCAATTATAATTTCCAGACCACGATGTTCCAGCCGGTCGGCGGCATGGACATGATCGGCAAGGCGTTCGCCAGGGAAGTCGGCAACCTCATCCGCTACAATTCCAAGGTGACGCGCATCCAGCAGGACCACCGCGGCGTCACCGTCAGCTACATCGATACCGCAGCGCCTGCGACCGTACAGCAGGCAAGGGCGGATTGGTGCATCTGCACGATTCCGTTGTCGATTCTCAGCCAATTACCGGTCGACGTCAGTGCCGCCACCAAGTCCGCGATCGATGCGGTGCCCTATGCGGGATCGGTCAAGGTCGGCCTCCAGTTCAAGCGCCGGTTCTGGGAGGAGGATGAGGCGATCTACGGCGGCATCAGCTATACCGATTTGCCGATCCGCCAGATCGGTTATCCCAACAGCGGGTTCAATCGCTCCGGCCGCGGCGTGTTGCTCGGCGCCTATATCTTCGCCGGTGCCAATGCCTATGAATTCACGGCAATGACGCCGGCCGAGCGGGTCGAGCGCACCGTCGAGTTCGGCGCCATGATCCACCCGCAATACAAGAGCGAATTTGAAAACGGCGTTGCCGTGGCCTGGCACCGGGTGCCGTTCGTGCTCGGTTGCAGCGGCGACTGGAGCGAGGAGGCGCGCGCCGCGCATTATCACAATCTGTGCCAGATCGACGGGCGGATCGCGCTCGCCGGCGAGCACGCCTCCGCGCTTCCGGCCTGGCAGGAGGGGGCCATCCTGTCCTCGCTCGACGCCATCGCGCGGCTGCACGATCGGGTCATGAGGAATTGATGCAAGCAAAAGCCGCAAAGATCGCCCTTGTGACGTCGCTTGCGCTGGCGACGGCGGCATCGGCCCAGGACGACCGTACCTTCAGCTCGGGCTACCGGTTCGTCGAAATGACCGGCGAGGAATTGTTTGCCAATGTCTGTCGGGGCTGCCACATGCCGGACGCCGCGGGTGCGACCGGCGCCGGCTCCTATCCGTCGCTGGCCGGCAACAGCAATCTCGAAGCCGCCGGCTATCCCATCCTGATCGTGGTCAACGGCAGGCGCGGCATGCCGCCGTTCGGCGACATGATGACGGAC